>C688J18823_10000093_pt1 | contig 45454 bp, 26 predicted proteins | sample HopSoiMetagenom1_FD_18823 | JGI IMG/M metagenome (IMG submission 18823)
GATGGCATAGGCGAAGCTCTTTCCTGCAGGCGCCGTGTTGGAGTTCGAGTTCGGGCTCCGGTTCGGGATTACTCCGCCGTCGCCATCTCGGGGTTGATGCCCCCCGTCCAACTCCCCGTCGGCGCCGCCTCCGGCGGCAAGCACCTCGCCGGCACCATGACGGGCGGCGGCAGCGGGCAACTGGTGCACGGCCCGCGTAGCGGAATGACCAGATGCTGTCCGAGGCGAAGGGTGGTGGTGCGCCGTCCCAGGTGGTTGACCTTCTTGATCGCCACCACGCTGGTCTTGTACCGCGCCGCGATCGCGCCCAGCGTATTGCCGCGCTTGACCACGTGCACCGCGAGGTTCTGGTCGGGCCGCGTCGCCAACAGCGGCTGGATGCGCCGTCCCAACTCCTGCGAGCGCGGCGCATAGAAGCGCACGTGGAAGTGGTCCCTGTGGTTCCGCGCGTGCTTCACCACCTGCGAGAACACCCTCGAAAGCCACACCGGATTCTCGCCCTGCGAGATGGCGTACGCGCGCAGCACCTTCTGGATGGAGCGGTCCACCAGGATCATCTGCACGTCGGTCTGGGTGATCAGCTCGCGCAGCAGCGCCCAGTTGCGCGGCAGGTCCACGAACCGCTCGCGGTGCGCGACCCGGCCCGGGAACGCGTCATTCTTGTAGAAGAGGCCGATGTCCGCATCGCGCCCCGACTGGTGCGAGCGGTGCGGTCTCAGGTATCCGCCGTCGCGGGCGCTGATGTGGCTGATGCGCCCCGGGGCCGAATCGGGGAACTCGCTGTGCACCGCGCGCAGCACCAGCGCCAGCGCCTCGATGGTCTCGCTCGCGCCCCAGGAAAGATCGGGCCGCTCGCAGCGCCAGGCGGGATCGGCGGGCATGTGCACCGCATTGATCATCCGCCCGCGATCGGCGAAGCCCACCGAGATGCTGCCCACCGACGCGAGGTCCTCCTTGAACTGCCGCGCCAGCTGCTCGTCGGTGAGGTCGCGCGTGTAGAGCAGCTCCGGACTCACCGGCTGCGCAGTGGCGGATTCCGCCTCCTCCGGTCCTTCATCCCCCGACTCGTCGGGAGTTTCCGTCGTCTGGGCGAGCGCAACCAGGAGCGCGAGCAGCAGGTGCATTGGCATAGATTAACTGAACCCCCGCGGATTCCTGCATGAATTTATCGAGTGACCCCGCCCTACCCCCGACCACCCGCTGCAATGAAAGCACGCACCTTGACCTCCAGTAAAGTGAGGGGCAGCGCGCCGTCGCCGAGCACCAGGTCGTGGAAGGCGCGCACGTCGAAGCGCGGGCCCAGCTCTTTCGTCGCAAGCGCGCGAAGCTCTTTGATTTTCAGCTCACCGATTTTGTATGCCAACGCCTGTCCGGGCATGACGATGTAGCGATCGATCTCCACCGTGATGTCGTGCTCGGTCTTGGCGGAGTTCTGCACGAAGTAGTCGATGGCCTGCTGCCGGGACCAGTCCATCGAGTGCATTCCCGTGTCCACGACCAGGCGCACAGCGCGCCACATTTCATAGGTGAGCTGGCCGAACTTCGAATACGGATCCTGGTACACCCCCAACTCGCGCCCCAGGCTCTCCGCGTAGAGACCCCAGCCTTCGACGAAGGCGACGTAGCGCGCCTGCTTGCGGAACTCCGGCACCCCGGTGAGCTCCTGCTGCAGCGCGATCTGGAGATGGTGTCCAGGCACCGACTCGTGCAGCGTGAGCGCCTCCATCTCCCATTTGGGCCGCGTCTCCAGCTTGTAGGTGTTGACGAAGTAGCTCCCGGCGCGGTGCGCCTCCGGCGAGCCGGGGCGGTAGTACGCGGTGGTCTGCGAGGGCGCGGAGAAGGCGGGGATCTCCACCACGCCGTACGGCAGCCGCGGCAGCTTGCCGAACAGCCTGGTCAGCTCGGGGTCGATGCGCTTGGCGACGTCGCGGTAGGCGCGCACCAGCTGCTGCGCGTCGGTGAAATAGAAGCGCGGGTCGGTGCGGAGGAACTTCGCGAAGGCGGCGAAGTCCCCCTTGAACCCCACCTGGGCGATCACCTTGTCCATCTCGCCGTGGATGCGCTTCACCTCCGCGAGGCCGAGCTGGTGGATCTCGGCCGCCGTCATCCCGGTGGTGGTCTCCCGGCGCACGCGTTCGGCGTACCAGGCGGCGCCGTCGGAGAGCGCGGAGAGGCCGACGCTCTGGCGGGCCCTGGGCAGGTACTCGCGGCTGAAGAAGTCGCGGAACTTCGCGAAGGCCGGGGCCACCCGTTCCCGGAACAGGCGCACGGCCGCGGCGCGCGTGGCCTCGGGGACGCCCTCCTTGAAGAAGGACTTGAGCACCGGAGCCTGCAGCGGATCGGGCGGCGTCTGCGCCTCGAGCTGCGCGGGCACGTCGCGCAGCACGATCTTCGGCTGCACGACTCCCGTCTCCATCCCCTTGCGCAGGAGCGCTTCCACCTGCGTGAGCCGCGTCGGGATGGCCGCCAGTCGCGCCATCATGTCGGCCAGGTCGCGCTCGCTGCGCAGCGGCATCACCTCGAACACCTGCGAGAGGTACTGCGGGCCGGCCAACTGCGAGATGGCGAGCAATTCCTGTGGAAACTTCTGCGCCGCAACGTCCTCCTCCGCGTTCCGGCGGAAGAGGTCGTAGTCGAGCAGGGCGGTGGCGGGCAGCTTCGACCGATCGATGCCGCGCACGGTTTCCAGCAGCGCCACCGCCTCCTGCTTGCGCCGGGAGATGGCGTCGATGGAGAGATCGGTCCAGCGGTCGCCGTACCCGGCAACGCCGCGGAAAGTGGCGGCGTCCGGATGCTCGTCGTTTTCGTGCTTCCACGAGAGCTCGAAGAGCTGGTGCAGACGCTCCTGCGCCGGCGCCTTGCTGCGCGACAGCGCCCCGAGCGAATCCGCGTACGGAGTTCCGGCGGCGAGGACGAAGAGGAGTGCGATCATGCGCGCAGGTTACGTTCGCGTCGATCGCCGCATCAAGCCTTCCTGCGCAACGCTGGCCACGAGGCTGCCCTTGCGATCGTAGATGAGCCCTCGCGCCAGCCCGCGAGCGCCCTGCGCCGACGGGCTGTCCATCGCGTAGAGGAGCCACTCGTCGACGCGCGCCGGCCGGTGGAACCACATCGCGTGATCGATGCTCGCCACCACCGCGCTCCCGCCCAGCCAGCTCAGCGCATGCGGCCGCAGCGCGGTGGGCATCAGGTGGTAGTCGGAGGCGTAGGTCAGCATGCAGGTGTGCAAGAGCGCGTCGTCGGGCATGCGGTCCACGGCGCGAAACCAGATGCATTGCCGCGGCTCGGTCACCCTGGGCCGGAGCGGGTTCCAGGGATCCACCGGCCTGAAGTCGATGGGCGCGGGCCGCAGCAGCGCCTCCCGCACGCGCTCGGGGATCTCTTCCCCCGCCTGCTCCAGCCATTCCTCGCGCAGCCGCGAGATGGGCTGCAGCGACTCCGGCGCCGGCACCTCCGGCATGGGCTGCTGGTGTTCCTGTCCCGGCTCCGCCACCTGGAACGAGGCAATCATGGAGAGGATGGGCCGGCCGTGCTGGACGGCCTGCACGCGCCGGGCGGTGAAGCTGCGGCCGTCGCGGATGCGATCCACCTCGTAGACGATGGGTGCGGCCATGTCGCCCGGGAGCAGGAAGTAGGCGTGCAGGGAATGCGGGGAGCGGCCGGACACCGTGCGCGTTGCCGCAACCAACGCCTGTCCGACGACCTGGCCCCCGAAGACGCTCTTGCCGCCCAAGTCACTGGATTGTCCGCGAAAAAGATTCAGCTCCAGGGGCTCGAGGTCGAGCTGGCGGATGAGCTCGTCGAGGGCGGGATCCATCGCGGCATCGTGTCACGACTGTTGACACCAGGCGACTTCTGGGGAACAGGAGAATCCCGGCTTTTTGCTTATCCCTGAAAAACAACGACGCGGGAGAAGTCGATGCGCACCCGGATGTTGGCAGTCGCCTCTGTCCTCCTCGCCGCCTGTTCGAACAGCGAGCCGCAGCCGACGTTGACCCTCTCGCCCACCGGCTCGCAGACGATCTCCGGACCGGTGCTGATCACCGCGAGCCCCGTCGAATTGGCAAACGAGGTGATCTGGTCGCTGGCCGGACCAGGTACGCTCTCGGGCACCACCGGACCGTCGGTGACCTATCGTCCGCCGGTTCCGGCCGACCCCGCGGCGGCCACGGTCACGGCGACGGCGCGCGGGCAGACCGCCACGGTGACGTTCACCGGCCAGCCCGCGCAGCAGGCGAAGGTGGTCATCCCCGCGCTCACGGCCGACGTCAACGTCAACTACGACCAGTTCGACATCCCGCACATCTTCTGCGGCAACGTGAACGATTGCTTCCTGGTGCAGGGCTATCTGCAGGCCCACGACCGGCTCTTCCAGATGGACCTCTTCCGCCGCACCGCGGAAGGAAGGCTCGCCGAGCTGGTCGGGCCCCTCGAGGCCGACCAGGACAAGCAGTTCCTGACGCTGTTCGCCACCCGCGACGGAGTGAAACTGGAGCAGAAGCTGGCCGCCGCGCTGGACCAGGACCCTGCCACCAAGGCGGGCTTGACCTCCTATGCCGCTGGCGTGAACGCGTACCTCGCCTTCCTCAAGCAGAACCCGACGCAGATGCCGCGGGAATACGCGCAGATCTCCGCGGCGATCACGCCCAACGACATTCCCGACTGGACGCCGGCGGATACGCTGGCCGTGGGCCGGCTGCAGCAGTTCCAGCTCTCCGAGACCATCGAGAAGGAGACGGGCTACGGCCAGTTCGCGGTGGCCTTCGGGCCGGGCGGCGCGCATGTGGATACGGGCCGGTTCGGGTCGTACGTTCTGGCGGTGCAGCCCGTGAACGGCTTCACGCTCTCTGCCACCGACGAGAACCTGCCCTCGGCCCCTCCGCTCGGAGGAGGCCCTGCCGCGGCGATGCCGGACGGGCTGGGCAAGGCGCTGGGCAACATCGACGCGCAGATGCGCGACCTCAACGCGCCCTTCGGGTCCATCCGCGAGGGCACCGGCTCGAACAACTGGGTGGTGGACGCGGCCCACTCGTCTTCCAATCAGGCGATGGTGGCGAACGATCCGCACCTGTCGCTGCAGTACCCGCCGCTCTTCCATCTCTTCGCCATGACCGCCAGCGACACCAGCGGGCTGAACATCACCGGCGGCTCGTTCCCCGGCATCCCCGGCGCCCTGGTGGGCCGCGGCACGCACGTGGGCTGGGGCGTCACCGTGGTCGGCTACGACGTCACCGATCTCTACATGGACACGCTGGCGGCCTGTGGATTGCCGGTGCCCTGCGTGAACGGCGTTCCGCTCTTGCCGATTCCCTTCGACATCAAGGTGCGCGGCGGCACTGACGTCACCGGCAACGTGCTGGTGGTCCGGCAGCACGGGCCGATCATCAAGCAGATCGACGCCACGCACGTGATCAGCATGCGCTGGACGGGGCACGAGGTGACGCAGGACGTGAAGGCGTTCCTCGGCCTGGCAGGTTCCGCCTCCGTCGGCGACCTGACCGCTGCCGCCGGGACAGCCTTCGGCGCGCTCAAGGACTTCTCCATCGGCGCCCAGAACTTCGTCCTCGCCGACGACGGCGGCCACATCGGCTACGATCCGCACGCGCTCGTTCCCAGGCGGGATTGGTCGTTCGCGCCGGGGACCGCCGGCACGGCGGGCCACGTGCCCTGGTTCCCTCTGACGGGCGACGGAACGGCGGAGTGGGGCAGCGGCGTGGCGGGCGACAACTGCGCGGGCACGGGAGCCACCGCGCCGGCCATCCCCGGTCCCTGTTGGGTGCCGGACGACAAGCTGCCTCGCGGCGTGAATCCTCCCAAGGGCTACTTCGCCACCGCCAACAGCGATCCCGCAGGCTTCACCGGCAGGCCGCCGACCGGCGCGCAACCGAGCCCCTTCGGCAGCTCGGTGGACCCGAACCTCTATCCCTTCCTGAGCTTCGACTGGGACGATCCCACCGACATCCGCTACGCGCGCATCGCCGAGCTGCTCAAGGCGAAGACGGCCGGCGGCAAGGTCAGCCTTGCCGACATGCAGGACATCCAGTCCGATCACGTGCTGCTGCTCGCGAAGATCTTCGAGGACCGCAGTTTCTATCCGGCCGACACGGACACGACGGCGGTCACCGCGCCGAACAAGGCCACCTACGACGCCGCCCGTAACCTGCTCCTCGCCTGGAAGAACAACACCACGGCGAAGGCCTACGACTGCCCCACCGGCCTCACCACCTCCGATCCGAAGAGCGCCGCGGTGACGGACGCCGGCATCCTCACCAACTCGGCCGGGTGCTTCCTCTTCCACGCCTTCCTCAACAAGCTCCTGCACAACGTCTTCGACGACGACTTCGCCTTCGTTGCCGCTGCCAACGGCCAAAAGTCGTTCGGCGGCGACACCGGCGCCGAGATCCGGGCCCTCGTCGTCGCGCTCTTGCCCAACCTGACCGCCACCGGAACCTTCTGCGACGACGTCAAGCCGACGCTGCCCTTCGCGGTCGCCGCCGCAAAGAGCTGCGGTCGCCAGGTGGGCGACGCGCTGGTGGCCGCCTTCCAGCAGATCGCGGGAGCCAACGGCACCGACACCAAGAACTGGCTATGGGGTCGGGTACACACGCTCAGCACGGTGAGCCCCGCATCGCCGCTCATCGCCAACGGCTTCACCAGCGGGCCCTTCGCGCGGCCGGGTGGCGCGCTGACGGTGGACGTGGGCAACCCCGGCGGCTCGCAGAGCAGCCCGCTGGGATTCGCCTACGGCAGCGGCTCCAACGTGCGCCACATCTCCGTGATGGACCCCAACACGCCACAAGTAAAGATGCAGCTGCCCGGCCCCGAGCGTGACGTGCCGTTCGGATCGTTCACCAACACGACGGCTCTCCTCGACCAGTACGTGAACAACGTGTACTTCGACTTCCTCCACGGACATCAGATCGACAACAAGGGCGCCTCCGCCCAGGGGTTCAGCAAGCAATGAACACGCAAAAGAGCATCCGCCTCGCGCTGGCGCTCGCGCTAACCGCGGCGTGCGGCGCGCCCGACGTCGGGTTCGATCCGCAGGCGCCCGACGCTTCGGTCGTGGCCGTGTTCGATCCGACGACCGGGACGGTCCCGCTGCCCAACGATCTGGCGTTCCAGCCGTCGCCCATTCCGCTTCCTGCCGCGCAGCGGGAGTTCCTGGCGCTGCTCAACGGCGCATTCCCCAACGATCAGGATTTGCCGGTCACCATGACGCTGCAGTCGGGCGTCAACGCCGGCGACGGCGGGGTGACCAACACCGCTCCGGATCTCGATCTGACCACCGTCAATGCCGCGACCGTGGTGGTGTTCCGGCAGGACACGGCCACCGGCGCCTCCGGGACGGTGGCCATCGATCCGCCCAAGCCGACCGACTACGTCACCAGCACCGACCGCGGCGTGCTTTCGGTGCATCGCCTGGCCCACGCGCCGTGGGATCCGGGCCGGTACATCTTCGCGATGCGCGGCGGCCCGAACGGAGTGAAGACGAAGTCCGGTATTCCGGTGGTCGCCTCCCCGGTCTTCTTCCTGATCGAGCAGGGCCAGAAGCTGGATACGGAGCAGAACCTGGCGCTGCTGCGCGCGCAGACGGGCTCGACCGCGGCAGCGAAGGCGGCCGCGGCGCAGCTGCAGCCGCTGATCGACAACTACGTCAAGAGCGGCGTGTTTGCGACGGTCGACCGGGCATTCCCGCACCAGGAGGCGGCGGCGCTGACGACGTTCGCGATCGGCCCGATCAAGGGCTCGCAGGTCCAGGTGGATCCGGGCGGCGGAAAGGTTCCGCTGCCGTTCGATCTGCTGCGCGATCCGCGGCCGGTGGATCCTACGGGTGCCTGTGCGGCGTGCGGGAAGCTGACGCCGCTGGCCGCGTGCACGTTCGCGCAGGGCACGCTCGACGCGCAGGGCGCCTGCCGCGATTCGAATGGCAAGCCGAACGCGGCGGCCGCCGGCTTCGCGGCGCTCGACGGTTTCGGCACCACCGCCGGCTTGCTGGCGCCCATCTCGAACGGCGCCGGGAGCTTCCTGATCGACGTCAGCACGGTGACCAACAGCACCGTCAAGCTTTACGAGGTGCCGGCGTCCGGAACGCCGACACAGGTCAACGCCACCACCTACATCCTCGAGCCAAAGGAAGTGACCAACTCCGGGCTCTCCCCCGCCATCGTCATCCAGCCGGCGGGCGCGACGGCGGGTGACGCGACCTCGGTCTTCCGCACGCGGCCGCTCAAGGACAACACGGACTACGCCGTGGTGATCACCAACGGCGTGAAGGACCAGGCCGGCAATCCGCTGGTCAAGGGCACGGTGGCAAGCATCGTGCAGTTCAACAACCCGGTCTCGGTGAACGGGAAGTCGCAGCTCTCGGGCATCGACGACGGCACCGCGCTCGCGCTCGAGGGCATGCGGCTGAAGATCAAGCGGGTCCTCGCGGCCGACACCGCCGACGCCGGCAACGTGGCGATGGCGTACACGTTCAAGACGCAGTCGATCCTCTCGACGGGGACGCAGCTCGGCGCGCTGCCCTACAAGATCGTGCAGGGCGCGCCGGCCAAGGGGAAGCCGGGAACGGTGGTCTCCAGCACGGCGGCGGCGGCGTTCAGCAAGTACGGCGTGGACGCGAGCACCGTGGCCAACAGCAACATCGCCGAGGTGATCGAGACCACCATCACCACCTTCAACCTGATCGACCCGGCGACAGGCGCCTTCAACCCGACCGGCACCACGGCGGACGAGACGATCAACGTCCTGATCGCGCGACCGGCTGCGACGAACGCCAACGTCCCGGCTTGCGCGGGCGCCCTGGCGCCCTTCGGGAAGTGCTCGCCGATGGTCGTGTTCCGCCACGGGCTCGGCGGCGGCCGTGCCAACATGCTGCAGGTCGCCGACACCTTCAACGCCAAGGGCTTCACGGTGGTGGCGATCGATGCGGCGAAGCATGGCGATCGGTCGCTCTGTACCAGCGGCCAGACCACCATCACGGTCGGCGCAAATGCGCTGCCGCAGTGCGGGAACCTGCTCCTCGGGAAGGCGGAGGCCTGCACGACGGCACTGCCCACCGGAGCGCAAGGTGACGCCAATCCGCCCGGAACCTGTAGCGCAGCGGCCGGGCTCACCTACTTCCCGGTCAGCAGGGCCTGTCTGCCGCCGGCGTTGGGCGGCACCGTCAACTGCGGATGGACCGGCACCGCGGGCATCCCCAGCACTTCGTCGAACTACCTGGTGACCGCGAACTTCTTCCGCACGCGCGACACCCTCCGGCAGGACATCATCGACGAGTCTCAGTTGGTGCAGGCGATCGCATTCGTCCCGACCGGCCCGCCGCCCACCGGCAACAATGTCTTCGATCACATGCTGACGACGGGCGTGATCATCGACCCGGCGAAAGTGTCCTTCGCCGGCCAGTCGCTGGGCGCCATCCAGGGGACCGTGGACGTCGCCACCAACCCGCGGATCTCGAACGCCGTCCTCAACGTGGGCGGCGGGACGATCGTGGACATCTTCACCAACTCGCCCGCCTTCGTCGCGAACACCAACGCGCTGCTCGCAGGGCTGGGCATCCAGCAGGGCGCGAACTCCGCCTTCCTCCAGTTCCTGGTGGTGGCGAAGACGGTGCTGGACCCCGCCGACCCGGTGAACTACGCCGGCCACCTGAGCGCGAACACGCTGCCGAACCTGCTCGCGGATCCGACCGGCGCGACGCCGCAGGCGCCGAAGAGCATCCTCACCCAGGCCGCGTTCTGCGATCAGACGGTGCCGAACCCGTTCAACTTCATCCTCGACTCCAATATCGGCAGCACGCCGCTGCCGCCCACCGGTGCTGCAGGCACGTTCGAGCTGTTCTGGAACACGACGTCCGGCGGCGCTCCGGACAGCACCAAGCTCGCCGCCTGCCCGGCGCCGCCGACGGCCGGCGGATCGACCCCCGGGGCGGTGACGCACGCGTTCTTCACCGACTGGGTGGACGCCAGCGCCACCGTCGCCGGCCAGACCAACGCAGCCAACTTCCTGGGCGGGACGGCGTCTCCCGCCTCGATCATTCCCGTCCCGTAACGAGGCCCATCGATGCGCTACCTGATCGCAGCCATGCTCCTCGCTCCCGCGGCAGCGTTCGCCGGCGGATACGCAATCCCCAACGAAAACCCCCGCGACCTGGCGCTTGCGCAGGGCAACGTGGCCGCGCAGAACGGCCCCGAGGCTGCCCACGCCAATCCGGCCGCGCTGGCTGGCCAGAAGGGGCTCGCCATCACCGCCGACGTGGAGATGCTCTACAACATGACCGCCTGGTCCGACCCGACGCTCGGGTCGGCCTCGCTGAAGAAGCACGCCGTCTTCCCGCCGCAGTTCTCGGCCTCCTACGGCAACGCGCTGCCCAACGGCATGCCGTACGGCCTGGGGTTCTCGCTGATGCTTCCCGGAGGCGGCGCGCTGCCCTGGCCCACCAATTGGCCGGGCGCAGGGCGCATCCAGGACGTGGACCAGAAGGTGTGGCTGACGCAGTTCAGCACCGGAATCCAGCTCCACCCCATGTTCAAGCTCGGCGCGAGCCTTCTCTACTACCGCGTCCAGGAGAAGCTCGGTCTGGCCCTTCCCTTCATCAGCTCACAAGGGTCGGCGCAGCTCGGGGTGGCCGGCGGGGCCTTCAGCTATGAGGTGTCGGGTGAGTTCCATGCGCCCAACGGCATTCCGCTCACCATCGCGGTGGACTACAAGCACCAGGCGCCGCTGACGCTGGAAGGCAACGCGCACTTCACGAACGTGCCTCCGAACTTGACCACTTCGCTCCAGGACCAGGCCGCCACGGAGCACGTGACCGTTCCCAACATCCTCTACGTCGGCGCGGCCTACGACCTGAACGACAACCTCAAGCTGATGGGAAGCTGGAACCTGGAGCGCTGGAAGTCGTACGTCTCCGACACGTACGTCGGCGACAAAGGGCTCCTGATCAGCGTCCCCCGCGACTACAACAACGCCTGGATCTACCGGTTCGGCGCCGAGTACACCAAGCCCGCCTTCCTGCCGCCGCTGACCCTGCGCGCGGGACTGTTGCGCAGCATCTCCGAGCAGCCCACCAACACCATCTCGCCGACGCTCACCGACGGGAACAGCTGGGCGATCTCGGTGGGGGCAGGCTACGAGTTCGGCTCCGGGCTGCGCGCCGACATCGGCTACCAGTACGCCTTCTTCGACACGGTCACCGCCACCGGAACCGAGGCCTTCCCGGGCTCCTACGACACGCACGTGCACCTCTTGTCGGCGGGGCTGACCTGGAGGACGACGAAGTTCTAGGATTACGCTAGCCTCCGATCATGGACCCCCTCGCGGAGCTGGGGCGTCGCCTGCGCGCGCGCGGGTACTCCTTCGTCACGCCCACTCCCGCCACCCACCGACGCGTGGTGGAGCGCGGCGACCCGGCGCGGACGCTGAGGGACGTCTTCGGCTGGAGCAAGCCGTTCGAGCCGGGCTTGCTGCCGGAGGAGTTGCTGGGACCGCTCGAAGCTGCCGGGGCGCTGGAACGCGAGCGCGGGCGGCTGAAGAGCAGGGTGCGGTTCTCGTCCTTGGGACCGCTGCTCCTGGCGCATTCGGCGTGGCCCACCACCGCGGCGGACTCGGTCTTCTTCGGGCCGGATACCTATCGCTTCGCCTCCTTCATCCTCGCGCGCGCGCCGGNGCGGATCGGGACCGTGGCCGACGTGGGCTGCGGAACGGGCGCCGGCGGGCTNTTGCTGGCGCCGCGCGCGAAGGCAGTGGAGCTGCTGGACGTGAACGAAGCGGCCCTGCGCTTCGCCCGCGCCAACTGCGAGCTCAACGGACTGAACGCGCGCGTCGCCCGCAGCGACGTGCTGGAGGAGGCGGAGGACACCCCGGATCTGATCGTCGCCAACCCGCCCTATCTGGCCGACGATCTGGGACGGACCTACCGGGACGGCGGCGGCGAGCTCGGCACGGGCCTCTCGGTGCGCATCGTCGAAGACTCGCTGCGCCGCCTGCGGCCTTCGGGACTCCTCCTGCTCTACACCGCAAGCCCGGTGATCGACGGCGAGCACGTGCTCTGGCGCAAGCTCGCTCCCCTGCTGGGCGGGATCGATGCCGAATACGTCGAGCTCGACCCCGACGTCTTCGGCGAGGAGCTGGAGCGGCCGGCCTATGGGCGGGTGGAGCGCATCGCCGTGGTGGGCCTCGCCGTCAAGCGGTGAGCAGGTGCAGCCGAACACCGCATGCGCGATTTCCGATTCGTTCGCATCCTCGCCGAAGCAATGGATCCATCCGAGCTGCACCTCGCCCTGGCCCGTTTCGGCCGCGAACGCCTGGAGCCCTCCTTTCCCGACCCCACCCGGCGGCCCACCGAGGAGGCGCTCCTCCGCGCCGTCGAGGCCGACTTCGTGGAGGAGGAGCGCGCTGCCGTGGCCGCCGACGCGGCGGCAGCTCCTTCCGACCCCGACGGGTTCGTGCGCTGGTTCGAAGGGCTGCGCGAGACCGGGCCGGGACAGGGGGACCCGCTCTTCCCCTGGCTCATGCGGACCGCCTCGCTGGGGCAGATGAAGTGGTTCCTGGCGCAGGAAGTGGCCGGCGAAGCGGGGTTCGACGACCTGGTCGCGCTGACGCAGGTGAAGATGCCCCAGCAGGCCAAGCTGGAGCTGGCGCGCAACTACTGGGACGAGATGGGCCGCGGCAGGCCCGCCGCCATGCACGGCCCGCTGCTGGGCGACCTGGCGCGGAGCCTGGCGGTGCGATCGCGGCCGGAGACCACGGTGTGGGAGGCGCTGGCGCTGGCGAATCTGCTCGTCGCCCTCGCGCTGGACCGCCACCATGCGTACCACTCCGTAGGCGCGCTGGGCGCCATCGAGCTGACCGCGCCCGGGCGGGTGGCGCAGGTGGACCGCGGCCTCGCGCGGCTGGGAGTGCCAAAGCCAGCGCGGCGCTACTTCACCCTGCACGCGACGCTCGATCTCAAGCACAGCGAAGCCTGGAATCGCGAGGTGCTGCGAACGCTGGTGGCTGCCGAGCCGCGGGCGGCCCGGGCCATCGCCGAGGGAGCGTTGATGCGGCTGCGCGCCGGCGCCCGCTGCTTCGCCCGGTACCGCAAGGAGCTTGGGCTGCTACAGCCAGCCGAGAGCGCGCAGGAGCTCGCCGTCGCGCCGTAGGAAGCGGTCCCCGATGTCGGTGCGGTAGCGCACGTTGGGCAGGTGCATCTGCCCGGCCAGCGCGTAGGCGTTGGCCTGCGCGGTGGGGACGTCGTCGCCGCGGCCCGTCACCACCAGCGCGTACCCCGAGGGCCCGCTGGTGGCGAGGGCTTCTCCCTCCAGCTGGATCTCGCCGTAGTGAAGGTGCTCCTCCTCCTCCTCGGCGAGCGCCCGCCGGAACGAGAGCGGCTGTCCGCGGGCCGGCACCGTGGCCTGCGGGTAGGGGAACGGTGGCACCGTCAGCACCACGCCTACCGCCCACCCCGCATGCGTGCGGAAGGCCCGCGGTCCTCTTCGATCGAACAGGGCGAGGAGGATGGTGTCCCACGCATCCACGTGCAGCGCCTCGAGGATGGCGAAACCCGGATAGCCGAAGCGGCAGGTGAGCTCCAGTGGCCACGCCCCGCGTTCATCCACGATGGTGTTGAGGTTGATGTAGCCCTGGTACCGGCCCTCGCGCAGCGCCGGAGCGAGCCTCCCCAGCGTGGCCTGCATGAAACGCTCCGCGCCGCGGTAGGTCACCAGCGTCCCCATCTCGCCGGTCAGCTCGCCCAGGTCCCCGGTGAAGAACCGCTTGTGTTCCCAGTCGAGGCAGGCCGGCCACAAGAATTGCTCGCCGTCGAAGTACGCCCCGACGCCCATCTCAACGCCGAAGAGGCGCTCCATCAGCACGAACGAAGGCGGCTCCGCAAAGGCCCACTGCGCGGCCTGCAGCCTGAGGAAGGCGATCAGGTCGCGGCCGTCCTCGAGCTCGCCCACGTAATTGCGCGTCGAGGAGAAGGCGCCGTCGAGCTTGAACACGTAGCGTCCCGGAGAGCGGCGAACGAACTCGATGCCGGCGTCGAAGGACTGGAAGCGATGGACGGGCGCTGTGCGCAGGCCGGCGGACCGCAGCGCCGCCTGCCCGAAGGCGCGGTCGTTCTCCAGCCGCTCGCCCAGCGCGCCGCCGCCGATGACGCGGAACCCGTCGCGCCGAAGCTCCTCCTGCGCAGCGCCCATCGAGGACAGCTCGAAGACCACCATGCCGTCCCTGCCCACCCAGTCCAACTCGCGCCGCCAGTCGTCGGTGCGCGGGACGATCCCGGCGAGCACGCCATGGCAGGCCTGGTCCTCGACGTAGACCCGCACCTCGTGGCCGCGCCGCAGCAGGCGCCGGTAGAGATCGCCCAGATCGTTGGACTCGCCGATGCCGAGGACGCGCATTGCAGCAGACATACACCGGCGAGCAGGCGCGCAAGCGGGCGCGTCCATCGTAGGATGCGCGCCCCAACTTTCGAGGGCTCCATGCGCAAGACCGCAGTGCTGCTGGCCGCCGCCGTCCTCTCCTGCAAGTCCGCTCCAAACGCCAAGGCGCCGGAGGCTGCAGCCGCCGGGGCGGGCCCTGCCTCACCGGCGAATCCGCCCGGTGCGCAAGTGACCGGCGCGCAGCCGACCGTGCCCGACGCGGCGGGGCAGCCCGGCACCCCGCCTACGACGGCACAGCATCCCTCGGCGAGCGCTTCCTCGCCGCAGGCGCCGCCCCCCGGCATCGATCTCTCGGCGATGGATCAAAGCGTGAATCCGTGCGACGACTTCTATCGCTTCGCCTGCGGCAACTGGCTCAAGCGGACGCCCATCCCCGAGGACCGGCCGCAATGGGGGCGAGGCTTCAGCGAGATCCTCGAGCGCAACGAGGCCCTGGAGCGGCAGATCCTCGAGAAGAACGCCCGCGGCGAGCAGGATCCCGCCGATCCCTTCGCGCAGAAAGTCGGCGACTTCTACGCCACCTGCATGGACGAGCAGAAGGCCGAGACGGCCTCCCTGGCCACGCTCCGCGACGAGCTCTCGGCCATCGATCAGATCGACGATGCGAAGGCGCTGGCGCGGGCGGTGGGCCAGCTGCATCGCGGCGGCGCGCGGGCCTTCTTCGGCTTCGCTTCCCGGCAGGACTTCAAGGACGCCACGCAGGTGATCGGCGGCGTGGACCAGGGCGGGCTCGGGTTGCCCGACCGCGACTATTACTTCCGCGACGACAAGAAGTCGCAGGAGCTGCGCGAGCTCTACCAGGACCACGTGGGGAAGATGCTCTCGCTGGCCGGGGACGCGGACGCGACGGCGCACGCGAAGCGCATCTTCGAGCTGGAGACCGCGCTGGCCAAGGCGTCGATCGATCGCGTCGCGCGCCGCGATCCCGAGAAGGTGTACCACCGGCTCGAGCGCAAGGGCCTCGCCTCGGCCGCGCCGCACTTCGACTGGAACGACTACTTCGCCACCGTGGGCGCGCCGGAGGTGCAGGCGCTCAACGTCACCGTGCCCGGCTTCTTCAAGGCGCTCGATGCCCTGCTGGCGCGGGGCAACTTCGACGACCTGCGCATCTACCTGCGCTGGCGCGCCGTCGAGGCGGCGGCCGACACGCTGGGCAAGGGCTTCGTGGAGGAGCGCTTCCGCTACACCCGCGCCCTCACCGGCGCCAAGACCATCCTCCCGCGCTGGAAGCGCTGCGTGCAGATGACCGACCGCGCGCTGGGCGAGGCGCTGGGCCGCAGCTTCGTCACCACCACCGTGGGCGCGCAGGGAAAGGCCATGGCCCGCGAGATGATCGTCGGCATCGAGAAGGCGTTCGAGGCCAACCTGGCCACGCTGGAGTGGATGGACGCAGAAGCCAAGCAGGCCTCGCTCTACAAGCTGCACAAGATCGACAACAAGGTGGCCTTCCCGGAGCGCTGGCGCGACTACACCAAGCTGCAAGTCGGGCGCGCCTCGCTGCTGGAGAATGTGCTCGAGGCGGCGCGCTTCGAGACGGCGCGCGACCTGGCCAAGATCGGCAGGCCGGTGGACCGCCACGAGTGGCGGATGACACCCCCCACGGTGAACGCCTACTACAGCGCCTCGCTCAACGAGATGGTCTTTCCCGCCGGCATCATGCAGCTGCCCTTCTTCTCGCCGGAGGCGCCGATCCCCTCCAACTACGGCGGGCTGGGCATGGTGATGGGCCACGAGCTGACCCACGGCTTCGACGACCAGGGCCGCAAGTTCGACGGCGACGGCAACCTGCGCGAATGGTGGTCGCCCCGGGTGGGCAAGGCCTACGAGGAGCGGGCGGCCTGCGTGGCCAGGCAGTACGACGGCTACGTCGCGGTGGACGACGTGCATCTCAACGGCCGGCTCACCCTGGGAGAGAACATCGGCGACATCGGCGGGCTGAAGATGATGATCTCCGCGCTGCGCGCGCGGCGGCGCGGGCAACCGCCCACCAGCGTGGGCGGGTTCGACGAGGACCAGCAGGCCTTCATCGCCTTCGGCCAGGTCTGGTGCACCAACTACCGGCCCGAGGCCGCGCGGACGCAGGCGCTGACCAATCCGCACTCGACCGCGCAGTGGCGCGTCAACGGGCCGGTCTCCGACAACCCCGAGTTCGAGAAGGCCTTCAAGTGCGCGGCGGGCGCGCCGATGGCGCCGCGAGGCCGCTGTACCGTCTGGTGAGAGCGCGGAGCACAGAGCGCCCACCCGCATGGTCGTCTACGGGAAGTGTCTCATCAATTGGTCCCGCCCCCGGCCTCCGGCCGCCTACGCCGCGCCCGATGGAGGGTCCGATCGGAAGCGAACGCGAGCGACCGGAGGCCAGGGGCCGAGGGGGGAAATCAGTGGTGCCCGCCATCCTCTCCGTGATGGTTTTCGTGCCCGCTGTGGTCGTCGTCCTGGAAGACGTCGAGCGAGGCCGCGATCCGCCCCTCGATGGCGCCCCGGTTCAACGGGTCGCGCGGGTCGAGTCGGCCGCTGGCGGCGCCGAACCAGTTGGCGGGATCGAAGGACAGCGTGATGTTGGCCGTCCCGTCGCCCACCACGAAGCTGCCTTCCTTCTTCTGCGAGGCGCGCAGCGCGGAGGTGAAGGTGAAGGACTGGCCGTCGATGGTGCCGTCGACGATCACCGAGCTGTTCTGCAGGCCCGCGCCCGGCAGCACCTGGAAGCGGAACTCGTGATAGGTGCCCGCCGGCACGCTGGCGTCGAACACCTTGGTGACCGAGCCGGTGAGCGCCGTCGTATCGAGGTCGATCACGAAGGGCCCGGCGCGGAACTCGACTTCGCCGTCCTCGTGCTCGACGCCGCCGTCGCCGTCGTCGGAGCCGTGATCCTGGGGAAGGACCGCGGAGGCGGACGTGCCCGCGCTCTCGGCGCCTTCGAGCTTCAGGCCGCCGACGTTGAGGCGGATGCGCTGGATGTCGATGCCGCTGGCCACCACCAACGCCTGCGAGGCGGAGGCGGCGCGGGCCGTGGTCACACTGAAAGAAACGGGGGCGCTGTTGCTTCCGCACGCGAAGGCGAGTGCGGCCACTGCAATTGCGGTGATGCGGCTCATTCGTGATTCTCCTTTGAGCCGGATCAACACCGCCGCACCGCGCTAGGGGACAGGAAATGCCGCACCGCGCCGTCCCCACCTGAGCTCACCCTGACGCAGATGTAGAGCCTGCACTCACCGGAAAGTTCCCGGGAAGATGAACGGCCGTTATACTTGAACGGCCGTGCAGGCCTTCTTCTCCTTCGACGCGGAAAGCCCCTCTTTCGACGCGGGGTTCTCGGATCTGTCGCGGACCTGGCTCGATCCGCTGAGCTGGATCGACCTCGCCCCCGGTTGGGCGCGCGGGTCGGACGCGCTCTTCGCCCGCGTCCTGGAATCGCGGCACTGGGGCCAGCGAACGCGGCGGATGTTCGACCAGCGCGTGCGCGAGCCTCGCCTGACCGCGGCGTGGAGCGAGCGCAAGGGCGAGCCGCTCGATCCGCCCATCCTCGACGAGATTCGCCTCGCGCTCCGGGCGCGCTACGGCGTTCCTTTCGACTCGGCGGGGTTCAACCTGTATCGCGACGGTCGAGACAGCGTGGCCTGGCACGGCGACCGCATCCGCAAGGAGATCGAGGAGCCGGTGGTGGCATTGCTCTCGCTCGGCGAGCCGCGCACGTTCCTCCTGCGCCCCAAGGAAGGCGGCCGCTCGCGCGCGCTGCGGCTGGGGCGCGGGGATCTGCTCGTGACCGGCGGCCGCACCCAGCGCGCCTGGGAGCACAGCGTGCCCAAGGTGGCGCAGGCCGGTCCCCGCATCAGCATCGCCTGGCGTTACGGGCTGGCTATTGGCCCGCGGGAAGCTTCAGCTGGATATTGAAGGTGTAATAGACGTCCACTGGCTTGCCCTGCGCCAGCGCCGGCTTGTACTTGCGCCGTTCCAGCGAGTCGACCACCGCGCTGTTCATGAAGGGCAGCCCCTTGACCACCTTGCAGGCGCGGACCTGCCCTTCCACGGTGACCACGCAGCGGATCTGCATCGCTCCCTGGACGCCCCGCTCGACGGCTTCCGGCGTGTACTCCGGCGCGGGACCCGAGATCATCGCGGGGGCCGTCATGCTGTCGTTGAACTCGAGGGCGCTGTCAGCCACCGAGGCCGCCGTCTGCGCCGCCACCACGGCGATGCGCACGTGCACCTTCTGCTTGCCCTTGAGGATGAGGTTTTCCGGCGTGAAGGGCTGGTAGCCGTCGCGGCGGACGGTGACCGTGTAGGAACCTGCGGGAAGGAAGGTCATCTCGAACGCGCCGGTGGCGTCGGTCATGGCGGACTGCTCGCCCACCAGCGCCGGGCTGCGCGCCGTCACCTGCGCATCGGCCAGAGGAGCCTGGGTGGCGGCATCCACCACGACGCCCGCGAGGCTTCCGGCAGCAGTCTGCGCCATGGCAGCCGTCGAGAGCGCAAGAAACAGAGCGAATACCGCGCGGTGCATCGGCGAAAAGCCTCCCTGACCCTCCGGCCAGAGTAGCCCGACCCGCCGCGCACGACCAAGAAATCACTGCTTCAATTCGGCTAGGACCGCCTTCTTCATCAAGTCCGGCGGCAAGAGGCCCTGCGCGAGGATGGTGTCGTGGAAGGTGAGCGGATCGAACTTCGCTCCCAGCCGCTTCTCCGCCGCATCGCGCAACTCGAGCAGCCGCAGATAGCCGTAGTAGTACGACGTCGCCTGGCCCGGCGCGCGGAAGGTGAAGCGGTCCACCTCCTCGGTGGCGAAGGCCGGCGAGAGGCCAACCTCCTTCTGCAACAAGTCGCGCGCCGCCTGCGGCGTCCACTTGCCCATCTGCAGCTCGGGGTCGAGGAAGGCGCGGGCCGCCCGCTGCAGCCGCAGCTGCAGCGAGATCAGCTTTCCCTCGTCGGGCATGTAGGGCAGGGTGATGGCTTCGGCGTAAAGCCCCCACCCCTCGGCGTTGACGCTGTTGAAGGCGAAGATCGCCCGGGTCAGCGAGACGCCGTGCTCCACCATCCCGTCGAACTGCAGCTCGTGGCCGGGCCGTGCCTCGTGGGCGATGAGCGTCCAGGAGGCGGCGTCGTAGTTGAAGTCGTCGTACTTCTGCTCGACCTTGCCGGGGACCGAGAGCGGCAGCACGAACTCGCCCTGCTCGCCGGTGTTGCCGATGAAGCGCGGCGGCGTCATGTGGGGGGCGGGCTGCTGCGCATTCTCCGCCGGCGTTCCCAGCCGGATGCGGGCCGGCCGGGCCGGCAGCGAGACGAGGCGATGCTGGCGGATGATGTCCTCGATCTGTCCCAGCCGGCGCTTGTAGAACGCCAGCACCTGATCGTCAGGGATCTGGTCCTTCTTCAGCTGCTTGATGACCTGTCGGTAGTCGGCGTCGGGCAGGCCGCGCGCCTTGGCGATGCGGTCCGCCACCTTCTGCATCTCCTGCTGGATCCTCGGGAAGCCTTCGTGCGCGCGCCGCGCCAGCTCTTCCCCGGAGATGTCGACGCCGAACTGGCGGAGCTGGAACTCGTAGATCTCGTGGGGAAGACGGAAGTCCTCGCGCGCGCGCGGCAGCACTTCCTGCTGCACGAACGCCTTGTACTCGTCGAGCTGCTTGTGGAGCGCCGCCACCGGCTCCTCCCAGCCGGCGATCTTGTACTCGGCGAAGAGCTTGTCGATGCCGTCCTCGAGGAACTTCCAGGTGTGCAGGTCGCTCTCCACTTCGACGCGGCTGGGCAGGAGCTTGGTGTCCTGGATGCCGGCGAAGATCTCCGCCTGCACCAGCTTGGCGACCGGTTGCGTGCCCGGCTCGAGCCCGGCGTACTTGCGCACGCGAACCAGCGCGGCCGGCCTGCGCTCGGGGGCGACTTGCGCGTCGAGGAGCGAGCGGACGCTGCCGAAGATCATCCGCGGCAGGCTCACGTAAGGCACCTCGAGCCTTTCCCGCAGCTCGCTGCCCTGGATCTGCCGCTGGGCGGCATCCACCAGGATGGCCAGGTCCTCCGCGACCTCGGGCTGCTGCTCGTGCTCCTGCCGCCCCCGCAGCTCGACCAGCACCTTGCCCAGGGCCGCGCGCTGCCGCTGCCGGTGGCCGGGCATGAAATCGGAGATGCGGTCGTCGATGCCCGCCACGCCGGTGCGGGCGGCGAACTCCGGCGCGAACTGCGCCTGCACGTCGAGGAGCAGTTGGGCGTTCTGGTTGCTCCGGGCGATCCAGCCGCCGTTCTCCGCCGACGCGGTGGAGGCGCTTCCGCTCGCAGGTGCCGGCGCGGCGTGCGAGCAGGAGAAGAGCAGGACGGCGGCTGCAAACGGCAGATATGGGCGCATGGGCGGCGCAGTCTAGCCAGATCGGTTGTGGACGCAACCGTTGCGTCCGCTCCAAACGACTTTCGCGCACGCTGAAGACAGGCGCGCATTTTACTCGCGATGTCCTGACGAGGGGTGGAGGTCAAGGAACGACGAAGGGCGGCTCCTCCTCGAGGGCCGCCCTTCGCGCTGGCCACGCCGACCTCGCTCCGGCTACTTCTTCGGAGTCTTCTTGGTCGCAGCCGGCTTCTTGGTGGGCGTTTTCGCGTCGTGCTTCTTGCCCATCAGGATGATGACGAAGGTGGAGTTCTTGCCGAAGGTCGGCGAGCTGCCCACCGCGGTGCCGATGCCCACCAATTTGGCGTCGCCGACGATGCCCGGCTCCTGGGCGAATTCCATCGGATCGAGCTTCACTCCGCCGATCTCGTCCACCTTGGCGAACGCGCGGTAGAGCGGCGCTTCGATCTCGCTCACCTTCGCCTTTGGCACCTGGCCCTTGTCCTTGGCCATCTCGGTGGCATAGGCCTGCGCGATCTCCTCCAGCTGCGGGTCCTTGGCCACCGCGCCGGCGCGCGCATCCGAGCGGCGCTGCTCGATGGCCGTGTACAGCTTCGCCTTGATCTCCCCGGCGTCGGGCGGCGGGAGCTGCTTCATGAACAGCTCGGTGACGATGATGGTCTTCTTGTCGCCGATCATCGCGCCCGGCGCGACACCGATGCCCACCTGCGTGACGTTGGGGTTCATCGCGTTGGCGCGGTCCTGCGGGTTGTTGGTCATCAGCTGGTAGGCCTGCTCGGCGCCGGTCGCCTGGGCCAGGCTCTCGTAGAGCTGCGGGGCGGAGATGTCCGCCTCCTTGAGTCGCTGGACCAGCTCGGCCGAGCTGGGGTTCTTGCCCTTGGAGCGATCCTCCGAGATGCTCCGCGCCACCTTGGAGAGGTCGTCGTCGACCTTGAGCGGCTTGAGCCCCGCCTGCGTGCGGTCCTGGTTGACCAGCTCTCCGATCTTCTGTTCAGCAGCGGGTGGCTCGAGGATGGTTTCCTCTGCGCCAGGCGCCGGAATCTTCGCGGCGACCGGCAGATCGATGCCGCATCCGACGGGGAAATTGGCGACCGTGGACTCGCCGCCGCCCTCCTGCTCCGCCGAGATCTGGACGAGGATCTTGCCCGGCTTGTCGCCGCACTTGATCTCCGTGCTGAAGGCCTTGCCGGGATTCGCCTTTGGTTGCTCGAGGTGCCCCACCGCGTCGCTGTACTGGATCTTCGGGTTGGAGAGCTTGCCCAACACGGACCCGGTCAGCGTCGCGGATTGGCCGGGGTTCAGCTTTCGTGGAAAGGGCGGCTTGATCTCCAGGCTCTGGTCCTGCAGCACCAGCGCAAATCGCGTCACGCCCTTCTTGATGCGCTGGGTCACCAGGCCGTACCGGGGGACCTGCGCGTTCTCCGCGAAGGTCTTGATCGCGGGGATCAGCCGATCGGCGAACTCCTGCGGATTGGCGCCCGGCGTCGTGCCGGTGGGGGTGCTCTCCGCGGTGTCGGCGTCTTGCAGCGTCACCCGGCGGACCGGCTGGGCCAGGCCGAAGTTGTTCGCCACGGTGGCGATGACCGCGTCGGGTGGCGAGTCGTTCTCCCATCCCAGCAACGTCTCAGCCAGCGCGCACAGACGGCCTTCGGGCTGCGCCGCGCTGCCGACGCCGTCCTGGACGAGACCGTTCACGCCGCGCTCGGGACAGGTGAGCGAAGGGTCGGCGCCGTAGGTTGCGAGCGGCGGTTTTCCCGGCTTGAAGGTGCCGTTCTCGACGACGCCGACGGCTCTCTTGTTGGCGGAAAGGCCCGCGCCGCAGGCGGCCGCGAGCAGACAAGCCATCGCGGCAGGCGCCGCGGCAACAAAAACTCCACCTCGTGCTGTCATGCGCTCCTCGATGCTTCACGGCAGGAGCCCGGATGCACCAAGAGAGCCCTTGCCGGCGATGGCCCGCGCGGCCCTGCCTACTCCGGCAGCGCGAGCGTGATCTTGAAGATGTAGTCGACCTCGATGGGCTGCCCGTGCAGCAGCGCGGGCGAGTACTTGCGCCGCTCCAGCGCCTCGATGACCGCCTTGTCCATGAAGGGCAGGCTCTTCATCACCCGGCAGTTGCGCACCTGGCCCTGCACCGAGACGATGCACTTGACCAGCATGGTGCCCTGGACCTCGTGCTCCAGCGCCTGGTTCGAGTACACCGGGTCCGGGCCGCCCAGCTTCTGCGGCGGAGTCATGGTGTCGTTGAACTCGACCGGACCGCCAGTGCCGCCGATCTGCCCGCCGATCTGGCCGCCCACCACGCCGCCGACGACGCCACCCACCACGCCGCCTTCCACGCCGCCCTCGACGCCTTCGTCCTCGGCTTCCTCTTCGACCACCGGCTCGGGCGGCTTCTCCTCCACCTTGGGGATCTCCTTCGGCTGGATCACCGTGGTGGGGGGCAGCTGCTTCGGCTTCACGCGGTCGGGCCGCGGCGTCTTGGGCTTGTGACCCGCAGGCGGGGGCGGCGGAGGAGGGGGCGGGGGAGGCGGCGGGCGGAAGGTGACCGCGACCGGCGCCTCGGTCTGCTTGGGCATGTGCGCCCGCGCGTACGCGAAGAGGAAGGCGGCGCCGACCACGGCAGCGTGCAGGATGATCGAGACGCCCATGGACGTGCCCGATCGACGCTTGGTCCGCGGAGCGGTGATGTTGTCGAACATGTGCCCCTTGTGAATCGCGGCAGAAAAGGCGTGGAGACTTAAACAACCGGCTGGGGAAAGTCAACGCCCGGCAGGCCGCTTTCGATCTGCGGCGTGTCCTTTTCACCGCGGAGGAGAAGGGCCAGAAAAACATCGGGGCGGACAGGCATCGCGCCTGTCCGCCCCGGAGACTTTCGGACGATCAGACCCTTAGAAGGTCTGCGTCAGGCGGCCCCAGAAGAACCGGCCCATGAAGTCGTAGGCCGAGGGGTCCGAGGTCGGGGTGAACGCGTTGTACACGGTCGGAGGCGTGTCGTTCAGCGCGTTGTTGAGGCCCACCGCCAGCGTCGTCTTGCCGAAGCCGCTGTTCAAGCCGTACGAGGCATAGAGGTCCGTCTGGAAGTAGGGGTTGACCTTGCGCGCCAGGTTGGCGTGGCCACCCTGCGATCCGTTGCAGAGGCCGGACCCGTCCATCGTGCCACCGGCGTTGCCGCACTCCCAGTAGCTGCCGATGAACCGCTCGCTGACGCCCACGTTCAGGCCGGCGAGGCCGTAGGTGATGCCGCCGTTGGCCTTGAACGCCGGGTACACGCCGCCGTTCACGCCGGCGCCCAGGTCATACACGCCACGGCCCTGGATCACGCTGCCGTCCGCCTGCGTCGCGTTGAAGCGGTGCAGCCAGGTGCCGTCGAAGATGAAGCCGAAGCGGCCCGCGTCGGTCGGCAACGAGTACCGCATCGCCAGGTCCACGCCGTCGGTGAAGTTGCCGCCGACGTTGGCGTTGAGGTTGAAGATCTGCGTGATGCGTTTGGTGCCCGGGTCGCGCTGGATCAGGTCGCAGTACTTCGGCGCCGTGCCGGCCTGGGTCGGGTAGCAGTTCGAGAGGATGACGGACTCGCCGATGCTGGAGAGCGCGTTCTCGATGTTGAAGCTGTAGTAGTCGACGGTGATCGAGAAGCCGCGGATCATGCTCGGCTGGATGACGGTGCCGACCGTGAACACCTTGGCGGTCTCAGGCGTCAGCTTGGGGTTGCCGCCGACGCGCGAGCGCAGCTGGGTCTGGTCGTCCTTGTTGTTGATGTTCGGGCCGCAGTTCTTGCCCAGCGTCGAGTTGGGATCGATGGGCGTGAACTTCCCGCCCACGATGCCCGAGCACGGATCGTTGACGGAGGCGAAGTTGTCCTGCTGCCCGCCGTACAGGTCCCCCACGCCCGGTGCGCGGAACGCCGTCGAGTAGGTGCCGCGGAAGGTGACGTCGTGGATGGGCGACCACCTCATGCCGAACTTGTACGTCCAGTCGGTGCCGAAGGTGGAGTAGTTGAACACGCGCGCGGCGGCCGTCGCTTCGACGTTCTCGGCCAGCGGCATGTTGCTGAGCAGGGGGATGGAGAGCTCGGCATACCCTTCGTTCACGTGGTAGCCGCCCTTGGTGATGAGGCCCTTGTTGCCGGAGGTCTCACCAGCCACCGTGATCGGATCGGGGACGAACGCGCCGTACAGCAGGCGATACTCGTACCCGATGGCCAGGCCCACCGGACGGTCGGCGAAGAGCTGGAACAGCTCGCCCGAGGTGTTGGCCTGCACCGCCGTCATCTGGTTGATGCCGCGATCGACGCCCGTGAAGGTGAGCGGCGTGACCTGGTCCGGGGTGATGCTCCCCTGCGTGGCGGCGCCGGTCTTCAGATCGTAGGCGGCGCCGGTGAACAGGTCGAGCGGAACGCAGCCGCCGATGACGTGTCCTCCGGCGTCGAGGCAGGTGGCCTTGCCGGTGGCATCCACGCCGCTGGGCCCGAGCGCGTTCTGCAGGGGCGTCAGGTACACGTTGCCCTGCTTGGTGCCGGCCTCCTGGGTGCGGCCGAAGTTCAGCGAGATGTCCCAGAACCAGCCGTGCACGGGGCCGAACTCGTCGGGCAGCGTGCCGTCGATTCCGCCGACCACGCGGAAGGTGGTGACGTCCTGGTTGGTGATGCGGTTGCCGAACTCCAGCAGGCGGCGGCGGACCGCGGAGATGTCGCGGCCGAACGGGTTGTAGAAGTTGTCGGCCGAGATGACCACGCCCTCGCCGTCAGTCAAGAGCGGCTCGGCTGCGAGCTTCTGCTCCGACTGCCGGTTCACGAACGACGCCTCGTAGTAGCCGCGCGCGCTGGAGCCGAGGCTGAGATCGCCGATGCTGTACAGCGAGATGCGCTGCGCCGGCGTCACGTTGTAGTTCTGCGGCTGGAAGTTGTACTGGTCGCCCGGGGTCTGGAGGCTCTCGGCGATGCCCGAGCCGTTGTACGGCCGCCAGCTGCCGGCGTTGATGACCTGGCCGGCAGAGTTGGTGACGCTGCCCAGAGGGGTGCAGTCCTTGTGGGTGTCGCCGGGAACGCAGCGGATGAAGGCGCCGGAATCCGGCCCCTGCGGGAAGGCCTTCGCCAGCGTGGTCCAGGCGCTGCTGCCGGTGGTGATCAGGTTGCCCTTGGCGTCGAAGTCGTCGTCGCTGAGGACGATGCGGCCCTGGGGGATGGTGCCGGAGCCGACGCGCACGATGCGGCCGGTCTTGGCGTTGTAGGTCAGCTGGTAGGTCGAGAAGTCGCGGTCGCCGGCCCACACGGTGGACTGCTTGTAGTAACCGGCGCTGAAGACCACGTTGCCCTTGTCGCTGGCCTGGCCGGTGGTGACGTTCAGGTCGTAGGTCTGGCCGTCGCCGTGCTGCGAGACGCCGCCGTAGGCCGAAGCCTCGGTGCCCTTGAAGCCCTTGCGGGTGATGATGTTGACCACGCCCGCGATGGCGTCGGAGCCGTACACGGCGGAGGCGCCGTCCTTGAGGACCTCGATGCGCTCGACGGAAGCGGTGGGGATGGAGTTCAGGTCCACCGATGCGTCGGCGCCGGTGCCGCCCGGAACCATGCGGCGGCCGTTCAAGAGCACCAGCGTACGGGCAGAGCCCAGGCCGCGGAGGCTGATGCGGGTGGCGCCGTCGCCGCCGTTGTTGAACTGGGTGTTGATGGCGTTGCCCTGCTCAGGAAGCGCTTGCAGGAAGTCGCCGATCGAGACCTTGCCGGACGCCGTCACCTGCTCACGGCTGATGACCGTGACCGGTGCAGGCGTGGTGAGGTCCTTGCGGCGGATGCGCGAGCCGGTGACCACAATCTCCTCGGTGGCCTCCTTCTTGCGGCCCGCGGACGTCCCACCGGCCGCGCCGCTGGCGTTGGCGTCGGTCGGGACGTTCTGGTCGCTTGGGGTGGATGCTGGAGCCGGCTGATTTCCGGTCGCCGGCTGGTCGGTCGTCGTTTGCGCGGCGGCCATTCCGGACGCGGCGAGCGACGCTAGCAGTGCCAGTCTGATGGCCCTGTACTTCGATTGCATGGTCAACTCCTGTGGTGTGAACCAGCTTCTCCGGGGGTGAAGCAGCGTGACCCGCCTCCCACGACCCACCCGCCCGACGGCCATTGAATGCACGGAGTCACGTTGCAGAATGCAGCCAAACTTGCCCTGTATCGTGCCCAACGACGCGGGGAGACTGCCCGATCGTCCAGTGGGCGTCAAGGCGTGCCGGTCGCGAAAAGGGCTCGGACGTGTGCCGTGTCAATTTGCGTACGTGTCCCCACCGCCTGATTTTACAGTAGAATCCCTGACATTCTGCTGCCGCTGGCCGGGAGCGCTCACCGTTTCTCTGCAGCGGCGCTGTAGAGCGAAAGCGGGGTCGGAGCGAGTTGCTTTTTGCACGGCCGCCGGCGCGCAAGCCGGGCTGCCCGGCAGTGTTCGCCAGTCGCCACCGCGCGCGTGAGCTTCGTCACGCGGTAGAAGGGCGCATGCCGGAAGAGTCGCACCATCCAGAGGAGCGCACGTGATCCTGGCTCTCGCTCTCGCTGCCGCGTCGCTGTTTTCCGATCTGCGCTGGAGGGACGTCGGACCCTACCGCGGCGGGCGCACCAAGGCGGCGTCGGGCGTCCCGCAGCGGCCCGGCACCTTCTATCTCGGTGCCGTCAACGGCGGAGTCTTCCGGTCCGACGACTACGGCCGCACCTGGACGCCCATCTTCGACGGACAACCCACCGCGAGCATCGGCGCGCTGGCGGTGGCACCCTCCAACCCGGACGTGATCTACGTGGGCAGCGGCGAGGGCCTGCAGCGGCCCGATCTCTCCACTGGGGACGGCGTCTACAAATCCACCGACGCGGGAAAGACCTGGACCCATCTCGAGGGGCTGCGCGACGGGCAGCAGATCCCGCAGATCGCAGTGGACCCGAAGGATTCGGAGCGGCTCTTCGTGGCCGTGCTTGGCCACCCTTATGGGCCCAACCAGGAGCGCGGGATCTTCCGCTCCCACGACGGGGGCAGGAGCTTCCAGCGCGTGCTCTACAAGGACCCGGACACCGGCGGCGCGGACGTCGTGGTCGATCCCACCGACTCCAGGGTCGTCTATGCGGCCCTCTGGGAGGCGCGGCAGGCGCCGTGGGAGAACGGCGAGTTCTCCGGTCCGGGCAGCGGGCTCTACAAGTCGGTGGACGGCGGCACCACCTGGAAGCAGCTGACGAAAGGCCTGCCCGACTTCGAGCACGACAAGCTGGGTCGCATCGGCATCGGCATCGCTCCCTCGCGCACCTCGCGGCTCTTCGCCACCGTGCAGACCGGGGGCGACGGATTCCTCTACCGATCCGACGACGCCGGCGAGAGTTGGACGCGGATCTGCGACGATCCGCGCATCGCCGAGCGCCCCGACGACTTCGCCGAGGTGAAGGTGGACCCCGCGAACCCCGACCTCGTCTACACCGCCAGCGTGGTGGTGTGGCGCTCCACCGACGGCGGCAAGACCTTCGCCGCCTTCCGCGGCGCGCCCGGCGGCGACGACTACCAGCGCATCTGGATCGACCCGGTGCGGCCCGCCACCATGCTCATCGCCGCCGATCAGGGCGCCATCGTCACGGTCAACGGCGGCGCGAGCTGGAGCAGCTGGTACAACCAGCCCACCGCCCAGATGTTCCACGTCACCGCCGACGACGCGTTCCCCTACCGCCTCTGCGGTGGACAGCAAGAGAGCGGCTCGGCCTGCGTGCTCTCCCGCGGGCCCGATGGCGCCATCACCTTCCGCGACTGGCATCCCGCGGCGGTGGAGGAGTACGGCTACGCGGCNCCCGATCCGCTGGATCCCGACGTCGTCTACGGCGGCAAGATCTCGCGGTGGGATCGACGCACCGGCCAGGCGCAGGACGTCACGCCGGTGCCGCTGCGAACGCCGGGCTACCGCGTGGTCCGTACGCAGCCCGTGGTGTTCTCGCCCACCGATCCGCGCACCCTCTACTTCGCCTCCAACACGGTGTGGAAGACGCGCGACGGCGGGCGGACGTGGAAGCAGATCAGTCCGGACCTGACGCGCGCCACCTGGGAGGTGCCAGCCAACGTGGGCAAGTACCGCGGGTCGGAGGAAGCGAAGGCGGGGCAGCGCGGCGTGGTCTACGCGCTCGCGCCCTCGCCGCGGGACGCCCGCGTGATCTGGGCCGGCAGCGACGACGGCCTCATCCACCTCACGCGCGACGGCGGCGGGCACTGGCAGGACGTGACCCCCGCGCAGCTCTTGCCCTGGGCCAAGGTGAGCATCCTCGAGGCGGGAAGGTTCGACGCGCAGACGGCGTACGCCGCCATCAACACGCTGCGGCTGGACGACCTGCGCCCGCACCTCCTGCGCACGCGCGACGGCGGCAAGACCTGGCAGGAGATCGTCCGCGGACTGCCGGCGGGCGGCATCGTCAACGTGGTGCGCGAGGATCCGGTGCGGAAGGGGCTCCTCTTCTGCGGAACCGAGCAGGCCGTCTACGTCAGCTTCGACGACGGCGAGAGCTGGCAGCCGCTGCGGCTCAACATGCCGGCCACCTCGATCCGCGATCTGATCGTCAAGGGCGACGACCTGGCGGTGGCCACGCACGGCCGCGGCTTCTGGATCCTCGACGACGTCGAGCCGCTGCGCGAGGTGACCGACTCCGTGGTCAAGCAGGACGCCCACCTCTTCGCGCCGCAGGCGGCGCTGCGCATCCGCTGGAACACGAACACCGATACGCCCCTGCCGCCCGACGAGCCCACCGCCCGGAATCCGCCTGACGGCGCCATCGTCGACTACTTCCTCAAGGAGGCGGCCCAGGTCTCGCTGGAGATCCTCGACGAGGGCGGAGCGGTGGTGCGCAAGTTCTCCAGCGCCGACGCGGCGGAGGCCCCCAAGGACGAGGGCAACGTCCCGCGCTGGTGGATCCGGCCCGCACAGCCGCCTTCCGGAGAGGCGGGGCTGCACCGCTTCGTCTGGGACCTGCACGGGGTTCCTCCGCCGACGCTGGAGCCGGGCTACCCCATCGCCGCCATCCCCCACGACACGCCCAGGGAGCCGCGCGGCCCGTGGGCGATGCCGGGCCGGTACACCGTGCGGCTGACGGCCGGAAAGACGACGCTGACCCGCCCGCTGGCGGTGCGGATGGACCCGCGCGTCAAGACGCCGGCCAGCGCCCTGCGGCAGCAGTTCGACTTGTCGCGGGAGCTGGCCGCGGCGCTCTTGCAGGGCTTCGAGCTGCTGGGACGCGTGCGCGAGCTGCGCAAGCTGCACCCGGACGACAAGGAGCTCGCCGCGCTGGAGGGCGGCGCCGAAGAGCACAGGCCATGGGCGACGCAGCAGCCGCCGGCGCTGGTGCCCTGGAACGCGCGCCTTGCAGCCGCGTACGATCTCCTGCAGTCGACCGACGCCGCCCCAACGCCGCAGGGAGTGCGGGCGGTCCAACAGGTATTGAAGGAGGCGGCGGGGCTCTTCGCGCGAGCACGTGGCGAAACGGCGAAACAAAGGTAGTTGAATGCTCCGCGGCGGGACCGGGTCCAAGGCCGCGCGGAGGTGGCCTTCGGGATGCGACGGTTCGCGCAGCGGTGGGGCGGATTGCTTCGGGAGCGTCCAGTGCGGATGGCACGGCAGCAACTTCGACGGGCTGCAGTCTCGAGGAGCGGCGCGCTGGTCGTCGCGGCTTGCGCGGCGTGCGCCAGCTACAAGCTGATGCCGCTGCCCGGCGGCCCCGGCGCCGTGCCGGTGCGGTACGAGCGGACGCGGATGGGCGTCTTCCATTCGGTGGAGGAGGACGGGGCGCTGGATCGCTTCTTCGCCGGCAAGGGCGCGGTGCTCGCCACCGTGGCGCGGCCGGAGCGCGGCATCTTCTCCTCGGCGGACGGCGGGGGCACCTGGGACTTCGCGCGCGGCCCCGGTCTGGACGAGGTCATCTTCGCGCCGCCCCGGATCCTCGCCCGCTCCTCCGCCACCGTGCTGCGCAGCCCGGACGAGGGGAGGAGCTGGCAGGCAGTCGTTCCCGGGGGCGAGCCGCTGGAGGCGCTCTCGATGGGGCCCGGCGGCACCCTCTACGCCGGCGGGCATGGCCACATCTTCGTCTCCGCCGACGGCGGTGCGACCTTCCGGGCGTTGGCCCCCAACCTGCCCTCGAAGAACTGGCGGGTGCGCAGCATCGTCGCGGCGCCGGACGCGCTCTTCGTCTCGGTGCGGGGCGATCCGCCCGAGCCGCGCGATCTGCGCCAGCGCTTCGCGGCGTTGCTCGAGTACACCTCGGACGAGGCGGTCGCCGCGCTGACGCTGATCGATGCGAGCGGGCCCGGTCGCGGCACGGTGCAATGGGGGACGCCCGGGGACGGCGTCTACGTCTCGCGCGACGGCGGGGTCAGCTTCAGCAAGAGCGGGCTGCTGCTCGACGCCTTCCTCGCCGAGCGCGACGGCGTGCTCTACGCGGTGGCGGCCGATCCGCTGTTGATGGCGGCAGGGCTGATCCGGCGCCATCCCGAGCTGGCCACCGATGCCGAGCGGCAGATGCGCGGCGACCGCGCCGTGGGCACGGCGCTGGCCTCGGCGCTCTGGTATCCGGGGCGCGAGCGCATCCTCGAGGGTCCCATCGCCGGAAGCCCCGTCTTCCGCAGCCTCGACCGCGGCCTGACCTGGCAGCGCGTGGGGGATCCGCCCCTGCCGCTCCGGCTCGCGCTGCGGGAGGTGGTGGAGCGGTCGGCGTGGCAGCGCCCGCAGACGGCCGAGCAGCAACAGCAGCAGCGCGCAGCGGCGCGCCCCGCGGGAAGGGGGCGCAGGGGGGAACGCGGCCCGAGCCCCGCCGGGCACCCGGTGTCGACCGAGACCATGCTCTCCTTCGTGGATCCGGCGCGGCTGCTCGCGCACTTCAACTCCGGCCTCCCACTGGGCGGCATCTCCGCCGGCGTGGCGTATGCGCCCACGCAGGCGTATTGGGACGCGCTGGTGGCGGCGGTGGCGGCCGAGAGCGGCGCCGAGGGGGAGATCTCGCTGGGCCCGGGGCTGCCCGACTTTCCCGCCGGCGCCGCTTTCGAGGTCCTGCGCACGGAGGACGGCGGCGCGACCTGGCAGGAGGTGCCCGCCCAACCGCCAATGGCTCCCAAAGGCATCGTCGCCTATCCCGAATCGCTGGCGGCGGCGGAAGGCCAGGCTTTCTTCGTGCTGGCCGGCCGCGGCCGTCGCGGGCAATCGTTTCGTTCCGGTTGGCGAATCGCAGTTCCGTGATAGAGCGCCCCGGTGTCCAAGGACCGTCTTGCCCGACGCATCGGTTTGTTCGATGCCACGATGGTGGTGATGGGGGGGATCGTGGGCTCCGGGATCTTCGTGACGCCGGCCACGGTGGCGGCTTCCACCGCCACGCGCGCGCAGATGCTGGGCGCCTGGGGGGTCGGCGGCGCCGCGGCGCTGATCGGTGCATTCATCTACGCCGATCTTTCGCGGCGGCGGCCGTTCGCGGGCGGCCAGTACGTCTACCTGCGCGACGCCTATCACCCGGCGCTGGCCTTCCTCTATGGATGGGCGCTTTTGCTGGTCATCCAGACCGGCGGGATGGCGGCCTGCGCCATCACCTTCGCGCGGTATTCCGCGCCGCTATTGGGGCTGCACCTGCCGGAGGGCACGCTCGCGGCCGTGGCCATGGCCGCGCTGGTGGCGGTGAATTGCCTCGGCGTGGCGGCGGGAGCGCGCGTGCAGAGCGGGCTGATGGTGCTCAAGATCGCGGCCATCGCCGCGCTGATCGGCTGCGGCCTCTGGCTCGGGGCTCCCGCCGCCGAGGCCGGACCCGGGGTGCCGGCGAGCCTCGGGGCGGCCCTCATCCCGGTGCTCTTTTCCTACGGAGGCTTCCAGACCGCCTGCTTCGTCGCGGAGGAGTTGCGCGATCCGCGGCGCGACCTGCCGCGCGCCCTGGTCGCCGGCGTGCTGGGCGTGGCCATCCTCTATGTCGGCGCTGCGCTGGCCTGCGTGCGAGCCCTGGGGATGGACGGGCTGCGCCACAGCGCGGCGCCTGCGCTCGACGTGGCCACCCGCGCGCTCGGGCCGCGCGGCGGGGCGCTGATCGCCGCCGGCGTGGCCATCTCCTCGCTGGGGTTCCTCAGCCAGAGCATCCTCACCGCGCCCCGCGTCTACTTCGCCATGGGCGAGGACGGCGCCTTCCTGCGCGGAATGGGCCGGGTGAGCGAGACCACCCGCGCTCCGGTGGCGGCCATCGTGCTCCAGGGGACGGTGGCGGCGTTGATGGCGCTCTGGGGCACCTTCGAGGTCCTGCTCCGGTACGTCGTCTCCATCGACTTCATCTTCTTCGCGCTCACCGCGGGCACCCTGTTCGTCTTCGGCCGCCGCGGCGAAGAGACGCGGATGCCCGGACATCCGGTGACCACGCTGCTCTTCATCGGCATCTGCGCGCTGGTGGTGATCGCAACCTTCGTGCACGATGCCGCGCACAGCCTGATCGGCCTCGCGCTGACGCTCGCGGGCCTTCCCGTCTACCTGCTCTGGCGTCGGAGGATGACATGAAGGTGTTCCTGGCCATGGTCGTTTTGGCGGTGCCTGCCTTCGCGCAGGAGAGGCGCGACCCGCGCGTGGAGCAGATCGTCCAGCGCATCGACGCCGCGCGGATGCAGGACACGGTGAAGCGGCTGGTGGGCTTCGGCACGCGCCATACCCTCTCCGGAACGCAGGGGCCCGGCCGCGGCATCGTGCCGGCCCGCGAGTGGCTGGCGGCGCAGTTCGCGGCCGTCGCCAAGGGATCGAAGCTGCGGCCCTTCGAGGATCGGTTCACCGCGCCGGCCAACGGCAAGCGGATTCCCGCGCCGGTGGAGATCGTGAACGTGGGCGTGCTGCTCCCGGGCACCGATCCGGCTTCGCGGGCGAAGCAGGCCGTGGTGATGACCGGCCATTACGACTCGATGCCCAGCGACGTGATGGATCCGAAGACCGACGCGCCCGGCGCCATCGACGACGCGAGCGGCGTCTCCATGGCGCTGGAGATGGCCAACGCGCTGCGCGCCGAGTCGCCGGCGGTGTCGATCTACCTGGTGGCGGTGGCCGGGGAGGAGCAGGGGTTGATCGGCTCGCAGCACCTGGCCGAGCGGCTCAAGGGCGAGGGCGTCGACGTCGTCGCCATGGTCAGCGTGGACATCGCGGGCAACAGCCAGGGACAGGACGGCGTGCGCGACTCCACCACCGCGCGCCTCTTCTCGGAGGGGACGCCGGAGTTGGAGAGCGAGGCGCAGAAGAAGCTGCGCCTGGCGGTGGGCAACGAGAACGACAGCCCGGCGCGGGAATGGGCGCGCTACGTGCAGCGGGTGGGCGAGCTGTACGTGAGCGGGCTGCGCCTTCGCGTCATGCTGCGGCGCGATCGCATCGCCCGCGGCAGCGACCACATGTCGTTCGCGCACCAGGGGTTCGCCGCCATCCGCCTCTCCGAGGCGCGGGAGGACTATCGCGGGCAGCACCAGACGCCGCGCGACGAGAAAGGCGTGCACTACGGCGACGAGCTGTGGCGGTTCGACGCCGGGTATGCGCAGCGGATGTGCCGCGCGCTCACGGCCGCCATCGCCTCGCTGGGCTTCTCGCCGGCGCCGCCCCAGGAAGTGGTGCTGGCCGGCGCGGTCTCGCCCGACGCGCGGCTGCGCTGGAAGCTGCCGCCCGACGCGCGCATCGCCGACGTGGTGCTGTACCGGCGGCCGGCGGAAGGCGTGGCGTGGGAGCGGGTGCTGTCGCTGGGCAAGGTGGGAGAGGTGGTGCTCCCGTCCGTGACCACCGACGACTGGTTCTTCGCGGTTGCCACGGTGGACGGCGCGGGGAACCAGTCGCTGCCGCAGCCACCCGGCGCAGTGGGGAGATGACATGCGGGTCGAGCGGATCGGACAGGTCGCGCTGCTGCGGCTGGAGAACGGGAAGGCGAACGCCATCTCGCCCGGGTTCATGGAGAAGCTGGAAGGGCTGCTGGGGCAGCTGGGCGATGCGCGCGCCGCGGTGATGATCGGGCAGGGCTCGTCCTTCTCGGCCGGGCTGGACCTGCCCTCGCTGATGGATCTGGACCGCGCCACCATGCGCGGGTTCATCCGGCGCTTCGACGAGATCATGCTCCGCGTCTTCGAGCTGCCGGTGCCGCTGGTGGCGGCGGTGAATGGCCACGCGGTGGCGGGCGGCTGCGTGCTGGCGCTGCAGGCCGACGTGCGCATCGGCGCAGATCGGGACGCGCGCATCGGCCTCAACGAGACGCAGCTCGGCATCGGGCTGCCCTCGGCGGTGCTGGAGACGCTGCGCTGGCAAGTGCCGGGGACGTCGCTTGCGGCGATCGCGCTGGAGGGGAGGCTGGTCTCGCCGCGGGAGGCGCTGCAGCTCGGGCTCCTCCACGAGGTGGTGCAGGAGGCCGACGTCCTGCCGCGCGCCCTGGCGCGGGCCGAGGCGCTGGCGGCGCTGCCAGCGGCGGGAGTGCGGATGGCGAAGGCGTCCCTGCGCAGGCCTGTAGCGGCGGCGGCTCGGGCGTCGGAGGATGCGGAGGCGGAGAGGTGGCTGGAGACGTGGTTCGCGGCGGAGTCGCGGACGAAGCTGAAGGAGGCGGTCGCGCGGCTGCGGCGGTGAGCACAGGCGCTGAGGAGCATGGCGGAGCGCCCGCCCGCGCGGTAGCTTCCGCCCATGCCTTCGGAAGGCGGGCTCGGCTTCGCGCTGCGCGCCCTCTCGCACCGCAACTACCGCCTCTTCTTCGCCGGCCAGAGCGTCTCGCTGATCGGCACCTGGCTGACCCGCATCGCCACAAGCTGGCTGGTGTACCGGCTCTCCGGCTCGGCGGCGATGCTGGGCGTGATCGGGTTCTGCGGCCTGGTGCCCACCTTCGTGCTGGCGCCGCTCGCCGGGGTGTACGTCGACCGCCACTCCCGCCACCGCGTCATCGTGGTCACCCAGGTGCTCTCCATGCTGCAGTCGTTCGCGCTGGCGGCGCTGGCGCTGACGCACCTGATCACGGTGGCCGAGATCGCGGCGCTGCAGCTCTTCCAGGGGCTGATCAACGCCTTCGACACGCCGGCGCGGCAGGCGTTCGTGGTGGAGATGGTGGAGGATCGGCGCGACCTGGCCAACGCCATCGCGCTCAATTCCAGCATGTTCAACGGCGCGCGGCTCGTCGGTCCTTCCATCGGCGGCGTGCTGATCGCACTGGTGGGCGAAGGCGGCTGCTTCCTGGTCGACGGTGTCAGCTATCTCGCCGTCATCGCCTCGCTCCTGGCCATGACGGTGAAGCCCTCCGCGCCCCGCGGCGAGCAGAAGCGCGTCCTCCAGGAATTGCGCGAGGGGTGGCGCTACACCGCCGGATCGCCCCCCATCCGCTCCATGCTGATGCTGCTGGGCATCGTCTCGCTGGTGGGCATGCCCTATGCCGTGCTGATGCCGGTGATCGCCAGCGTCCGGCTGCACGGGGGCGCGCATACGCTGGGCTTCCTCATGGCCGCGGTGGGCCTCGGCGCGCTCGGCGGCGCGGTGAGCCTGGCCATGCGCCGCTCGGTGGTGGGCCTCGGGCGCGTCATCGTGGGCATGGCCATCTGCTTCGGGCTGTCGCTGGCCGCCTTCGCCGCCTCCCGCCAGCTCTGGCTGTCGCTGCCTTTGCTGGTAGCGGTGGGCTACTCGATGATGCTGCAGACCGCCTCCACCAACACCGTGCTGCAGACCATCCTCGAGGAGCGGATGCGGGGCCGGGTGATGGCCTTCTACACCATGGCGGTGATGGGCACCGCGCCGTTCGGCTCGCTCCTCGCGGGTGCGCTGGCCGACCGCATCGGCGCGCCGTGGACCATCGCCGGCGGAGGGCTCCTGTGCGCGGCGGCGGCCGGGTACTTCGCGACGCAGCTGCCGCGGCTGCGGGAGCACGTGCGGCCCATCTACCAGCGGCTGGGAATCCTGCCCGAGGTGGCGGAGGGCCTGCGAGCCGCTCAGGATGTCTCCACTCCGGCGGCATGAATTCGGGGACACGATACGGAATTGATCGTACCCCCATCGGACGAATTCCGTATCGTGTCCCCGAATTTCAGGTCGCGACCTGCGTCTCGGCGCGGGTGGCGTGCGACCGCCGCCGCGAGAGCTTGTCGAGGGTCACGTACACGACCGGCGTGGTGAACAGCGTCAGCATCTGCGAGAACAAGAGGCCGCCCACGATGGTGATCCCCAGCGGCTGCCGCAGCTCCGCGCCGGCGCCGTGCCCGACGGCCAGCGGCACGCCGCCCAGCAGCGCCGCCAGCGTGGTCATCATGATGGGCCGGAAGCGCAAGAGGCACGCCTTGTAGATGGCGTCGCGCGGCGAAAGACCCTCCTCGCGCTCCGCCTCGATGGCGAAGTCGATCATCATGATGGCGTTCTTCTTCACGATGCCGATGAGCAGGATGATGCCGATCAGCGCGATGATGCTGAACTCGGTGTTCATCACCAACAACGCCAGCAGCGCCCCCACCCCGGCCGAAGGCAGCGTGGAGAGGATGGTGATGGGGTGGACGTAGCTCTCGTAGAGCACGCCCAGCACGATGTAGACCGCGACCAGCGCGAAGGCGATGAGGAAGGGCTCGCTGGCCAGCGACTGCTGGAACGCCTGCGCGGTGCCCTGGAACGAGCCCCGCGCGCTGCCCGGCAGCCCGATGTCTCGGGTGGCGCGGTTGATGGCGTTCACCGCGTCGCCCAGGGCGACTCCCGGCGCCAGGTTGAACGACAGCGTCACCGCGGGGAACTGCCCCTGGTGGTTCACGCTCAGCGCGGTCTGCGACTGCGAGATCCTGGCCAAATTCGCCAGCGGAACCTGGTCGCCGGCCGCCGTGCGCACGTAGAGCAGGCCGATCTGGTCGGGCCGGGCCGTGAACTCCGGCTTGACCTCCAGCACCACGCGGTACTGGTTGAGCTGGGTGTAGATGGTGGCCACCTGCCGCTGTCCGAAGGCGTCGTAGAGCGTGTCGTCGATGGCCTGCTGGGTGATGCCCAGGCGCGCCGCCGTGTCCCGGTCCACCGTCACGTCGAGCTTGAGACCCTGGGTCTGCTGGTCGCTGTTCACGTCGCGCAGCTCTTGCAGCGTGCGCAGGCGGGCCAGCACCTTGGGCGCCCACTCGTTGAGCTCGTCCAGGTTGGCGTCGACGACCGTGTACTGGTACTGCGTGCGCGAGCTGCGGCCGCCCAGGCGCACGTCCTGCACGTTTTGTAAGAAAAGGTTGATGCCCGGCACCCGCGCCGCCTTGGGCCGCAGCTCGTTGATCACTTCGTCGGCGGTGAGCTTGCGCACGCCCCAGGGCTTGAGCTGCACGAAGATGTTCCCGGTGTTGCCCTGGCCGATGAAGGAGACGAAGTGGTCGATGTTGGGGTCCTCGGCCAGCACCTTGAGCAGCGCCGCCTGCCGGTCGCGCATGGCGGGGAAGGAGACGTCCTGCGGCGCCTCGGAGAAGCCGGCCAGCGAGCCGGTGTCTTGCTGCGGGAAGAGGCCCTTGGGGACGGCGGTGTAGAGGTAGACGGTGAACGCGACGGTGGCCAGCGTCACCAGCAGCATCAGCTTCTCGTGGTCCAGCACCCAGCGCAGCGCGCCGTCGTAGGTGTCGTGCATCCACCCGAACACGCGCTCGGAGGCGCGGAAGAGCCGCCCGTGCCTCTCCTCGCCGGGACGGCGCAAGAGCCGCGAGGCCATCATCGGGGTCAGCGTCAGGGAGACGATGGCCGACATGGCGATGGCGATGCTCAGGGTGACCGCGAACTCGCGGAAGAGCCGGCCGATGACGCCGCCCATCATGAGGATGGGGATGAACACCGCCAGCAGCGAGACGGTGATGGAGACGATGGTGAAGCCGATCTGCTTGGCGCCCTTGAAGGCGGCCTGCAGCGGCGAGTCGCCTTGCTCGATGAAGCGGGAGACGTTCTCCGTCACCACGATGGCGTCGTCCACCACGAACCCGGTGGAGATGGTCAGGGCCATCAGCGAGAGGTTGTCCAGGCTGTATCCGAGCAGGTACATGACTCCAAAAGTGCCGATCAGGCTGAGCGGCACCGCCACGCTGGGGATGGTGGTGGCCCAGAGGCTGCGCAGGAAGACGAACACCACCAGCACCACCAGCCCCACGCTGATGAGCAGCGTGGTCTGCACGTCCTTCACCGAGGCGCGGATGGTGGTGCTGCGGTCCAGCGCCACCTTGACGTCGATGCCGGGCGAGATGGAGCGCGCCAGGTCGGGGAGGAGCTTCTTCACCCGTTCGATCACGTCGATGATGTTGGCGCCCGGCTGGCGCCGGATGATCAGGAGCACCGCGCGCTCGCCGTCGCACCAGGCTGCCGCGCGCTGGTTCTCCACGTCGTCGGTGACCTTGGCCACGTCGCCCAGCCGCACCGGAGAGCCGTTGCGGTAGGTGAGGACGAGCGGCCGGTATCCCGCGGCGTTGGAGAGCTGATCGTTGGCCTCGATGCTGCGGGTCTGCACCGATCCGGAGAACGCGCCCTTGGGCGAATTGGCCGTGGCGCGCGCCAGCGTGGCGCGCACATCCTCCAGCGAGAGCCCCACGCCCGCCAGCGCCACAGGGTCCACCGAGACGCGCACCGCGGGCTGCTGGGCGCCGCCCACGAACACCTGCCCGACGCCGTTCACCTGCGAGATCTTCTGTGCGAGGACGGTGTTGGCCACGTCGAAGAGCTTGCTCAGCTGCAGCGTCTTCGAGGTGAGGGCGACGATCATGATCGGCGAGTCGGCCGGGTTGACCTTGCGGTAGTTGGGCCGCGAGGGCAGGCCGGCCGGTAGATCGCCGCCGGTGGCGTTGATGGCCGCTTGCACGTCGCGCGCCGCGGAATCCACGTCGCGCTCCAGATCGAACTGCAAGGTCAGGGAGGTCTGCCCCAGCGTGCTGGAGGAGGTGATCTCGGTGACGCCGGCGATGCGCCCGAAGCGGCGCTCGAGCGGCGTGGCCACCGAGGATGCCATGGTCTCGGGGCTGCCTCCGGGCAGGCCGGTATTGACATTGATGGTGGGGTTGTCCACCCGCGGCAGCGGCGCCACCGGCAGCTGCGTGTAGCCCGCTCCGCCCGCCAGGACCACCGCCACCGCCAAGAGGGTGGTGGCGACGGGGCGCCTGATGAAGGGCGCGGAGACGTTCATGACGCGGGCGCCTCGGCGGGCATCGGCTCGGCGGGCTTCTTCTTGCGGCCGCGGCCCAGCCACGCGCCCAGCCGGCCCATGTAGAGGTAGACCACGGGCGTGGTGTAGAGCGTCAGCACCTGGGAGATGAGCAGGCCGCCGACGATGGAGATGCCCAGCGGCCGGCGCAGCTCGCTGCCGGTGCCGCTCCCCAGCGCCAGCGGGATGCCGCCCAGGAGCGCGGCCATGGTGGTCATCATGATGGGCCGGAAACGAAGCAGGCAGGCCTGGTAGATGGCCTCTCTCGGCGTCATGCCCTGGTCGCGCTCCGCCTCGAGCGCGAAGTCGATCATCATGATGGCGTTCTTCTTCACGATGCCGATGAGCAGGATGATCCCGATCAGGGCGATGATGGAGAAGTCCGTGCGGCAGACGATCAGTGCCAGGAGCGCGCCCACGCCTGCGGAGGGCAGGGTGGAGAGGATGGTCACCGGGTGGATGTAGCTCTCGTAGAGCACGCCCAGCACGATGTAGACGGTGATCAGCGCGGCCACGATCAGGATCGGCTCGGAGGCCAGCGCTTCCTGGAATGCCTGCGCGGTGCCGGAGAAGTCGGGGCGCACGCCCGGCGGCAGGCCGATCTCCGCTTCCGCGGCGCGGATGGCGTCGACCGCCTCGCCCAACGCCGTGCTCGGCGCCAGGTTGAAGGAGATGGTGGCGGCGGGGAACTGGCCTTGGTGGTTGACCGAGAGGGGCGAGCTGCCAGGCTCGAAGCGCGCGAAGGCGGAGAGCGGCACGCTCTCGCCGGTCTGCGTCTTGAGGTAGATGCGCTGAAGCGCGGAGGGGTCCTTCTGGTCGTCCGGCCGCACCTCGAGGATGACGCGATACTGGTTGAGCTGCGTGAAGATGGTGGAGATCTGCCGCTGGCCGAACGCGTCGTAGAGGGTGTCGTCGATGGTCTGGGCGAGGATGCCCAGGCGCGCCGCGGTGTCGCGGTCGATGGTGAGCGTTTCTTGAAGACCGGAGGAGAGCAGGTCGGAGGTCACGTCGCGAAGCTCGGGCAGGGTGCGCAGCTTCTGGACCACCTTGGGTCCCCACTCCCCCAGTTCCTTTGGGTCGGCATCCTCCAGCGTGTACTGGAACTGGGTGCGGCTGGTGCGCGTCTCGATGGTGAGGTCCTGCACCGGCTGCATGTAGAGCTGGACGCCCTCCACTTGCTGGACGCGGGGTGCCAGCCGCTCGATGATCTCGGTGGCGCTGGCGCTGCGCTCGCCGCGCGGCTTGAGCGTGATGTTGAGCCGGCCGCTGTTGGTGGTGGCGTTGGTGCCGTCGGCGCCGATGAACGATGCCAGCCCGGCCACGTCGGGATCTTGCAGCACCACGTCTGCCAGGGCGCGCTGGCGGTCCATCATGCGCGTGAACGACGCGTCGGCCGAGCCCTCGGAGACGCCCACGATCAGGCCGGTATCTTGTTGGGGGAAGAAGCCCTTGGGGATGATCACCGCGAGCAGCAGCGTGAACAGCAGCGTGGCCACCGTGACCGCCAGCGTGAGCGGCTGGTGCTCCAGCACCCACTTGAGGCCGCGGTCGTAGACGCGGGCCAGCTTCTCCCACTGCCGCTCCGTCCAGCGGTTGAAGCGCGTCTCCTTCTCCTCACCGTGCGGCTTGAGCAGGTGCGCGCACATCATCGCGGTCAGGGTGAGCGAGAGGATGGCGGAGACGCCGATGGCCATGGCCAGCGTCACCGCGAACTCGCGGAAGAGCCGGCCGATGATGCCGCCCATGAAGAGCAGCGGAATGAGCACCGCCACCAGCGAGACGGTGAGGGAGACGATGGTGAAGCCGATCTGGCTGGCGCCCTTGAGCGCCGCCTCGAACGGCGGGTCGCCCTCCTCGATGAAGCGGGCGATGTTCTCGATCATCACGATGGCGTCGTCCACCACGAAGCCGGTGGAGATGGTCAGCGCCATCAGCGAGAGGTTGTTGAGCGAGTAGCCGAACAGGTACATCAGGCCAAAAGTGCCAATCAGGCTGAGCGGCACTGCGATGCCGGGGATCAGCGTGGCGCGCACCGAGCGCAGGAAGACGTAGATCACCCCGACCACCAGGAGGATGGTGAGCACCAGCGTGAACTGGACGTCGTCCACCGAGGCGCGCACGGTCTCGGTGCGGTCGGCGACGATGCTCACGTCGATGCCCTGGGAGATGGTGGCCTTGAGCTGGGGCAGGAGCGCCTTCACCCGGTCGGCGGTCTGGATCACGTTGGCGCCTGGCTGGCGCTGCACGTTGAGGATGATGGCGCGCTCCCGATTCGCCCAGCCCGCCAGCTGCGCGTTCTCCACGCCGTCGTGCACCTCGGCCACCTCGTCGAGCCGGATGGGCGCGCCGTTCTTGAAGGCGATGATCAGGGGGCGGAAGGAAGCGGCCGTGGCCAGCTGGTCGTTGGTGGCCAGCATGAAATCCTGGCGCACGCCGTCGAGGTTCCCCTTGGGCTGGTTGACGTTGCTGGCAGCGACGGCCGCGCGCAGGTCTTCCAGCGTCAGCCCCGCGCCGGCCAGCGCGGCGGGATCGGCCTGCACGCGCACGGCGGGCTTCTGCGCGCCGTTGATGGTGACCAGGCCTACGCCCGAGACCTGGGAGATCTTCTGCGCCAGGATGCTGTCGGCGGCGTCGTTCACCTGGTCGAGCGGCAGCGACTTCGAGGTCACCGCGATGGTGAGCACCGGCTGATCGGCGGGGTTGCTCTTGGAGTAGGTGGGCGGCGCGGGCAGCGTGCGCGGCAACAGATTCGAGGCCGCGTTGATGGCCGCCTGCACGTCCTGCTCGGCGGCGTCGATGTTGCGGTCCAACTCGAACTGCAGCGTGATGGCGGAGGTGCCGAAGCTGGAGACCGAGGTCATCTGCGAGAGGGCGGGCATCTGCCCGAACTGGCGCTCCAGCGGCGTGGTGACCGCCGAAGCCATGGTCTCCGCGCTGGCGCCCGGCAGGAGCGTGGAGACCACGATGGTGGGGTAGTCTACCTGTGGGAGCGCGCTCACCGGCAGCTCGCGGTAGCCGATCAGGCCCGCCAGCAGGAGGCCGACCGTGAGCAGCGAGGTCGCGACCGGGCGGCGGATGAACGGCTCGGAGATGCTCACTGCCGCGCCCCGCGCGGCTGGCGCGGCGTGTCTGCCCGCGGGCCGCCGTCGCGGGCAGGGCCTCCCTGCTGCAGCTCTCCCTCGCGCGGCGCGCGGCCGGGCTGGCCGGCCTGGCGCGGGATCACCTTGCTGCCGGCGCGGAGCTGGTTCTGTCCGTCCACCACCACCTGCTCGCCTTCGCTCAGGCCCTTGCGGACGATGGACAGCTCGGCCTCGGTGGCCTCCACCTCGATGGGGCGCGGCTGCACCGTCTGATCTTCCTGCACCACGTAGGCGAAGGTGCCCTCCGGTCCGCGCTGCGGCACGGTGGACGGCACCACCAGCGCGTCCTTGCGGACGGTGAGCAGCAGCCGCGCCTTGACGAACTGGTTGGGCCAGAGCAGCCGCTGCGGGTTGGGGAACACCGCCTTGAGCTTGAGCGTGGCGGTGGCGGCGTTGATCTGGTTGTCCACCAGCATCAGATTGCCGGTGGCCAGCTTCTGCGCGCCGTCGCGGCTCCACGCCTCCACCGCCAGCTCGCCGCGCGAGAGCTCCAGGATTACCCGCGGCAACTCGTCCTGCGGCAGGCTGAAGAGCACGGCGATGGGGTCGAGCTGGGTGATCAGCACCAGCCCGTTCACATCCGAGGCGTGCACCAGGTTCCCCGAATCCACCAGGCGCAGGCCGGTGACGCCGTCGATCGGGGAGCGGATGCTGGCGTAGTCGAGGTTGAGCCTGGCCGCGTCGATCTGCCCCTGGTCCACCTCCACCGCGCCGGCGAGCTGGCCGACCAGCGCGGCCTGATCGTCGGCCTGCTGCGCCGCGATCAGCTTCTTCTGCGCCAGCGTCTTGAACCTTTCCAGGTTGACCTTGGCCGCGGCCATCTGCGCCCGATCGCGGGCCAGCGCGCCCTGCGCCTGCTTGAGCTGGTTCTGGAAGGGCCGCGGATCGATGCGCGCCAGCAGCTCTCCCTTGCGCACTTGCTGGCCTTCCTTGAACAGCACCTGGTCCAGCCGGCCGTCCACCTGCGAGCGCACGGTCACGGTGCGGAAGGCGGTCACGTTGCCCAGCCCGTCGAGGTAGATGGGCACGTCGCGCTTCTGCACCGGGGTGGCCACCACCGGGATGGCCCGGTTCGCCGCCTGGGCCTGCTGGCGCTGCGCTCCCTCCTTCTTCTGCGAGGTGCTCCGGTGGACGAGGAACGCCACCGCCGCCACCGCCAGGACGCCGGCGATCAAGAGGATGACCCTGCGATCCCGCATTCGCTTTCTCCTACCTGCGTCCCACCGCGCGCAGCAGCTGTGCGCGCGCCGTGGCGAGCCGATCGTCCGCCTGCACGGCCTGCGCCGCGGCCTGGGTGAGCGCCACCTGCGCGTCCCCCAGCTCGATGGCGCTGCCCACCCCCACTTCGTATCTCTGCTCGGCGAGTTGCAGCCGCACCCTGGCGTTGGTGAGCGCCTCCTGCGTGGCAGAGATGGTGGCCTTGGCCGCGCGCACGGCGAGCCGCGCCGAGTCGATGTCGCTGCGGATCTGCTGCCGCTGCAGATCGAGCTGCGCCAGCGCGTTCGCCACGTTCGCCTCTGCCTCCTGCACTTCCGCGTTGGTCAGGCCGCCCTGGAAGATCTGCCAGCTCAGCGTCAGGCCGAAGCTCGCGTTCCAGCCCAGCCGGTACAGGGACTCGCCAGCCTGGGTGAACCCGGCGTTGGCGCTCAGGGACGGGCCGTACTGGCCGCGCAGCGCGGTGGCGGTGAGCTGGCTCGCGCGAACCTGTTGTTCCAGCGCCGCCACCTCCGGTCGTCCCTTGCTGGCCTCCTCGAAGAGCCGATCGCCGGTGGGATCGTCCTCGTCCAGGAGCGGCAAGAGCGACTCGTCGCCGACGTCGTAGTTGGTGGGGCCGAGAATGCCCATGGCCGCGTTCAGCGTCACCTTGGACTGCTCGTAGGCGTTCTGCGTGTTGATCAGCTGCACCCGGGCGTTGGCAGTGTCGGTGCGCGCCTGCACCAGGTCGATCTCCGGGTGCGTCCCGGCCTGGACGAAGCCTTCGGTCTGGTCGAGGTGACGCTGCTGGTTGGCCAGCGTCTCCTCCGCCACCCCGACCAGCGCCTTGTTGGCGCGGGCGTCGAAATAGGCCGCACGCACGTTGAAGTCTACCTGGAGTGCGGTGGCCTGCTCGCTGTCGCGGGCCGCTTCCGCCTGCGCCCGGGCGGCCCGGTACCGGTTGGGGGTGGCGCCGAAGTCGAAGAGCAGCATCGAAGCGCTGATGTTGTCGGAGAGCGAGGGCAGCGTGCTGAAGCTGCTGCCGCCCTGACCCGGGGTGATCGGCGCGCCGGGCTTGGAGATGCTGTTGTCCGTGGTCCGCTGGTAGCTGGCGATGGCCGATACTTGTGGAAGCATGGGCGCCCGCGCCTGCGACTGGCGCGCCGCGGCGGCCTCGGAGGCGGCCTGCGCCTGGCGGAGCTGCGGCTGCCGCTCGCGCGCCGACTGCAGCGCCTGGTCGAGGGTGACG
>C688J18823_10000094_pt1 | contig 45299 bp, 36 predicted proteins | sample HopSoiMetagenom1_FD_18823 | JGI IMG/M metagenome (IMG submission 18823)
AATCGACTTCGCAGTGCGTTGCGACGTGAACCGTACCCGCCGCGCCGTGGACAACCTCTATCTGGTTCAGCCCTTCTTTCTTCAGGCGAGCACGCAGTGCATCGGCATCTGTTTCCGCTGCCATCGATATCACGCGCGGGCGCCAACGCTTCGCCTGCTCAAACGCAGCCTCGATATTCCTGCCGGCGGCCAGTGTCACAATCTGGAACCGATTGGGATACGACTCAGCGACGCTCAAAGTGCTGCGCCCGATCGATCCGGTCGATCCCAAAATGGCTATTCGTTTCATAGTAACGGGATATAGGGGGAGATAGCTCTCCACTATTCTACGATGGTTTTGACTCCGGTGTGGGTAGCGCGGGAGTCCTTGCCGTCGGGGGACGTGTCGCCCGGGCGCGGCCGTCCTCACATCTACTGCATCACCCGCCAGGCGGCGTAGTACCACAGCACCGGGGCCGCAAACAGCAAGGCATCGATGCGGTCGAGCATCCCACCGTGCCCGGGCAGTATCGCTCCAGAATCTTTCACATGGGCGCCGCGTTTGATTAGCGACTCAACGAGATCGCCCAGTTGCGCCGCCACATTCAAAACAATGGTCAGTACAATCACCGGACCCATGGACGGCTGCTCCAATCCAAACAGCCCATCTCGCCGTTCAATCAATCCTGCCCGAAGCATCGCCGAACTCAAAGGCAGAGCATAGTGGAAGAGTAGCCATCCCACTGCGACACTCGCGACCAGCGAAGCAGCCGCGCCTTCCCAGGTCTTTTTCGGACTGATCCTCGGGGCCATCAGATGCCGCCCAATCGCCTTGCCCACGAAGTACGCGAAGATATCCCCGGCCCAGACCACCAGAAGCAAGTACAGGAGATAGAACGCACCGGCCCATTGCTGTCGGAGTTGCACGAGCATTCCGATGGGTAGCCCGATGTACGCAAACGCAAAAACCGAAGCTGCCGCCGCGGGATAGCCCGTGCTCAGATCCTCATTCCGCATCGCGCGCGTCAAAAATACGAACGGAACAATCGCCGCCGCAAATCCCAGGCAATAGACAAAGACCGCCGTCGACAACAGCGGCTTCTCGTTTCCAACATTGAGAGCCAGAAGTAGAAAGAAAATACCGCTGAAGATATACGTGAGACTTCCCAGCGGACGCACCCCATACGATTCCGTCAGCTTAAGGAATTCATGAATCGTGAGCAGAGCCACAATTCCCGCAACGACAGCAAGAACCGGTACCGGCGCTCGCAGAATGAGCACCAGGACGATCGGAATGAGTACAAGAGCGGTAGCGATTCGCTTGAGCAAGGGAAGCTATCTTGTGACGGGCCAATTATAACGAGCGGAAGCACGTTCGAAGTTTTTCCTTCGTGTACCTTCGCCTGCCCTGAGCGAAATCGAAGGGTGACCTTTGTGGTTTCAGCTTTTGGCAGTCCCAGCCGGCAATGGCGCATCGTGATGATCCAACCCGCCGTATCGCCGTTCGCGCTTCTGGTATTCCGCAATTCCCTCGAGCAGGTGCACTCCACGGAAATCCGGCCACAATGTCGGCGTCACATAAATCTCCGCGTACGCCAGCTGCCACAAAAGGAAGTTACTCAACCGCATTTCTCCCGACGTTCGCACTACGAGATCGGGATCGGGCAAATTTCGCGTGTACAAATGCTGCGAGACCATGTCCTCATCGACCCGCAGGTGATCGACGCCGCCGTTTCGGGACGCCGCTTCCACCATCGACCGGAAGGCATCCACCAGTTCACTCCGCGCGCTGTAATTCAGTGCGAGGGTCAGCACCATGCCGGTGTTGCGCGCGGTAGCTTCCCGAGCCCAGCACATGCGCTCCTGCACATCCGACGGCAACTGGTGCTGGCGCCCGATGTACTCCAATCGGATGTTGTTCTTGTTGAGCGTCGGAACCTCGGCCTTCAGATAGCGGCTCAAAAGGCTCATCAGAAACGAGACTTCACTTCCCGGACGTTTCCTCCAGTTTTCTTCGGAAAACGCATACAGCGTGAGTGCTGGGAGATGAATACGCGCCGCCGTCTCGACGGTTGAACGCACGGCTGCAACTCCAGCCCGGTGTCCGGCAATACGGGGCATATGGCGTCGCTTCGCCCACCGACCGTTGCCATCCATGATGATCGCGATATGTTTCGGGAGCCGTGCAGGATCTAAATGCCGGTAGACTTCATTTTCCTTGCGGTCGAGCCCCTCGGGTACTTTGTGTTGCAAAGTGACCTCTCAGCAAGAGAGTACCACAGCAGGGAAGGGGACGCAATGACCCAGACATGCAGGAGATCTCTGTAGTTTAGAGGCAAAGGCCACTGATGAATTAGAGCTTTCGTGATGTTGATCATCGCTTTCCCGCAAGCGATGATTCTGGAAGGGAGCGGGCCATGCGAATCTCTCAGTTGGCAGGGCTATTGCTGGGCTTCGCTGTGACGTTGGCAGCAAGCGGTCGAACGAGCAACCCGGCGGTAAACGGAGCGGATTTGTTCGAAAAGGGAATGAATGCCCTTGAGGGCAGCGCCGCAACGCGCAGTGGTGCCAATGCGCTTGGGTATTTTCAGCGCGCGGCGGATCTCGGCTATGCGCCGGCTCAGGTAGTACTCGGATATTTGTACGAAACCGGACTTAACACTTCCGCCGATCCGCAGCAGGCGATCGATTTCTATAAGAAGGCTGCACAACAAGATGATCCCCTCGCTCAATGGATGATCGGTCGCCTGACTATCCTCGGTATACCAACGCGCGACTTGAATTCCGCGGCGGCATGGCTTGAGAAGTCGAGAGGGCACGACAATCCCTTCGCAGCGTACTTGCTGGGAAGAGTATTTTTGGAACGAGGCGATTACGCCAGAGCCGCTTCACTGTTTCAGGAGGCATCGTTGCAGGGCTTGCCGCAGGCGCAAAAGCACCTGGCCACCTTGCTGCGAAATGGCCAAGGGGTGCAGATGGACAAGTCTGAGGCCTATGTCTGGATGTTAATCAGCAATAACTCAGGACTACGCACGTCCGCGGAGGAACTGCAGGCACTCGAATCCGACTTAAGCAGCAGCCAGTTGGAGCAAGCAAAAATCAAAGCGCGCGACCTCGGAGCGAAGACCGCTCGCAGCGTGGTTGGCCACGGCTGCACCGGTTGGCCGGGCGAGTTCGATGAAGTACCAGCACCGCCTCCGCCCGATCTGCAGCGATTCTGTCGATGACCCTCCCCGGCCGCAGTTAGTTTCGTGCCTCTTCCGGCACAATCCGCAATTCCAGTTTTTCCGTCCACCGGAGCACGGTCAACGAGCAGCTCACGCCGAGTCTCACTTCGGTGAGCAGGCGATGGAGATCATCGACTCCGGCAACCGGCTGGCCCTCGAGTGCCACAATGATGTCACCATCCCTCAGCCCAGCACGTTTGGCAGGACTGTTTTCCTCGACGGACTGCACTAGCGCCCCGGTCTCTTTCGCGAGGTCATAGAATCGCACCACTCGCCGATGAACCGGCACCGTCTGCCCCGAGATCCCGACATAGCTCCGCCGAATGCGACCATCCCGCAACAGCCGGCTCGCGACGAACTTCGCCGTGTTAATCCCAATCGCGAAGCAGATGCCCTGGGCCGGCAGTATCGTCGCCGTATTCACACCGATAACGCGTCCGGCGGAATCAACGAGCGGCCCACCCGAGTTCCCTGGATTCAGCGCCGCGTCGGTTTGAACGACATCGTCAATCAGCCGCCCTGAATACGACCGCAGCGAGCGTCCCAGCGCACTTACCACGCCAGCCGTGACGGTGGATTGAAATCCATACGGAGCTCCAATCGCGATCGCGATCTGCCCCACGCGCAGTTTCTGTGAGTCGCCCAAGTCGGCCGCGACCAGTCCAGGGGCATCTACCCGTATTACCGCCAGATCGCTCGCTGGATCTTCTCCAATCAAAGTCGCGGGCATATGCCTCCCGTCCGGCAACGTGACCGCAATCCGCTCCGCCTCATGGACCACATGGCTGTTCGTCAGGACCAGCCCATCCGGCGTGAACACGAACCCCGATCCGCCACCCTGCCGCTCCCGCGGTTCTCCCGACCGCGTCCGTCCGGCGTGCTGATGCACTTCGATATGCACGACTGACGCGCTGATTCGGTCCACCGCGCCAGTCACAGCCGTGGAATACGCATCAAGCAGGGAAGAGTCCGGCACCTGCGACTCATGCTCCCGCGTAAAGCGGCCATCCTCCGAAATATGCTCGGAAGATTGCGCCATCACTTCAAAAACACTTCGGTTCATGCTGGATAGATGACGATCAATGTGCCCGGGATTCAAACCCGTCCGCCCGGTGAGGCGGTTCGCAACCCGGCACTAGGCTTTGCCCGCTCGCGCACGACACTGGGTATCGCAAGACCAAACATTCGGATACGGAGTGCATCCATGACACTCTCGGGCAATATCTTCGGCAGTGTAGCCAGTAACTTCGCGTGTTTTCCCACCCGATACCGAATGCGAGAACGGTCTGACGTCAATGCACGGACGACCACTCGCGCCACCACTTCCGGCGAGCTCCCGCTCTTCTCCATCGCGTAAGCAACGCGCGCGAAAGATCTCAGGATCTCGCCATATTGTGACTGTGCCTGCGCTGGTAGATCCGCAATGACTTTCTCAATGTCTCCGAGGGTTTTCTCGACCGCTGGCGTGGCAATAGCGCCAGGCTCAACCGCAATGACCCGCACCCCAAATGGATGAAGTTCCAGCCGTAGCGTGTCGCTCAGCATCCCGAGTGCGCTCTTGCTCGCATTGAGCAGTCCACCAAACGGAATCGCGAGATTCACTCCAACGGAGGTCACATTGACAATCCGGCCGTGGTTCTTACGCAAGAGGTGAGCCAGTGCCTGTGTGACCGCAATCTGCCCGAAGACATTGATTTCGAAGATTCGCCGTAAATCGTCCAACTTTGCATATTCAACTGGCCGCGCCAAGCCGATTCCCGCACAGTTGACCAATGCATCCAAGCCTCGCCCGTTGAGCTGAGCTTCAATCTCTCTCGCCGCTGCGCCGATCGATGCCCCATCTTCGACATCCATGATGACCGGAGTGACTTCTTCTCTCCCCAGATTTTGTAGCTGTTCCTGATCTGCTCTTTTTCGCACGGTGCCGAACACGTGCCACCCTGAACGGATCATTTGTTCAACGCTCGCGCGCCCGATCCCGCTGGATGCGCCGGTGATGACTACAGATTTCTTGGAAGGCATAGTGAACCTCTATGCAGTAGTAGATGAGCAGCCAATGCAGCGGATGCTGGTGCGCACAAAAAAAGCCGGGACCAAGAAAGGTCCCGGCTAAGTGTTGGCTGGTTGCCCGGATAAAACTGAGGAGTTGTGCCGAACCCCAACTAGATCGGCACAAAGCTTAGAAAACTGGAGCTACGCGCTGCGACGCGGCCGCACCGTCAGATCCCGCACCTGGGTCAGGATGCTCGACATCTGCATCCCATTCAGTTGCGAAACGAACGGCAAGAGTTCGGCGATGAATTGATCTTTCATCAATTCATTGATTTCTTCCTGACGGCTGCGTTCTCCGCCGCTGAGCAGTTCGGGCACAGTGACCTCCAGTGCACGCGCCAGCCGTTCCAGGGACGACAGCGTAGGCGTGGCCTTCTCATTCTCAATTTTCGAAACATACGTTCGCGGCACGGACATGCGTCCGGCAAGCTGCCGCTGGCTAAGCCCACTGCGCAAGCGCAATGAGCGAATGGAGGTCGCGAGGTTCAGATGTCCGCGCCCGTTGCCCGGAATCGGCATCATCACCGGCGGCGCCACCATCATTGGTTCTGGCTCGGGTTCCTCGTCCAGAGACGCGTGGCAGCGTCGGCAATTATTATTAGATGTGCGGAACTGAACTAACAGGCAGTGATCGCAACGAACGACTTCCCTGGAATCTACTGGGGCAAGAGTCGTAGCCATCGGGTTGTGGGAGTGCCAGAGCGGGCCCTCCTTGCAGCCTTGCAGGAGCTCTTATGGGGGAGAGGTCAACTGCAGGCTCAATTTGCGACACGTGCCCTGTGGATGTCAACAACAAAGTGCACAAAGATCGCGGCACTGCCAAACACGCCCGCCAGAATCAAAGTGTGAAACATCGAAATTGCGGGCATTTTCGCGCATACCGCAATCCGGCGACTCTGTTTACTACTTGGATTCATTTATTGAGATGCAGTCTCTGAATAGCGGATGAGGACTGAAGTCGTCGGGAACCTCAATTTCATTGCGCCAACACTTCGGTCTGCTTGTAGGAATACTCTTGCCCGCACCCTTGACGCCGAACTTTAATTCGCTCTGTCACCGTCGGCAGTGGTGAAAATGCATCCGTTTCCGCCAGCGGAATCTGATGTGCGTAGGAAGTGTTGCCCTTGTGATGGAACCGCTGATTCTTGCAGATGACCACGCAGAAGTACTCCGTGGTGTAAACCATTGGCTCGGCCCCAAATCCACAGGCCGGAGAAAATTCTGTATAGTAGGTCCCCACGTCATAGCCTGCAAGATGTAGTGGGAATGTCAAGAATTTGCAAGAAGTACTATCGACAGAACCAGCTTTGAATCCGAGGCTCGCAGAAGATGAGTGACCTGAACCGCGAAGCGGCGTGGAATCTGCTCACCGAATTTACCCAATCTGAAAGCCTTCGCAAGCACGCTCTCGCCGTCGAAGCCTGCATGCGCGCCTGCTCGCGAAAATTTGCCGGCGGATCGGCCGATGCCGAAGATCTTTGGGGCATCGTCGGCCTGATCCACGACTTCGACTACGAGCGCTGGCCCACACCCGAAGAGCATCCCTATAAGGGAAACGAGATCCTGAAAGAGCGAGGGTATTCGGATGAAATCCGCCGCGCCATTATGTCGCACGCCGAATACTCCGGCGTCACCCGCGACACGCCAATGGAGAAGTCTCTCTTCGCCTGCGACGAACTCGCCGGATTTATCACCGCTGTCGCACTCATCAAGCCCGGCAAGTCGCTCGCAGAAGTCGATGTGAAGTCCGTCCGAAAGCGGATGAAAGACAAAGCATTCGCCCGCAAGGTCAATCGTGACGACATCATCAACGGCGCGAAAGATCTCGGCGTTGACCTCGACGAGCACATCGCCTTCTGCATCGAAGCCCTGAAGCCGATCGCCAAGGAACTAGGCCTGGACGGTAGCGCCGCGAAATCATAGCGCCGGCATCTTGCCGCCACACCCAATGAGCCCCGAATCCAGCCGCAACAAAATAAGCGTGCAAGCTTGATTCGTTTCGCCGATAATTTCCAGTCCCATGGATCCATCTCAAAGCGATCTGGAAGCGATTCGGCGCACCCTGGCCGAATTGACCGCGCGGATCTACCGCATCGAGCAGCGTCTCCATCTTGAGCCGCAACCCTCGGAGCCGCCTCAGGTCCCCACTTCGACAACGCCGGCACTCAATTCGCAGTTGTCCGCGGTCGAAAAGGGAAGCCCGCCGTTCACGCCGGCTTCGCCCGTTCCAAAGCGCCCCGCGGCGGTCGCGACTCAACCCGAGATTGATCTCGAATCCCGCATCGGTTCCCACTGGTTGAACCGTATCGGCATCGCGGCCGTTCTCATCGGCATTTCCTACTTCCTGAAGTTCGCCTTCGAAAACAATTGGATCGGCCCCGCTGGACGCATCACAATTGGCCTGATCGCCGGCATCGCGATCATCATCTGGAGCGAGCGCTTCCGCCTGAAGGGCTACAAAGCTTTCTCCTACTCGCTGAAAGCAGTGGGCATCGGCACGTTATATCTATCGCTGTGGGCGGCATTCCAGCGCTATAGCCTGATCCCAAACAGCGTGGCCTTCGCCATGATGTTGCTGGTCACCACCTCAGGCGCCGCTATGGCTGTCGCGCAAGATGCCGAAATTCTCGCGGCATTCGCACTCACTGGCGGTTTCAGCACGCCGATCCTGCTCTCGACGGGGCAGAATCGCGAGCTCGCCCTTTTTGTCTACGTTGCCATTCTCGACATCGCGACGCTCGTTCTTGTCGCCTATAAGCCTTGGCGCCGCCTGCTGGTCATGAGCTACGCCGGCACTCTTCTGCTTTACCTTGGCTGGTATTCGGAGTTCTACAGTCGCGCGCAACTCGGGGTAACGCTGGCCTTTGCCACCGTATTCTTCACGATCTTCGCCATCGCGCCGCTCATCACGTTGCAGCCGGAAGATGAGCATCCCTTGTTTGCCTCGATCCCCGCCGTGCTCGCGTTTGTGAACGCATGTGTGTACTTCACTCAGGCCTACGTCATGATTCAAGAGGTGGACAAGACCTACATGGCCTGGTTCGCCCTCGCGCTGGCGGGCATCTACATTTTTCTGAGCCGTCAAGTACATGCCAGAAATCTGAGTCCGGGCACCACAGAGATTTTGTACTTTCTTCACCTCGCGGTCGCCATTGGATTCATCACCATCGCGATTCCCATCCGACTCGGCACTCATTGGATCACGATCGGTTGGTTCGTCGAAGCGGGTGTGCTGCTGTGGGTGGGAAATCGGCTGAAATCGGATTTCTTGGATGCGTTCGCCCTCGGCGCGCTCGTGCTCGGAGTCATTCGTCTGCTGATCTTCGATAATTTCGGCACGACCAACGTGCTGATCTTTAATCTGCGCACTGCGACGTACGCCGTGGCGGTAGGCGTGTTGGCAGCGGTCGCATGGTATGCCAGTAAGCGGAACGATCAGGCGGCCAGAAGTGTCGCTGCCGTTTCACTGGCAGCACTTAATATTCTCGCTCTCATTGCGCTCACCCGTGAGGTCGCGGATTTCTACTCGCGCCAGGTGGCAGATCTCCGGCCTCTGTTTCAAAATCAAACCAGGATGGCTTACGGGGACATGCACCGTATCGACATCGAGCGCGACTTCACCTTCTCCGCTCTCTGGATGGGTTACGGCGCCATGCTCATGGTGATCGGATTCGCTCGCCGCAGTGCATTTGTCCGCTGGCAATCTTTGGTCCTGATTGCCTTTACGGTCGGGAAGGTCTTCATCTACGACGTTGCTGAACTGGATCGCGCCTACCGTATCGTCAGCTTCATGGTTCTCGGAATCTTGTTGCTCGCGATCTCGTTCGTGTACCAGCGTGATTGGCTGCAGCTTTCGGCGAAGAGCCGCGCTGGCGAGAGATCGGGAGGGAACACGTCCGAATGAAGGTACTAGCCTGCGTACTCCTGCTGCTGATCTTTGCAGATCCGCCGACCCGTCCTGAAGCTGCGATCTCTTATTTTTCCAATGTTCGGGATGTGCGCATCACGCAGTCTGACCGCCAGAACTTCTTCCCGGTGGATGAGGAGCTTTGGATGCACTCCCGCCCAGATCTTGGGGATATGCGGTTGTACATCGGCGAATCTCCCGTGCAATATGCCATTTGGGAAGAACGCGCTGGAACATCCTCGGAAGAAGTCGACGCCACAATCCTGAACCTCGGCAGCGTTGCCGGCCAAACCGAATTCGATCTCGATACTCGCGGTTTACCAGAATATGATCGCATCCATCTCAGGCTTGACACCCATGACTTCGTTGGCACGGCGTCTGTTTCGGGAGGCGATGGGCCGGGGAAGGCTGCCAATGTTCACCTTCCGTCCTCGACCTTGTACGACTTCACCAAGGAACAACTGGGCTCGAATTCGCAGGTCAAGCTGCCGATTTCCAGCTTCCGTTACCTGCACGTCACACTTGCCTCCGGAATCCGCCCTCAGGATGTCAAAGGAGCAACCATCTACAACGTTCGGGAGCAGCAGGCCCATTGGACCAGAATCATCTCGTGCTCCGCTCCGCAGCAGAACAAAAGCGTCACGGTGATGTCGTGCGCGGTTCCAGCGCGGGTGCCTCTCAACCGACTTTCATTCGAGATCGATCCCGCGCAGATTAATTTCCGAAGGGCCGTGAATGTCGTAGATGCCAGTGGGGTGCAGATCGCCAGTGGCGAAATCAGCCGGGTGCGCTTGAAACGGGGAGATACGCTCGTCACCGACGAGGACCTGACCGTCAACGTCTCCGCAAACCAGGGGTCGATTACTCTCAACATCGACAACGGGGATAATCCCCCACTGAAGATTACCGCCTGTGACGCACTGGCTATCGAACGTCGCGTCTACTTCGATCCCGCAGGGCAATCGGCGCTACGACTCTACTATGGGGACGAGAAACTCGCTGCGCCAGTGTACGACTACGCTCGTTTTTTTCACGCGGAATCATCTCCGGCGCGCGCCGAACTTGGCCCAGGCAGTCACAACCCACAATACGCCGGGCGTCCCGACCAACGGCCATGGTCCGAGCGCCACACCGCGATTCTCTGGACTGCCATGCTGGTGGTGGTCTTAGCGTTGGCATTTCTCGCCTTTCGCGGAGTGCGCACTGGAACTGCACAATGAAGAAGCCAGGAATTGTGCGCTGGGTCTTGCTCTTCTTGTTCGCCGCGGCCCTTATCTGGATCGCAGTTGGCCAAAGCTCCTGCGTGCAGGGCGTTCGCGCGATGCTCGGGCGCAAGCCCGATCAGCCCGTCTTGAACAGTTCGTTCCAGGTGCTGCCGCGCAGCTTCCGCTACTATAAGTTCAGTTTGCCTGCAGGATCCAGGAATATGGCGCTCGTCGGGCATTTCAGCGCTGCGGTTCCGGCCGCGAGCGCCAGCAACGCTGAACGCGCTCAGACGCCACAACCGGCCAACGCAAACAGCACGATCGAAGTGTACGTTCTGCCTGAGTCGAGTTTTGAGGCTTGGCGCAATGGGGACTCTGGCGCAACCATATACCAGAGTGGCAGGGTTTCGGACCTGAAGGTCCAACAGACCTTGCCTGCTGGAGATGGTGTCTATTACCTGCTGTTCAGCAACAGGTTCGATTCCGCCGCGGCGAAGAAGATCGATGCCAGCTTCATGCTCCACTCTGACAGTTGGTTTGCGTTTTGAGCGCCCATTGCTCGGGCCACACTCCTCCTGCCCTAAGCGAAAGCCTAATGTAAGTCATACGAAGTCAATGTCTTAGCCGATAACCGAAGTATTAAGCTTCTTTCGACTTCCGTTACTTGCCCTGTTCTCCTCCATCGATTCAACTAGCTTTCGAACGACGTACGAGTCGGGCAGGATTTTTGCGCCAAACCTTGGGCTTGGGCCCAGCCGCGCGATCCCCCGAAAATTCACTTAACTCTTTGGAGGAGTCACAGTGCGCAAATTCATGGTCGTAGCATGCTTTTTAGGACTGCTCGCGGGGTCAGCGATGGCTGCCGAGTCCGAAAGCTATCCCAAGGCTGAGTTCTTCGGCGGATATCAGTACACGCGTCTGGAAGGTGGCGTAAATGCCAACGGATTCGATATCTCCGGAGCCGGCAACTTCAACAACTACTTCGGCATTGCTGCCGATTTCGGTGCCTCTTACAAGACCGAAAGTGGTGTGAAGTTTAACAATTACACCTACACCTTCGGGCCGCAGCTGTCCCTGCGCGCCAACAAGGCCTACACGCCTTTCGTGCATGCCCTGATTGGTGGAGATCGTGCGACCGCTTCGTTTGGCGGTGTCAGCGCTTCCGGAAACGGAATGGCTGTCCTGGCGGGTGGCGGAGTGGACATCAACATCAACCAGTACATGGCGTTCCGTGGCAGTGCAGATTGGATGTTGTTGCACTCGAACGGCAGCTCCAGCAGCAAGAACTTCCGCATGCCGATCGGTATCGTGTTCAAGTTCTAATTCGGCCTGCAAAACAGTGAAGGGCGGCGTTGAGCCGCCCTTTCTCATTTCCGCCTTGCAAAACTGCTACCGCATGGTTTCTTCGACTTCCGAGATCCAGTCTGGACGTTTGAGCACCTCGCGCGGCTTCGGACCGTCCGCTGCGCCGACAATGCCGTCCTGTTCCATGAGGTCGATGAGGTGTGCGGCGCGCCCGTAGCCGATGCGCAAGCGCCGTTGCAGCAGCGACGTAGAAGCCTTGCCGAACTCGAGCACCAGCTTCACGGCGTCGTTGTACATGGGATCGTCTTCGCTTTCGCCACCTTCTCCAGCTTCGCCGCCCGCTGCACCTGCAGCAGCTTCGCGCTCTTCCTTTGGAACTTCGAGGAAATGGTGGATGTATTCCGCCTGACCCTGCGCCTTCCAGAACTCAACGACGGCTGCAATCTCCTTTTCGGTGACAAAGGGCGCGTGCAAACGATGGACTCGCGCGGAGCCCGAAGGCAGATACAGCATGTCGCCTTTTCCCAGCAGCGCTTCTGCGCCATTGGCGTCGAGAATCGTGCGCGAATCAACCTTCGTTGCGACTCGAAACGAAACGCGAGCAGGGAAGTTGGCTTTAATCAATCCCGTGATGACGTCAACCGACGGCCGCTGCGTTGCCAGCACAAGATGGATTCCAACCGCGCGCGCCATTTGCGCCAGGCGCGTGATTGATTCTTCCACATTGCTCGAATCGAGCATCATCAGGTCGGCCAACTCGTCGATGATGATAACGATGTACGGTATCGGCTTCTCTTCGGAGTCCTCGCCGAACAGGCTTGGCGTGTCACCCTGATCGAAGAGTTTGTTGNACTGGTCGATGTTCCGCACGCCTTTGGCAGCCAGCAATTTCAGCCGGCGCTCCATCTCACGCACCGCATTGCGCAGCGCATTTGCCGCGAGCTTCGGCTCAGTAATGATCGGTGTGTAAAGGTGCGGAACGCCTTCGTAGTTGCCGAGTTCGAGCCGCTTCGGATCGACAAGGATCAGCCGAACCTGGTCGGGCGTCGATTTATACAGGATTGACATGATCATCGCATTGATAGCGACGCTCTTTCCCGATCCAGTCGATCCCGCGATCAGCAGGTGCGGCATTCCGGCGAGATCGGCGGTGACGATGCGGCCGTTAATGTCCTTGCCCATGGCCATCGTCAGCTTCGATTTCGAGCCCATGAACTCCTGGGACTCGATGTTCTCGCGCAGCCAGATCGTCTCGCGTTGCCGGTTCGGCACCTGGATCCCAACCGTGCTCTTTCCCGCCATGCGCTCGATCAGAATGCTTTCTGCCTTCAATGCGAGGCAAAGATCGTCCGAAAGATTCGTGATGCGGCTGTACTTGATTCCGGCTTCCGGCTTGAACTCGAAGGTCGTAACAACCGGACCGGGATTGATCTGCGTGATCTGCCCGTGAACCTCGAACTCCGCGTACTTCAGCGTCAGCACCTGCGCAAGATCTTTGAGTTCCTCGGCGTCAACCGCCTGCTGTTCGTCGGGACGCTGCAGCAGGCTACTCGACGGCAGCTTGTATCCGCCGGCGATGCGCGGCATCGTCGTCTTCGCTTTGATACTGCTGTCGGCGCGTTCCGTGACTTCCGGTTCTGCGGCGCTTTCTGATCTAGCACTCGCGGGAAGAGGCTCGGCCAGAATTCCTCCGGTCGTTGTCCTTGCTGCCGCAGGCGCTTCATCCTCCATCATGCGCTCGATGCCTGTGCGGCGCGGCTCCGTGGGAGCGACTGGAGGTGCAGGTCGCGAAGGAATCAGTTGCGTCTTCACAACTGGCTTTTGACTGCGGCGCTGCTCAAGCTCTTTCTGCTGCCGCCTCTTTAGCCGTTCCTGCTTCCAGTCCTCATAGCGGTTCCACAGTGCAGTGGCGAACGCAAAGCGGGTCGGAACCCACAACTGTATTGACGAGAACGAGAACGCGGTCGACAGATAGAGCGAGACCGCCAGAACCGTGATGCAGACGATGTACGCTCCGGGAACATTCAGGTAGTGAATGAGCACGTCGCCAAGCACGCGTCCCATGAGGCCTTCGACAGGAATCACTCCCATCCAGCGCATGTGACCGGGAAGCAACGCGAGCATCGCCGGACCGAACATGGCGAGCCAGATCCCGCCCAGTGCCTTCGCCATGGGGGAGTGGATCTTTTTGGAGCGGAACCAGCGCACTCCCAGCATCGCCGGGAAGACCACAAGCAGAAACGCGCCAATGCCGAAGAATTGCAGCAACGCGTCCGCGGTGTATGCGCCAACAACGCCAATCCAGTTACGGGCAGCGTGAGAACCGGTCAGCACCGAGGCGCTGTTCCACGAAGGATCGAGCGGAGAATACGATGCGAGCGCAAGGAGAAGGAGGAGCGCGGAGACGCACATCAGGAAGCCGATCAGCTCGTTGAGCCGCCGGTTCCCGGTGGGGACAAAAATAGCTGCCAAATAGTCCATGAAGGCCGGATTCGCCGAAGACACGTTCCGACTTCGGCGATTCAATCGGCCAGAGCCTCTACATTATGCCAAGAAGGTGGGGTTCTCACAATGGCGGAAATTGGACGCAGTGTTTACGTGGTTATCCGTAAAGACATTGCTTGCACTGTCTCTACGATAGCTTGGCGGCAAATGCCAGCACCAGTATTCCAACAATGATGCGATAGACCGCGAAAGGCGTGAAGCCGCGCTTGCGGACCCAAGCCATGAACCATGCGACCGAGGCGTAGGCGACGATGAACGACACGACGAAGCCGATGGCGAGGACGATCCATTCATGTCCCGTGAGTTGGGAAACTCCGATCGGATTCCCGCCCTTTCCACGCAACGACTTGTACAGCGTGTAGAGCGTTGCTGCAGCCATCGTGGGCATGGAGACGAAGAACGAGAACTCCAGGGCTGAGGCGCGCGACATTCCGGCGATCTGTCCTGCGGCGATGGTGGACATGGAGCGCGATGTGCCTGGAAACACTGCCGAGAAGATTTGGCACAGGCCGATCCAGATCGACTGTCCGAGGCTCATATCTTCCATCTTCCAGGTGTGAATGCGGCTGTTGCCATTCGGGCCTGCGGCTTCGGCCTTGGCGTTCATCGCGTCCACGATCCACATCACAATTCCGCCAATCAGCAGCGACCAGCCGATGATCGTGATGTCCTCGAGATGCTTGCCAATTACTTTCGTCAGCAGAAAGGACGGAACTGCGGTTACGACGAATGCAACAACTATCAGGCTAAGCGGATGGGTTAGAACGGTGCGGTTTCCGCTTTCTCCACGTGGGAAGGTCGATAGGAACTTGGTGATGCGGTTACGGAAATACACGGGCAAGCACAAGATCGCGCCGAGCTGGATGACGATGGAATACATTTTCCAGTAGCCATCTGAAAGGCTGATGTGCAGTAACGCTTCTGAAAGCCGCAGATGAGCGGTCGAACTGACGGGTAAAAATTCTGTGATGCCTTCCACAATTCCCAGGATCAGTGAGAGCAGATAGTCGTTCAATCTTCCTCCGGATGAGGGAACAGTATCTCAGTTTGCGATTCAGATGGGGAGTTTCACGAGAGGGTCGGCTCGCGATAGGAATTCTTCGACTGAGCATCTGCGTTCGCTACGCTAAGGCAGATGCGTCGCTCAGAATGACATGGGTTTTAGAGACTGCCTAATCGCTCGCGTTGCCGTAAGTCGCGACGCCGTTTTGCACGTAGAAGATCAGAGTTTGGGCGCGGTTCGACCAGTCGCTCTGTCCGTACTGGCTGACGATTCTTTGTGCGAGATCGAGGGCGCGAGTCTTTGCGTCTCCTGATTTTTTCTGGTTGGCCTCGGTCTTATAGATCTCGATCAGTGCAGATTGACGCCAAGCCGCAGCGTACAAGGCTTCTGCAGCGGCGGGCGATTGTGCATGCTCCTTCACATACTTCTCGTACATGTCAGATTCTTTTTCCGGACACTTCGAAGCAGCCTGCCAGTCTCCGCAGAGCTTGTTTTCTAACAGGTGGAAGGAAGCGAGATCAGCCCATTTTGTGCCGGGAAATTTCTTGATGACCAGCTTCATCCACTCTTCGTTGATCTGGCCGCGCATGTAGGCTTCGCGCTCGCGCGCGGAGGGACGCGTCATGATATCGGAGCGATCGACCTGCCAGCGAATGTCGGCAGCGCGGTAGAGTCCTTCACCCGCGAGCGGCGAACTGGGGAACAGATCGTAAACGCGGTAGTAAAGGCGCATTGCGTCTTGAGCGGCATCGCGGCGTCCACGGCGTCGGCTGGCTTCGTCTTCGGAGTTCGCAGCCTCGCCGAACACGATCTTGTCGCCGTTCGGCGTGCTGGAACCGACTAAGCCTTTCGCCAATACCCAACCTGTAATGGTCTTTCCCTGGGCTTCTTCGTCGTCGTCGTCGGCATCTTTTTGAGGCTCGCGGATGATCGCCTGGACGTGAACCCAATCGCGGCTGTTGTCGATAATGATGAGCTCGTGCCCGCGCTGCGCTTCGCCGAGTTTGGCTGAGTCGGCGCTCGGGGAGACTCGGATCGTTTCCTCGTGCACGAGCGTGCCGCGACTAGGCTGAGCGTTCGCTTGAGCGACCGAGAAAAATAGAGAGAGACTGATCGCGATAAGGAAAATCGTACGTTCCCAAAATGGGAATCCCGCATTTGGGGTTGGTACCCCCCCCTCCCCCTGGTCTATTGGAATGATGGGGTTAGGGGAAATTTGCGAAATAATCCTAGAGCTGCAATGATTTACAGCCAAAATCTTGCGAACAAAGCACTTACGCGGACTTTTCATCGCTCTCGCCATGGTTTTGCGGTTGCGTTCTCAGGATGAGCGTTTCGCTTTGTCTAAGTCAAGGTCATTTGAACATTCGGGGGCTGTGGAAAACCCTGCAACCACCAAAGGTCACGAAGGTACGCGAGGAAACCATCACAACTGTGTCCGGAGTTCCTCGAGCATCTGAGGCTCGATATTGCCGCCGCTGATGATTGCTACGTTTTGTTTTGTGTGCGGGAGTTCAGCCGAGTGAAAGATGAATCCGGCTGTCGCAACTGCGCCACTCGGCTCGGCTATGGTTTCGGGATTCTTGCTCAGGTACTGCATCGTTTTGCGGATTTCTTCTTCCGTGACCGTGATGATGTCGTCCACATAGGCACGGATGTGCTCGAAGTTGATCGGCCCGATGCTTTGCGTGCGAAGACCATCGGCAATCGTGCGGCTGACTTGCTCGGCGGGGAATTGAACAATCTTGCGCTGGCGCAAGCTGGCTTGGGCGTCGGCCGCGAGTTCGGGTTCGACGCCGATGACCTTTATTTTCGGATTGCTCAATTTGATGGCGGCAGCGACACCGGAGATGAGGCCTCCTCCGCCCACGGGGGCCAAGATGGTTTCGGCTTCCGGGAAGTCTTCGAGGATTTCAAGGCCGACGGTGCCTTGTCCAGCGATGATGTGTTCGTCGTTGTAGGGAGGGATGATGAGATATCCGTGTTGGGCAGCGAGTTCTTCTGCTTTGATTTTGCGCTCATCGGAGCCGGGGCCGACGAGGACGATTTCGGCGCCTAGCTTCGCCGTCGCGTCGCGCTTGATCTGTGGCGCGTTGTTCGGCATGACGATGATGGATTTTATTTTCAGAGCGCGGGCTGCATAGGCGACACCTTGCGCGTGGTTGCCGCTGGAGTAAGAGATGACGCCGCGGCTGCGCTCTTCTTCGGGCAGGGCGGCAATTTTGTTGTAGGCTCCGCGGAGTTTGAAGGCGCCGATCGGTTGCTGGTTTTCGGGCTTCAGGAACAGTTTGCGAGGGTCTTCGGTGCAGAGCGGGAATCCGATTAGCCGCGTACGTTTGGTGATGCTGGTCAGGCGCGATTGGGCAGCGTGGAGGTCGGAAATGGTAATCATTCGTCTCGGTGTGCCTAGGGAAAGGGTATCGTTAAGCGAGACTTTCCGCCACTGCAGGCGGGGTATCAGAGATGCAGAGTCCGAGCAGTTGAGAGAATACCTGATTCTCTCGCCCCAGCCTCGCGACCGGGGATCCTTCGACGGCGCTCAGGATGACAATTTGGTTTCGGTGCGGCTCTTCGCTTTCGCTGGATGCCTTCAACTGCGCTCAGGGCAGGCTGCGGCAGTCTCCACACGACCTGATCAGATCTCCAAGATGACCGGCATGATCAGCGGGCGCTTTTGGGACTGTTTGTTGATGTAGCGCTTCAGGTCGGCGCGGATTTTTTCTTTGATCACTCCGTAGTCGCCCTTTTCTTCTTCGCTGGAATGCGCCAGCGTGTCTTCCACCATACGGCGGGCGCCCTCCATGAAGCCGTCTTCTCCGATGTTGAAGCCGCGGGTGACGATTTCGGGGGGAGCCTCGACTTCTCCGGAGAGTTTGTTGATGGCGATGATGGGCAGCACGATTCCGTCTTCGCTGATGTGCCGGCGGTCTTTGATGATGAGATCTTCGACCACGTCGGTGCGGTTCCCGGAATCGATGCAGACACGCCCGACGTTCACCTTGCCGGTCTTGCGCGCGCCCAGTTCGTCCAATTCCAGGATGTCGCCGCTTTCGATGAGCATGACTTTGCCGACGGAACTGCGCATGGCCGCAGCCATTTCGGCGTGCAGCTTGAGCTGGCGGTATTCGCCGTGAATGGGGATAAAGTAGCGCGGCTTGACGAGATTGATGATCAGCTTAAGTTCTTCCTGACTGGCGTGTCCGGAAACGTGAATCGACGGGCTGGTGCCGTCTTCGTAGATGACGTGAGCTTCGCGGCGGAAGAGATGATCAATCATCCGGTAAATGGTCTTTTCGTTGCCGGGGATGATGCGGCTGGAGAGAACGACCGTGTCTCCCTTTTCGATCTTCGCGTGCTTGTGATTGTCGACGGCTGCGCGGGAAAGAGCGGACATGGGTTCGCCCTGGGTTCCGCTGATCAGGACGCAGACCTTCTCCGGCGGAAAGTTTTTCATCTCGCCGGGATTGATGACCAGGCCTTCGGGAACTTCGATGTAGCCGAGATCTTCCGCGATTTCGGCCGAGTTGTTCATGGAGCGGCCGATGAAGGCGACTTTGCGGCCATGCTCGTGTGCGAGTTGCACGGCGAGATTGATGCGATGAATCGAGCTCGAGAAACAGGAGATGAATAACCGGCGCTTGGTATGCGCGAACACTTCGTCGAACTTGCGTCGGACGGCGCGTTCGCTGGGCGTGTATCCCCTGCGCTCGATGTTGGTGGAATCTTGCAGTAGCGCGAGGACGCCGCTCTTGCCGTATTCGGCGAAGGTGTGCAGGTCAAACAGTTTGTTGTCGGTGGGTGTCGGATCGACCTTGAAGTCGCCTGTGTGGATGATTACCCCAAGCGGAGTATGGATGGCGAGCGCGACGCAATCGACAAGGCTGTGCGTCACCCGAATCGGATGAACTGTGAAGGGGCCGACTTTAAAGCGCTCGTTGGCGCGCATTTCGCGCAGGTCGGCATCATCGAGCAGCCCATGCTCGTCGAGTTTGTCTTCGAGGTAGGCGAGCGTGAACTCGGTGCCCCAGACGGGGACGTTGAGTTCCGACAGGACCCAAGGCAGGCCTCCGATGTGGTCCTCGTGTCCGTGAGTGAGAATGATGCCGCGCACCCTCTGACGATTTTCGATGAGGTAGGAAATGTCAGGGACAACGATGTCAACGCCGAGGAGTTCGGCTTCGGGGAACATCAGGCCGGCGTCGATGACGAGAATGTCCTCGCCCCAGCGCACAGCCATGCAATTCATGCCAAATTCGCCCAAACCTCCGAGGGGAACAATCTGAAGTTTTCCTGTGGCCATGGAGTAAAGATGATGCTAGCACGGGCGAGCGCGCAGTACCCAGTACCCAGTACCCGGCTGCGATGGCGCCGACCTCACCGGTAATCGCGGAATGGCATTCTCTGGCTGGCTGCGGTAAGGTGGAATTCATGGCTGAGGAGCGGAAGTCGTGGCTGCGGCGGCGGGTTGAGGGTGCGCTGACCAAAGGTCTGACTCGCGCCTATGAGACGGTACGGGTCGATCCCGAGAAGTTCCTTCTGCAGTTGCGGGCGGCGTATCGCGTGCCAATTTCCGGATATCACGGAGTGTATTCGCTGGACGTTCGGGAACTCGACATTGTGGCGGATTCGATTATCCGCAGCGGCATGAAGATGGCCGCGGTGGAAGGCGCGGGATTCGGGCTGGGTGGGCTGATCACGATCGTGCCGGATCTGGGAGTGCTGTCGGCCATTACCATGCGGACGGTCCAGAAGCTGAGCCTGCTCTACGGGTTTGAGTTCAACACTGATGACGAGATTGCCGAGTTGTGGATTGCCGCGGCGAGTGCCGCAGGAGTGGACATCAGCCGCGAGCTGCTGGAAAAAGAAGTGGTCAACAAGTTCGTGCCCGGGATCATTCAGCGTATTGCGGCCAAGGCCAGCGGGGAAGTGGTGGAGAAGTGGGCTGGACGCGTGATTCCGCTGGCGAGTTCTGCGATTGGCGCAGGGCTGAATTATTGGTTTGTACGGGCATGGGGCGAGCGTGCCCGGGCGCACTTTCGCGAGCGGCATTTGAAGATGCGGCAGCGCGTGCAGGCGGAATGGGCTGCGCAGAGCCAGGCGAGTCTGCCGGCCGGCGGTCTAAACTGAATTGTTACGGCCGAAATCGCAGATTCCGCCGAGAAATCTGTATTGCACATCCTGTTTTTTGCGTAATCAGTGTGCTCGGCGGTCAATTCTGCCGTGTGATAGACATTAAGAATGCCTACTTTTTCCTGTTCAGCCATTCTGTTTGACTTGGATGGAGTACTGGTCGACTCGACGCGTCAGGTGGATCGTGAGTGGCGCGAGTGGGCTGCGCGAAAGGGCGTCGATGGCGACGCTATTATGGCGATTGCGCACGGTGTGCGCACGATTGAGGTGATCCGGCGAGTGGCGCCGCATCTCGATGCTGAAGCGGAAGCGGCAGCGATTGAGAATCATGAGGCCAGTGATCAGCGCGGCGTCGTGGTCATGCCCGGGGCGATCGATCTGCTGAAGTCCATTCCCGACGACCGGTGGGGAGTGGTCACCTCGGGGTCGCGGCTGCTGGCGCGGAATCGGTTGCGGTATTGCGGTCTCCCTGTGCCCGAAATGTTGGTGACATCTGACGATGTGACGAATGGAAAGCCCGATCCGGAGCCGTATCTGAAGGGGGCAGCCGGGCTGGGATTCCGTCCTGAGGAATGTCTGGTGATCGAGGATGCGCCTGCGGGAATTCAGTCGGCACGATCAGGCGGGATGAAAGTGATCGGGCTTGCGAGCACTTACGCCGCAACGAGATTGGCGGATGCAAATGCGGTGGTGAGAGGTTTCGCGCAGATTTCGCTCAATGGAGATGGAAACGGTCTGCGCATCCTCGTCGAGGATTAGTAAGGGCAGAATAAAAAAGCCTGGCGGTCCGAAAGGCACTCGCCAGGCTTTTCAGTGAGCAATAGAAAACTACTCGGAGTTGCCGCGCTGTTCTAAAGCGCTGGCGTCGATCTTCCCGAATATTCCATCGTTCTCGTCGTTTGGACCGGCGGTGAAGTACAGTTCGTTGGGAGCGCCGTTCTTCGCGGCGTCTCCGGCGAAGCTTAGAGCCCAGAGCCCATCGATCCAGATTGGGCTGCCATTTGTGTCGAGAAGCGTTCCCTCAAGTTTTCCAGTGAACGTGTTGAAGGCATGAATCTGGCCGTCGCCAAAGTTGCCAATCAGCAGGCGATGGCTGAATGTGCCGAAGTCTCCGGGCGCCATGGCGATGCCCCACGGAGCGTTGAAATAGTTTCCGTGTTGCAGGCGGAGCAGCACGTGACCTTTGGTATCGAACACGCGCACGTCACCCAAGCCGGGGCCGTGATCTTCATCTTCCGATCCAGGAGTGCGGTGGGCGTAGGTGACAATGATGTCGCCGCCGACATTCTGAATGCCGAAGGGAACGAAATTCGACGGCAGGCTGGAATCGTTGAAGACTTCTTCGTTCGCGAGGCGATGGAAGTGATCACTGTAGACCTCAACCTTGCCGGTTTTGAAGTTGGTGACATAGAGCCGTGCTCCGGCGCTAGTCCATGCGATGGCGCATCCCTTGAAAATTGCTTTTCCGGGATGGTTGACCATGCGAACGGCTTCACCGAGATTTACGACCGGGTTCCAACCGGAAATGGTTCCATCCTCTGTGACGAAGATGAATATGGCCGGCTGTCCGGGTGCGACTTCGAAACCCGTTGTGTAGTTGAAAACTGTACCCGTCGGTGCAGAGGGACCTTGCTTGTTTTCTGGAGGAGGAATGGTAACGACGAGGGGTTGCGCTACTCCGTTGAAGTCATAAAGCGTGGTGAGTCCTGTACCGTTGTCGGAAATCCACCAAGGAGAACTGGTGGCGCGCGAGAGGCCCCACGCATTGACGAGATTAGGATCTACGTTGGGTGCTGAGGAAACGCTGGAAGAGTTAGTGGTGAGATCGGTGCGCGTGTAGTGTTGAGCAAAGGACGCGCCGACGAGCAGGAACGCCAGTGCCAGAATCGCAGCAGAACGCGCAGCAAAGCTGCGGTACGAAGTTGCAAACATAGACAATCTCCTGTCGGAAGGTGGGCTGATTGTCTTCGGCCTTCCGAGTAGCCTTGTGATTGTCTGTTCGACGCGCTCCCTACATTGTCAAAACCATGTTTGCTATTTGTTAAATTTTTCCTGAGGGGTGAATTGTCGCGAGAGTCTCAAGGCGTGGGTTGCTATGACAACGCAGGTTTCGTCTGAGAGTTAGCGTAGCCAGTTCTCCAACTCGATTCCGCGGTCGGTCTTCTCGTCGCGATACTTCACGATCACCGGCGTGTACAGAGAGAGGTTCCAATCTGCGGCGGGCCCCTTCTTGACTGCCCGCGAGCCGGGAACCACGACCGCGTTTTCCGGGACTTCTAGAGGCGCTTCCGGTGTGGAACGGTACACGTCACCTTTCACCAGATCGTAGAGTGGCGTTGAGCGGGTGAGAATCGTCCCAGCGCCTAACACGGCGCGAGCGCGCACCAGGGTGCCTTCATAGATTCCGCAGTTTCCTCCGACTAGCACATCGTCTTCGATGATCACCGGGGCCGCATTGACCGGCTCGAGGACGCCTCCTACCTGTGCGGCGGCGCTGAGGTGGACGCGCTTGCCGACTTGCGCGCAGGAGCCCACCAGCGCATGGGAGTCGATCATGGTGCCCTCGTCCACGTAGGCTCCGACGTTGATGAACATCGGGGGCATGCAAATCACCGAGGGCGCGATGTAGGCGCCGACTCGGGCGGAAGACCCTCCAGGGACAATGCGGACTTTGTCTGAGACCGTGAATTGGCGGGCAGGGAACGTGTCTTTGTCGACGAAGGAAAGTCCGGCGGGCATCTCGGCGAGCGTGCCAAGGCGGAATCCGAGCAGAATGCCTTGCTTGACCCAGGTGTTCACTTTCCACTTGCCATCGACTTTTTCGGCGGCGCGCACTTTGCCTTGCGTGAGTTGGTCGCGGAATTCGAGGAAAGTCTTGCGGGCTTCGGGGTTGTGTTCGACTTCACCCTGCGCGGAGAGTCGTTCGATGGAGGACTTTAGGTCGGGCATGAAGTGATGATTGTTGAATTTTGATTGTTAAATTGTCAAAAAGCTATAACCACGAACGGCACGAAGCAGCACGAAGGAATGAAGGAGCCAAGAGTCAGAATGCAGAGATGAAACTAGGTATCGTGGTAGGTCTCACTTCTTGCTTTTCTTCACTACCTCAGGTCTCAGTTCTCACTCCTAATTTCACACGCACTTGCATTCGCTGCGGATGAGGATATTCGTCATTCCATGGGCGATCTCCCGCGTCTCGCTGAGTGTGGAGTACGGGCCGTGCCAGCGGGCGTGGGTGGCGTCGTGGCCGGCGGGGCGTCCTTTGCCATGGCTGCACTGGCCACAGGTACCGCGGTGCACGACGATCTTGTGGGGTCCGGCAGCCCAGTTCTCGTAGATGAAGAATTCGGCGGCGTCCGCTGTGGGCGCTGCGGGCTTGGTGATGAGTCCAGCTTCGGTGGCGACTCTCTGGAGGCGCGAGCGCGTGTCGCGGCGCATTGGCAGGAGCGGTAAGCGATAAACTTCTTCGACCTTGCCCATCATCGCAAGCACGGCTTTCACTGGTAACGGACTCGACTCAATGAAGTTGGTCTGCATCAGCGGAAAATACTTGCGGTTGAGGCTGCGGGCAGTCGCCCAATCGTTGTTCAGGGCCGCGCGGGTGAGTTCGGCCATCTCGCGCGGGATTTCGTTGGATGCCACGGAGATGAGTCCGACTCCGCCGAGAGCGATGACCGGAAGGGTGACCGCATCGTCTCCGGAGAAGACCAGAAAGCCTTCGCGCGTGCTGTTAATTGCTTCTGCGATTTGCGTCATATTACCGCTGGCTTCCTTGACGCCAACGATATTCGGGATCTCTGCGAGTCGAGCCAGGGTGGAGGGTTCCAGGTTCGCACCGGTACGTCCGGGGACATTGTAGAGAATGATTGGCTTGTCTGCGACCGCTTCGGCGATGGCTTTAAAATGGCGGTACTGGCCTTCCTGCGTCGGCTTGTTGTAGTAGGGGGAGGCGGTCAGGATGGCATTCACTCCGGGGCGCGCCGCGAGTTCTTTGGCTTTCTCAACGGCATCGTGAGTGGCGTTTGATGTGGCGCCAGCGACGATGGGAACGCGGCCCGCGGCGACTTCGACAGTCGTGTCGATGACGTGCAGCCATTCGTCGTGGGTCAGAGTGGGCGTCTCGCCCGTTGTGCCGCACGGGACAAGGAAATCGATGCCGGATTCAATCTGCCAGGCGACCAGATTGCGCAGTGCTGCGTCGTCAACAGAACCGTCTTGATGAAATGGCGTTACGAGTGCAGTACCACATCCGTGGAGTTGCATAGACATAAGATAGCGCGAATGGGTGTGGAGGGAAACCGGAAGGACCTTGCCCGGAGCTGATGTACTGATACGAGTTGTTTCGTGAATCCCGTCGCATTGTATTTCGCGTCCGGTGAATCGCTTTACCACGGATGTGTGCTGCTGTTGTCCGTAGTGTTAAGCGGGCAAACGCAATCTCTTTTTGGGGAATGTGGATGCGCCGTCTTGCGACCTGGCTCGGATTAGCTTTGGCGATTATGGCCTGCCCGCCGTTCCCGTCGATCGTAGATGGCGTTTTTGGGATTGTCCTTGTTGGCAAAACTCGCCAGACCCGGACGGACGCTGATTATGTTTGAGTTACCGTTGCTTCCGCACGTGATCAGATATGGGCAGATTCAGCGGCGGCTAGCCAGCAAATACGCTGTTCTACTAGTGCCGAAACGCTGTCTCGCAGCAGTGATCTCGGGGCAGGATGCGACGACCGACGGTCTGCATCTGACCGATGTCGGGGCACATCGTATGGCAGATCTCGTCAGAAGAATCGTTCGCCCAAGCTAAGAGCGAGCATAGGCGTTACAACTCCCGCCACATGTCCTTGAAATCGTAAAAGCCCTTCTTGCCCATCAGCCACTCTGCGGCCCGGACTGCGCCTTCGGCGAAGCCGCGGCGGGATTTCGCATCATGGCTGAGATAGATTCGGTCGGCCGGGGATTCCAAGATCACCTCGTGGAAGCCGACGACATCTCCTTCGCGGAACGAGGTGATTTCGAGATCTTCCTTCGCGCCGCTGGCTTCCCGGATGACGCGCTGGATCGCAATCGCTGTTCCGCTGGGAGCGTCTTTCTTGTGAACGTGATGCCGTTCGAAGATCTGTCCCGTGTAGTCATACTGCAGCGCAGCGGCCGCGGTGCGCGCGCTTTCCAGGAAAAGATTGACTCCAACCGAGAAGTTGGCGGCGCAAACGAATCCAGTTCCGTGGCGGGTAACGAGCTCCTTCACATGGTCCATCTCGCCGTACCAGCCGGTTGTGCCGACCACCATGTTCTTGCCGGCAATGACGCACGCCTCAATGTTGGCCATGACGCAATGAGGCGCGGTGAAATCGATAACAGTGTCGATGCCCGCGAGCTTCTCAGGGCGCAATGCGGCACCATCGGCGTTTTCCTTGGCGCCAGCAATACGGACGTGATGCCTGCGCTCAGCTGCGATTTCCGCAACCAGAGATCCTGTCTTTCCCTTACCCAGCAGAAGAAGATTCATTGCGCTTACCTGAAAAGATTTAAACACAGGGTAGACACAGGCACACAGGAGAAAACCCCGGCGACAACACCGGCCATCGTGGTGGCATCCCATACCGGCAAGATCGAGCGGGAGGATTCATGGACCAGCATCAAATAGTCATCTTGGCGGCGGTCATCGTGGTTGCTCTGATCGTGATTGCCGTAATTGCGTATGCGACTTCAAAGAAGCGGCGCAGCTTGCGGTTGAAGCAGCGCTTTGGTCCGGAGTACGAGCGCGTGCTCCAGAAAGAGGGCGACCAGCGTAAGGCCGAAGGAGTGCTCGAGTTTCGCCAGAAGCGGCGAGAGAAGTTCAAGATTCGCGCCCTGAGTCCCACTGACAAGTCGAGCTTCGACATTCGCTGGAGAGAAGTGCAGGCGCGATTTGTGGACGATCCACGCGGAGCTGTGACAGTAGCCGACAGCCTTGTCACAGATGTCATGCAGGCGCGAGGGTATCCGATCGGCGAATTTGAGCAACGAGCAGCGGATCTGTCCGTAGATTATCCCGTAATTGTGGATAACTATCGGGCTGCGCACTCGATCGCTCTGCGGCACGGCGCCGGGCAGGCCAGTACGGAAGATTTGCGGCAGGCCATGGTCCACTACCGGGCCCTGTTTCAGGAATTGCTGGACGAAAAACATTCGGAGAGGAAGGGAGCATAGACATGGCGACACCATTGAGAAAAGATCAGCCGGAATTCGAGGACGAGGGGATTACAACCGCCGACCTGGCGCAGGGAAGACGTCCGGTGAGTGCAACGCCGGGACCACAAGTGGTTGCTGCTTCCGCAACACAGGGCGGGGAAACTGAGACTGCGCATCTATTTCCGGGTGAAGAACTGCAAGGCCTGCGCACGCGCTGGAAAGAGATTCAGACGGGATTCGTGGATGAGCCGCGCACGGCAGTGGAACAGGCGGATGGACTGGTTGCGTCCGCGATGAAGCGACTGGCGGAAGTTTTCGCCCAAGAGCGCGCGGGCTTGGAGAAGCAGTGGGATCGCGGGGACAGCGTATCGACCGAGGATCTGCGAGTGGCCATGCAGCGGTATCGCACGTTTTTTGAGCGGCTGCTCTCTGTGTAGCTGTGAGAAGCACTTGGGCTACAGCCCGGCTGGCGGTTAAACCTGACGCGGCCCCACAGGGCCGCTCTTCACAGGGGGGTGTCCCGGCGCCGCGGAGGGTGGTGCCGCTGCATAGCGCTGCTTACTTGCGAAATCGTGCGCGAAGAGAGTCGACCGGGCGCTAGGCGAAGACTTCGTGATCTAATTCGGAGAAAAACGTCTTGTGCAGGCGCTGGATGACTTCGGGGACCTCGTCTTCTTCAATGACGAAGGTGAGATTGATCTCTGATGCGCCCTGGGAAATCATTCGGATCTTTTTGTCGGCCAGTTCGCGGAAGACAATGGCCGCGATTCCCGGAGTCTCGCGGAGATTCTCTCCCACCAGGCAGACAATCGCTTTGCGACCCTCGTATTTCACATCGGCCAGCTTGGCTAGGTCGGCAGCGAGCGCGGGAATGGCCTGATTGGAATCTACCGTAAGCGAGACGCTCACTTCTGAGGTCGAGACGACGTCAACTGCGACTTTGTGGCGGTCGAAGGCTTCGAAGATGGCACGCAGGAAGCCGTGCGCGAGGAGCATGCGCGGGGCGGCGACATCGACGATCGTGATGCGCTTTTTCGCGGCGATGGCTTTAAAGATGTTCTTGCTTTGTGGAGCGCGTGTCGTGATGCGCGTGCCCTCACACGAAGGATTGCGGGAGTTCAGCACGTAAACCGGAATGTTCTTCTGGATCGCCGGCAGCACCGTCGCAGGGTGCAGGACTTTCGCACCGAAGTAGGCAAGTTCGGCCGCTTCCTCGAAACTGATTACTTTAATGCGGCGGGCGTCGGGGCAGATGCGCGGGTCTGTCGTGAGAATTCCGTCGACGTCGGTCCAGATCTCGATTTTCTCTGCGCCCAGTCCTGCACCGAAAATTGCCGCGGAAAAATCCGATCCTCCGCGCCCAATCGTCGTCGTGATTCCGGCGCGATTTGCGCCAATAAATCCACCCATGACCGGCACCTTACCCTCGGTGATCAGAGGCAAAACGACGTCCTGCAGCTTGGAATTCGTCTCCTCATACTGCGGGACCGCCTGCATGTAGGCATTGTCCGTAACCAGCACGTCACGGGAATCAACGTGCGTGCCTTTCAGTCCGCGAGCTTCGAAGGCGGCGGCGACGATCTTGCTCGATAGCATCTCGCCGAACGCGGCAACGTGATCGGTGGTGCGGGGAGTGATTTCTCCGACGGCAGAGATGCCGCGCAGGAGTTCGTCCAGTGTTTCGAAATCGGCTCCGAGCTCGGAGTGGAACTCGGTAAAGCGCGCAGTGCCTAGTAGTTCGCTGGCCGTGTTGTAGTGGCGCTCTTGTAACGAGCGGCAAAGCTTGAGGGCGGTCTTACGCTCTCCCGCGCCGGCCGCGCGGGCCATAGTCAGGAGCGTGTCGGTAACTTTCGCCATAGCGCTGACAACCACGACGGGTTGCTGCGCGAGGCGTCCTTCCACCACCGAGGCGACGCGGTCGATAGCTTTGGCATCTTCGACGGAGGTTCCGCCGAACTTCATCACGATCATCGGCGGGGCTCCGCAGAGAAGCTTCGGGGTTCTGGCGGTGATGCGCAAGCGAGGGCGAGACGCCCTCGCGACAGCCGGCCAGACCCTTCAGCTGCGCTCGGGGCAAGCGCCGGCACTACAAGTGGGTCGTCCATCATCCCAGATAGCCTTTGGCTTTCAGGAGTTCGGCGTTCAGGAGGGCAGCTCCGGCTGCTCCGCGGATTGTGTTATGGGAGAGCACGGTGAACTTCCAGTCGAGTACGCTGCATGGGCGGAGGCGTCCGACGGCGGTCGTCATGCCCGCACCGATATCCACGTCGAAACGCGGCTGAGGACGATCGCTTGCCTCCAGGTACACGACAGGACGCTCGGGAGCGCTGGGCAGTTTCAATTGCTGCGGCTCGCTGCGGTAGCTGGTCCAGGCTTCGATGATCTCTTCGGCCTTGGCTTTCTTTTTCAGCTTGATCGAGATCGATTCGGTGTGGCCGTCTTCCACTGCGACGCGGTTGCACTGCGCGCTCATCGCGAACGCGCCGGGAATGACCCTCGATCCATTGACATTGCCGAGAAGCTTTTTGGTCTCCTCCTCCATTTTTTCTTCTTCGTTCTTGATGAAGGGGATCACGTTGCCGAGAATGTCGAGCGAAGCGACGCCGGGATACCCTGCGCCGCTTACCGCTTGCATGGTGACCGCCATGACGGTTTCCAGTCCGAACTTCTGATGGAGCGGTGCGAGAGCGAGCACCAGCCCGATGGCGGAGCAGTTGGGATTGGTGACGACGTAGCCGCCGGATTTCTTGCGCCAGTTCTGGATGTCGATGAGCTTGATGTGTCCGCCATTGACTTCGGGGATCACGAGCGGGACGTCTTCCTGCATGCGCAGCGCGCTCGAGTTGGAGACGACGGCACAGCCAGCTTCCGCAAAGCGAGGCTCAAGCTCTGCGGCGATGGCGGAGTCAAGCGCGGCGAAGATAATTTTCGGTGCGCCGTCGGGTGTGGCAGGCGAAACTTTCATCTTCGCAACGGCGCCGGGAATCGGTGTCTTCAGGCGCCAGCGCGCGGCTTCGGAATACAGCTTGCCTTCGGAGCGATCGGAGGCGGCGAGCCAGGCAACCTCGAACCAGGGATGATGCTCGAGCATCTGGATAAATCTCTGCCCAACGACGCCAGTGGCGCCCAAAATACCTATCTGAGTTTTATTCATACGGTACTTGGGATTTTATAACATTCGAAGAATCCGTCGGGAGTTTACAGAGCACGAAAGTCACTGCGAACCCGATCGCGGATCTATTTTCGATGAATTCCCTGCATGCCGAGAGAGTACTCAGGAGTGAGCGGGCCGAAGTTTTTCTTTTCGGCGTAGAGACGCCAGCGGCGGAGGACGATACGCAGACTGGCCATGACGGGGATGGACAAGTAAACACCGAGGATCCCGGCGACTTCGCCTCCAGCCATCACGCCGAAGATCGCGGCGAGCGGATGTAGTTCCATGCTCTCGCCCATGATGCGGGGCGAGGAGACGTAGTCCTGTATGAGGCGCCAGATGGCGAGAAACACGACAAGCACGAGCCAATGGGGATAGCCCATGAGCAGCCACACGGTTACGATCGTCAGGGCGCCCACGAGAGGGCCGATCACGGGGATGAATTCAAGCATGCCGCCGATCGTCCCCAGCACCAGCGCGTATTGGACGCCCATAATGCCAAGGAACGCGGAGTAGACGACGAACGTCAGCGCCGCCAGAATCAATTGCGCGCGAATGAAGTGCGCCAGCATACGGTTCAAATCGTTGAGAACGTTCTCGAGGAATTCCCGTTGTGGCCGCGACTGGATTGTCGAAAGCAGGAAATTGCTGAACGCGCGTCCGTCTTTCAAGAAGAAAATCGAGAGCAGAGGAACCACGAACAGAAGCCATGCCTGTTTTGCGACGTCCGCGGTCCGCAACCCGACGTGCTGTGCGATTTCTGTGATGTCATCTTCGTGATTAATGAGGAACGATCGAACGAACTCGGTTGTGTTCACACTCCAGCCATGTTGGGCAGCTAACTGGCTCGTGAGCTGGCCGGACTTGAGTTGGCTCAAAAGCGTGGGGAGGGATTGTCCAAGGCGAGCACCCTGATGCGTAACTTTAGGTCCGACCACTGCAAAGAACACGACAACCAAGGCGACTAGCAGCGTGTAGATGACCGTGATGGCGCGTCCTCGTCCTCTTAACAGCCGTTCCAAATGATTGACCAGCGGGCTCATCAGATACGCGAAGAAGATCGCGAAGAGAAAAGCGATCAGCGTGGCGCGGGCAACGTATAGAAAACCCAAGCCCAGCGCGAACAGCAGCACCGTGATCAAGACACGAGCCGTACGTGAGTCAGTGAGGAGCAAGGTTCTTCCCGGGCGGCTACGTTCCTGCCGCGATCATCTAGTCTCGGACTACTTCTGTATTATCGGCCGGAATGTCGACTCGCACGAGCTTAAAGTGATCGCTGTCGTCCACAAAGAGGGCCCAGGCGACGTCATCAGTCGTCAAGTTCAGGCGGAGAAGCTCACGATCCGCGCCGCGGACTTTGACTTTCTCCTTGCCAGCCAACTCCAGGCGGACATGCATGGAAGTGTGATCCTGGGGGACGAGAACGCCGAAATCCGCCGGAGTCTGCTGGCATTTGAAGCTCCCGCTCTCCTGCTTGCAGGCAGCGGCCAGGTATCGCCAGGCGAGAACTTCGCGATGCACGAAGAAGTTGTTGTCAAGGATTGCCGACGTGCTCGGCATGAGGAACGGCTGCTCTGAAGGCTTCCCCGAACCTGCCGAATTTATGTTTTCGATCAGGAAGTCATTCTTCGGAAGCACAGTGACGGAGGCGCCTGACGCCTGGCTCCATTCATAGCGGAGCAATTCGCCGTTGGCCGTCATTTCCAGGGCGGACTTCTGGGCGGGGTCGCTTCCGTCGGTCTCCCTGAATTGAGACTTGATAATGCTGGATCCGTTTCTTTGCTCGATGGTGAAGGTCTCCGCGGCGACTTTTTGTCCTTTGACGGAGATGCTGAAAGAGCCCGAATCGACGATCTGCGCAGGCGCGGACTTCTCTTTGTCCTTCTTGTCGGACCCGGGGAATGCGAGCAACGAGGAGGCAAGGACGAAGGCAAGGGCGATGCGTACTGAGGTTGCGAACTTCACTCGGGTTCTCCTTCTTCGATCCGGATCTCAATCTGTTTCAGGCGCAGTTTCCTGACGATTTCTCCGGCAATTTCGTCGACGGAACGGCTGCCGGTTTGGATCTTCAAGGACGCTGCTGCGTAGCTTCTGCGCCGGCCATCGTACAGTTCGCGAAATTGCGCGGGAGTACGGAGTAGCGGCCGCTCCGTGCCGGCCTGGCTTGCCTGGTTCGAGCAACGCTGCCAGAGTTCGTCGACTTCGGCGTCCAGAAATACCGTAGGCACGCCAGACGTTTTCAACAGGCTTGCGTTATTGGCTTGCACGAATGCTCCGCCGCCGAGAGCAACGATGCGGTTGCCACCGGGCTCGTTCAGCACTTCTTGCAGGGCGGCGTGTTCCGCACGGCGGAATTCCTGCTCTCCGGAGTCACGGAAGATTGTGGCTACAGTGCGGCCTTCGCGGCGTTGGATACGGTCGTCCAAGTCCTCAAAAATCCAGTTCAACCGCTGTCCAAGCGCTCGTCCGACGCTGGTCTTGCCGGCGCCCATGAAGCCAACCAGGAAAACGGTGTTAACAGGCCGGATCAACACCTTGCGCGCGTGCCGGGATTGCACCCGTACACGCACCTTGGCCTTCGCCGATTTGCCAGAACGCTTCTTCAAACGATCCGGATTTCGTGTCTTGTTTTATTTTGCGGAGCGTTTTCTGAGGTGGATTTTACCATTGAAGCTGCGTAGCACGACCGTAGATGCGACCGTGGCTCGCCCCATGGTACCCCAGAAGGCACTTCCTTCCTTGATGACGAAGGACGTGTGCTGCTTAGGTTGGAGAGGGATGTCGTCGTGCACTTCGCCGCGTACTGAGCGGGCGCTCACGTCGGCAGAAGTCGTGTCGGGCACAATGGCCTCAATATCACCACTGTGGCTGGTCAGGCGGTATTCGCCGCGATCTCCGAAGTCGCCAAGATAGTTGATGCCGCCACTGGTGGAGATGACCTGAACGAGAGGGCCGTTCACGCCATTCAGCGTGACACTGCCGCTCAGAGAATCCACTTCGATGTGTCCATCTTTAACGTTCGTGAGAGTTACAGGGCCATTCAGCGTCTTCACATGGACGTGAGCACTCGTGATATCACGAAGATCAACGGTCGCTCCTGCTCCTTCGAGGCTTACATCGCCGTGAATCTTTTCGGCGCGCAACGTTCCGGAAGTAGAGTGAAGCGTGATGCTGGCGTCGCCGGGAACAGAAATTTCGTAGTCCACGCGCCCCGTCTGTACATCAGCCCCGGGAAGCAGGTGCGACTGGACGTCTACATGGTTGCCAATAACGTTGTTGTCGACCTCGACCTTGTCGGAAGAGAGAACCGCATTCACGATTACGACGTTGCCGCTCGCTGGTTTGATGAGAATAGATCCGTAGGGATTGTTGACGGAGACGCCGGCCTTGGCGCCGACGTTGAAGCGGAATTCTTTGTGAGTCTCGGCGGCGAGTGTCCCCGTCATGGATCCGACGATCAACACACCAACTGCTGCAATTTCGACTATGCGCCCACTCATATGGTTCCGATTCCCCCGTGATTCCTAGCGCCGGTGGCGCAAAACGCATTCATTATGGCAGAGAACGATCCAACGCCAACTCAAAAAGCATGGCTTTCTCCTGGTATGCGTCCATCAGCGAACGGCGCGCTTCTTCGTCGTCGGGGTTGGCAGCGACGGCAGTTTTCGCGTCCTCGATGTAGGCATTCACGTGACGGAGATTGTCGGCGTATTGCTCCTGCATGGCAGGAGATTGCTGCGAGACTTCCTGCAAAAGATCATCGTCATTGAGTCCGGCGATCTGCAAGTCCGAAGCCGGCCTCGATGCAACCGGGTTGGCCAAGCTGTCATCCGCCGCGGAACGGGACTTATGTTGCCGGACGTAGAGGCCAAGAACGATGAGCAAGGCCGCCGCGGCTGGCGCCATCCATCGAGCCCAAGCCCAGGGCCCATGGAGCGATGGCAAGAGGGAGTGCCCGGCAGTCTGAGAGCGGATCAGTCCCTCCTGCCGTAGAGTCGCCTCGATGTTCCTCCAGACGCGTGGATTAGGGTCCTGAGCAGCGCGCAGGTCACCGGCTGTGCACGCAATTACCAAGAGGTCTGATACCAAGGCGGCACAATCGGGACAAGCTTTCAGGTGAGCCCGCTGTTCGGCACTGCTCCCGGTTTCGTTTTCTGCCAAGCTGTCCTGCAACTCAAAGCACGTCATACAGCTCTCCCCAAGCCTCTGCTGCCGCAATGCAGCCTACAATCTTTCTGTAGTCTTATCTTCCTTCGGACGATCGCCGCCAGTCTTTGCTGGCTTCTGGTTACTACTTAGTTGCACGTATTGCGTCTCAGGATTTCTGCGCTTTTTCCGCTCGATTCATCCTGAGGAGGTCGCGCAATTTCATGCGTGCCTTGTGCAATTGTGATTTGCTGTTTCCGATCGAGCAACCCACAATTGCAGCGATTTCATTATGTTCGTAACCTTCGACATCGTGAAGCACAAAAATCGTCCGGTAGCCGGGAGGCAGGTCATCTACCGCCCTCTGCAACTGCAGCCGGTCGATCGATCCGGCTAACGCCAGATCTTCCGCGCCAAAATCTTTCTTCGGAGTATCTTCTTCCGTGCTCTGCGTGGTTTCTTCCAGCGAAACCACAGGGAGACTTTTCTTTCTCAGGTGCATCAGCACAACGTTCACGGACAGGCGATGAAGCCATGTCGAGAATGCTGATTCACCGCGGAACGTTCCAATCTTACGATAGAGCTGAAGGAACGCTTCCTGGGTCAAATCCTCTGCTTCGGCCGTGTTCGAGGTCATCCGCAAGCACAGCGAGTAGACACGCCGCTTGTGCTTGTCATAGAGCGACTGGAACGCTCGAGCGTCCCCTTGCTTAGCCCGCTCTATGAGGTCGGCTTCGTTCGAATCAGTGGCTTGGCGTTGTTCCGGGTCGGTCAAGTTGCCTTTTCCGGCCGCACCCCGTGAGATGCGGCTAAATATCTTTACGTTGTATGGGTTGCGGACAGTCGGGATCGAACTACAGTAATCCTGGTATTCAAAATCCTAGAGCAATTCTACTGTTCTTTGGATTCTCCTCGAGTGCAGTTCGACGCTGGAAATCCTTTGTACGCGCAGCGTTGAAGCGATCGCATCCCCTGCCTATAGACCCTATTCTAAATTTAGAGTAGCAATCTTCGTAAATTGGTAATTTTCTGGTCAAAATTACGCAGCTGCTTTTGCGGTGGTGATGGTCTCCAAGCCGTGGCTGTTTGGGCCGGTTTCCCGAATGCGAAGCAGGAGCGCGAGAGCCAGCCCGATAAACCCCAGCACAGAAAAAATCCACATTCCCAAGGCATATCCGTTCGGATTGTCCAGTCCAGCATGAGAATAGTCATTCGCTTTCCCAATCAGCAGGTTCAGCAGGAAGAATCCGATCTGCTGGATGAGCGTCATCAGAGCGTATGCTGTGCCGAGCCGGGACTGATCCACGATGTAGGCGACAGACGGCCACATTACCGCCGGAATCAAGGAAAAGACGATTCCCATCAGAGCGACAGGCACATACAGGGACATGTGCGAATAAGCCATCATGAGATAGACGGGCATGAGCAAGACCGAACCGAACATCATGAACCATGCGCGCTTGCCTAGGCGGTCGACCAGCAATCCAAAGAGTGGGGTGGCAATCATCGCCGTAAGAGGCAGCAAGCTGTTAAGGCTGCCGGCCTGCTTCAGGCTGGTGATTCTTGCGATTTCGGTGGCGGCTACGCCGCCATGAAGGCTGAGAATCTTGTTGGTGAAGAAATCGATGGCAAAGGTGCGGAAGGGGAAGATGGCGGAATAGAACGTGAAGCAAAGGCCGACTACGAGCCAATAAGACGTGTCGAAACGGAAGATTCCTTTGAATTCGAGTTTGTCCGTCTGGCCAGCCTTGGCCAGTTCGTACTTCTTTTCTGCGAAGCTCTCCATGCCCCAATAGACCGCCGAACAGACAATGGCCAAAATTCCTGCAGCGACTGCGATCAGGAGCGGGCCCTGCCAACTCGGTTCCCCGGCAGTTCCATGAGGATAAAAAGCCCGGCTTGCCCATGTCGGTGAATTGTCTGCTGCCACAGAAGCGAGTCGCGAGAGGGTCAAGTTGATGCCGAAGGCGAAGCTGAGTTCCTTGCCCTTAAACCATTTCGCCAGGGCCGTTGTAACTGCGACGATCATGGATTCAGCGCCCAGGCCCAGTACCGTGCGCCCGACGATCATAGTGACAGCCCTGCCCTGGATGGCGGTGATCACCGATCCAATAAAGCAAATGGCGGCGAAAGCCAGAATGGCCTTCTTCGTGCCAATTCGATCGATGATGATGCCACCGACCAGAAGTGTTGCAACAGCGGCTACGCTATAGCTGGCATTCAGCCATCCGAACTGAGTGGCAGAAAATCCCAGACGGTCAATGAAGATACGCTCCAGCGGATTGATGCTGTCATAGATATAGTAATTCGCCCCCATGGCTACGCTAATGATGGTCAACACCATCCAGCGGTAGGAGGCAGAGGCTTGCGGGCGGGCGCTTTCAGCCATTCGGGCCTTTTCTATGCCGGTGCGACTGTATGGATCTGCGAGCAGAGAAGATTAGCAGAAGTGATACCCGGGTTCTAGCTGCCACCTAGCTGCCGACATATCGCGCATACAGGCTGCGCGCAACCGCCGTATCGGTTGTGCCTTTGATGATGGCCCTCCCGTCGGGGAAGAGCGTCATCTCGTATGGCTCATGCCAGAACTTCAAAACGAAGTCATTGTGCCGGACGATACCGTGCGGTTGCAGGCGACGGCCCATCTCATGGAAGTCGATTGGACGCTGGCGTTCATGGATTTGCACGGAATTTCTGCCGCACAGGGTGATGTGTGGGCGGCCCTCGCCGGCGAGATGAATGAAGTCGCGTTCGCCGCAGGCTCGGCATCCTAGACGCGGTCTCGCGGCAGAGATTTCGGCGTGCTCGTTTGCCCAGAGATCGAAGGAGAGCAACGTGCGCCGCAGGCCGGGCGCACCCAGCACAAATTTCATGGCTTCAGTCGCCGCTATCGAGGCGACAAAATTGACCGCTGAATTCAGGATTCCAGATGTCTCGCAGGTCTCGACCATTCCGCGCGGAGAATCCGGGAAGATGCACGCCAGGCAGGCCGTCAGGCCTGGCATCACATTCAGCGTCACCGCGTAGCTACCCACGGCAGCCGAATAGATCCAAGGAAGCGACTTCGAGATCGCGTAGTCGTTGACGAGGTAACGTGTTTCGAAGTTGTCGGTGCCGTCGAGAATTAAGTCGAGTCCCTCGAGCAGTGCTTCAGCGTTGGACGGAATCAGGTCTTCGACTCTGGATTCAGCGATGATCTGCGAGTTGAATGCGGCGATCTTGCGTGTCGCAGCAATTGCTTTCGGGAGCGACTCGGCCGCGTCGGACTCATCAAAGAGCGACTGACGCTGCAGATTACTAGGCTCGACATAATCTCGGTCGATAATGCGCAGTGTGCCGACTCCGGCACGAGCAAGGAGGCTCGCCAAAGCTGAGCCCGTTGCTCCGCAGCCTACGATTCCCACTTTCGCGGCTGACAGCTTGCGCTGGCCCTCCTCACCAATCCCGGGGAAGAGAATCTGGCGGGAGTAGCGATCGGCCACAGTGGACTCCTGCCGCGAAACGTCTCTGTTGTTCTGGGGTTCCTGTGCCAAAGAGGTCACCAGTGATCAATAGTAAAACCATTATTATAAGTGGCTGAGTTGTGCGCTTGATCGGCCGCTTTGCTGTGCGCTGGATGTTTCGCTGGGCGAACAGCGGGACGATGCTGGTGTCCAGAGCGGCGATGGAATGGTGAAGTTCGAGAGAGCGCATGGCAGCGTACAACGACGGATTAGGTGCGTCCCATCGAAGCTAGAGAGCGCCTGGCCCCAAGGAACCCTTTGCTGACAAGACACGTGATATCACTGCCTACCCTGCTGCTGTGGGTTGCGGTCTTGTCGTCTGCCACGGACCACCTGAAGCCGGACTCGCGTGTCCGGCAGGATTCGCAATCTCCCATCCATGCCCTCGGTCCCGTATACGAGGGCAAGAGAGTCGCGTCCATCGATCTGCCGGGAGTGCACGATCCGGATCGCCAGCATTTGCTGCAACTGATTCCGCAGAAACCAGGAGCCGCTCTGACTCGAGATGGCGTGCGGGAAAGCATTCGCGTACTTTATGCGACCGGACGATTTGCGGATATTGAGGCCGAAGTGGCTCCGTCAGGTGATGGGGTGGCGCTGAGCTTCAGAACGTCGCCCAACTTCTTTGTGGGCGCGGTGAGTGCCGAGGGCGCCCCTAGCCGGCCCACAGCCAATCAAATTGTCAATTCGTCCAAGCTGCAGCTTGGTGAACTCTTTACCCGTGAAAAGCTTAATCGTGGCCTGGAGAACGTGCGCCAACTCATGCAGGAGAACGGATACTACAACGCGCGAGTGACGGCGGAGAGCACATCGAACCTGGACAATCAGCAGACCGATGTGATCTTTCACGTTTCGCCGGGATCGCAGGCGCATGTGGGTGAAGTGAAGGTGACAGGTACTTCCGGCTTGTCCTCCGGCCAAGTGCAGACAATCGCGCATATGAATCCCGGAGATCGGCTGACCTCCACCCGGGTCAGTGATTCTCTGCAGAGGCTGCGAAAGAAATTTCAGAAGCAGAACCGCGCCCTGGCGCAGGTTTACATTGCGGCGCAGACGTACCGCCCGGAGAGGAATGCGGTGGATTTCACGTATCAGATCGACCCCGGTCCGGTGGTGTTGATCTCGGTACAGGGGTATCACATCAGCCGTGGCGTTCTGAAGAAAGAGATTCCTGTGTATGAAGAGAACGCGGTGGACGATGACCTGCTGAGCGAGGGCAGGCGCAACCTGCTCGACTACATGCAGACGCGCGGACACTTTGACGCGAACGTGGAAATTCGCAAGGAGACCGGACTTAAGACCTTGCGAGTGATTTATCAAATCGATCCGGGGCCGCGACACTCGCTGGTAGTTGTGGATGTCACCGGAAATCAGAATTTCCTGGATACCGCAAAGCTGAAGTCTTACCTGCAGATCCAGTCCGCGCACCGTTTCTTGAGCTATGGCCGATATAGCCATGCACTGCTGCGAAGTGACGTAGCAACGCTGCAAAGCTTGTACCGCTCCAACGGCTTCAGGCAGGTCCAAATTCAGACGACGGTTGATGACAACTTCGAAGGCTCTCCGAACAAACTGGCGGTTCATATTCACATCGAGGAAGGTGTGCGGACGCGAGTCGGCGAGGTGCAGGTTGTGGGGAACCAGAAAGTTGGTGCAACGCAGCTTCCGGAACTCAGCACACAGGTGGGCCAACCGTACTCTGAACAAGATCTCGCGAGCGACCGCGAGAGGATCCTCGGCTACTACTTCGACCATGGCTTCCCGAATGCAACGCTGGAGATCACCACGAAGGATTCAGCGACGGAGCCGAACCGCATGAATGTCACTTACACGATCCAGGAAGGCGAGTTATTCACGGTAGATCGCGTCATGGTAGCGGGCACGGAGCACACGCGCGATCACGTCGTCCAACGAGAATTGGAAGTGCACACGAAGGATCCGCTGAGCCAGCAAGACTTGCTGAATACTCAGACCCGGCTTTACGACCTCGGCATCTTCAACCAGGTGGATTCGGCGGTGCAGAACCCGGAGGGCACGGATCCGCAGAAGAATGTGCTCGTGCAGGTGCAGGAGGCGAAGCGGTACACGTTCACCTATGACGTCGGCCTAGAGTTCCAGACGGGGCAGCCGGCCGGAAATACCGCAGCGGCAGGAGCGACGGGAGTCAGTCCTCGAGTGGGCTTGGACGTGACGCGGCTCAACGTCTTCGGCAAGAACGAGACGCTGACCTTTCAGTCTCATGTCGGACGCCTGCAGCAGCGTGGGCTTATCAGTTATACGGTGCCGAAGCTCTTTGACAGCGACAAGTTCAAGCTCATCTACACGGTGTTTTATGACAACAGTTTGGACGTGGCTACCTTTACGTCGAGGCGACTGGAAGGGAAGGTCGATGTCCGGCAGCAGATTGGCAGTGCGGGAACTGAGCCAGGGACTCGTCCCGGGCCCAGTTCGATCACCTATCGGTTCGACTTCCGACGCGTGGAGGCTCGGGACTTCTCCTCGAAATTTACTCCGGGTGCAATCTCGGTGCTTTCGCTTCCAGCCCGGGTAGGAGGCCCCGGTTTTACCTACATTCGAGACAAGCGAGACAATCCGCTGGAGAGCACGAAAGGGAACTACTTCACTCTGGACGGTTTTACGGCCGCTGGCTTCCTGGGATCGGAGGCGGATTACGGGCGGCTGCTCGCTCAGAACGCCACGTATCAGGCGTTTGGAGGGAAGGGAAGGCCGGGACGTCAGTTTGTATTCGCGCGCTCGACGAGCATCGGCCTTGAACAGCCGTTTGGAACGACGAGAGTACGTCCGCCGGGCGCCTGCGCCACGGATCCCAACACAAACGAGTCGTTCTGCGAAAGTTTTCCGCTCATCCCGTTGCCTGAACAGTTCTTCGCTGGCGGAGGAAACTCTCACCGTGGGTTCGGGTTAAATCAGGCAGGACCTCGCGACCCAAGTTCAGGGTTCCCGGTGGGTGGAACCGCGCTGTTCGTGAACAACCTGGAACTGCGGTTTCCCCCGATTTCGCTTCCGTGGCTAGGCGAGGGCTTCGGCTTTGCGGTGTTTCATGATATGGGGAACGTCTTCACAGCGCAGCACGACATGTTGAATGGACTTCTGCGGTGGCACCAGCCAAGTACCCAAGGGTGCTTGTCCAGCGGTACACCGACCTCTCAGGACTGTACCGCGTTTAGCAACAGCGGCTATGATTACACTTCGCACGCGGTCGGATTGGGCGTACGATATAAAACACCCATTGGGCCTCTGCGATTCGACTTTGGATACAACCTGAACCCGACCCGCTACTTTCAGGTTGTCACGACGACAGATCCGATCACACAGCTACCGACGAGTAATTTCGTGACGCAGCAATTGCGGCATTTCAACGTATTTTTCAGCATCGGCCAGCCGTTCTGATGGACAGAGTTTTCATGAAGAAGAGTTTCACAATCCTTGCCCTGACTTTCCTGATGAGCGCCGCGATGCTCCCCAATTGCCACGCCGGCGAGGTGATCGATCGAATTGTCGCGACCGTGAATGGACACATCATCCTGCAAAGCGACTGGAACGACGCGTTACGCTATGAAGGGCTTCTGAGCGGGCGCGCTCCGGGCCAGTTCAGCGATGAGGACCGCCGTGCAGTGCTGGACCGGCTGATCGATCAGGAGTTGCTCGCAGAGCAGATGAATTCGGCATCGTTTCAGCATGCATCCGAGGCTGAAGCGGCCGCTCAGGTCGCGGATGCCCGGAAGCAATATCCCGAAGCTGCGACTGATGAAGGTTGGAAGCAGTTGCTAGATCGGTTCGGGCTCACCGAAAAGCTGCTGACTACTCACGTTCAGCAGCAGATTGATCTGATGCGACTGGTTGACGCTCACTTGCGTCCGGCTGTGCAGATCGATTCCAAGAGCGTCGAAGCGTACTACCGCGAGAAGTTCGTTCCGGAATTGAAACAGACAGGCGCACCGGATGTGCCACTGTCGGATGTGTCCGCGAAAATCCGCGAACTTCTCACCCAGGAGAAGGTCAACGAATTGATGGTTTCCTGGCTGCAAACGCTGCGCTCGGAAAGCAAGGTCAGCGTGCCCGCATTTACTCAGTCTGCCGATGACGGAGTACAGGTTCGGTGACCGAGTCTGCCGCCAGACCCCGCCACTGGTGGAAATATCTGCTGATCGCCTCGGGGGTTCTCGCCCTCTTCGTAGTCGCTGGTCTCTGGTACATCACGACGGAGTCATTTCAAAACTACGTTCGCAAACGCACAGTCCAGGAAATTGAACGTATCAGCGGAGGGCACGCAGAAGTGGGCACGTTCCATCTCGTCCCATTTCATCTGCAGGTGGAAGTACGCAACATCACCGTTCACGGTAAAGAAGGTCCGAATGAGGTTCCGCTCGCGCACGCCGACAGTCTGCTCGCCCAGGTGAAGGTGAATTCGCTGCTACGAACAGAGTTCGGCTTCAGAACCGTGGTGCTCGACCATCCGGTGGTTCACATCGCCATCGGTCCCGACGGAAGCACGACCAACATTCCAGGGTTCCAGGTGACACCGGTACCGGCGAACGTACGGGTTGAGCAGGTATTCGGGCTGTCTATTGACCATCTGTCGGTCCGTAATGGAGAACTGCTCTGGGCTGACCAGAAGATCCCGCTGGACTTTGATGCCTCCGGAACGAAGCTGGAGATGAATTACTCGTTCCTTCGCGGGCGGTATGAGAGCCATCTTTCACTGGGAAAGGTGGACACGGCATTCAATGGCTACCGGCCTTTTTCGTGGATGACGTCTGCAGATTTCGCCCTGGGCACTACCTTTGTTGACATTCAGTCATTGACATGGAATTCCGGCAGGTCATGGTTCAAGACAAGCGGTCGAATCAGCGATTTCCGCAAACCCCAAATTATCAGTAACTACGAGGCGCAGGTCGATCTGCAAGAGGTGGCGGCAATCGCCCGGCGACAGGACCTTCGGCATGGCTTCGCAGAGTTCAAAGGCGAGGGGCGCTGGTCCATGGAGGAGTTCACGACCAACGGAGCCATGGCCCTGCGGGACCTCGTCTGGCAAAACGAGCAGTTCGTTCTAAAGAACGCGGGAGCCACCTCAGATTACACAATCACGGATAAGCAACTTAAGCTTTCGAAGCTGCAGGGAAAGCTCCTGGGCGGCAGCTTCACGGGAGACGTGCAGGTCGATAACTGGCTGAAAAGTACGCCGCTTACCCCCGCAATAGCCGGCAAGCGAGAGGACGTTGCCGTGATCTCGGCTGCGAGACCGCGAGGGAAACCTGATGAAAGATCCAAGATCGCCAGCGTGCAGAGCGGAAATGTGCGCCTCCGAGTGAAGGATGCTTCGATTGCGGAGTTGGCGAGTTCGCTGGACGTCAGGTCGCATCCGCTCGGGCGCTTTCATCCAGTGGGACTGACTGCGGGGACGATCGATGCAACGTGGAAGGGAGCCCCCGGCAATGCTGACGTCGCATTTTCGTTTAACGTTGCGCCTCCCGCCCGCACGGCATCTCGCGAACTGCCGATAACGGCTCAGACGCAGGGGCGATATCACGGACCGACCGATTCTCTGGAACTCACGCAGTTCAATCTCTCGACCACTGCTTCGAAGGTGCAGGCCACTGGAACTCTGGCGGCCTCTTCAGCATTGCGGGTTGCGGTTTCTACATCGAATCTCGAGGAGTGGAGGCCGCTGGTGGCCGCCCTCGGCGGGCCGACAGACCTTCCCTTCCGGGTGGATGGAAATGCCACTTTCAACGGAGCGATTGGAGGAACATTTCGATCTCCAACGATCGCTGGTACGCTGGTCGCGGAGGATTTCGAGTTTACAGTTCCCGCCACATCCCGGACCGCCGAACGGGAGGTGCAGTGGGATTCTCTTGCAGCGTCGATTCAATTGACGCGGAAGGAACTGTCGGTTCGTGGTGGATCTTTGCGGCGGGGTGAGACCAGCTCGGATTTTGATCTGAACGCGAGTCTGCAGAACGGGAAATTCACACCTGATAGCCCGTACACGGCACACGTAAGTCTGCACAAGGTGGATGTTGCCTCGACGGCCGCACTCGCGGGCTTCGACTATCCGGTCTCAGGAACCGCTGACGTTATGCTGCAGATTGCAGGGACGCGGGCTCATCCCCAAGTGCAGGGCCATATTCACGCCGTGAATGCCTCCGCGTACGACGAACCGATCGAGCAGTTTGACGCCGATCTGCGTATCGCTTCCAGCGAGACCTCGCTCAACGGCATTCACCTTACCCACGGAGATGCGACCGTAGCCGGGACCGCGGCCTATTCGCCCGCGAACCGTGGATTCAGGCTTGATCTCAGTGGCAAGAACTTTGACTTGAAACGCATTCGCCAGATTCGCCTGGGTCACTTCCAGATCGAGGGATACGCAGACGGCACGCTACGTGGCAGTGGGACCCTGGATGATCCCGTTATCGACGCCACGGCGCACATCCGCGATCTCAAGCTTGACCACGAGCCAGCGGGGACATTCGACATAGAAGCAGTGACCAGGAAAGGTGAACTCCACTTGACGGGGCAATCTGATTTTGCCCACGGCAAACTTGGCGTGGACGGAAACATCACCATGCACGGTGATTATCCTGCGACGATCATTGCGAAAATGGATCAGCTGGATCTGGATTCGTTGTGGCGATCATTCCTCGGCAATCAGCTTACAAGCCACACCGCAGTCGCCGGCGCGGTGTCAATGCAGGGTCCTTTGCGATATCCCTCCCAATGGACCTTGAGCGGTACCCTCCCGGAACTCGCCATCGAACTGGCATACGAAAAATTGCACAATGACGGTCCTGTGAAGTTTACGTTCGCAGAACAGAGCCTACAAATTGAACCGTTTCACTTGGTCGGTGAAGGAACGGACCTGACGGGCCACGGCACCATACATTTTGCCGGCTCGAAGGCGATCGACTTGGCAGCTGATGGTCAGATTGAGATGAAGTTGCTTGGCAGCCTCGATCCGAATCTCACCGCCTCGGGAGTGACGACTATCCACATGACAGTGGGGGGCAGCCTCAAGGATCCGCTGCCGCAGGGCAGGATCGAAATCAAGAACGGCGGCGCGCAATATGCAGGTCTGCCCAGCGGCTTGAGCGAGATGAACGGGTCCCTTTCGTTTACGAAAGATCGAGTTCACATCGACCAACTGACCGGAAAGACAGGCGGTGGGACTCTCGACTTAAGAGGGGATGCCAGCTACTTCAACAGCCAGATGAATTTCAATGTCGCAGCGACTGGCAAAGACGTCCGTCTACGTTATCCGCCGGGTGTCAGTTCGACTGCTAACGCCGAGTTGCATTGGATCGGAAGCCAGGCATCATCGACCGTCTCCGGCGATGTCATTGTCAACAAACTATCTGTCACTCCGGGCTTTGATTTTGGTTCTTACCTGGAGCGAAGCCGGCAGTCTGCATCCATCACTCCCGCCAGTTCGCCTCTCTACAACATCAAGCTGGATGTAGGCGTACAGACGGCGCCCGAACTTCAGATGAAGACTGCGCTGGCACGGCTCTCCGGAGATGCTGATCTGCACCTGCGCGGATCCGTGGCGCGGCCCAGTGTGCTGGGCCGGGCCGACATTCTGGAAGGCGACGCAACATTCAATGGTATCAAGTTCCGGCTGGAGCGGGGCGATATCACGTTCGCGAATCCTGTCGCCATTGAGCCGCAGGTTAACCTGCAGGCAACGACACACGTTCGAAACTATGACCTCGATGTTACCGTCACGGGTACTCCGGATCGACTGAATATCAACTACCGTTCGGAACCGCCGCTGCCTAAGTCAGACATCATTGCGCTTCTGGCGCTGGGGCGCACGAGCGAGGAATCGGAGCAGTTGCAGAAGCAATCCGGGCAGAGCATGTTCACGGATGAAGCGACGAACCTCATTATCAATCAAGCGCTGAATGCCACGGTGAGCAATCGCCTGCAGAAGCTTTTCGGTGTGAGCCGCATTAAAATCGATCCTCAAGGCCTGACAACCGAAACCAATCCTAC
>C688J18823_10000095_pt1 | contig 45092 bp, 46 predicted proteins | sample HopSoiMetagenom1_FD_18823 | JGI IMG/M metagenome (IMG submission 18823)
AGAGGGCCGCCGGGATTCCCGACGGCCCTCTGCTGAAGGAGCAAACCGCTCTCTAGAACAGCACGTTCCAGTGCGCCAGGAACGACTTCTGCGCAGGCGTGCGCAGGGAAGTGGTGATGCCCGCCGGCACGTAGCCTGCGGCGGCGGCGGTGATCGCCTGCGGGCCGTACGCGGACTGCCCGTGGTTCGACTGGAACTCCAGGTTCAGGTGGTTGAGGTTCTTGTTGAAGAAGAAGTTCAAGCCCGCCTTGAAGTTGCGGCTGTTGACGCTGCCGTTCCCGGTGATGCCGGCGTTGCAGGTGTTGAGCTGTGCCGTGGTCAAGCTGCCGTCGGTGGGGCAGTCGTCCGCCTGGAAGTAGCTGTACGAGGCGTAGGGCGCCACGAACCCGAAGCGGTAGGCGATGTCGGCGAAGAAGCCCTTGCCGGTGTTCGGGTTGCCGGTGCCGTTTCCGCTCAGGTACCCCGTGGCCTCGACCACCAGCTCAGCCGCCTCACCCTGGGGAAGGTTCAGGTAGATGTCCGCCGAGGCGAGCTTCTGGTCGGTGATGTTGCCCCCGGCGTTGATGGCGGTATTGCGGATGGCCTGCGACTGGTACACGCCGGACACGCCGATGCTGAACACCGGATCCTTGGCCCACTTGTAGGCGCCGTACAGCCAGCCGCCTTCCTCGGAGCCGATGACGTCGAAGTTGACGAATCCGGCGAATTGGGGATAGCGCTTCGGCGTGATGCAGCCCGTGCCCGCGGGCGTGCAGGTGGACGCGGCGGTCTGCGCCGTGCCGTTCTGGTCCACTGGCGCATACCCTTCGTACACGCCGCCGCGGAAGCCGATCTTCTTGTCCAGCCACCAGCCGCGCAGCTGGATGCCCGTGTCGCGGTTGGCCGGGAAGGGGTTGGCCGGGAAGCGGAACTCGTCGGTGTGCGCGTCGGCGGTGATGAAGTTGGTGGTGCTCACCAGGAAGTGGCGCGAGATGGGGATGAGCAGGATACCCGCGTCGATGTAGAGCACGTTGCCGCCGGTGATGCCGGTCGGCGCCCAGCCGACCCACGCGTCCTGGACGATGGCGCGGCCGGTGAAGTTGCCGAACTTGCCGAAGTTGGCGTTGTCGATCTGGAGCAGGTAGGTGAAGTTCTGGCTGATGTCGCCGTTCACCAACAGGCGAGTGCGGCGCACGAAGACGTCGTAGGCCGTATCCGTGCCATTGGGCGCGCCGTTCTCGGTGATCATCGCCTGGGTCTGGACCTGCACGCTGACGTTCAGCGACGCTCCTTCGACGGGGATGGGAACCTTGGTGGCGAACGCGGCGGGCGCGATCAGGAGGGAGGTGGCAAGAAGGGCTTTCCAGGTAGCCTTCATCGGCGATCCTTTCCGTCGGGTTCTCTGTGAAACGAGAAGCGGGGGCACGGATTGACAGCGTCGCTGCTAGGCTGCGCGCACTCTACGAAACCTTGATGCATTTTTGCAAATGAAGTTCCTGCGACGGATCTGTGACGCGCCCCGTTACTCCATGTGCCAGCCGTGGCTGACGATCACGGACTGGCCTGTGAGCGCGTTCGACGGGAAGGCGGCGAAGAAGAGCGCCACCTCGGCCACGTCGTCCAGCGTGGTGAACTCTCCGTCGACGGTGTTCTTCAGCATCACGTTCTTGATCACTTCGGCTTCGGTAATTCCCAAATCTCGTGCTTGTTCAGGGATTTGCTTCTCCACCAGGGGAGTGCGCACGAAGCCCGGACAGATGACGTTGGAGCGCACGCCGATCGGCGCGCCCTCCTTGGCCACCGACTTGCAAAGGCCGACCAGCCCGTGCTTGGCGGCGACGTAGGGCGCCTTGAGGGGAGAGGCCTCCTTCGAGTGCACCGAACCCATGTAGATGATGGCGCCGCCGCGCTTCTGGCTGGCCATCTGCCTCAGGCACGCCCGGGTGGTGAGGAAGGCGCCGTCGAGATGGATCGCCAGCATCCGACGCCAGTCGCGCAGCTCGAGATCGACCAGCGCGGAGATGTGCTGCACGCCCGCGTTCGAGACCAGCACGTCCACGCCGCCCAGCCGTTTCGCCACCTGGGCGACGCCGTCGTCCACCTGCTTCTCGTCGGTGACGTCCATCGCGACGCCCAGCGCGTTGGGGCCCAGCGCCTTCGCCGCCTCCTCGGCGCCGCGGACGTCCGCGACGGCCACCCTGGCACCGTTGGCCAGGTACTTCTCCGCGATGGCCCGGCCGATTCCGCTGGCCGCGCCGGTGACGATGGCCACCTTGCCCTGCAGCTTCATAGAGGCCTCTTCAGCAGCCGCGACAGCTCGCCGAAGATGCCGCGGCGGAAGGCGAGCACGCAGATCACGAAGATGGCGCCCTCGGTCACCTGCACCCACGACCCGAGCTGCGCCAGGTAGTTCTCCAGCGTGGTGAAGAAGACCGCGCCGGCGATGGGGCCGAAGATGGTGCCCATGCCGCCGATCAGCGTCATGAGGATCACCTCGCCGCTGGTGCCCCAGTGCACGTCGGTGAGCGAGGCGAGCTGGAAGACGATGGCCTTGGTCCCGCCGGCCAGCGCGGCGAGCGCGGCGGAGAGCACGAAGGCGATCAGCTTGTATTGATCGGTCTTGTAACCCAGCGAGATGGCGCGCGGCTCGTTCTCGCGGATGGCCTTGAGCACCTGCCCGAAGGGGGAGTGGACGGTGCGGTGGACGACGGCGAAGCCGACCAGGAAGACGGCGGCCACGAAGTAGTACATCACGTACATCTGCGAGAGGCGGCCCCGCGGCACGCCCTGGATGCCGTTCTCGCCGCCGGTGAACTCGGCGCGCAGGCAGTAGAAGTAGAACATCTGCGCCAGGGCGAGCGTGATCATGGCGAAATAGATGCCCTGCCGCCGGATGGCGATGGCCCCGACGATCAGGCCGAGCAGCGCGCCCACCAGCGCCGAGAAGAGGATGGCGAGGATGGGGGGAAAGCCCCACTCCAGCGCCGCGTGCGCGGCCACGTAGCTGGCGCCGCCGAAGAAGAGCGCGTGGCCAAAGGAGAGCAGGCCCACGTAGCCCAACAATAGATTGAAGGCGCAGGCGAAGAGCGCGAAGCAGAGCGCCTTCATGAGGAAGACGGGGTAGATGACCCAGGGCGCCGCGATCACCAGCGCGATCAGGATCGCGATGGGCACCCGCTGCGAGCTCGGGCGGGTCTCGATTCGCTCGACGGCGGCCTCGGTCATGCCTGCTTCCCGAAGAGACCGGCGGGGCGCACCAGGAGGACGACGGCCATGACGACGAAGATCACGGTGTTGGAGGCCTCGGGATAGAAGACCTTGGTCAGCCCCTCGAGCACGCCGAGGCCGAAGCCGGTGACGATGGAGCCGAGGATGGAGCCCATCCCGCCGATGACCACCACCGCGAAGACCACGATGATGAGGTCCGCGCCCATCAGCGGGCTGACCCGGTAGATGGGCGCGGCGAGCACGCCGGCCAGCGCGGCCAGCCCCACGCCCAGCCCGTAGGTGATGGTGATCATCCGCGGCACGTTGATGCCGAAGGCCGAGACCAGCGGCGCGTTCTCGGTGGCGGCGCGCAGCCAGGACCCGAGCCGCGTCCCCTCGGTGACGGCCCAGGTTCCCAGGCAGAGGATCAGCGACACGCCGATCACCCACATGCGGTAGTTGGGCAGGAACATGAAGGGCAGGGCCACGCCCCCCTGCAGCTGCGAGGGCATCTCGTAGGGCATGCCGCTGGAGCCGAACCAGTTGCTGAACAGGCCCTGCAGCATGAGGGCGATGCCATAGGTGAGGAGCAGGCCGTAGAGGGGCTCCAGCGATGAGATGCGCCTGATCAAGGTGCGCTCGATCAGAGCGCCGAAGAGCCCGACCGCGAGAGGCGCGAGGATCAGCGCCGGCCAGTAGCCGATGCCCGCCTTCTCGAGCAGGAACCAGGACACGAACGCCCCCAGCATGTAGAGGGCGCCATGGCAGAAATTGATGACGTTGAGCAGCCCGAAGATGATGGCCAGGCCCAGCGAGAGCAGCGCGTAGAACGAGCCGTTGATCAGCCCGATCAGGAGCTGCCCGAACAGGGCCTGGACAGGAACGGCAAGCAGAGTCACCGCTCACCCCACCACTTCGGGCCGCCGGTCACTTCTGTGCCGCAGCCACCAGCGAACACCCGCCCTCGCCGAGAGGCCTGAAGGCCTGGTCGCCGGGGATTTCCTTGATCAGCTTGTAGTAGTCCCAGGGGCCCTTGGACTCGGACGGCTTCTTCACCTCGTAGAGGTACATGGAGTGGATCTTGCGGCCGTCGGCGCGGATTGTGCCCTTGCCGAAGAGGGTATCGTCGGTGTGCAGCTTCTTCATCTCGTCCACCACCGCCTTGCCGTCGCCGTCGCTCTTCAGCGCCTTCACCGCCTTGAGATAGTGCAGCACGCCCGCGTAGACGCCCGCGTGCACCATGGTGGGCATCTTGCCGCCGTTCTGGGCGGCGAACTTCTTCGACCACTCGCGCGTCTTGGCGTCGCGGTCCCAGTAGAAGCTCTCGGAGAGCAGCAGGCCCTGCGCGGTCTGCAGCCCCAGCGCGTGGATGTCGGTGAGGAACACCAACAGGCCTGCCAGCTTCTGCCCGCCCTTGAGGAGGCCGAACTCGGAGGCGGCCTTGATGGAGTTGATGGTGTCGCCGCCCGCGTTGGCGAGGCCGATCACCTGCGCCTTGGAGGCCTGCGCCTGGAGCAGGAAGCTGGAGAAGTCGGTGGTGTTGAGCGGGTGCTTGACCGAGCCCAGCACCTCGCCGCCGGCCGCCTTCACCACCGCGGTGGTGTCGCGCTCCAGCGCCTGGCCGAAGGCGTAGTCGGCGGTGAGGAAGAACCAGCTCTTGCCGCCGGTCTGCACCTCGGCCTTGCCGGTGGTCTGCGCCAGCGCGTACGTGTCGTAGGTCCAGTGGACGGTGTTGGGCGAGCAGGCCTTGCCGGTCAGGTCGCTGGTGCCGGGCCCCGAGCCGATGAAGACCTTGTTCTTCTCCTTGGTGACGCCGCTGACCGCCAGCGCCACAGAGGAGGTGGGCACGTCGACGATCACGTCGACGCCGTCGGCGTCGTACCACTGCCGCGCGATGCTCGAGCCCACGTCCGGCTTGTTCTGGTGATCGGCGAAGATCACCTCGACGGGGGTGTCGCCGACCTTCCCGCCCATCTCCTGCACCGCCATCTTGGCGGCGATCACCGAGCCTTGGCCGGCAAGGTCGGCATAGAGGCCGGACTGGTCGTTGAGGACGCCGATCTTGATCACCTTGCCGGTGAAATCCGCGCGCGCCGCGAAGGGCAGCGCAAGGGAGAGGAGGAGTGCGATGCGTGCTTTCATGGGGTGACGCTCCTTGGGTGTTCAGACTCCGAGATATTGGCGGACCCGTTCCATGCTGCCTTGCAACGCGGCGTTGGGGATCTCGTCGACGATCCTCCCGCGCTCCATCACGTAGTGCCGGTCGGCCACCGCCCCGGCGAACTTGAGATTCTGCTCCACGAGCAGGATGGTGAAGCCGTCCGCCTTCAGCTTCCGGATGACATTGCCGATCTGCTGGACGATCACAGGCGCCAGGCCCTCGGTCGGCTCGTCGAGGAGCAGGAGCCGCGCGCCGGTCCGGAGGATGCGCCCGATGGCCAGCATCTGCTGCTCGCCGCCGGAGAGGCGGGTGCCCTGGCTGCGCAGTCGCTCGCGCAGGTTGGGAAAGAGCTCGAACACCTGCAAGAGCGTGAGCCCGCCTTCGCGCACCTGGGGCGGCAACATCAGATTTTCCGCCACGTCGAGGGTGGCGAAGATGCCGCGCTCCTCCGGGCAGAAGGCGATGCCCAGGCGGGCGATGCGGTGGGGCGGCAGCGCGATCGCTTCCACGCCGTCCACCTGCACCGAGCCCGTGCGGCGCGGCACGAGGCCCATGATCGACTTCATGGTGGTGGTCTTGCCGGCGCCGTTGCGCCCCACCAGCGTCACCAGCTCCCCCTTGCGCACTTCCAGCTTCACGCCGTGGAGCACGTGCGACTCGCCGTACCACGCCTGGAGATCCTGGAGGCGGAGGAACGCCTCAGCCATGATCGCTCCCCAGATACGCCGCCACCACCGCGGGGTCCCTGGAAACGGCCTGGTAATCGCCCTCCGCCAGCACCTCGCCGCGCGCCAGCACGGTGATGCGGTGCGAGAGGCTGGCGACCACGCCGAGGTTGTGCTCGACCATCAGCACGGTGCGGTCCTGCGCCACCCGCCGGATCAACGCGGCGATGCGCTCCACGTCCTCGTGGCCCATGCCGGCGGTGGGCTCGTCCAGGAGCATCAGCTCCGGATCCAGCGCCAGCGTGGTGGCGATCTCCAGCGCGCGCTTGCGGCCGTACGACAGCTCGGCCGCCAGCGACTCGCGAAAATCTGCCAGCCCCACGGCGGCGAGGAGCTCGGCGGCGCGCGCGTCGTAGGCGCGCAGCACCTTCTCGCTGCGCCAGAAGTCGAAGGAGGCGCCGCGCTTGCGCTGCAGCGCGATGCGCACGTTCTCCATCGCGGTGAGCCAGGGGAAGACGGCGCTGATCTGGAACGAGCGCACCAGGCCCATGCGCGCCACGTCGGCAGGGGCTTCCTGGGTGATGTCGCGGCCCTTGTAGACGATGGTGCCGGAGGTGGCGGGCAGGAAGCGCGTCAGCAGATTGAAGCAGGTGGTCTTGCCCGCGCCGTTGGGACCGATCAGCGCGTGGATGGTGCCTCGGGTCACCCGGAGATCGACGCGCTTCACCGCCACGAAGCCGCGGAACTCTTTCGACAGACCGCGGGTCTCGAGGATGACCTCGGCTGCGTCGGGCACGCGGCTACTTAGTCGCAAGGCCGGTCGGCGTGCAAGTACAGGAGCGCTGGAAGGGTGCGATTCGTGCGGTCCGTCGCCAGCTTTTCGGCTGACCTCACAGGGGGTACAAACATGAGCGCTTTCTTCCGTTCGATCTTCCTCGCCGCGCTGCTCTGTGCGGGCACCGCTTTCGCGCAGTCCGACCATCCGGACAACCCGCACTCCACCAAGGCCAAGGACAAGCAGGGCAGCGGCACGCCCAACTCGGTGACCAACGGCCAGACGCAGTCGGCGGAGACCGCCAACCCGGACAGCTACAACAACAAAGAGGACGCGGCGAAGCCCAAGGGCACCACCAACGTCGACGCGGCGGAGACCAACAATCCGCACTCCAAGGACTTCAAGGACCGCGACCAGATGGCGGGCATGGACCACGGCGACATGGACCATGACGCCATGATGATGAAGAACGCCACGCCGCAGATGGTCCTGCAGAAGCTGCACATGGCCAACCAGGAAGAGATCAAGATGGGCAGGCTGGCCGAGCAGAACGGCACCGACAAGGTGAAGACCTATGCCCGGACGCTGGAGCAGGATCATACGGTGGCCGATCAGAAAGTCATGGACCTGGCCGGCAAGAAGGGCTGGGCGCTGAACGACACGCCGAAGAATCCGAAGATGCAGCAGCACCAGCAGGCGATGCAGGACCGGCTCAACAACCTGAAGGGCGCCGAGTTCGATCGCACCTTCACCAACATGATGGCGATGGGCCACAAGCACCTGATCAGCATGGCCCAGTCCTGGCAGCAGAACATCAAGGACTCCGACGTGAAGAGCCTGCTCAACGAGATGATGCCCAAGCTGCAGCAGCACGCGCAGATGGCCGATCAGTTGAAGGCCCCCGCGGCGCAGGGCCGCGCGCCCGAAACTCGTTAACCGTCCGCCCGCAAGGTCGGCCCCGTCGCAACCCGAACCCGTTCCCTCCTCCCGAGGGAACGGGTTTTCTTCGTCAACCGCCGGGGTGTCCTCCTGTTGCAAAGTTCCGCGGTAAGTGCTTTGGTCCCGCCCCGCAGTCGTCGTTCCGTTTTTCGCCAACCCGAGTGAAGGAGCGGACGTCGATGACCATCTCCCGGCGCAAACTGATCCAGGTTGCAGGCGTAGGCGCGGCGGCCCTCGCCCTCCCCAAGAAGGCGCGCGCGGCCAAGAAGACGCTGCGCATCATCCAGTGGAACCACTTCGTCCCCGGCTACGACAAGTGGTTCAACGGCCAGTACATCAAGGAGTGGGGCGAGAAGAACGACACCGAGGTGATCGTCGACAACGTCGGCATCCCGGCCATCAACCCCACCGCCGCGGCCGAGGTGTCCGCCAAGAAGGGCCACGATCTCTTCATGTTCCTCTGGCCGCGCCCGGCCTACGAAGAGGACGTGATCGACCACAAGGAGATCTACCAGGAGTGCGAGAAGAAGTGGGGCAAGCCCATCGATCTCGCCATCAAGAGCACCTACAACGCGAAGACCAAGAAGTACTTCGGGTTCAGCGACATGTTCGTGCCCGACCCGGTCAACTACCGCAAGGATCTGTTCGATCAGGTGGGCGGCAAGCCCGACACCTGGGAGGACATCCGCAAGTACGGGAAGATGATCAAGGACAAGACCGGCATCCCGGTGGGCGTCGGCCAGGCCGCGGAGATCGACACCGCCATGGCGGTGCGGGCGATCCTCTACTCGTTCGGCGGCGGCGAGCAGGACGAGCAGGGCAACATCGTCCTCAACTCCAAGCACACGGTGGAGGCGGTCAAGTTCGTCAAGGCGCTCTACGAGGAGACCATGACGCCCGAGGTGCTCTCCTGGGACGCCTCCTCCAACAACCGCGCCATGCTCGCCGGCAAGGCCTCGGTGGTGCTCAACGCCATCTCGGTGACCCGCGAGGGCGAGAACAAGCAGATGCCCATCGTCGACAACGTCTGGCTGGCCAAGGCCGCCAAGGGTCCGGTGCGGCGGATGGGCCTCGAGCACGTGATGGGCAACTACGTGATCTGGAAGTTCGCCGAGAACATCGAGGGAGCGAAGAAGTTCCTCGTCGACCTGGTGGGCAACTACGACCGGGCCTTCGACGCGAGCGAGGGGTACAACTTCCCCTGCTTCACCAAGACCGTCCCCAAGATCAAGGAGAAGCTCGCTCACGACAGCAAGTCCAAGCCGCCCGACAAGTACGCGGTGCTCACCGACGCGCTGGACTGGGCCACCAACGTCGGGTACCCCGGCTACTCCAATGCGGCCATCGACGAGATCTACTCCACCTGGGTGCTCAACACGATGTTCGGCAAGGCCTCCACCGGTGCCATGTCGCCCGAGGACGCGGTCAAGGAAGCCGACGCGAAGTGCAGGCAGATCTGGCAGAAGTGGAAGGAAAGGAAGCTGCTCTAGTCGGCAATGGCCATCGTCGAGACGAAGCAGCTTCGAAAAGTCTTCACCGATCACATCGCCGTAGATGGCGTCGATCTGGCTACCCGGGAGGGCGAGTTCCTCGTCCTCCTGGGGCCCAGCGGCTGCGGCAAGACCACCCTGCTGAGGATGATCGCAGGGCTGGAGAAGCAGACCAGCGGCGACATCGTCATCGGCGGCTCGGTGGTCAACGACCTGCCGCCGCGCGAGCGCAAGATCGCCATGGTGTTCCAGAGCTACGCGCTCTATCCGCACCTGACGGTGGCGAAGAACATCGCTTTTCCGCTCAAGGCGGGCGGAACGCCCTCGGACCAGATCGAGAAGAGGGTGCAGACGGCGGCGTCGATGTTCGGCATCGAGCGGCTGCTCCACCGCAAGCCCCGGCAGCTTTCGGGTGGCGAGCGCCAGCGCGTGGCGCTGGCCCGCGCGATGGTGCGGGAGCCGGCGGTGTTCCTGCTCGACGAGCCGCTCTCCAACCTGGACGCCAAGCTGCGCACCAGCGCCCGCGACGAGCTGCAGCAGTTCCAGCGCCGGCTCGGCACCACCACCATCTACGTCACCCACGACCAGGTGGAGGCGATGGGCCTGGGGCACCGCATCGCGGTGATGAGCAAGGGCAAGGTGCGCCAGCTGGGGCCCCCACAAGAAGTCTACAACGATCCCGCGGACACCTTCGTGGCCGGCTTCCTGGGCTCGCCGCCGATGAACTTCTTCGAGCGCAACGGCGCCACGGTGGGCTTCCGGCCGGAGCAGATCCTGCCCAAGGGACAGTACTCCTCGCAGGAGCCCTTGGTGCACCTCTGGTACCGCGTCGATCGGGTGGAGAACCTGGGCGCCGACCGCCTCCTCTACGGGGTGCTGCGCGATCTGGCGCCGGACGTGAAGATGATCGTCAACCTGCCCTTCACCGTGCACCAGCCCGTGACCGAGGGGCAGGCGTACGAATTCTCCATCAAGCAGTCCGACCTCAAGTTCTTCGACAAGGAAACCGGGCTGCGCGTGGCGCCGAGGCCGCTGTGAGGGTTGCCGACAGCGAGAACGCGCTGGCACGCTTCCTCATCGCGCCGGCCCTGATCTACATCGGCGCGGTCATCGGGGTGCCGTTCGTCCTCTCGCTCTGGTTCGCGGTCAGCGACGTGACCGTGAGCTCCACCGCCGGCCACTTCGTGGGCCTCTCCAACTTCCGCCTCGCGCTGGAAGACCCTTCCTTCAGCCGGGCGCTGCGCAACACCTTCCTCTTCGCCATCGCCTCGCAGCTGGTGGTGATCGTCCTCGCCACCGTGCTGGCCGTGGCCCTGCAGAAGGACTTCCGCGGCAAGTGGGTGGTGCGCCTGCTCATCCTGCTCCCCTGGGTGGCGCCGGTTTCCCTGGGCAGCATCGGGTGGCTCTGGATCCTCGACAGCATCTACTCGGTCATCAACTACGGCATGGACCACTGGCTGCACATGTGCGGACCCGAGCCGGGCAAGACGCCCTGCCCGGTGTGGCTGGGGCAACCCGCGCTGGCAATGAGCTCGATCATCATCGTGCAGGTGTGGCGCACGCTCCCGCTCGCCACCGTGATCAACCTGGGCGGGCTCACCTCCATCCCCCAGGACATCCACGACGCCGCCCAGATCGACGGCGCGGGGTTCTTCCGCACCCTCTTCCAGATCACGCTGCCGCTGGTGCTCCCCATCCTCCTCGTGGCGGTGCTCTTCGGCTTCGTCTTCGCCTTCACCGACATGATCGTGGTCTGGGTGCTGACCCGCGGCGGCCCCTACGACATGACGCAGGTGCTGGCCTCGCTGGCCTTCTTCAAGGGCATCGACGGAGGCGACCTGGCGGGCGCCTCGGCCATCGCGCTCTTCCTCTTTCCCGTGCTGGCCGCGGCCGCGATTCTCTTGTTGCGCCTGGCGCGCCGGTCGGAGGTCGTATGAACGCGCGCGAGGGCGGGCGCAAGGTCGTCCACCGGAGCGTGATCGCGCTCTTCGCCATCTTCGCGTCCTTCCCCTTCGCGTGGATGCTGATCACCACCTTCAAGAAGACCAACGACCTCCTCGACCCGAACAGCTTCCCCTTCTGGTACCCGAAGGGCGCCACGCTGGAGAACCTGCGCGTCCTCTTCGAGGAGACGCTGTTCGTGCGCTGGGTGGGCAACACGCTCTTCGTCGGCGTGGTGGTGGTGATCATCACGCTCCTGCTCGCGGTGCCGGCGGGCTACGCGCTGGCGCGCCTCTCGGGCCGCTTCGGCGAGCAGCTCGGAATCGGCATCTTCCTCACCTATCTGGTGCCTCCCACCATCCTCTTCATCCCGCTGGCCAAGGTGGTGGCCATGCTCCACCTCCAGGACTCGCTCTGGAGCCTGGTGCTGGTCTATCCCAGCTTCACCATCCCCTTCTGCACCTGGCTGATGATGGGCTTCTTCAAGGCCATCCCCAAGGACATCGAGGAGGCCGCCATGGTGGACGGCCTGAGCCGCCTGGCGGCCTTCACCAAGGTCATCCTGCCCATGTCGGTGGCGGGCATCCTGACCGTCATCATCTTCACCTTCACGCTGGTGATGCAGGAGTTCGTCTACGGGCTCACCTTCATCAACAGCGGCCGCAACTTCACCGTCTCGGTGGGCGTGCCCTCGTTCCTGGTCCGCGGCGACGTGTACTTCTGGGGATCGCTGATGGGGGCTTGCTTCATCGCCAGCGTGCCCATCGCCATCCTCTACAATTTCTTCGTCGACCGGTTCATCGCGGGCTTCACGGTGGGAGCGGTGAAGGGGTAGGGCATCTGGGACCCTGATATGGGGAAACCCATCGTAGATCATTCCATATAAGAAAAGGTGACGCGCTCGAATGATCGCGCGACGTGGAGCTTGCCCTTAGTCGCCACCAGGCGTCAGTCTCGTCGGCGGCGTGGTCGGGTCTCTTGAACGAGCCGCTTTTTTTGATCCCGGCTGCGCGGCTGAAGTGTCCCAACTCGACGGGGGCAACGACATGAGCTGGAACCGGGAACGGGCGAGCGCGACCATTCTGGTTCGTGTCCAGGGCTCATTGATCGCCGTCCGCCACACCGGGGGGTGAGTAGAGATGACGTCCGCACGGTACGTCCGGGGGAGCGCTACGCCTTTGCAGTTGCACGGGGCCGGGGTCCTGCCCTTGCGGGGAGCGACCCGCACGGGGCTGCTCCTCCGGGAGATCCTGGGGCTGCAGGACGCCGCGAATCTCAAGTCCGTCGCCGCGCGCGCCGCCGGCGCCTTTCATCGCCTGACGGGCGCGCCGGCGGCCGCCGCCTGGATCTCCACCGCTTCCGAGAGCGAGTTCGCGACGGCAGGAGAGCTCTCGACGGAGAAGGCGGAACACCGCGCGCTCGCCCTGATGAAACTGGCAGCGGCCGGGAACGCTCGCGCCGGCCGCCTCGAGGACGAGGCGGGGACGCTGGCGGTTCCCTTTCATTCCGACCTGGTCCGCGGGGCGCTGGTCGCGGAGGGGCTGGGGTTGCTCTTCGGCGAGGCGGAAGAGCGCCTCGCGTCGCACCTCGCGCGTCAGGTAGGAGCCCGCGCGGCTGCCATCGTGATGGCGAATCGACTGCGCCAGGTGGAGGGGATGGACGCCGCGGTGGCGGACACGGTGGCGGAGGGCGTGCTGGAGATCCGCGATCGCAAGGTGGCGCTGATGAGTCCCTCGGCTTCGCGCCTGCTGGGGATCGACTCCAGCCGCGCGCAGGGCAAGCTGCTGAACGGATTCTGGCCGGAGCTGGCGCAAGCGATGGACTCGGGCCAGCCGCTCGACGGCGCGCCCATGCAGCTGGAAGGGAAGGCGCTCTCGGTCACGCTGCGGTCCTTTCCGGAGGGGCCCTGGCCCAGCTGCGCGGTGGCCATCTTCACCCCGGTCCCGAGCGCGCCCGTAGACGCATCGCGCGTCGCCGGATCGTCATCGGCATTCGCCGGCATGGTCGGCGTCAGCCAGGCCATCGCGGAGGTCCGGGAAGTGGCCAGGCTTGCCGCCCAGAGCTCGTCCAGCGTCCTCATCGAGGGAGGATCCGGCGTCGGCAAGGAGGTGCTCGCCCAGGCGATCCACGCCGAAGGCCCTCGCCGTGGGCAGCCGATGGTGGCGGTGCTCTGCACTGCCATCCCCCGCGAGCTCCTGGAGTCGGAGCTGTTCGGGTACGAGGCGGGCTCCTTCACCGGCGCCAGTCCGAGGGGACGGGCCGGAAAGTTCGAGCTCGCGCACGGGGGCACGCTGCTGCTCGACGAGATCGTCGACATGCCCATCGAGCTGCAGGCCAAGCTGCTCCGCGTGCTTCAAGAGAACGCCGTGACCCGGCTCGGGGGGCAAAGGCCCCGCCGCGTGGACGTGCGCGTGCTCGCGACTGCCAACCGGCCCGTGGCGGAGGCGGTGCGGGAGGGGCGTTTTCGCGCCGATCTCTACTATCGCGTGAACGTGCTCAACATCGTCATCCCGCCCCTGGCGCGGCGCCGCGAGGACATCAAGCCGCTGGCGGAGCACTTCCTGCGCAAGCACGCGCTCGCGCACGGGAGCAACCTCAAGACCCTCGGCAGCGAGGCGCTGCGCGCGCTCCAGTCCTATTCCTGGCCCGGAAACGCGCGGGAGCTCGAGCACTGGATCGAAAGCGAGATCCACTTCGTCCCGCCGGCCGACACCTGCCTGCGCAAGCTCAGCCGCAAGCCGATCGACGCGCCCGAGAGCGCGGGCGGGCCGCGCACGCTGCAGGAGATGGAGCGGCAGCTGGTGGTGACCGCGGTCGCCGAAGCCTCCGGCGACATCAGCCGCGCCGCGCGCGCGCTGGGAATCTCGCGCGGGAAGCTCTATCGCAAGCTCCGGCTCTATGACGCCGGGAAGTGACCGGTAACCAACAACGCGGCGCAGCGTGCGCTGAAACGAGCCAGGCGGTGGGCCGGAACGGCGCAGCGGATGGCGGCGGAATCTCCGACAGAGGCCGTGCGTAGAGCGGCACCTGACCGGGACTTCAGGGACAAATGGCCGCGGACTTCGGTCGCACTGCTGGCACCGCCCGTGCTCATAGGCCCCTTCCGCGTAACCACACGGGCGCGTCCGTCGCATGGTGCGGCGACGGGAACGCCAAGGAGAGTCCCCTTGAAGCTGCCATGCACCTGGAAGAAATGCGTCCGCTTCGGATTGACGATAGCGGCCTCGGCGACGGTACTGTCCTCGCCGGACGCCCGCGCCGACGGCGTGCCGACGGGGTTGCCCCCCAGCCCCACCTTCGGCATCCAGAAGTTCACCCAGCCCATGCCGCGGTTCGACGTCCTGCGGCGTCAGCCAGTAACGGATCTCCAGCCTCCGCCCCTGGAGCAGTCGAACCAGACCCAGCAGCCCGTCGACCCCCAGTTGGGCGGCGGCACCGGTCCCATCGAGGGGCGTCCCCCGGGGCCGGTCTGGGCGCACCAGGAGTTCACCAGATTCCCTCCGAGGGTGGCCTATGACGTCACCATGGAGGGCGCGAAGACCAACCTCATCTACAACCCCCAGGTTCCGGCCACCCTGAACTCCGGAATCAACCCGGCGACTCCCTTCCGCTTCCGGTTCCACCCCAACCTGCCCGACCAGGGCCCCTTGGCGATGTGGACCTTCAACGGAACGCTGCCGCCCAAGCTGGTGCTGGGCCGCTACCAGGAGCCGATCCTCTTCCGCGAGCACAACAGGCTGCCGGCGGACGTGAACGCCAACGGCGGCTTCGGCATCCACTCCATCTCGACGCACGAGCACAACGGCCACCACGGCGCCGAGAACGANGGCTTCACCGGCGCNTACTTCTGGCCGAACCAGTTCTACGACTACCACTGGCCCATCGTGCTCGCCGGNTGGAGGACCATCAACCCGGGCGCGACCGATCCGCAGGCCGCNACGCCGGACGACAACTTCGGCAAGACCAACATCCCCGGCGACTGGCACGANACCATGAGCACGCACTGGTTCCATGACCACATGTTCAGCTTCACCTCGCAGAACGTGTACAAGGGCATGGCCGCGATGTTCAACATCTACAGCGCCAAGGATCGCGGCAACGAGGCGGTCAACGACGGCGTGAACCTGCGCCTCCCCAGCGGCACCTCGCGGTCGTTCGGCAACCTCGACTACGACGTCAACATCGTGCTGGCCGACAAGGCCTGGGACGCCGCTGGCCAGCTCGCCTTCGACAAGTTCGACTTCGACGGCTTCCTCGGCGACCGCATGACGGTGAACCTGGTCGACAACCCGTTCTTCGAGGTGGAGGCGCGCAAGTACCGGTTCCGAATCCTGAACGGAGCGGTCTCGCGCTTCTTCAAGCTGGCGCTGAGCGACGGTTCCCCGATGATCCAGATCGCCAACGACGGCAACCTGCTCCCGCACCCGGTGCCGCTCACCGAGCTCGACGAGCAGGGCATCGCCGAGCGGTACGACGTGGTGATCGACTTCTCGCGCTACGCGGTGGGAGCCAGGGTGTATTGGGTCAACCTCGCCCTGCAGACCAACGGCAAGCGGCCGGACAAGGACCTCTCGCTGGCGGAGGCGCTGGCGGGCAACAACAACGACCCGGTGGTGGGCAAGTTCCTCGAGTTCCGCGTCGTGCGCAGGCCCGCGGTGGCCGACAACAGCCAGGTCCCGGATCCGATGATCCCCAACCCCGTCCAGCCCGCCTCGGTGCGCCTCCGGACCTTCGAGTGGGCCCGCGGCGCCACCCAGCCGACGCTCGCAAGCGACTCGCTCCCGCTGGTGGCGAAGACGCCCGGCAGCGGTGCCGAGCAGACCGCCTTCATCGGACCCTGGGGCGTCAAGACCGACAACCAGGGAAGCGTGCTGGACGCGGACTACGGCCGCATCTCGGCAGCGCCGGGCCGCCACGCCACCACCACCGAGCAGTGGAACCTGAAGAACGGCGGCGGTGGCTGGGATCACCCCATCCACATCCACTTCGAGGAAGGACTGATCCTCTCCCGCAACGGCAGCGCCAGCAACGTCCCGGCCTGGGAGAAGGGCCGCAAGGACGTCTACCGCCTGCGCCCCAGCGGCTCGCTGGTCCTGAGCATGCAGTTCCGCGACTTCGGCGGCATGTTCATGGAGCACTGCCACAACACGGTGCACGAGGACAACGCGATGCTGCTGCGCTGGGAGATCGACGCCAACGGCGCTCCCTTCCTGCATCCGCTGGACACGCCGCTCTCCAGTCCGCAGGGCGTGACCTTCGTTCCTCCGGACGACATCCTGCCCACCGCGTACCAGTAGACCGCGAAAAGGGAAAACCATGACCTTCAAGGAGACGAACATGAAGACCTATCGCGGACTCATCCTCTCGCTGGCAGGGACGCTGCTGGCGGCGCTGCTGCTCTTGCCTTCGGCTGCCCGGGCGCAAGCGACGACCTCCACCTTCAGCATCCAGGTCTCGGGCAACGCCTCGCAGGCGAAGACCGGCCTCGGGGAGTTGGTCAACTTCTCCGGGACGCTGCTGATCACCGCCGTGGTGGTCACCGATCCACTGATGCCTCCGATGGTGGTGGTCTCCATCGACGGGCGCAACGTGACCGGCATCGGCCAGAAGACGGGGACCGTCTACAAGAACGAGTTGGAGGCGAATCTCACGCGAACCTTCCAGGCAACCGACACCATCCAGACGACCTTCGCGTTCTTCGCCGATGCGCCCGGTTCCTATCTGACATCGAAGACCGGCGTCCTCAACCTCAACCTGAGCTACGACACCACCTCGATGGCGCTGACCGGGGCGACGGGGTCCCTCGGCACGCTGTAAGACAGCGTTCGACCGATCCGCGGGGCGGGCCGCAAGCCGGGGGGAATGCGGCCCGCCCCATCATCCAGGAGACGACACGATGCGAGCAGAGATTCGAGGACGGATCGGACCCGCGCTGGCCGTGGCCGCCGCATTCGCAGGATCCACGGCTGCCCGGGCGGCAGGACAACAGGGCCCGGAGTACTTCCCCAACCATCCGCTGACCACGCAGGACGGAAAGGTCATCCATTTCTACGACGACATGCTCAAGGGCAAGGCCGTCGTCGTGAACCTCATCTACACGCATTGCACGGCCAGCTGCCCGCTGGAGACAGCGAGGCTGGCCCAGGTGCAGCGCCTGCTCGGCGACCGCGTGGGCAAGGACATCTTCTTCTACTCGATTACGCTGGATCCCGACCGCGACTCGCCGGAGGTGCTGAAGGCGTACGCGGCGAAGTTCCACACCGGGCCCGGCTGGCTGTTCCTTACCGGCAAGAAGGAGCACATCCAGCAGATCGGCAAGAAGCTGGGGCTGACCTCGTTGACCGACGCCGCCAACCGCGACGGTCACCAGCCGATGATGATGATCGGCAAGGATGCCGACGGCCGATGGATGCTGAACTCGGCGGTCGACAACCCGCGCTTCCTCGCCTACACCATCACCCATTTCTTCGACGGGTTCGGGAGCGCGAAGCCGAAGAGCTATGCGGAGATGCCCGTCCACAACGTCAACAAGGGCGAGTACCTCTTCCGCACCAAGTGCATCGCCTGCCACACGGTGGGCAAGGGCGACAGCGTAGGGCCGGATCTGCTCGACATCACCCGCCGGCGCGATCGCGCCTGGCTCACGCGCTACATCACTGCCCCTGACGTGGTGCTCGCCTCCGGCGACCCCATCGCCCGCGAGCTCTTCGCCAAGTACAACAGCGTGCGGATGCCGAACCTGGAACTGAGCACGGAAGAAGCGGAAGCGCTGCTGCCGTACATCGAGCGGGTGGGCCAGCTCGCCTCGGCCGGCCCGCAGGGGACGCACTCCGGACATTAGCGAGCGGGGCTAGCCCGCGCGGAGCGCCACCATGGGGTCCACGCGGCTGGCCCGCCATGCCGGCAGGTAGCTGGCGAGCAGCGCGGCGAAGAGGATCACCAGCATGTCGTCCGAGCCGGCCTAACGCAATGCGCTAACTGCGTTGACTTTCGATAAGACCGGGGTCTTGGGTAGCGCGGCGGCTGCCCGCTGCGCATGTACCGCCTCACGAACAAAATTCGTACGTATTGACAAGCTTGCGCCGCCGCAGCAACCTGTGCGCGTTTTATCGACCAGAAAAAGGAGCCGCCCGTGAAGCGCAGGACCTTCCTGAAGGGTTCGGCAGCAGCGGTAGGCGGAGCAGCAGTCGCCCTGGGCTTCGATCTGAAGTCGGCGCGCGCCGAGATGCGCGAGCTGAAGATCGCCCGGACTACCGAAACCCGAAGCACCTGTCCCTATTGCGCGGTGTCGTGCGGCGTGATCATCCACACGCTCGGCGACAAGGCCAAGAACGTGAAACCCGCGGTCGTCCACGTCGAGGGCGATCCCGACCACCCCATCAACCGCGGCACGCTCTGCCCCAAGGGCGCGACCCTCCGGGACGACATCAACAACCCCAACCGGCTGACCGTGCCCAAGGTGCGCCGCCCAGGCTCCGACCACTGGGAGGAGATCTCCTGGGACGAGGCCATCAAGGGCATCGCGCGCCACATCAAAGACACGCGCGACCGCACCTTCGTGGCCAAGAACGCCAAGGGCCAGGTGGTCAACCGCACGCCGGGCATGGCGATGATCGGCGGCTGCACCGACACCAACGAGTTCAACTGGCTGCAGTGGAAGTTCATCACCGCGATGGGCATCCCCTATCGCGACTCACAAGCGAGAGTTTGACACGGTCCCACGGTGGCCAGTTTGGCCGCCACGTTCGGCCGCGGGGCGATGACCAACGGCTGGGTCGACATCAAGAACGCCGACGTCGTCCTGATCATGGGCAGCAACGCCGCCGAGAACCATCCCTGCGGCTTCAAGTGGGCCATCGAGGCCAAGAAGAACCGCAACGCCAAGCTGGTCTCGGTCGATCCGCGCTACACGCGCACCTCGGCGGTGAGCGATCTCTACGCGCCCCTCCGCCCGGGCACCGACATCGCCTTCCTGAACGGCATCATCCGATACGCGCTGACCACCGGCCGCTTCCACGAGGACTACGTCAAGGTCCACACCAACGCCACCTACGTCATCAACGACAAGTACGACTTCACCGACGGACTCTTCAGCGGCTTCGACGCCGCCAAGGGCGAGTACGACAAGGCGGCGTGGCAGTACGAGGCGGATCCAAAGACCAAGGCGTACATGGTCGACCCGGAGATGAAGAACCCGCGCTGCGTGTTCCAGCTCCTCAAGAAGCACGTCGACCGCTACACGCCGGAGATGGTGGAGAGGATCTGCGGCACTCCCAAGGACCAGTTCCTGAAGGTGGCCGAGATCGTCACCTCCACCGGCAACGCAGCCAAGGCCGGCACCATCATGTACGCGCTGGGGTGGACGCAGCACTCGGTGGGCGTGCAGATCATCCGCGCCGCCGCGACGCTGCAGCTCATCCTCGGGAACGTGGGCCGTCCGGGCGGCGGCGTCAACGCGCTGCGCGGGCACTCCAACATCCAGGGCGCCACCGACATGGCGGGCACCTTCGAGATCCTGCCGGGCTACGTGAAGACGCCGACGGGAGCGAACACCAACCTCAAGGAGTATCTGGAGAAGGGGCCGCCCACCACGCTGAACCGCGAGGCGTGGAACTCGATGAACTACTGGCAGAACTATCCCAAGTTCATGGTCTCGCTGCTCAAGGCCACCTACGGCAAGCACGCCACCAAGGAGAACGACTTCGGCTACGACTGGCTGCCCAAGGTCGATGGCAACTACTCCTGGATGTACATCTTCGACGACATGTACCGCGGCAACTCGCAGCGCGCGGGCGGCACCGAACCGGGGCCGGAAGGCTTCATCACCTTCGGCATGAATCCGGTCAGCATCGGCCCCAACAGCTCGAAGATGATCAACGCGCTCGCCAAGCTGAAGTGGATGGTGGTGGGCGAGAACTACGAGATCGAGACCGCCACATTCTGGGACTCGAAGAAGACCAAGAAGTTCGGCGGGCCCGATTCGGCGCAGATCCAGACCGAGGTGTACCAGCTGCCCTGCTCGGGCTTCGCCGAGAAGGACGGTACCTTCACCAACTCGGCGCGCTGGCTGCAGTGGAAGTGGAAGGCCATCGATCCGCCGGGGCTGGCGAAGACCGATCAGGAGGTCCTCGCGCGCCTCCTCCTGGCAGTGCGTGAGCTGTACCAGAAGGAAGGCGGCGCGCTGCCGGAGCAGGTGCTCAACCTCGACTGGGGCTACACCAACCCCACCGCGCCGGATCTGGGCGAGGCGCTCAAGGAGATCAACGGCAAGGCGCTGGCCGACATCAAGGACCCCAAGGACCCCACCAAGATCCTCCGCAAGGCCGGCGAGCAGCTGGCCGGGTTCGGCGAGCTGCAGGACGACGGCAGCACCATGTGCGGCAACTGGCTGCACTCGGGCTGCTACACGCAGGCCGGGAATCTCGCACAACGGCGCAACAACGCCGACCCCACGGGTCTCGGCATGTTCCACGAGTGGGGCTTCTCGTGGCCGGCCAACCGCCGCATCATGTACAACCGCGCCGGCGCGGACGCCAACGGCAAGCCTTGGGATCCCACGCGGCCAAGCATCGTCTGGAACGGCGAGAAGTGGGTGGGCGACGTCCCTGACATCAAGCCCGACTCGCCGCCGGGCCAGTTCGGCGCCTTCATCATGAACCCCGAAGGCGTGGGCAGGCTCTACTCGGCCTCGCTCAACGACGGGCCCTTCGCCGAGCACTACGAGGCCATCGAAGCGCCCATCGACAATCCGCTGCACCCCAAGGTCACGTCCAACCCCGCGTCGAAGAAGTTCTCTTCCAAGCTCGACGTGTACGGCGGCCGCAACGAGTTTCCCATCGTCGCCACCACCTACCGGTTGACCGAGCACTACCACTACTGGACGCACCACACGAACGTGCTCAACCAGCTGCAGCCCGGCTTCTTCATCGAGATCCCGGAGGAGCTGGCCAAGGAGAAGGGCATCGTCAACGGCGGCCGCGCCCGCGTCACCTCGGCGCGCGGATCGATCGAGGGCGTGGCCATGGTGACCAAGCGCATGCCGCACATCGTGGTGGACGGCAAGCCGATCTGGCACATCGGCTTCCCTCTCCATTGGGGCTACGAGGGAGACGAAAACCACCTCGGGCCGTTGGCCAACTTCCTCACGCCGTCGGCGATGGACCCGAACACCTGGACGCCGGAGTTCAAGACCTTCCTGGTCAAGCTGGAGAAGGTCGAGGGGGTGGCTTAGATGGGCGCGATCCAGGGACTCGAGATCCGGCGGTCCTCGGCCTCGTTGCGCGGCAGCAGCACCACGCTGCGCAAGGCCCCCACCGTCGCCAAGTACATCGACACCTCCATCTGCATCGGCTGCAAGGCGTGCGAGGTGGCCTGCCAGGAGTGGAACGACCTGCCGGTGGCCAAGACCGAGCAGGTGGGCACGTACCAGACCATGCCCACCATGCAGGCCAACTACTGGAACCTGATCCAGTTCCGCGAGGTGCAGACGCCGCAGAGCGGGCTGGAGTGGCTGCTGCGCAAGGACCAGTGCATGCACTGCGACGACCCGGGCTGTCTCGCCGCCTGCCCGGCTCCCGGCGCCATCGTGCAGTACGTCAACGGCATCGTCGACGTGGACCCGGAGAAGTGCATCGGCTGCAAGCTGTGCGAGACGGGCTGCCCCTTCGACGTGCCTCGCTACAGCGCCGCCAACGACAAGATGGCCAAGTGCACGCTCTGCGTTGACCGCGTGCACGTGGGCCTGGAGCCGGCCTGCATCAAGGCCTGCCCCACCGGCTGCCTGCAGTTCGGCGACAAGACGGCACTGGTGGAGATGGCCAACCACCGCATCGCCCAGCTCAAGGAGAACGGGTTCGCCCAGGCGATGCTCTACGATCCGCCCGGCGTGGGCGGCACCGGGGTGATCACCGTCCTCAAGCACGGCGACCATCCGGAGTGGTACGGCCTGCCCAAGGATCCCTCCGTTCCCACCACCGTCGGCATCTGGAAGCGCGTCCTCCATCCCATCGGCTTCATCGCCATGGCAGCCGCGGTGTTCGGCGCCATCGGCCACTTCATGGCGTTCGGTCCCAAGAAGCCCAAAGACACCGCGCGCGAGAGCGGAGACGAGGTATGAGCGAGCTGCGCATTCCCGGAGCGACTCCGGTGGCGGGCCCCACCGCGATGCAGGTGGCCCGCGACCGGGAGGACGTGGTGATCGGCGACGAGTTGGTGCGCCACAAGCTCTCTTCCCGCGTGATCCACTGGACGGTGGCGGTCTTCTTCTTCGTGGCGCTCCTCAGCGGGATGCCCATCTGGTCGCCGGTGTTCGGCTGGATGGCCTTCCTCTTCGGCGGGCTCTCCGTCTGCCGCTGGCTCCACCCCTGGTCCGGCGTCGCCTTCGCGGTGGCCTCGCTGGTGATGTTCGTGCTCTGGGTGGGCCAGATGCGCTTCGACGCCACCGACCGGAAGTTCAACGTGATGGAGTACCTGCGCTTCTCGGGCAAGGAAGATCCCGAGGTGGGCAAGTACAACGCGGGCCAGAAGTTCTTCTTCTGGATGGCGCTCTTCACCATGCTGGCGCTGCTGCTCACCGGCATCGTGCTCTGGTGGCCAAGCTACTTCTCGCAGACGCTGCGCTCCATCTCCATCCTCCTGCACGACCTCTGCTACATCGGCTTCTTCGCGGCCATCGTCGGGCACATCTACCTGGGCACCGCGGCCGAGCCGGGCACGTTCCGCTCGATGACCCGCGGCACGGTGACGCGTCCGTGGGCCCGGCTGCACCATCCACGCTGGTATCGGGACGTGACGGGTGATCGACGCTGAAGAGCGGGCGCAGCAGCTCGCGATCGAGAATCCCCCCTCGGCCGAGCTGCTGCGCTTTGCTTCCGGACTCCTGAAAGCGCAGAAGTCGGTGCGCGCCGCGAGCCTCTCCGCGGTGGCGGCCGCTGCGCGCCCTGTCCTCGAATATTGCGCCCGCTCCGGCCCGCCCGAGCTGGCCGCCGACGCGCGCGAGGCCCTGCGCGGCGGCTTCGACGACCGCATCCGGCGCTACTGGGAGATCGGCGAGCTGGACTACCTGGCGCGCGCGGCGCTGGCTCCTTTCGTGCGCGGCATGCGCGAGGGCGGCGAGTCGCTGGAGCGCGGCGTGCACGGCGCGTGCGTGTACTGCGGCGGGGGCGCGTGGATCTGCTCGCGCCGCATCCCGCCGGGCCCCGGCACCGGCGAAGGCGCGTTGCGCCTGCTCCATTGCGCTCTGTGCGCCCTCTCCTGGCAGGTGCCGCGCATCCGCTGCCCGGCCTGCGGCGAGGAGGATCCGAACAAGCTGCCCGGCTTCTCCGCTCCACAGCANCCCACGGTGCGCATCGAAGCCTGCGAGAGCTGCAAGGGCTACGTGAAGTCGATCGACATGACCCAGGACATGCGGCCGGTGCCCGAGATCGACGAGCTGCTGTCCGTCTCGATGGATCTGTGGGCGGCGGAGCAGGGGTACGAGCGGCTGGAGCCGGGGATCGCGGGGCTGTAGGCTTGTCAAAGCGAAGTCGATGGGCGCGGTTGCCAGCTGCTTCGAGGAGGTCCCCATGTCCCCATCCCGCCCCTCACGTCGCACGTTGATCAAGCTGGCCGGCGCCGGGCTCGCGGCGGACGCGCTGGCCGGGGTCGCTCCGACCGCCGCGATGGCGAACGCCGCGCCCGCCAAGGTCTGGAGCGCCGAATACAAGGCGAAGAAGGGCGACGTCTCCCTCTACATGTACCGCAAGCGCCTCGGTGCGCCGAAGAAGGGCGAGCCGGCCCGGCCCGTGCTCTTCCTCGTCCACGGCTCGTCGATTTCGTCGCGTCCCACCTTCGACTTGAGCGTGCCGGGCAAGGGCGAGTACTCGCTGATGAACGTCTTCGCGGGGGCCGGCTTCGACGTCTGGACCATGGACCACGAGAGCTACGGTCGCTCCACGCAGACGCAAGGGAACTCGGACATCGCCTCCGGCGTCGAGGACCTCAAGGCCGGCACCGAGTTGGTGGTGCGCGAGACCGGGCAGCAGAAGATGCACTTTCTCGGGGAATCGTCCGGCGCCCTGCGAGTCGGCGCGTTCGCGGTGGCGCGGCCGGAGCGCGTCGACCGCCTGGTGCTGATGGCCTTCACCTACACCGGCAAGGGCTCGCCCACCTTGCAGAAGCGCGCGGAGCAGGTCGAGTACTTCCGGACGCACAACCGCCGCAAGCGCGACCGGGAGATGATTCGCAGCATCTTCACGCGCGACAAGCCGGGCACCTCCGACCCGGCGGTGGCCGAGGCGCTGGCCGATGCCGAGCTGGTCTTCGGCGAGAGCATTCCCACCGGCACGTACCTGGACATGACCGCCAACCTGCCGGTCGTCGATCCGACCAAATTGCGGGCGCCGTGCCTGGTGGTCCGCGGCGAGTACGACGGCATCGCTTCGGAGGACGACCTGCTCGACTTCTATCGGAAGCTGGCCAATCCGGATCGCCAGTTCAGCATCCTGCCCGGCCTGGCGCACAACCTGTCCCTCGGGTTGAACCGCCAGCTCTTCTGGCACTGCGCCCGCGCCTTCCTCGAGATGCCCCGCCCCGTACCCATCACCGTCTGAGCCAGGAGCCGTCCATGCCCGCCTACGTCGTCGTCGACATCGAGGTGAAGAACCCCGCCGAGTACGACCGCTACAAGACGCTCGCCCCTCCCTCCATCGCCCAGTACGGTGGCCGGTACCTGGCGCGCGGCGGCGCAACCGAGGTGCTGGAAGGCTCGTGGAAGCCCAAGCGCTTCGTCATCCTCGAGTTCCCCTCGATGGAGCGGGCACGCGCGTGGTGGTCGTCCTCCGATTACGCGGCGGCCAAGGCGCTGCGACAGGCGTGCGCGAGCACGTCGATGGTCGCCGTAGAAGGCGCGCCCTAGCGCCTCGGCTCGCTCAGCCCGGGACGACGGCGATCGAATCGACCTTGTCGGGATAGAACGCGAGCAGTTCCTTGAGGTCGAGCATCTCGTCGTACGGTTGCTCGTAGCTCCAGACCGCGTTGTCCGGCCCGTTCTTCAACGAGTAGTACGACGCGTTGCCCTTGAAGGGACAATACGTGTGGTGGCCGGTGCGCTCGAGCCGGTCCATCTTCACGTCCTTGCGCGGGACGTAGTAGACGACCGGAGCGACCGTGCTCCCGCCCATCCCTTCCTCGAGCTGGACGGCTTCCCGGGTATCGGCGATGACCTCGCCCTTGAACTTGATCTGCACCCGCTTGCCCGCCGGCTTCGCCGTGATGCGGTGCCCCGGATACTCCTTGTAGCCCGGAGCAGGATTGCCAGTGGTCGACTGTGGCATCTGAGCCTCCGAATCCCCGCGGCCGAGTCTACGCACGGCCGATGGCGGCCGCACGAAGATCGGGGCGGTCCAGCGTGAATCGGGGTACGCTTGCGCGGATGGAACCGCCCCGCCTGACCATTTCCAGGACGAGCTTTCGCGACCTCGCGATTACATTTGGGCCGCTGCTCCTCCTCGTGCTCGTGGCCGCCTGGATCGCCTTCCACTACGTCCGCCCGGCTCCGCCCCGCACAATCGTCATGACCAGTGGCGCGGAGGGGAGCTCGTTGCAGGTCCAGGCCGAGCGCTATCGCGCGGCACTGGCGAAGCAGGGCGTGACGCTGAAAGTGCTCCCGTCGCAGGGATCGCTCGAGAACCTGAAGCGCCTCGCCGATCCGAAGTCCGGCGTCGATATCGGCTTTGTGCAAGGCGGGCTCTCGACGCTGGTCGATACCAGCCGGCTGGTCTCGTTGGGGAGCGTCTCCTATCTGCCGGTCTTCGTGTTCTACAAGGCAGCGCAACCGATCAAGATCCTCTCCGAGCTCGACGGCAAGCGGATCGCCATCGGCCGCGAAGGCAGCGGCGCGCGGGTGCTCGCGGAGACGCTGCTCAAGGCGAACGGCATCGAAAAGGGCGGCAAGTCGCAACTCCTCGATCTCGAGGGCAAGGCCGCGGAGGACGCCCTCCTGAACGGACAGGCCGACGCGATCTTCCTCATGGGCGACTCGGCGACGCGCGAGACGCTGCGCGAAATGCTCCACTCCACCAACGTGCGTCTCTTCGACGCCGAGCAGGGCGATGGCTACGTGCGCCGCTTCCGCTACCTTACCAAGATCGATCTGCCGCCCGGCGCGATCGACCTGGGGAAGAACATCCCGGGGGAGGTTCTCACCCTGGTCGCGCCGACCGTCGAGCTGCTCGCGCGGCCGGATCTGCATCCGGCGCTTTCCGACATCCTGATCGAGGCGGCGCGCGAAGTGCACGGGCGTGCGACGCTCATGCAAAAAGCCGGCGAATTCCCGGCTCCGCTGGAGCACGAGTACAAGATCAGCGACGACGCCCTCCGTTACTACAAATCGGGCAAGAGCTTCGCCTACAAGCACTTGCCCTTCTGGCTGGCGAGCCTCGTCGATCGCGCGGTGGTCCTGCTGCTCCCCATCGCCGTGCTGCTCATCCCCGGCCTCCGGGTCGCGCCGATGCTCTACCGCTGGCGCCTGAGCGGCCGCATCTACCGCCGCTACGGCGAGTTGATGGCGCTCGAGCGCGTCGCCTTTGCCCAGACGACGGCCGACCAGCGCGCCGATCTGCTGCGGCGCCTCGACGACATCGAGAAGCGGGTCATCACGCTGAAGCTGCCTGGGTCCTTCGCCGACCAGCTCTACGTCCTGCGGCAGCACATCCAGTTCGTGCGCAGCCAGATCCTGGGAACTCCCAGCGCGGCTCCGGTAGTGGCAGCGGTCTCGCGAAGACCTTGAGGTTCGCTCAGCGGAAGAATCCCGGCCACCAGCGCCAGGTGCAGGCGCAGGTTCACCGCCGCTCCCACCACCGCTGCCAGCGTCCACGCCGCCGCCTCCACCCCTGCCGCCGTCCCCGCCGCCGCCAGTGCTGCCGGCGTCCACGCCGCCTCCTACGGTCCCCGGAAAGTAGTTACCCCCGCTCCGACGCGAGACAGCCGCTCGGCCGTCCGAGCCGGACGGCTCAGACGAATCTACGCATTGGGGGATGACGCGCCTTCGCGAGCCTCAGCCGTACTGCGGCAGCTCCGGCTCCGGTTCCACCGTCGACAGCGCCGCGGTCCACATCTCCGCCAGCTTCTCCTGCGAGCTGCCGAGCAGCGCGCCTTCGCCGCGGTACCAGGTCTTCCCGCTGACCTCGGCCTGCACGATGGCCCCGCGCGGCGAGCTCAACGAAACGCGCCAGGCCGCCAGCGTCGCTCCGCTCTCCCGCATCCGGATCTGCACGCGCTCGCGCGATTCCACCTCGACGGCTGCCATGCCGCGGAGTATGGCACGGCCCAGGAGGTCTTCGCCATGGGCGACGTCGCCTACCGATCGAAGGTCCGCATCGAGCGGGTGAAGGGTCCGCTGCGCCACGCCTTCCTGCCCGAGGAGCCGCAGCCGGTGAAGTTCAGCACCCACGGCGCCGTCGCCGCCCATTACGGCGCCAAGCCCGGCACCTTCGAGCCCCACGCCACCACGCTCGACTACCTGGTGGCGGCCGCCGCGGGTTGACTGACCGGGACCTACGGAGGCGCGCTGGAGGCGCGTCAAATCCCCGCATCCGCCGGGAAGCTCGTCGCGGAAGCCGAAGGCGAGGTGGAGTTGGAGGGCAGCACGCTGGTGATCAAGCGCATCCACGTGCGCTTCTCGCTGGAGTGCCCGCCCGACCAGCGCGAGACCGCCCAGCGCGCGCACGGCATCTTCGCGCAGGCGTGTCCCATCTACCGCTCCATCCACCCGCAGATCGCGGTCACGACGGAAGTTTCGTTCCGCTGATCGAGGCGTCGAGGATCTCGATGGGGTGCGCCGCGGGCAGCCGCTTGCCGCGCTCGCGCAGGATCTTCTGGATCTGCAGCGTGCAGCCCGGGTTGGCGCTGGCCAACAGATTCGCGCCCGTGGCCAGCACGTTGTCGACCTTGCGCTCGCCGATCTGTTGCGCGCTCTCGGGTTGCACCAGGTTGTAGATGCCGGCGCTGCCGCAGCATTGCTCGCCGTCGGGGACTTCCAACAAGGTCACGCCGGGAATCCCGCGCAAGAGCGCCCGCGGCTGCGCGTGGATCTTCTGCGCGTGGGCCAGGTGACAGGCGTCGTGCATGGCGATGCGCAGCGACAGCGGCTTGCGCTCGGCGCGCGGCGGCAGCGCCGCCAGGAACTCGTTGATGTCGCGGACCTTGGAAGAGAACTCACGCGCGCGCGCATCGCCGGGGAAGAGCCGCGCGTAGTCCTTCAAGTGTGACCCGCAGCCGGCCGCGTTGATCAGCACGTAGTCCACGGGCTCGCGCGAGAAACGGTCGATCAGGTCGCGCGCGAACCCGAGCGACTCGTGCTCGCGCCCCGCGTGCATCGAGAGCGCGCCGCAGCAGCCTTGCCTGCGCGGCACCAGCACCTCGCAGCCCTCGGCCGCCAGCACCCGCACCGTGGCCTCGTTCACGCCCGGGTTGAAGACGCGCTGCACGCAGCCCGCGATCAGCGCGACGGTGTGCCGCTTCTCGCCGCGGGCTGCCGTCCGCTCGGGCAGCGTGGCCACGATGTTGTGCAGCGTGACGGGCGGCTGCAGCGCCTCCAGTTGGCGGAGCCGCGGCGGAAGCAACCTCAAGACGCCGCTGCGCCGCACCAGCCAGCGAAGGCCGGTCCAGACATAGAGCAACAGGAACGCCGCCATGGCCCGCAACCGGCGCGGGTACGGGAAGAGCTGGAAGATCATCGCCCGGTTCAGCCGATCGGCGGGCTCCCGGCGGTAGTCGCGCTCCACCAGCGCGCGCGTCTCCTCGATGAGGATGTCGTAGCGCACGCCCGACGGACACGCCGTCACGCAGGCCATGCACCCCAGGCAGCGGTCGAAGTGCGCCGCCACCGTGGGCGTCATCTGCGTCTGCCCGGTGCGCAGCCCCCGCATCAGATCGATGCGGCCGCGCGGCGAGTCCATCTCCTCGCCCCAGTTCTGGTAGGTGGGGCAATGCGGCAGGCAGAAGCCGCAGTGCACGCAGTCGTCGATCAGCTCGCGCTCGGGTGCCGTCACTGCGATGCCTCCGCCACCTCAGATTCCTCCGACGAATCGCTCGGGGGCCAGCCGGCCCGCGGGGTCGAATCTGCGCTTCACCGACCGCATCAACTCGATCGAGCCTGGAGCCGGTCCCCAATCGCCCGGCGCCGTCAGCCAGCCGCCCAGCGCCGACAGCTCGCGGCGCGCCGCTTCCAGGGCGGCAGGCCGCGCTGCCGGCGGCTGCGCGAAGCCCAGCCCGAGCAGCGGCAGCCAGCACAGCCGCGCCTCCAGCGGCTGCAGCGCCTTTTCGACTTGCGGCAGCTGCGTCGGAAGGGCGCCGAAGCGCATCGCCCCGCCTTCGAAGGCAGGAAACCCTGCTTCCTCCAGCGCACGCAGCTTCTCGCGCTGCGCCAGCACGCCGGCTTCGAACCCTTCGAAACGCAGGTACACGTCCCAGCCTTCGCGCTCGCGAACGGCCATCATCGCCGCCGGCTCCAGCTGCTCCACCCGCACCCTGCGCGCCAGCTCCACCGGATCCGCGCGCCGCGCGCACAGCGTCAGCGTCTTCTCGGGCAGCGGATGCACGCGGAAGGTGACGGTGGCGATGAACGCCAGCGTCCCGAACGACCCGCACATCAGCTTGGGCAGGTCGAACCCGGCCACCGTCTTCACCACCTTGCCGCCGCCCTTGGCCCGCGCGCCGTCGGCTCGCACCACCGACACGCCGATGATCAGGTCGCGCACCGATCCGTACCGCGTGCGCAGCGGGCCGAAGGAGTTGGCCGCCACGATGCCTCCGACGGTGGCCTTCTCGGGCGAGGGCGGATCGATGGCCAGCCGCTGTCCGTTGCGCCCGAGCTCGTGCTGCAGCGAGGCCAGGGTCATCCCCGATTCCGCGATCACCACCTGGTCGGCGGGCTGGTACTCGACCACGCGGTTGAGCTTCTCGCTGGAGATCTCCAGCTCGACCGGCGGTCCAGGCGGCATGGCCGTGCCGCCGCCCACGAAGAGCACGCTGCCGGCGCCGCCCGCGAGCAGCGCCGCAGCTTCGTCCAGCGCGGCCGGCGCTACGCGCGCCATGCCTGCCCCGACAGCTCGGTGGGGTGCGGCGCGTACGGCCCAGGCCTGTCTCCGCACAGCCGCGGCGAGGGAAAGACCTTGCCGGGGTTGAATCCGGCGTCCGGATCGAAGGCGCAGCGCAAGAGCTGCATGGTGTCCAGGTCTTGCGGCGTGAACATCTCCGCCATGTAAGGCGCCTTGTCGGCGCCCACGCCGTGCTCGCCGGTGATCGATCCGCCGTAGCGCAGGCAGATGCGCAGGATGTCGCCCGACATCTCCTCCGCCTTCTTTTCCTCGTCGGGGACGCGCGCGTCGAAGAGCACCAGCGGGTGCAGGTTGCCGTCGCCGGCGTGGAAGACGTTGGCCACGCGCAGCCCGTACTTCTGTCCCAGCTGCGCGATCTCCGTCAGCACCCGGGCGATCTTGCTGCGCGGGATGACTCCATCCTGCACCAGGTAGTTGCGGGCGATTCGGCCCACCGCGGCGAAGGCGCTCTTCCGCCCTTTCCACATCAGCTCTCGTTCGGCGGCGTCGCGCGGGACGCGGATCTCCAGCGCGCCCGCCTTGCGCGCCAGCTCGATGGCGTTGCCCGAGGTCTGGTCGCACTCGGCGGCGATGCCGTCCACGTCCATCAGCAAGGCCGCGCCCACCTCGGGCCAGTCCACGCCCGTCGCGGCCTTGGCGGCGACGATGGCCAGCGTGTCCATCATCTCGATGGCCGCGGGCACGATGCCCGAGGCGATGATGTCGCTGACCGCGTTGCCGGCCTCGGTGGTGGAAGGGAAGGTGGCGAAGAAGGTCCGGGTCGCCTCGGGCTTGCGCAGGATGCGCAGCACCACCTCGGTGACCACGCCGAGCAGGCCCTCGCTGCCCACCACCACGCCGGTGAGATCGTAGCCGGGCTGGTCCAGCACCGGCCCGCCCAGGTCCACGATGCTGCCGTCGTGCAACACCATCCGCACGCCCAGCACGTGGTTCACGGTGAAGCCGTACTTGAGGCAGTGCGCGCCGCCGCTGTTCTCGGCCACGTTGCCGCCGATGCTGCAGACGCTCTGGGAGGACGGATCGGGCGCGTAGTACCAGCCCGCCGGTCCGATGTGCCTGGACACGTCCAGGTTGATGACGCCGGGCTGCACACGCATGCAGGCGTTGTCGAAGTCGACTTCCAGGATCGTCCGCATCCGCGACAGGCCGATCACGACGCAGCCGGGCACCGGCAGCGCGCCGCCGGACAGTCCCGTGCCGGAGCCGCGCGCAACGATGGGCAAGCCTGCGCCGCGCGCCAGCTTCACGCATGCCGCCACTTCTTCGGTGGAGGCTGGCAACACCACCAGTCCGGGCGTGACGCGGAAGCTGGCCAGCCCGTCGGACTCGTAGGTCCGCAGCTGCTCCGGCTTGCAGATGGCGTAGGCCTCGCCCACCACCGCCGCGAAGCGATCCACCAGCTCGCGCGGGAGCGGCTGTGCGTGGATCTTCAGCTCGGCCTGGGTCGCGCCCGGGGTCTCCTGCTTCATTCGAGGCGCTCGTAGGCGGGCAGGGTGAGGAACTCCACGAACTCGCCCAGCACCAGGCCGTCGAGGATCTCCTGCGCCTCTTTCACGTGCGGCACGCCCGACAGCTTGCCCATCTCGTCGTCGCGCAGCTGCTCGTAGAGCTTGCGGTCGATGGCGCGGCCGTCCTCGAGCTTGGCGCCGTTCTGCACCCACTGCCAGAGCTGCGCGCGGGAGATCTCGGCGGTGGCGGCGTCCTCCATCAGGTTGAAGATGGCAGCCGCGCCGTTCCCGCCCAGCCAGGAAGCGAGGTACTGCACGCCCACGGTGATGTTGTTGCGCACGCCGGCCTCGGAGATGGTGGCCCCGGGGACGCGCGTATCTTGAAGTTCGCTGGCCTTCACGCTCACTTCCGGGCGCTGCCGCGCGATCTGGTGCGGCTTGCCCAGCTTCTTGTCGAAGACTTCCTTGGCCACCGGCACCAGGTCGGGATGCGCCACCCAGGTGCCATCGAAGCCGTCGGCGACCTCGCGCTCCTTGTCGGTTCGCGTCTGGGACAGCGCCTTCTCGTTGATCTCGGGGTTCTTGCGGGTGGGGATGAAGGGCGCCATTCCGCCCATGGCATGCGCGCTGCGGCGGTGGCAGGTCTTCACCAGCAATTCGGTGTAGGCCCGCATGAAGGGCACCGTCATGGTTATCTTTTGGCGGTCGGGCAGGATGAGGTCCTTGCGCGTCCGCAGCTTCTTGATCAGCGAGAAGATGTAGTCCCAGCGGCCGGCGTTGAGGCCGCTCGAGTGCTCGCGCAGCTCGTAGAGAATCTCGTCCATCTCGAACGCCGCCGGAAGCGTCTCCACCAGCACGGTGGCGCGCACGCTGCCGCGCGGCACCCCGAGCTTGTCCTGCGCGAAGACGAAGACGTCGTTCCACAGCCGCGCCTCGAGGTGGGACTCGATCTTTGGCAGGTAGAAGTAGGGCCCGGTGCCGCGGTCCAGCGTCTCCTTGGCGTTGTGGAAGAAGAAGAGCCCGAAGTCGGCCAGCGAGCCGGAGACCGGTTTGCCGTCCACCTTGAGGTGTTTCTCCGGCAGGTGCCAGCCGCGCGGCCGCACCAGCAAGGTGGCGAGCTTCTCGTTGAGCTTGTACGACTTGCCTTCGGGCGACGTGAAGGCCAGCTTGCGACGCACGGCGTCGATCAGGTTGACGTGCCCCTGCACGACGGCGGACCAGGTGGGCGAGAGCGAATCCTCGAAGTCGGACATGAACACGTCCGCGCCGGAGTTGAGCGCGTTGATCATCATCTTGCGCTCGACCGGGCCGGTGATCTCGACGTGCCGCTTGGCCAGGTCGGCGGGGATCGACGCCACCTTCCAGTCGCCGCTGCGCACGCTGGCCGTCTCGGGCAGGAACTCGAAGGCGCCGCCGGCGGCGAGCTTGCGGTACCGCTCGTCGCGTTTCTTCAGCACGTCTTGCCGTCGCTGCTCGAAGTTGCGGTGCAGCTCCTCCACGAAAGCCAGCGCTGCCTTGGAGAGCACCTGCTCGGACGCCTTCGCGGTCACCTCGATCATGCGGAACCTCCTCCAATGCTCCGGGGCTGCGCCCTCCGCCCGGCTCCGGGCAAGGCCCGGAACCTCCCACAACGCGGGGCGGCTAGGGCAGCACAGAAAAGGCCGTCCGTCCAGAGGAAGCTTCCCCGGGAACCTCCGGGCCGTCCCGCACTCTTTCGATAATCAAACATCGGGCTGCCCGGGGTGGGGACTTCCACTCCAACATTGGACTCAGGTATAGAACTTTCCGCCCCCACCCCGGGAGAACCGCACATGGCGAGAACGCTGACCCGCAGGTCGCTGCTCAAGGCAGGTGTCACCGCAGGCGCCGCGCTCGCGACGCCCACCATCCTGACGCGCAAGGCGTCGGCGCAGACAGAGACAACGCTCAAGGTCGTGCAGTGGAAGCATTTCGTGCCGGACTACGACCGGTACTTCAACACCTTCGTCAAGGAGTTCGGCGAGAAGAACAAGTGCAAGGTCGAAGTGGACTACGTCGCCACGCCCGACCTCCCCACCTCCATCGCCGCCGACATCTCGCGCGGCGGTGGCCACGACGTCTTCCACCTCAACGGCGTGGGCGCCTGGCTCTACGATCAGGCGTTGGTGGACGTCACCTCGGTCGCCAACAAGCTGGAGAAGGAGTTCGGCGGATGGATCCCGAACTCCGAGTCCATCGGCAAGGTGAAGGGCAAGTGGTTGGCGATTCCGTACTGGTACATCGCCTATCCCCTGCTCATCAACCGCGGCTACTTCCAGCAGGCGGGCGTCGACTACACCGACAAGACCAGCTGGACCGAGCTGCTCGCCTCCGGCGCGAAGCTGAAGGCGGCCGGCCACCCGTTCGGCATCCCCTACTCGCAGACGCCGGACGCCAACGACGACCTCTATCCCTTGATGGCCGCGTACGGCGCCTACTTCTTCGACAAGGAAGGGAAGATCAACTTCCGGCGCAAGGAGATCAGCGAGTGCCTGGAGTACGGAAAGAAGTTCTTCGATCAGACCATGACCGATGAGGTGCTGAGCTGGGACGACAGCTCCAACAACCGGTTCATCGCCTCGGGCAAGGGCTCGATGGTCTGCAACCCCATCAGCGCCTACCGCACCGCGGCCAAGGACAACCCGGACGTGTACCGGAACCTGGAAGTGGTGCGCACGCCGCTCGGGCCCAAGGGCCGCAAGAACGGCGCCCGCACCATGTCGTACGGCATCTTCAACTTCTCCAAGAACCAGGACCTGGCCAAGCAGTTCCTCTACGCCATGGTGGCCGACAGCCACCGCGGCATGCAGGAGAGCACCGGCTACAACCACCCGTTCTTGAAGAGCTTCACCAAGAAGCCCATGCCGGTGCTGGGAACCGAGCCCAAGCTCAAGCTGCTCCAGGACTTCCAGGACGACGTCATCTTCATCGGCTACCCGGGCCCGATGACCAAGACCGCCACGGGCATGTACGCGAAGTTCATCATCCCCACCATGTTCGCCGAGGTGGCGAAGGGGAAGCCCGTCCGTGCCGCAATGGACGACGCGGAAAAGAAACTGCGCGCCATTTGACGCTCCCGGGATAGAAGACCCACACCATGGCAGAGGTCGTACTCGATCGGGTCGTCAAGCGATTCGGAGAAACAGAGGTGGTCGCGGGCATCGAGCTGACGGTGCGCGACCGCGAGTTCTGCATCCTGGTGGGCCCCTCGGGATGCGGAAAGACGACGACGCTGCGGATGATCGCCGGCCTGGAGGAAGTCACTGCCGGCGACATCCGCATCGGCGGCGAGTCGGTCACCTGGAAGGCGCCGCGCGACCGCGACATCGCCATGGTCTTCCAGAGCTACGCGCTGTACCCGCACATGACGGTGCGCAAGAACCTCTCCTTCGCGCTGGAACTGCACGGCGTGGCCAAGAAGGAGATCACCCGCCGCATCGACGAGGTGGCGGCCATCATCGGCCTCACGCCGCTGCTCGAGCGCAAGCCGCGCCAGCTCTCCGGCGGCCAGCGCCAGCGCGTGGCGGTGGGGGCGGCGCTGTGCCGGCAGTCGGGCGTGCTGCTCTTCGACGAGCCGCTCTCGAACCTCGATGCAAAGCTGCGCGTGCACATGCGCACCGAGCTCAAGCGCCTGCACCAGCAAGTGAAGTCCACCATGGTCTACGTCACCCACGACCAGATTGAGGCCATGACCATGGGCGACCGGATCGTGATCATGAACGGCGGCCGCATCTGCCAGGTAGGCACGGCGATGGAGGTCTACGACAAGCCGGCCACCCGATTCGTCGCCGGCTTCATCGGCACGCCGCCGATGAATTTCTTCGACGGCGAGATCACCGCCGCGGGCGTGACCCTGCCCGGCGGAGTGAGCATGCCGGTGCCGCGCGCGGGACTCTCCGCCTTGGCGGGCCGCAAGGTGGTGTTCGGGATGCGGCCCGAGCACATCGCGCTCCGGCAGAACGGCAACCAGCACGCGGCGCGCGTTCCCTCCACCATCGAAGTGGTGGAGCCCCTGGGACACCGCACCATCCTCACCGCGCGGACTCCTTCCGGCCTGCTGCAGCTGGAGGCCGAGGCCATGCCGGGCCTCAAGCCGGGAGACAACGCGGACCTGTTCTTCGACCTGTCGCGGGCGCACCTCTTCGACCAGGCCGACGAATGCGCCCTCTAGTCATCCCGTCCGACGCAAAGGTCCAGAAGAGGGCGCGCAAGCTGCGCTTCTCGGAGCGCGAGGCGCCCTTCGGGTACGCGCTGGTGATTCCGGCGCTGCTCTATCTCACCGCCTTCATCGCCTATCCGTTCGCGATGAGCATCTGGCTCAGCCTCACCGACGCGCAGGCGGGCGCGCAGAAGTGGAACTACGTCGGGATGTCCAACTACTCGAAGGTGGAGAGCTACGACCTGCTCGCCAACGACTTCGTGCTCTTCGACGGCAAGAACGAGGAAGCGAAGGCGTTCTTGGCGGGCAAGAAGGACGGCAAGGTGACCACCGCGCCGGACGGCGCCCGCTTCAAGGCCTCTCTCGAGGTGGCGGGTCGCACCATCCCGGTGGTGTCGTCGGAGAACGAGGGCGACGCCACCTACGTGGCGACCACCATCCTCAACGACCTGGACTGGCAGCTCCAGGGCGGCAAGGTGGTGGCCCACTCGGCCGACTCGCCGCTCACGTTCGGCAACTTCAGCGACCACGCCACCGCCAAGAAGGCGGAGAAGGAATCGATCCTGGTCAAGGCCGGGACGCAGCTCAAGGCCAACGGCACCGGCGTGCAGCAGGATCCCAACTTCATCCTGGCGGTGAAGAACACGCTCAAGTACACCTTCGGCACCGAGCTGGTGAAGCTGTTCTTCGGCATCCCCTGCGCGCTGTTGCTCCACCGCAAGTTCCGCGGCCGCCAGTTCCTGCGCGGGCTGCTGGTCATCCCCTGGGTGATTCCCATCGCCATCTCCGGGCAGGCCTGGCTGTGGATCCTCGACAGCACCTACTCGGTGATCAACTGGGGCCTGGTCCACAGCGGGATCATCTCGCCCGCCAACATCCTCAACTTCCGCGGCGACCCCACCCTGGCCATGCTCTCGCTGGTGGTGGTGAACGTGTGGCGCGGGTTTCCCTTCACCACGGTGGTGATCCTCGCCGGCCTCACCTCCATCCCCGACGAGATCCTGGAGCGGGCGCGCCTGGACGGCGCCAACGCCCTGCAGCGCTTCTTCTACATCATGGCGCCGATGGTGCGGCCCATCCTCATGGTCTCGCTGCTCTTCTCGGTGGTGTTCTCCTTCACCGACTTCAACACCATCTGGATCATCACCCGCGGCGGCCCCTACGACCAGACGCAGATGCTCGCGACCTATGCGTACCAGGTGGGCGTGAACGCGGGCTACCTGGGCAAGGGCGCCGCCATCTCGCTCTTCCTCTTTCCCATCATGGCGGTGACGGTCTTCGGCATGCTGCAGTCGCTGCGCAAGGAGAACATGTGACGTTCTTGCGCGGGCTGCGGCACGACCTGTTCTCCTGGGCGTTCCTCGCGCCGTTCCTCGCCTTCGCGCTCTTTCCCTTCTATTGGGGCGTCATCACCTCGTTCAAGGCCGACGCGAACCTCTACGACCTCTCGCGCAACCCGCTCTTGATCTCCACCATCGACGGCCGCACCGGCAAGCCGTACCACAAGGACATCATCGTCCCGGCCTCCTACCAGGAGGGGCCCATCCACTGGCAGCAGCCCCTCAACTCGCACACCAGGCGCAGCGATGCCGAGGCGAACCCCAAGCCCATCGCGATGATCGGTGAGCAGGAGATCCTCAGTCCCGTCAGCGGCACGCTCAGCCGCATCGACGTGCCCGAGGGGCAGATCGCACATCCCAACCAGGAGATTGGCGACATCAACGTCGACAACCCTACGCTGTCGCACTACGAGTTCCTCAACTCCACGCCGTTCTACCGCTGGATGCAGGTGAGCCTGCTCACCGGGCTGGCGGTGGTGCTGATCACGCTGCTGGTCGCGGTGCCGGCCGCCTACGCGCTGGCGCGGCTCACCTTCCCCGGAAACCGCGGCATCGGCATCGCCATCTTCCTCACCTACCTGATCCCGCCCACCATCCTCTTCATTCCCTTCTCGCAGCTGGTGGGCGCGCTCCACATCGACAACACCATCTGGTCCTTGATTCTCAGCTACCCCACCTTCACCATCCCCTTCTGCACCTGGCTGTTGATGGGCTTCTTCCGCGGCGTGCCCAAGGAGATCGAGGAGCGCGCGCTGCTCGACGGCGCCACGCGCATGCAGATGCTGCGGCTGGTGGTGATTCCGGTGGTGCTCCCGGGCATCCTCACCGCCGCCATCTTCGCCTTCACGCTCAGCTTCCAGGAGTACGTCTACGCGCTGACCTTCATCTCCAGCACGGCCAACCGCACGCTGCCGGTGGGAATCTCGGTGGAGATGATCCGCGGGGACGTCTACTTCTGGGGCCCGCTGATGGCCAGCGCCATCCTCGGCTCGCTGCCTGTGGTCATCGTCTACGGCCTGTCGCTGAACTACTTCATCAGCGGCATGACCACCGGCGCCACGAAATAATTCGGGGACACGATACGTAATTCGTCGTATCCCAATTCGGGGACACAATACGACGAATTACGTATCGTGTCCCCGAATTAGTCCACGAGAAAGACCGTGCAGGAGCGGGGGCCGTGGGCGCCGATGACCAGGGATTGCTCGATGTCGGCGGTCTTCGAGGGCCCGGAGAGCCACATGGCGAAGCCGGGGACGGGGATGTCGGCGCGCTCGTANCCTTCATGGAGGTTGTGCACCAGCGTGTCGCCGCGGACCACGATGGCGATGTGCTGGGCGAGGAAGGCCACCGCCCGGTTGGCGCCGCCGTGGTGGACGATCCAGCAGGCGCCGTTCTCCGCGACCCCCAGCTCGGCGGGCAGAACGCAATAGTCCACGTCGCGCAGGTCGTGCGGATCGCGCACCGACTCCACCTCGACGTTCACCTTGGCGACGCCCGGCACCAGCGAGGCCACCCTCCGCGCCGCGGCATATTCCGGAACGGCGAGCAACGCCTGCTCCAGCGGCTGGCCCGCGGCAAGCGCCACGCAGCTGCCGCCCACCTCGACGACGCTCTTCGCGAACCGCTCGCGCACGTCGGGATAGCGCACCGCCTCCAGCCGCGAGAGATCGGGCAGCGGTAGCTCCGGGACTGCGGCGGCGCGGAGCGCGCGCAGGATCTCATCGCGCGCGTCCACGTTTCCTCCATTGCGCGCGGAAGCTCTCGCGCGGCATGGGCGGCAGCTCGCGCTGCCGCGTCCAGGGATTGGGCAAGAGCGGCGCGAAGAGGCGGGCCAGCTTCCCGAAGAGGCGGTAGGCCCAGGTCCGCGCCAGCACCCAGCCGCCGACCCGCGAGACCACGCGCTTGCCCAGCGGCACGAGCCCCCTGCTGGCCAGCTCGCCCCTCCACGTCAGCAGTTGGTGGTGCAGGTCGATGCGCACCGGGCAGACGTCGGTGCACGAGCCGCACAGGGAGGACGCGAAGGGCAGGCCGGCGTGCTTCTTCGCATCGATGTGCGGGGCGAGGATCGACCCGATGGGGCCAGGGACCGTCACGCCGTAGCTGTGGCCCCCGCTGCGCCGGTACACCGGGCAGGTGTTCATGCACGCCGCGCAGCGGATGCACTTGAGGCTGTTCCTGTATTCCTCGCGCGCCAGGATGCGGCTGCGGCCGTGATCGACGATGACGACGTGCATTTCCGCGCCCGACCGCGGCCCATGGAAGTGCGAGGTATAGGTGGTGATGGGCTGGCCGGTGGCGCTGCGCGCCAGCAGCCGGAGGAAGACCGCCAGCTCGCGGGGCGAGGGCACCAGCTTCTCCACTCCCATGCAGGCGATGTGGATGGGCGGCAGCGAGGTGCCCAGGTCGGCGTTGCCCTCGTTGGTGCAGACCACCACGCCGCCGGTCGAGGCGATGGCGAAGTTGACCCCGGTGAGCCCCGCCTGCGCGCCGAGGAACTTCTCGCGCAGGTGCTGGCGCGCCGCCTCGGTGAGCGCCTTGGGGTCGGCCAGGCCGGCCGGCGTGCCGAGCTTTTCGTGGAACAGCTCGCCGATCTCCTCCTTCTTCAAATGGATGGCGGGCATGACGATGTGCGAGGGCGGCTCGCGGCGGAACTGCACGATCCGCTCGCCCAGGTCGGTGTCCACCACCTCGACGCCGTTCTTTTCGAGGTATTCGTTGAGGTGGCACTCCTCGGTGAGCATGGACTTGCTCTTGACCAGGCGGGTGACAGAGCGCCGCTCGAGGATTCCGTGGACGATGCGGTTGTGCTCTTCGGCGTCGCGGGCCCAGTGCACCTGCGCGCCGGCGGCCCGCGCGTTCCGCTCGAACTGCTCCAGATAGGCGGGAAGCCGCGAGAGCGTGTGCGCCTTGATCTGCGAACCGAGCGTTCGCAGCTCCTCCCACTCGGGCACGAAGCTGCGGGCGATGTCGCGCTTGTTGCGGACGAACCACACCGCCTGGTCGTGCCAGTGCAGGCGCGCCTCGTTCTCCACGAACTCGGCGGCGCGCTCGGCATGCCCGGTCATCGGGTGGCCTCCTCGAGCAGCTCGGCGACGTGGAGCACGCGGATGGGCTTCTTCTCCCTGCGCAACAGCCCGTCCAGGTGCATCAGGCAGGAGACGTCGGCGCCGGCGATGATCTCCGACCCGGCCCGCTCGTGGTCGGCGATGCGGTCGCGGCCCATGGCGCAGGAGACCGCCTCCTCGCTGACCGCGAAGGTGCCGCCGAACCCGCAGCATTCGTCGTTGCGCGAAAGCTCGGTGAGCTGCAGGCCTTCGATGTTCTCCAGCAGCGCCTGCGTCTTGGAGAAGGCGGGGACCAGCCGTTCGCTGCCGCTGCCCAGCCGCAGCTCGCGCAGGCCGTGGCAGCTCTGGTGCAGTCCCACCTTGTGGGGGAAACGGCCGCGCGGCTTGACTTGAAGGACGTCGTGGAGGAACTCGCACAGCTCGCGGGTCTTCGCTCCCAGCGCCGCCACCCGAGGATCGCGCGGCAGGAGCATGCCGTAGTGGTTGCGCACCATGCTGGTGCAGCTTCCGGAGGGACAGACCACGTGCTCGTACGGCGCGAACACCTCCAGCATCTTCTCCGCCAGGGGGCGCGCGTCGTCGAAGAAGCCGGAGTTGGCCATGGGCTGGCCACAGCACGTCTGCGCCTCGGGGAAATGGACGGTGACGCCCAGCCGCTCGAGCAGGTCGGCGGTGGCGAGGCCAACAGATGGGTAGATCTGGTCCACGTAGCAGGGCACGAAGAGCGCGGCGTCCATCGCGTGCAATCTCGCACGCGCGGGGGTGGCTGTCACACGGGAAAAGGGCCTACAGCCCTTTGGCTTTCAACTCGGGACGCGCCGTGCGCCGCAAGAGGAGCGTCGAGCCGAACCAGGCCAGGTAGAAGACCAGCAGCATCCCCGCGGCCACCGGCAGCGCAGGGCGATCGAATCCCGCGCGGCGCAGGACGACGTACAGGTCGCCGCAGAATCCGGGCGCCAGCAGCGCCAGAGCGAGCAGCACCATCCGCGAGGCGAACCGGTGGAACCGCTCGGTGTCCTCGCCGCGCTCGACGATGCGGTGGTAGGCGGCGGGAGCCATCAGCACGATGGTGGCCAGGGCCACCAATCCGAGACTGAAGAGGTGGACGACCTGCACTCCCTGGGGGAGCTTGGCGAAGGCATCCATCAGCACCATCGCCAGTTGGAAACCGAGCAGGGCCTGGGCACCGGGAAGCACCACGCGGGCCTCGGTGAGCACCTGGACGATACGATCCGGCAGCGGCGTGTCTTCCATGCTGTCCTCCGGTTCCTGGCTTTGGCGGCGATCGCTGCGGGCAAAGTGGCCGTACCAGAGTCCCAGCGCCGCCAGCGCGGTGAATGCGCCGCAGAGGGCGCCGGCCACGGGCCCCGCGATGCGGTTGCCCACCACCGCCAGATCCACGCTCAGGCCCACCGCAAAGGGGAACAGCGCGGCGCGCATCACCAGCATGGTGAAGCGGTGGAACCGGCCGGTATCGTATCCGTGCTCCACGAGGCGATGGCGGGCGGCCGGCAAGAAGAGGGCGCCGGCGGTCGCCAAGAGCGCGAAGAGGCCGATCAGCTCGAGCGCGCGCTCGCCCCGCCCCAGCTTCTCGAAACCCGGCTCGAAGAAGGCGCGGTACTGGAACCCCAGCAGCACCTGCGCGCCCAGGATGAGGATGCGGGCCTCGTCGAGGGCGTTCTTGATCTTGCCGTGCAGGCTCGCCATACCTGCAATCTGGAGATCGTGTCCGTGCGCGCAAACGGGCAGGCGCCTGCACGGCAGAGGAGGTACAATCGGCACGATGGACCCGCGCCACGCCCGCGCCGTCTACGAGTTGATGATGATCACCGCCTGGGCGGACGGCTGGCTGGACGCCTCGGAAGCGCTGGTGACGGAAGCAGCAGCCTCCGACGTGGACGCCGCGGCGGCGGTGCCTGACAAGCAGGCGCTGGCGCAGGCCGCGCGGCAAAGCTTGGAATCCCGCGGGCTGCGCGATGCCTTGCGCGACGCCGCCGCTCCGCTGGACAGCGCCGCCGTGCGCGAGGCTGCGTTCGTGTGCTGCGCACGCGTGCTCGAAGCGGACGGCGTGATCGCGCAGGTGGAGTTCCAGGTGCTGGGCGAGTTGAAGGCGCTGTTCGGGCTGGGGGCCGCGGACGTCGCAAGGCTGCTGAGGGTGCGCGCTTGACCGCGGCGTTCTGGGCGCTGGCGCTTGCCGCCGCCTCGGTGGGCGCGCTGCACTCCATCGCGCCGGATCACTGGGTGCCCTTCGCGGCGCTGGCGCGCGCGCGGGGCTGGTCGCCCTGGAAGACCGCGCGCATCACGCTCGCCTGCGGCCTGGGCCACGTGACGGTGTCCGCGGCGCTGGGGGTGCTGGCGCTGGCCCTGGGGTGGGGCGCGCTGCGGGTGCTGGGCGAGCGGCTCGAGTCGGTGGCCGGGCTGCTGCTGATGGGCTTTGGTCTGGCCTACGCCGTCTGGGGCCTGCGCAAGGCCACCCACGAGCGGTTGCACGTGCACGCGCACGGCGTGGACGAGCCTTCGCGGCTGACGGCGTGGACGCTCTTCCTGCTCTTCTCGCTCGACCCCTGCGTGGCGGTGATGCCCATCCTGTTCGCGGCGGCGCCGCTGGGCGTGGGGCAGGCCACGGCGGTGGTGCTGGTGTACGAGGTAGCGACGCTGGGAGCGATGCTGCCGCTGGTGCTGCTCTCCCGTGCGGGAGTTTCGCGATTGAAGTGGCACTGGCTGGATCATTACGGCGATGGAGCAGCGGGAGGAATCATCGCGGTGGTGGGCCTGGCGGTGACGCTCCTGGGCATCTGAAGGCCGAAAGTGATCTTGCGCCGCGTTCCCGCGAATGGGAGGAACGGTGCATGCCCCTCATCACGGCCCTCGTCGCCGCGCCGCTCTTGCTCCTCATCGCCGGGTTGGGAATGGCCATCTCGATGCGCCGCAGGCGGGAACGCATCGGACCCGGCATGGCAGGCGACGCGACTTTCATCCGGCTCCAGCGCGCCCACGGAAACGCGGTCGAGCACTCTCCGCTCCTGCTCCTCGCGATGCTCCTCCTGGAGCTTCTCGGTGCCCGCTCTGCCGCGCTGATCGCGTTCGGAGCAGCGATCGTCGTTGCGCGCGCGGCGCATGCGGCCGGGATCCTCCAGCGCCCTCGCCATCCGCTGCATACGCTCGGAGGCGCGCTCACCTACACGCTCGAGGTGGCCATGGCGGTGTCCCTCGTCCTCACCGCGATGAGGCGAGTCCCTCGCGTCAGAATCGCACATGCGGTTCAATCGCCTGCAATCAATCATTGCGATCCCCTTGCAAGCCTGTTGGTTTGCGAGGCTGCCGATGGCGTATCCCGATACGTTTGCCCCTCCGGTGGCTATCCAGATGCCGAGGCGCACGGCACGGTCAGCTCGTTCCTCTCGCGGCCCCTTGGTCGATTCGTGCGCGGGCCCTCCGTCAACACCGGGCTGGGTTCGCTGGGGACGCAGAAGATGGTCTTCGGGCAGTTCGAAGGCGCTGGCATCGACGGCTGGTCATCGCCGCTGGCGACCGCATCGTCATCTTTCGCGGGACCCCCTCCGGATGCACGGAAGCAAGCTCGCTGCCGGTGGCCGCCGACATGCTCCGAACGGCCGACCTCGACGGCGACGGGTGGCGCCTGGCGTTCCGGCAACGCGCCGTAGGACAATAGCGGCGTATCAGCGCAAGGTGTCGATCTCCTCTGCCCTCGTTCGTCGCATCGGTGGAGCCAAACCTTCGATCAAGGACCCACGGACATGGCCAAGACCCACAAGCTGCTCTGGACGCTGCAGATCCTCCTCGCCTTGCTCTTCGTCTTCGCCGGCGGCAGCAAGCTCGTCATGTCCGCCGCCGACCTGACCAAGGACACTTCGTTCCCGGTCGGGTTCCTGCGCTTCATCGGTGTCGTCGAGCTGCTGGGCGGCCTCGGGCTCGTCCTCCCCGGGCTGACGCGCATTCGCCCTGGGCTGACGCCGCTGGCCGCTGCCGGTCTGGCGATCGTGATGATCGGCGCAACGGCGGTGAGCCTGAAGATGGGCCCGGTGGCGCTCATTCCCTTCGTCGTCGGGCTCCTCGCCGCGTTCATCGCGTACGGCCGCTGGCGGCTGGCGCCGCTGCCGAAGCGGACGTCCGGACCGTCGGACGCAGCTTTGGGCCCGCATCGGTCGGCGACGTAGCTGCGACTTGAAAAGGCGGACATCGCAACACTGCGCCGCCGACCGATCGAGGGCGGCGGGGCGGAGGAGGGAGGAGAAATCTGCTTCCGGCGCAAGACCTGCGCGCTCTATGATCCGGCAGGCGCCCGCCGCGCTCCGCGCACCTGGGTGGAGACGCACTCGATGCAGAAGCGGGCTTCGGGAATGGCTCGCAGGCGCTGGCGTCCGACGGCGCGGCCGCAGCCCTGGCAGGTACCGTAGCTACCGTGCTCGATCCGGGAGAGCGCCGCGTCCAACTCCGCCAGCTCGCCGTGGTGGACGCCCCGCAAGGACTCGAGGACCGCGATGGGCTCGCGGTGCGCCGCACGATCGAGCACGTCGGAATGGGTGCCGTTCTGCAAGGCGGACTCGTTGCGCTCCACTTCGCCGATCATGCCTTCGATCACCCTGCGTCGATCGAGGAGCCGCTTGCGTGCTTCCTTCGCGATCTCGTTCATCGGCGTGCCTCCACGGATCCAAGGCACTTCAAGAACGATGCCGCCGCCGGCAGCCCGCGCCGGCCCGGCGCGGGTCGCAACCTTTGCATCTCAGGCCGGCGCCAGCCGCGCCGCGGCCACCGCGCCGGACCGGGCCACATCGGGGACTCCC
>C688J18823_10000096_pt1 | contig 44842 bp, 36 predicted proteins | sample HopSoiMetagenom1_FD_18823 | JGI IMG/M metagenome (IMG submission 18823)
AGCTTGATGTTAAAAGCTTCTATAAAATCGTATTCAAAATTGCTAAATACATGATCGAGGTTAAAACGAATAACATCATCTAATAAAATGATGTAATTTCTGTCCTTTTCTTTTGGTAAAACAACAAATCGGGATAAAGAATCTGTTGGAATTTCTAAGAGTGCATACGTACTTTTTTTCTTCTTATTTATGATCCCCAACCTAACAATCAAGTACCCTGAGCGATCCCTCATGTATGGAAAGGGGGTACTATTATCTAGCATAATGGGGAAAAGTGTGGGCATCACTTTTTCACGAAAATAATCGGAGACAAAAATTTTCTGTTTTGGATTCAATTGTTTTTCGTTGATAATTGAAACGTTGTTCTTATCAAGCTCTTTCAAAATAATCTGATAGCAATACTCAAACTTACGTTGTTGCTCCACAACAGTTTTTTGTATTTTATCTAATAATCGTTGTGGGTTTTCGCCCATCACTTCCGTTGCCTTTTTTTGATGCTTAACAACCCTTTTCAGTGTTGCTACACGCACCCTAAAAAATTCATCTTGATTATTGGAATAAATCCCTAAAAATTTGATTCGTTCGATCAAAGGAACCGTCCTGTCCTCTGCTTCTTGTAAAACCCGATCATTAAAAGCCAACCAGCTTAATTCACGATTTATTAAAACAACTTTCTTTTTGGTCATACTTCACAAAAATAATAAATGCGAATGGTAATAGCGATAATTAAATAAATTATAAGAAAGTGCCAAATATGCATAAAATATGCACATGTCAGGGGGGATTAATTTAAATTTAACAATAATTTAAAGCAAATTTAAGCCTGTTTTTTTCAATAATTCGTGTAAAATAATAAAGATTTTGTCCGTAGAGAAAAAAGAAAAATTAGGAATGAAAAATGAGTTAAAAATGCCCTAAAAAAGATTCATTTATTGGATAAAAAGATGAAACAAGAAGGCATGAATTTCGTAGAACTCAACATTGCAATGATCTGGAGTAAACGTGGATCGATAATAAAGAGCAAAGCAGTTAACTGGGACCAATTGTGTTGGTTATAAAGTATGAAAACCGAATATCACAGAAGTGTCCAAAACTATTCGAAATATATAAGAGATGCATTGATGAAATGTAGGCACAGTAGGCCTTTCAAAAAATATCAACTTTTTTTATCTTCTGCTTTTCAATACGGATTGGGGAATAAAATCCTCCAGAATTGAATCCCACATCAACTTTTTATTAACAGCTGCACTTTTCAGCTCTTGGAAGTGCAACTTAAAAAACAGGAATAGCGTCCGTATTAGTATGACAAGGATAATAGCTCTAAATATTAACAAGTCAATTTCCCGCATGATTTTTTACGCGCTGTTGTTTAGTGCGCTTAAAAGTGTTGGACAATGCCCTACTGTGCAGCCTTCGTTTACGATTTCTCCAATGGAGCTTTGTACAACCAATTTTTATAATACAATAACGCTTACCAATACAAGCACAGGAACAGGGGCAAATATGGCCACTTATGACTGGTATATTGGAAGTTTTGCAGCGGTAAATCATTCTGCAACAACTAATGGGCTTTCTGGTCCGGGAGCAGTACAAATACAGGATAGTGGGGAAGGATTCGTTTATCTTATTTCGAATTTTGCCGGTTGTCGTGATACGGTCAAGGTTAAGTTAGTTGTTAGTCCTCCACCAACAGCAAATTTCACGTTTGATAATAATAACAAATGTGCCGGTACTACAATCACATTTACAAACACCTCTACTGCTGCTGAAACATATGCCACTTATTTGTGGGATTTTGGCGATAATACTACTTCAACATTAAAAAACCCAACGCATAGTTATGCAACAAATGGAACTTATAACGTGAAGCTCACCACAACAAATAATTCAATTTGTGATGATGACTCACCAATAAAAACAATTACTGTAACAGCTGCGCCAGAAGCGGATTTTACTTATTCTACAACTGCTTGTACCAATAACTCTGTTTCTTTTACAAATACATCCATCGGAACAGACGGAACAACAATCTATACCTGGGATTTTGGTGATGCAACCCCTACCTCTAATCAACAAAATCCAACACATACCTATACTGTAGCGGGATCATACAACATCACCTTAACGGTTTCAAATGGAGCAAGCTGTAGCAACACTTCACCTAATGCAGTAATTACAGTGAATGATGCACCTACTGCAACATTTACTTTTACAAATAACAATCAGTGTGCAGGTACAAACATATCCTTTTCAAATACATCTGCAAATACAACAGGAGCTACAAACTATTCTTGGAATTTTGGTGATTCTAACTCTTCTTTGCTAAAAAATCCAACACATACATACTCAGCAGCTGGGACATATACAGTGACATTAACTGTTTCCAATGGTAGCAACTGCGCTGCTGTTTCAGTACCAACGGTGATTACAGTCACAAGTTCACCGATTGCAAGCTTTACAGTGGCCAATAACAATCAATGTGTGGGAACTGTTGTTTCTTTTACAAATACATCCACTGCAACCAGTGGCACTACAAATTACCAATGGGATTTTGGTGATGGTACCAATTCAACAGCGGTTAACCCAACACATACCTATACCACCGGAGGAACTTACAATGTGAAATTGACTGCGAGCAACGGGGGAAGTTGTTCGACGATTTCTCCTGTAACTGCTGTAATTGTGAAAGCAACTCCTGTTTCCACATTTACATTCAACAGTGCTTCTTGTACGAGTATGAGTGTTTCCTTTTCAAATACATCTACTACCAATGGCGCTACAGGCAGCTATCTGTGGACATTTGGAGATGGTAACACCTCTACTCAGGAAAATCCAACTTATGTGTATCCATCTAGCGGAATCTTTAATGCGACCCTGAAGATAACCAATGTAGCAACGGGTTGCTCAAACACTTCGGCAATAAGTAAAATAATAGTTGGTAATTTACCTCCCGTTTTAAACTTTACAATGAGCCCGCTCACAGGTTGTTCGCCACGAACAGTAACATTTACAAATACAAGTACAGGCACTGTACCAGCAAACAATTTTGATTGGGACTTTGGAAATGGAAATACATTAATTGGTGTAAAAGATCCTCCAACACAATTGTATCATGAGGGAACATGGACCATACGATTGATTTCCGGAAACACCTGTGGAATAGATACACTCTATAAAACAATCATTGTAGATACAATGCCGAAAGCGATCGCTACTCCTTTGCCATTGAAAGGTTGCTTGCCAATTAATTTCACTGCGATTAATAACTCTACCGGAGGGAACCTGAAGTATCAATGGTTTGTAAATGGTGTATTAACGGATACAACGAAAATAATTTCCAATAAAATATTTACAACATCGTCCAACACTGTTCAGTTAAAAGTGTCAAATAGTTGCGGAACAGATGATACAACATTTACCATCACATCAAGACCAACAGTGGAAACGGTTATTTCTCCGCTAAAATCAACCATTTGTTCTGCAAATGATTTTTCATTTACATATACACAAACTTCCGTGGGAGATTCCCTGACTTATTTATGGGATTTTGATAATGGGAATTCATCTACTTTAGCAAATCCTCCGGCACAAACATTTTTAAATCCTGGAACATATACACCGAAATTAATTGTAAAAAATCGTTGTGGAAGTGATACGTCTATTGCTGTATTAACTGTTTATCCGGTTCCTCTGGCTCCGATTGCTCGTGATACGATTATTTGTACTGGAACTTCCGTTTCTCTAACGGCAACAGGATCAGGTGTAGGAGCAAAATATGAATGGTTCGACACCCCAGGTGGTACACTGTTAACGGTTGGCGCAGTTTATAAGACACCGGTATTAACACAAAATACAACCTATTATGTGCAAGTGACCTTATTGGATTGTACAAGTCCAATGAAAGCTGTTAAGGTTACGGTAAAGCCACTTCCATTGCCGCCAACTGTTACAAATGATACAATTTGTGCCGGTGATAGTACACTATTAACTGCGACAGGAACTGCTGGCAATGGGTTTGAATGGTATTCCACATTAACCGGAGGCAGCATTTTGGGTTCTGCTGCAAACTTTCAAACACCAGCATTAACAATAACAACAGATTATTATGTGCAATCAACTATGGGAGGATGCTCAAGTAGCACACGTGTAAAAGGAACCGTAAAAGTAATGCCATTGCCCGCTACTCCAACAGTTCCGAAGACAGGGGTTTGTATAGGAAATATAGCCACAGTGACAGCAACGGCTCCTGGTGGGATTTATCAATGGTTTGATGCACCAACAAATGGTACTTTGCTTCAAACAGGAGCAACATATGTAACACCTGTTTTAAATGCAGATGTAACCTATTATGTTCAAACCCAAATGTCCGGATGTACAAGTCCGCGCAAAGCAGTGCTCGTTACTGCATCTCCGCTTCCGTTTGTAGATATTATAGCTGATGATACGCTTGGCTGTACTGGCATGACCGTTAATTACAAAACAAATAGTACAACAGGAGCAACCTATTCCTGGTATTTTTTTGGTGGATCACCTTCCACCTCAACGCAGTATACACCAGCGCCGATTAAATATAATATACCAGGAAATAATATATTGACTTATCTATCTGTAAATATGCTGGGCTGTATTAAATATGATAGCATACGTATTCAAGTTAAATCAGCTCCTATAGCTACATATACAGTGAATTCAGCAGAAGGATGCTCACCTGTTACTGTCAATATCAATAATACAAGTTCGTCTGTTTCAGGTGATGCGTACCTGTGGGACTTTGATAATGGAACAACTTCCACTATATTTAATCCTCCACCAATAACGTATACAGCGACAGGGACAGATAGTACATATGCAATCAAATTAATTATTTCATCGCCGGGAGGCTGTGCAGATACAAGCATTCAACAAATAACAGTGCATAGTAATCCGATTGTCTCCTTTAAATCAAGTGTTAACAAGGCGTGTGCGAATGATGAAATTACATTTACAAGTGAATCGATTGGAGCGCTTTCATGGAAATGGTATTTAGGTGATGGAACAATAAGTACAGATAAACTCGTTAAGCATACGTATACAACTTCGGGAACATATACGATCAAACTGGTTGTTATAGGGTCTTTTGGCTGTTCGGATTCGGTTTCACATGATATTATTGTAAATGCAAATCCAATTGCCAATTATACAGCAACAACAATATGTAACACCGCTCCAACTGTATTTACTGATTTTTCTACAGGCGCAACGAAATGGGAATGGAACTTTGGTGATGCTACACCAATTGATAATTCAAGTTCTCCGGTGCATTTGTTTTCACAGGCGGGAACATATAACGTAAAATTAAGTGTTACAAATGCATTGGGTTGCGTTGATTCATCTATTCAAAAAGTTACCGTATTGGAACGACCCGATGCTAATTTTGTATTTAAAAATAGTTGTGCGAGAGATGTTGTAAATTTCAAAGACTCAACAATAGCAGCAAATCCAACGAATTGGACTTGGAGCTTTGGTGATGGTGCAACAAGTACCTCTACAAATGCACAACACATTTATACAAATGGCGGAAACTATTTTGTAACGTTAATTGTTAAAAATAATCTCGGTTGTTCAGATACAATTACAAAGACAATTAAAGTGAGTACCGTTCCAACTCCTTTGTTTAAAGCCAATGTATCTTGTTTAGGAAAAGTAACCTCCTTTACTGATTTATCAACAGATTCAGAACCAATCGTAAAATGGTTTTATGATTTTAATGATGGTAATAATTCTGTTTCTCAAAATCCAACTTATATTTATTCTAACCCCGGAACATATAATGTGTCCTTAATCGTTACGAATATTAATGGCTGTGACAGTATGTTTACGCTACCTGTAAAGGTTGATGTTATTCCAAAAGCAAACTATGTAGCAGATACAATATGTGTAAGTAATCCAACCACATTTACAGATATTTCCCTGGGGACTGTCTTAAAATGGGAATGGGATTTTGGAGATGGAACGTTTGATACGATTGGACCAATAACAACACATGTGTATCCAATGGCAGGCTCTTATTTAACATCATTAAAAATATATACACTAGGCGGTTGTACAGATGAGAAATTTAAAATTGTTGTTGTACGAAATGATGTTAAAGCAGGATTAACAGTTAAGGATAGTGCCTGTATGTTTGAGGTTGTAAATATGTATGACAACTCAACATCCGCAGGAATGATTGTTTCAACTGCATGGAATTTTGGCGATGGATCAGCAGAAATATATACAACCAATGCAAGTCACGCATATACAAAATCAGGTATGTTCATCATTACACATAAAGCAGTAGGTGTTGGAGGGTGTGAAAGCAGAGTATATGATACGATTTACATCAGCCCTTCGCCTACAGCAGATTTTGTTTCTGCGAATACATGTGCTAATCAAGGAGGGGCGTTCACCGATAAATCAATAGGTTCACCGGTAACATGGGAATGGGATTTTGATGATGGAGACACAAGCCAAAGACAAAACCCTACGCATATATATTTAAAAGCAGGTGTTTACAATACGCAATTAACCATTAAAACAGCACTTGGCTGCAAGGATAGTATTATTAAACGAGTAATCGTTTTTTCTAATCCTACCGCTTCTTTTACAAGTAACATAGCATGTTGGGGAGATACTACGAATTTTACAAATACATCCAATCCGATGGACGGATCGATTATTAAAACCTGGTGGGATTTTGATGATAGCACATACTCTGTTGACTTAAATCCGAATCATATTTTTGTTATCAAAAAAGATACATTTCATGTGAAGATGGTAATTGTAACCAGTCATGGTTGTATTGATACAATTGAACAAACGGTTACAACACATCCTATCCCAACGTTTAAATATAAAGCATCTTCATTCAGCGGTTGTAACCCGTTTACGGCTATATTCCATGATTCTTCAACGGTTGCGGGGGGTACAATTGTTAATTGGCTGTGGAATTTTGGTGATAAGAGTTTAGCGTATAATAATGACCCAGCCCATATCTATACAACGGAAGGAAAGTTTTTTGTTTCCTTAACGATAACGAGTTCTTATGGATGTCGAATGGCAGATACATTAAAATATCCAATTGTGGTGTATCCCAAACCGATTGCAGAATTTACAGTTGATCCAAAAGAAACGTCTATGTTTGAACCTACTATTAAGTTAACAGATGAATCAATAGATGCAACTTTATGGAACTGGGATTTGGGAGATAAAACGATCAGCACGGATCAAAATGTGATTCATATATATGCAGATACTGGAATTTTTGTAATTATGCAGGTTGCTATGAATCCATATGGCTGCAAGGATACAGCCATGCATGAAGTTCGTATCAACGGAGAACCAACGATCTTTATACCAAACGCCTTTACACCAGATGGCAATGGACTAAATGATGTGTTTCTTCCGAAAATATTCGGTGTACGTGAATTTAACATGGCTATTTATAATCGCTGGGGTGATTTGATCTTTACCTCTATTGATAGTGAAGTTGGCTGGAATGGAAGAGTAAATGGAACAGGTGAAATAGTGAAGGATGATACCTATATCTATAAATTGTATATCAGGGACCTTCGAGGGAACCCTCGCATTTTTAAAGGAAAAATAACCCTTATCAAAAAAGGTGAGGAACCAGATTAATAAAAACAAAAAACACTGAAGAAGTCCTTCAGTGTTTCTGTTTTTTATATCATTTATTCTTAGCTATTGAATGCCTGTTTTTTTACCGCGTTTTCTTCTTTTTTGTTTCGCTTCAACAAAACCATCCCCGTCTACTTTGTATTTGCTCTTCTGGTTTCTTTTTACGGAAGTTCCATTATGTTTAATATTCGGATCCTTTTTTTGTTTATCAAAATGCGATTTTCTAAAGACTTTTCTTTTTGAAGAACCAGATCTCTCTTGTGAAAAAGTAGTGGTAGAAATACCAATAAACAATAAAAGGAGTAAAAATAATTTTCTCATTAAACAAAAATTAAATAATTTTAAATAAAGCCCGGGAAACAAATATAGTTATAAGTTTGCTTCCCTCAGTAGTCGAGTATAAAATAAGTATATGAAATAAATTAGTCTGTTTGTAACCTATGAATAAAGTAATTTTATATGCATTTGTCGGATTTTTAGTAAGTTGTGTCGTGTTGCCAGGCTGCCTTGCGGTAGAAAAGGAGAAAAAAATGTCGGAAGAAAAGACGGTTAAACACTACAAATGCCCCATGAAATGCACAGAAGAAATTTTTGATAAGCCGGGGAAATGTCCAAATTGTGGAATGGAACTACTATTAATAACGGAAGGCTGATAAATCGGTACTGATGTGGATCAACCTACGCTAAAGCTTCGGCTAAGGCTGATCCACTTCCTCATTAATTGTGATTATAGGAATTCGTTTGCAAGATTTGCCAATTCGGAGCGTTCACCTTTTTCCAGTGTAATATGGGCGTATAAGGATTGATTTTTTAATTTGTCAATCAGGTAAGATAATCCATTACTTTGTGCATCCAAGTATGGTGTATCGATTTGATGGATATCCCCGGTAAAAATGATTTTTGTGTTTTGTCCGGCACGTGAAATAATCGTTTTTACTTCATGCGGCGTTAAATTTTGCGCTTCATCCACAATAAAAAACACATCAGATAAACTTCTTCCACGGATATAAGCAAGAGGACAAACTACTAATTTCTCGTGCTCTACCATTTCGGTAATTTGCTTATACTCTTTATCCTTTTCGTTAAACTGATTTTTTATGTATTTTAAATTATCCCACAAAGGCTCCATGTATGGATTCAATTTGGATTTGATATCACCGGGTAGGTATCCAATATCCTTATTACTTAAAGGAACAATAGGACGAGCAAGATAAATTTGATGAAATGTTCTGCGTTGTTCCAGGGCTCCAGCCAATGATAAAAGGGTTTTTCCTGTTCCTGCAACACCCTGAATAGATACCAGTTTAATATCCGGATTCATAATCGCATCCAACGCAAAAGCTTGTTCTGCATTGCGAGGATTAATTCCAAATGCACTTACTTTTTTAACACGTTCCAATACATCCTTGGCAGGGCTATAGGATGCAAGCACGGATTTGGTGCCATTTTTTAATACATAAAAATGATTGGAAGTAGGTTTCTGCTTTTTTAATAAAGCAGCCGGATCACAAAATCCTTTTTCATAAATTTCATTAATAAGTTCGGTAGGCACTTTCTGAATTTCACTTTTGCCCGTGTAAAGTTGCTCGTTAACGTCCTTTATCTTACCGGTCTCATAATCCTCAGCGGTTAAACTTAACGATTTCGCTTTGATTCGCAAATTAATATCCTTCGTCACCATAATTACTTTACGGTTTGGATATTTCTCAGCAAGGTATAAAGCTGTATTTAAAATACGATGGTCAGCTTTTCGTTCGCCAAAAATTTTCTCTGCATCAATTTTTGAGTCTTGATGCATCTCAATTTTTATCATTCCATGCCCCTTTCCATTGATGTTTATCCAGTCTTGCAAGGTATTGCCGATGGAAATTTTATCAATGTATCTCGTGAATTCACGAGCAGCAAAGTTTTTGGTATCATTACCTTTTTTGAAATTATCTAATTCTTCAAGAACAGTTATGGGGATAACCACATCATGCTCTTTAAAGCTTTTGGCCGCCATGTGGTCGTAAATTATTACAGAAGTATCAAGAACGAAAATTTTTTTCTCTTTCACCATATATTGCAGAACGGGTTTTAAAAATATGTTTGTGATAAAGCTATAAAACAATATAGCTTAATTTGATAAACACATATAAAGTAATTAACAATCGTGTGTTTATTGTAAACGATAAAAATGAAAACCAGGTTTCCATTTTAATTTCTTAGTTGTTAACTATTTAAATATATTCAGGCGGAACTCTAGAATCGTCTATTAAAGGGACGGAATGGTCTAATTTCAGGTAAAAAAATTGTGTATTTCAGTAAGTGTAAGTACTTTAGTTTTTTATATGTACTTTAAAATCTCAAATTTTTCAATAATGATCAAAAAATTACCTCTCATTTTATTTACCTTAAGCATAACAAGTATGTTTGCTCAAACGGAATCAAAACGAACTTGTGGAACAATGCATTATTTAGCTTCTATGAAGGAAGAAAATCCTCAACTGGAAAGCGAAATGAAACAGTATAATGCAGAAATCAATGAATGGATCAAAGCAAATGAAAATGCAAACGAAAGATCTGCAACAGCTACGATTACTATTCCAGTCGTATTTCATATTTTATATAATGTACCCGAAGAGAATATTACGGATGCGGAAATAGAATCACAAGTTGTTGCGATGAACGCTGATTTTATGGGAACAAACGCTGATGCAAGTAAAATTCCATCTGCATTTAAAAGCTTAATGGGAACTCCCGGAATTCAATTTTGCTTGGCAAAACGAACACCAACCGGAGCGCCAACAACTGGAATCATCCATAAATCCACTACTTTAACAGTATTTACAGATAACAACAATGCAAAATACAGCTCAAAAGGTGGTGATGATGCTTGGGACACAAAAAAATATTTCAATATTTGGATCTGTGATTTAGGTCCTAAACTTCTCGGCTATGGAGAGTTTCCATCAGGAACTGCTACCAAAACATATGGATACGTAGGACATTATAGTTTTACAGGTACCATCAATTCAAAATCACCTTATAATTTAGGAAGAACAACAACACATGAAATAGGGCACTGTTTTAATTTAAGCCATATTTGGGGTGATGCGTATTGTGGAGATGATCTCGTTTCTGATACACCAACGCAGGAAGCAGACAACTCCGGTTGTCCATCTTTCCCTCACGTTACTTGTAGTAACGGACCCAACGGAGATATGTTTATGAATTATATGGATTACTCCAATGACGCCTGTATGAATATGTTTTCTAAAGGGCAAACCACTCGTATGTTGGCTGTGCTAAATAAAGCACCCTATAATGCGCTGAAAACATCGGATGGATGTACACCAGCAGTTAATACAGGAATCATTTCTATTACAACAAATAATAATATAAGTGTATATCCAAATCCAAGTGAAGGTATTTTCAATGTTTCATTTGTAATCAACGAACAAATTGCTCATACACTTGAAGTTAGAAATGTATTGGGACAAGTCATATATAAAGATGCAATTGTTGCTCCGAATGGAGACTATTCCAAATCAATTGACATACAAAAATTTGGTAAAGGAACATATACCATTTTGCTCTTGAATGAGCATCGGATTATGGCAAACAAGATAGTTGTTTACTAAAGAACTAGATAAAAAATAATAAAAAACCTCTTGAAAAAGGGGTTTTTTTATTACTGTAAATATGTAGAAATATTTTTACACAATGGTTTTTACTGTTACTTATAATTTGTCTAAATAATAATACTGGTTATGTATATACATATAAAAATGCTAAATTTGCGTCGTTAATACGCTCTAAGACCTAGTTGAATTCAAAAACAAACTTTTTTACATGTTAATTGAAATAACAAGTTCGCCTGTTGATTTTTTGCCGATAGCACTTATGTTCCTAGTAGCCATGGGATTTGTGGTGGGAACACTTTTTATCACACACAAATTAGGACCCCAACGTAAGTCTAAAATTAAAACTGATACTTTCGAATGCGGTATTGAAGTACAAGGAAATGCACGTGTTCCTTTCTCCATTAAGTATTTCTTGGTTGCTATTTTGTTCGTTTTATTTGACGTGGAGGTGATATTTATGTATCCCTGGGCAGTAAATTTTAAAACACTAGGATTAGTTGGATTAGTAGAAATGTTAACCTTTGTAGCCTTTTTATTAGTTGGATTTTATTATATCATTAAAAAAGGCGCCTTAAAGTGGGAATAATTTAGGAGGATAGCTTATGAGTCAGATAGAAAAATCAAAAATAGAAGTTGTTCCTTCACCTCCGGGAATTGAAGGACCAGGTTTTTTTGCAACGAGAATTGATAAAGCAGTAGGAATGGCGCGTGCTAATTCCCTCTGGCCATTACCTTTTGCAACATCTTGTTGTGGAATTGAATTTATGGCAACGATGGCGTCTACTTATGACTTAGGTCGTTTTGGTGCAGAGCGTTTAAGTTTTTCTCCGCGTCAGGCCGATCTATTAATGGTTATGGGAACCATTGCAAAAAAAATGGGACCTGTGTTGCGCCAGGTATATGAACAAATGGCGGAACCAAGATGGGTATTAGCAATGGGAGCTTGTGCTTCCAGCGGAGGTATATTTGATACGTATAGCGTATTACAGGGAATCGATCGAATCATTCCAGTTGATGTTTATATTCCAGGGTGCCCACCGCGCCCGGAACAAGTTTTAGACGGTATCATGCAAATACAAAAGCTGGTAGAAACCGAATCAATTAGAAGAAGAGATACCCCTGAGTACAAGCAAATGCTTGCAAAATATAATATTGAATAATACACGTATGGACCAAAGCTTACTCAGCACCGTTGGCGATAAGTTAAAAACTCAATTCGGAGCTGGAATAATTTCTTCGGAAATGATTGCTGATTACCCTGTTTTTATTGTTAATAGGGATATAATAGAACAAGTTGTAAAATTCCTTTACCACGATGAAACACTTGCTTTTCAATATTTAACAACACTTGCCGCATTACATTATCCCGATAATAAAGGACACGAACTAGGTGTCATGTATCAGCTGCACAACCTTCAGAAGAATTACCGTATTCGCTTAAAAATATTTTTTAGTAGTAACGATCCGGTTGTTCCAACAATTACCAGCGTTTTTAGCGGAGCTAATTGGATGGAAAGACAAGAGTTCGATTTTTTTGGAATCATTTTCAGCGGACATCCGAATTTAAAACGCATTTTAAATGTAGACGATATGAATTATCATCCGATGCGCAAGGAGTATCCACTTGAAGATGGAACAAGAGAAGATAAAGATGACCGAATGTTTGGGCGATAAATCATTGTACAATGAGTAAAGACGATAAAAACACAAAATCGGAATTGATCGAGAAAGAGTATTCAACACTCAATCTCGGACCTACGCATCCTGCAACACACGGAATATTTCAGAATGTATTGAAAATGGACGGCGAAATCATTATGGATGCCGAATCAACTGTCGGATACATTCATCGTGCATTTGAAAAAATTGCAGAACGCAGACCATACTATCAAATTACTCCACTCACCGATCGACTGAACTATTGCTCTTCCCCCATTAACAATATGGGATGGCACATGACCGTTGAAAAATTAATCGGAATTGAAATACCAAAACGTGTTCAATACTTACGCGTCATTATCATGGAACTTGCACGTATTGCCGATCACGTTATTTGCAATAGTGTAATTGGTGTGGATACAGGAGCAATGACAGGTTTCCTTTATATTTTCCAGATGCGTGAACGCATTTATGAAATTTATGAAGAATTATGCGGTGCCCGATTAACCACTAATATTGGACGTATCGGAGGGTTGGAAAGAGATTTCTCTGAAAAAGCATGGACACTGCTTGATAAATTTTTAAAAGATTTTCCAAAAGAATTAAAAGAGTTCGAAAACCTATTGATGCGTAACCGCATTTTTATGGATCGTACTATTGGCTGCGGACCTATATCTGCAGAGCGTGCCTTGAATTATAGTTTTGCTGGACCAAACCTTCGCGCAGCGGGTGTTGATTATGATGTGCGCGTGATGAATCCGTATTCATCTTATGAGGAATTTGATTTTATCATACCTGTAGGAACCAACGGAGATACCTACGATCGTTTCATGGTGCGTGAACAAGAAATGTGGGAAAGTGTGAGTATCATTCATCAGGCAATCGAAAAAATAAAAAAAGAACCAAAAGGAATTTTCCATGCGGATGTTCCGGATTTTTTCCTTCCTCCAAAAGAAGAAGTATACAACAACATGGAAGCATTGATTTATCACTTCAAAATTGTAATGGGTGAAACAGAAATTCCAAAAGGTGAAGTATATCATGCTGTAGAAGGCGGTAATGGAGAGTTGGGATATTATTTAATTAGTGATGGTGGAAGAAGCCCATACAGATTGCATTTCCGCAGACCTTGTTTTATTTATTACCAAGCGTATGCAGAAATGATAAAAGGTGCTTATTTATCTGATGCCATTCTTACGATGAGTAGCATGAATGTAATTGCAGGTGAACTGGATGCTTAATTAGGTATTATGAATTGTTATGAATTCACAAATGAATAAAGAAATTAAATTTAACGAAGAAACATTAGCACTGGTTAACAAGATCATCAAACGTTATCCGGAAGGCAAGCATAAATCTGCTTTGCTGCCCATATTACATATAGCGCAGGCAGAGTTCGATGGCTGGTTAAGTCCTGATACAATGGATTATGTAGCTTCTATATTAAATATTAAGCCTGTGGAAGTATATGAGGTAGCTTCTTTTTATTCCATGTACAATTTAAAACCGGTTGGAAAATGTTTATTGGAAATTTGTCGCACCTCCTCTTGCTGGGCACGTGGAGCAGAAGATGTGGTAAAACACCTGGAGAAAAAATTAGGGATCAGAGAAGGTGAAACAACAGCAGATGGAATGTTCACCATTAAAACCGTTGAATGTTTGGGAAGCTGTGGAACCGCACCCATGATGCAAGTTGGAGCATCTTACCACGAAAACCTTACACTTGAAAAAGTAAATGCCTTATTGGATGAGTACCGTTCAACAGGTAAGCAAAGAAGCTATACAGATTTAGATTATAAAAACACATTATAAAATTGTCAGCCCCTTATTTTCATACAGAAAATAAAGGGCTGTTTACTTAAAACAATGGGCAAGAAATTACTTATACAACATGTAAATGTTCCGGGAATAGAAACCCTGGAAGTATACCGCCAACAGGGTGGATATGCATCTGTGGAGAAAGCACTCAAAACAATGAGTCCAGCTGATGTTGTAGAAGAAGTAAAAAAATCAGGATTGAGAGGTCGCGGAGGTGCAGGATTTCCAACCGGAATGAAATGGAGCTTCCTGGCAAAACCAGAAGGAGTGGAGCGTTATCTTGTTTGCAATGCAGATGAATCAGAGCCTGGAACGTTCAAAGATCGTTACCTGATGGAGAAAATTCCGCATGTATTGATTGAAGGTATGATTACGTCCAGCTTTGCATTGGGTGCCAAAACATCCTATATCTATATTCGCGGAGAATATTTTTACGTTGCGCGTATCCTGGAGAAAGCCATAGATGAAGCATACGCAGCAGGATTATTAGGAAAAAATATTTTAGGAACTGATTTTTCACACGACTGCTATGTGCAAGTTGGTGGAGGTGCATATATCTGCGGAGAAGAAACCGCTTTGTTAGAATCATTAGAAGGTAAACGTGGTAATCCACGCATCAAGCCACCATTCCCTGCAATTGCAGGTTTGTACGGTTGTCCGACAGTGGTGAACAATGTTGAAACAATTGCTGCTGTATGTCCGATCATTAACATGGGTGGTGATGAATATGCAAAGATTGGTGTTGGAAGAAGCACGGGAACAAAATTAATTTCTGCATCCGGACATATTAATAAACCAGGTGTTTATGAAATAGAATTAGGGGTTCCTGTTGAAGAATTTATTTTTTCAGATGAGTATTGCGGTGGAATTATTAAAGGAAGAAAAATGAAAGCGGTGGTTGCCGGTGGATCATCCGTTCCTATTTTACCAGCTGATTTAATTTTAAAAACAGAGAAAGGTGAACCGCGTCTAATGACCTATGAGTCTTTAAGTGAGGGAGGCTTTGCAACAGGCACCATGCTGGGTTCTGGAGGCTTCATTGTATATGATGAAACAACAAGTATTGTAAAAAATCTATATACGTTTGCGCGGTTTTATCATCATGAAAGCTGTGGACAATGTTCACCGTGCCGTGAAGGGACCGGCTGGATGGAAAAAATTCTGCACAGTATTCTTGAAGGACATGGTAAACCAAGTGATATTGATTTGCTTTGGGATATTCAACGAAAAATTGAAGGCAATACCATTTGCCCATTGGGTGATGCAGCTGCGTGGCCAGTGGCGAGTGCCATTCGTCACTTCAGAGCAGAGTTTGAAGAATACATTAATAATCCAACACGCATAAAAAATGTGAATCATTTGTTGGAATTGCAACATTAAGAATTGTTTTGATCTGGAGATCATTGAATATAATTATTTAAAAAGATGGCTAAAGTAACGATAGACGGACACAGCATTGAAGTGCCGGATGGAACAACGATCTTACAGGCAGCACGCTTGATAGGCGGAGACATCGTTCCTCCTGCAATGTGTTTTTACACCAAGCTGAAAACAAGCGGAGGATATTGCCGTACCTGTATTGTAAAGGTTAGTAAAGGCTCTGAAAAAGATCCACGCCCAATGCCAAAGCCTGTTGCTTCTTGCAGAACAACCGTAATGGATGGAATGGAAGTGCAAAACATTACCTCACCAGAATTATTAGAAGCACGTAAAGGTGTTGTTGAATTTTTATTGATCAATCATCCATTGGATTGCCCTATCTGTGATCAGGCTGGAGAATGCTCTTTACAAGATTTAGGATATGAGCATGGATTGGCAAAAACACGTTACGATTTCAAAAGAAGAACATTTAATCAAATTGATATCGGTCCGTATATTAAATTGCACATGACGCGCTGCATCCTTTGCTACCGTTGTGTAAAAGTGGCCGATCAAGTTACCGATTACCGTGTGCATGGCGTAATGAATCGTGGAGATGTTGCTGAAATCAGTACCTATATTCAAAACATAGTTGCAAATGATTTCTCCGGAAACGTAATCGATGTATGTCCGGTAGGAGCACTCACCGATAGAACATATCGTTTCAAAAGCCGCGTATGGTTTACTAAACCGATGGATGCACATCGCAACTGTACAAAATGTTGTGGCAAAACGTCCATTTGGTTGAAAGGTGATGAGGTGGTACGCGTAACTGCACGCAAAGATAAATGGAACGAAGTGAATGAGTGGATTTGTAATGAATGTCGTTTTGAAAAGAAGCACCTGAATGATTGGGTGGTGGAGAAACCAACACACATTGATCGCCATTCGGTTATTTCACAAAACCATTATGAAAATTTAGCACAATTGAAATTAGATATTGGTAAGCAACAAAAACAATTGAGCAGCAAAAATAAAAAATAGTATGCAGGATTTTATCATCTATAAAGGATTACTGGCAATCATCATCTTTGCAATTACATTGGTTGTTGCAATGTACAGCACCTATGCAGAACGTAAGGTGGCAGCATTTTTACAGGATCGTGTTGGTCCGGATCGGGCAGGACCGTTTGGTATTTTGCAGCCACTTGCAGATGGTGTGAAAATGTTCATGAAGGAAGAACTGATCCCAAGTGTATCCAACAAAACATTATTTATCATAGGCCCTGGAATTTCGATGTTAACCGCGTGTATGACGGGTACTGTTATTCCCTGGGGACCTGCATTAACAATTGGCGATAAAATTTATTCATTACAATTAACAAATTTAAATATTGGTATTCTTTATTTATTTGGTGTGATCTCCTTAGGCGTTTATGGTATCATGATCGGTGGATGGGCATCCAACAATAAATTTTCTTTGTTAGGAGCTATTCGTGCATCCTCTCAAATGATCAGTTATGAAGTGGCAATGGGCTTGTCCATCATTGCATTGGTAATGACAACCGGCACCTTAAGCTTGGGAGAAATTGCAGCACAACAAACAGGATGGCATTGGAATATTTTGGTTCAACCACTGGGTTGTTTGATTTTTATTATCTGTGCATTTGCAGAAACCAATCGTGCACCTTTTGATTTACCGGAATGTGAAACGGAATTAGTGGGTGGATATCATACAGAATACAGCTCCATGAAACTAGGTTTCTTTTTATTTGCAGAGTACATCAACATGTTTATTTCATCAGCTGTTATTTCAACCTTTTACTTTGGTGGCTACAACATGCCGTTTATTGGCCGCTTCGTACATGATCCAAATGCGTTGGCAATACTTGGTGTTGTATTTATGTTTGCAAAAGTGTTTTTCTTCATCTTCTTTTTCATGTGGGTTCGGTGGACCATTCCACGTTTCCGTTATGATCAATTGATGAATTTAGGTTGGAAAATATTAATACCTATATCTATCTTAAACCTTGTGTTAACAGGTGTTTTTGGGATGCGACATGAAATAATGAATTATTTTAGTTCGTTATAAAAGAATTAAAAAAACGAAAATTCAAAAAGAATTTCGGTGAGAAATAAGGAGAAATAAAAAAATGCAACTAACGAATCGATCAAAAGTTGTTGTTAAAAAAGAAATGACATTTGTCGAAAGGTTATATCTACCGGCTATTTTTAGTGGTATGATCATCACCTTTAAACATTTGTTCAAAAAATCAGCAACGATTAAATACCCGGAACAAACACGTGAGTTTAGTAAAATTTATCGTGGACAACATGTATTAAAAAGAGATGAAGCCGGCGCAGAACGCTGTACCGCTTGCGGTTTATGTGCTGTAGCATGTCCTGCAGAAGCAATTACGATGACGGCTGCAGAACGCAAACCAGGTGAAGAAGGCTTATACAGAGAAGAAAAATATGCAGCTAAATATGAAATCAATATGTTGCGTTGCATCTTTTGTGGTGATTGTGAAGAGGCCTGTCCAAAAGAAGCTATTTTCTTAACAGACAGAAAAGTAGATAGTTTTTATCAACGCGGGAATTTAATTTTTGGTAAAGATATTTTAGTAGAAGGTGTTGCAGCTGAAGAAAGGATAGATGTTTCAAGCCGTCAGACACCCGAAGTTGCTGAATTTAAAAAACAAAAAAACGCACAACACAATATTTTATTTACAAAAAGAAAATAGAAAAAATTGAATGAGGTTTCATTCAATAAACTTTGAAGATATGATCACACAATGCTTATTCTGGCTTCTGACTTTTCTGGCGATTGCATTCGCAATCATGGTTGTGACAACTAAAAATCCGGTTCATAGTGTATTGTATCTGGTTCTTACTTTTTTTACCATAGCAGGTCATTATGTTTTATTAAATGCGCAATTCCTTGCCGCTGTTCATATCATTGTATATGCAGGAGCTATCATGGTATTGTTCTTATATGTTATTATGTTACTAAATTTAAATAAGGAGACGGAACCACATAAAGGTGTTTGGATAAAGGCGTCGGCAACGGTTGCTTCCGGATTGCTGTTGGTTGTTCTGGTTGGTTCATTAAAAAGTGTAGCAACAGTAAAAACCCCGGTTAGTTTTGATTCCTCTATCGGCTTGATTGGAAATTTAGGCAAGACATTATTCTCAGACTTTTTACTTCCATTCGAAGTTTCTTCCATCTTGCTTTTATCAGCAATGGTTGGAGCAGTTATGCTAGGTAAAAAAAGTATTAAATAAACTAAAAATGAGCGCGATTCAAATAATCCCAATTAATTATTACTTGTTATTAAGCACCATCCTGTTTGTAATAGGTGTGTTAGGTGTATTATACAGACGTAATGCAATTATTATTTTTATGTCCATTGAGTTGATGTTAAATGCTATCAATCTTTTATTGGTAGCGTTCTCAAGCTATTTATCAGATTCAAAAGGACAAGTATTTGTATTTTTTATCATGGCCGTAGCAGCAGCCGAAGTAGCGGTGGGGTTGGCAATTTTGACAGTGGTGAATAACAATTCAAAATCAACAGACATTAATATATTAAACAAATTAAAATGGTAATTGAATAATGAAAAGGGGATAACCCAACGCATTTAAATCTGTTACTTAATAAGAAAAAATATGATACAATTAATTTGGTTAGTTCCTCTTCTTCCGCTGATTGGCTTTTTGACCATCGGATTGGGCGGAAAAAAATTATCAAAATCAATCGTTGGCGTACTTGGAAGCGGAGTAATATTAGCAGCATTCATTTTATCAATTGGGATTTTCTTTGAATTAAAAGGTCAGACAGAAAAATCAATTACACTTGATTTATTCAGCTGGATTACGGCAGGCAAACTTTCCATTCCCTTCTCTTTTTTAATTGACCCTTTGTCATCCTTATTTTTATTGATCATTACAGGCATCGGTTTTTTGATACATTTATATTCAGCCGGATATATGCATGAAGATGAAGGCTTCTCTCGTTTCTTCGCTTACCTGAACTTGTTTATTTTCTTCATGTTGTTATTGGTATTGGGCTCTAACTACCTGATCATGTTTGTTGGTTGGGAAGGTGTTGGATTGTGCTCGTATTTATTAATCGGATTTTGGTTTAAGAATACAGCCTATAACAATGCCGCTAAAAAAGCTTTCATCATGAACCGGATTGGTGATTTGGGTTTTTTATTGGGCATCATCTTGATCTATGTAACATTCGGAAGCATCTCTTATAAAGATGTATTTACGCAAGCCGCTACCATGTCAACTGGAGGAACGACGGTAACCGTTATTACGCTTCTCTTATTTGTAGGAGCAATGGGTAAAAGCGCACAATTACCTTTATATACCTGGTTGCCGGATGCGATGGCCGGTCCAACTCCTGTATCCGCGTTGATCCATGCAGCGACGATGGTAACAGCAGGTATTTATATGATTGCCCGCTCCAATATTTTATACACACTTGCACCTGTTTCTATGGAAGTGGTTGCTATTGTTGGTGCATGCACGCTCTTGTTTGCAGCAACAATTGGTTTGGCACAAAATGACATTAAAAAAGTATTGGCCTATTCAACGGTTTCACAATTAGGATATATGTTTTTAGCCTTAGGTGTTGGATCTTACACAGGAGCTGTATTTCATGTAATGACACATGCATTTTTTAAAGCACTATTATTCTTAGGTGCAGGAAGTGTTATTCACGCCATGAGTGGAGAACAAGATATTCGTAAAATGGGAGGTTTGAAAAAATACATTCCGATTACACAACTTACCTTCTTATTAGGAACACTTGCAATAGTTGGTTTTCCTGGATTTTCAGGTTTCTTTTCAAAAGATGAAATTTTAGCACGTGCTTATGAACACAATCCTATTCTTTGGTTTATTGGGGTGTTGGGTGCTGCAATGACAACATTTTACATGTTCCGTTTGTACTTTCTTACGTTTAAAGGAACATTCAGAGGAACACATGAACAAGAACATCATTTGCATGAGTCACCAAAAAGTATGACCATCCCATTGATTGTATTGGCTATTTTCTCTGTGTTGGGAGGTTTTTTTGGAGTGCCGGCGATCATCGGTGAAAAAATTGGCATCCATAATTCTTTAGAAGCATTTTTGGAACCGGTGTTCGAGTATTCTTCCATACGTCTTGTTCATCATCTACCGGAAGCAACAGAAATTATGCTTATGGCAATTGCTGTTGCAGTGATGTTAGCTTCGTTATTTTATGCGTACACTGTTTATGTAAAAAATAAAACCTTACCTGCTGCTGAAGAGGAAGAATTAAATCCGATACATCAATTGGTTTATAAAAAATATTGGGTGGATGAAATTTATGAAAACCTAATTACAAAGCCGTTGAATTTTATTTCTGAAGGAATTTATAAAGTGGTCGACAATCAGATTGTAGATGGAATTGTAAATGGCTTTGGTGCGATTGTAACACGTACGAGTCAGTTCATTCGCCTTGCACAAACAGGAAACATCGGGTTCTATGTTTTTGTAATGGTGGCAGGAATTATACTGATATTACTTACAAGATTGATTTAACCGGGGAAATAAATAATTAAATAAAAATGGATCCGATCCGCCTACGTTCTGCGAACTTCGGCGGACGAGGAAAGCTAGAGTTTTAAAATATGATTACACTAATACTGATATTCTTCCCTTTGCTTGCAGCACTGCTGGTGTTATCCACAAAAGGAGAACAGATTAAAAAGATTGCACTTGTTGCATCCATCTTTGAATTTGGGATTGCGATGGCGGCTCTGGCACAGTTTCAAAAAAATGCAAGCATGCAGTTTGAACTGAATGTTTCCTGGATACATTCATTGGGTATTGGCTTTCATATAGGAATGGATGGCATCTCTATGTTGATGGTTATTTTAACAACCTTCTTGGTTCCTGTTATTATTCTTTCTTCTTTCAAAAAAGAAGTGGCAAAACCTTCTTCCTTTTATGCATTAATATTGGTGATGCAAATGGCACTTATTGGTGTGTTTGTTTCATTGGATGGATTCCTGTTTTATGTGTTTTGGGAACTGGCATTGTTACCGATATACTTCATCTGCTTAGTTTGGGGCAGTGGAGACAGCGCAAGAATCACGTTCAAATTTTTTGTGTATACACTCGCCGGAAGTTTGATTATGTTGGGTGGGTTAATCTATTTGTATCTTCATACAGAAGGTGCACATAGTTTTGGAATCTCGGCCTTATATCAAGCCGGACAGCAATTGGATACACTTCATCAAGGCTATGTATTTTGGGCCATGTTTGTTGCATTTGCAGTGAAGATGCCTGTTTTCCCATTCCATACTTGGCAACCTGATACCTATACGGCTTCACCAACACAAGGAACCATGTTACTTTCAGGAATCATGCTGAAAATGGGTGTGTATGGTGTTATTCGTTGGATACTTCCAATAGCTCCACTTGGTGTTGATGCCTGGGGACATACAGCAATCGTTCTTTCCGTAATCGGAATTATATACGCTTCTTGTATTGCTATTGTACAAAAAGATTTTAAACGCTTAATTGCGTACTCATCCATTGCACACGTTGGTTTAATAGCAGCAGGAATTTTAGCAACCAATGTACAAGGTGTTCAAGGCGCCATGATACAGATGCTCAGTCATGGTGTAAATGTGGTTGGTTTATTTTTTATTGTTGATTTAATTGAAACCAGAACGGGGACACGTGAACTAAAATCGTTGGGAGGTATTCGTAACGTGGATCCAAAGTTTGCTGTTTTATTTTTGATCGTGCTTTTAGGTAGTGTCGCATTGCCATTAACCAATGGTTTTATCGGAGAATTTTTATTGATAAATGGAGTATACCAATACAACCCATGGATAGCAGCTTTTGCAGGCCTTAGTGTCATATTAGGAGCCGTGTATATGCTTAGAAGCTATCAATCCATTATGCTGGGCGTACCCGTGTTACAAACAGAAACATTTGCACCTTTGCAAACAAGTGAAAAAACAACACTCTATATTATTTGTGCAGCGATTATTGTGTTTGGTATTTACCCTAAACCATTATTGGATATTGCAGAACCAGCTGTCATTCATTTGGTAGACGGAGTAAGAGTAGCAATGGGAAAATAAAAATTAATTAGTAAAAGACAGCCTTGCAGGTGAATTTGCAAGTAGCAAAAATTGACATATGAAAGCATTAATCTTACTTTCTTCTTTAGGTGTAATTACATTATTGGCTGAGATCTTCAGCTTTAAGAAAGTTTTGTATCCATTAGTATTATTAGGAATAGCAACTATTTTTGTTTTTAATGCATGCGATTGGAACACCAACCTTCCGCATTTTAAAATGATGCTTTTTGATAATTATGCTGTTGCATTTACAGGTGTTATTTTGTTGGTTGCCTTTCTCTGGTTCTTGATGTCAGAAGATTTTTTCAAAGATGATTCTAATAAAACAGATCATTATGCATTGGTCATATTTGCCTTAACAGGTACGGTTCTGATGGTATCTTATACAAATATGGCCATGTTGTTTTTGGGCATTGAGATTTTATCCATACCAATGTACATTTTAGCAGGAAGTAGAAAGGAAGATGTTTTATCAAATGAAGCTGCTTTCAAATACCTCATCATGGGTGCTTTTGCAACTGGATTTTTATTATTCGGAATCGTATTGATTTATGGAGCAACAGGCTCTTTTGATTTGGCAGAGATTGCAGCAGCCGTTACAAATCACGCAACTGTTCCTTCCATTTTTTATGTAGGTGTGTTGTTAATGTTAATTGGTCTATCATTTAAAGTTTCAGCTGCACCCTTTCACTTTTGGGCGCCTGATGTGTATCAAGGTTCGCCAACAGTAATTACTGCATTCATGTCGACAATTGTAAAAACTGCAGCTTTTGCAGCATTCTTGCGACTATTCTCTACTTCTTTTGTAAGTGTGGGAAACAGCTGGCACCATGTTTTATGGGTTATTGCAGCTTTGACGTTATTAGTAGGAAACATCACAGCGGTGATGCAAACAAGTACCAAGCGGATGCTTGCATACTCCAGTGTAGCACATGCGGGCTATATGTTATTAGCGCTTCTATCCGGTAATAATCTTTCCAACAGTTCTATCTTAATGTATGCTGCGGCATACTCAGTTGGTTCTATTGCCACTTTTTGTATTGTTTCTATTATGGAGAAAGCAAAAAATACAGACGCTGTGGATACATTTAACGGACTTGGAAAATCAAACCCTTTTTTAGCAGCGATAATGACCGTCGCATTACTTTCATTAGCGGGTATTCCGCCAACAGCAGGGTTCTTCGCGAAGTATTATATTTTTACATCCGCGTTTGTTGCTGGTAATGTAGGATTGGTTTTAATTGCCATCATTGCTTCCTTAATAGGTGTTTACTATTATTTCCGAATAATTATTGGTATGTATTTCAAAGAAGGTTCAAAAGATAAAATTGAATTGACAGGTAATCATATCGCTTTATTAACGATTGTCGCCCTTATTACAATTGCGCTAGGTCTGTTCCCGGATTATCTTATCGGACTGTTGTAGATTTAATGTAAAGCTTTCAAACTAAGGGGTGTTAACCCTTTTGAGAAACATTAAAAAGACAAATACCATTCTAATCTTTTGTGTACATTTAGTTCTTTTTTAATAAGGAACAAAACGATTATTTAGCGTGTCGTTTTAAATGTATACTGTATGAAATTTAAAAAGCCTAGTTTAATTGTACAAATATTTTCAGGAATGTTGCTGGGAATAATTGTTGGTTATTTTTGGAAAGATGCTGCAGTTAACCTGCATATTCTCAGTGATATTTTTATGCGATTGATCAAAATGATTATTGCACCTTTAATCTTCTCTGTACTGGTAGTAGGTATTGCAAAAGTTGGAGATTTTAAATCCGTTGGACGAATCGGTACGAAAACAATTGTATATTTTACCACAGCGGCAATTGTTGCTTTGTTAGTTGGTCTACTAGTGGTGAACATAGCAAAACCTGGTGCCGGAATGCATTTAAAAGTACCTGATGCACCTGTTAATACAGGTGTTGAAGCGGCAAAACCATTTACTATAAATACATTTGTAGAACATCTTATTCCCACCAGTATTGCTGAAGCAATGTCAAAAAATGAAGTATTACCAATCGTTGTTTTCGCATTATTTTTTGGAGTGGCAGCGGCTTCAGCTGGTAAATACGGAAAAGTTGTTATCGATTTTTTTGATTCCACTTCCCACATCATGTTTAAGATTACCAATTATGTGATGTCATTTGCACCCTTTGGCGTATTTGGGTCTATATCGGCAGTAGTTGCGCATCATGGATTAGGGATACTTGGTAGTTATCTTAAATTGATCAGTGCATTTTATTTAGGATTGGTACTCTTTGTATTTATTATTTTGTTGCTTGTATGTGTTCTGTTCAAAATAAAATTTTTCAAATTATTGTCTTTTATTAAAGAACCAACAATATTGGCATTTAGCACTGCGAGCTCAGAAGCTGCGATGCCAAAAACAATAGAATCATTGGAACGCTTTGGTTGCAGTAACCGGATCGTAAGTTTTGTATTGCCATTGGGTTATTCCTTTAATCTGGATGGTTCCATGATGTACATAACGTTTGCTACCGTATTTATTTCTCAAGCTTACGATATCCCAATGAGTGTGGGGGATCAGGTTATTATGCTACTCATCCTTTTGATCACGAGTAAAGGAATGGCGGGGATTCCCCGGGCCTCAATGGTTATCATTGCTGGTACTGTTGAACATTTTCATCTTCCGGCAGCAGGTATATTAGTATTGCTGGGGATCGACCAGATTTTAGATATGGGAAGATCCGCAACCAATGTTGTTGGAAATGCCGTTGCTACAGCCGTTATATCAAAATGGGAAGGAGAAATGCATTCAACTTCGGTTTCAGATATTGATAAACTTAAACTGGATTGAAATGGAAATTTGGGAATTCTTCAAACGATTGCTGGACCCCGAATCCATTATTGAATACGGTGGGCTTGCCTTATTGTTGATTGTGATGTTTGCGGAGACAGGTTTATTGGTTGGATTTTTTCTTCCAGGAGATTCGCTTGTTTTTATAGCAGGAATGATTTGCGTTTCCAAACCACATGTATTGGATGTAAATATATGGATGCTCCTTTCACTTATGTCTGTGGCTGCTATTCTTGGGAATATCGTAGGGTATTGGTTTGGTCATAAAATAGGACCGCCCTTATTTGAACGCAAGGATTCTATTATATTTAAAAAGGAATACCTGCGCTTAACCAATAAATTTTATGAAAGAAATGGTGGTAAAACACTGATAATAGGACGATTTCTCCCAATTATCCGCACATTTGCGCCCATTCTGGCTGGGGTATTAAAAATGGAATTCAAAAAATTTCTGGTGTATAATATTATTGGCGCTATTGCATGGATAGGTTTGTTAGGAGGTGCCGGCTATTACCTGGGAACAAATAAATGGATACAACAAAACATCGGCTTGATTGTTATTGCACTGATTGTCATCACACTGATTCCTATTTTCACTTCTTTGCGTAAAAAGAAAGTTAAATAATATCTATAATTTATATAGATATTATAGATATCTCATAATTTTTTGTACTTTTATAGCCGCTTGGTAGGATTGGTCATGCAATTGAATAAAAATCTCTCGTTTTTTAGTTTAAAAAGGTTAGTTATAAGCAAAATTCTGCCATTAACCTGTAAATTCTGCCTGTTACAATTCAAATTCTACCACTTAATAAATGCGATTACTTTATAATACTATTATATAGAAATTGGGGGTTCTTATAATGTTGATAAATATAGATTAAGTTTTACACAAATTTTTACTTTGAATCGAGATTTATCTATATTTGGGATCCTCAAAAAAGAGGCAAAAAGAACTGTACATAATTAAAACTAAATAATAAAACCAAAAAATCGGAGTAATATGAGTAAGCAAAAATCAAAAGCAAGCGGATTTAATTTTATGTCTGCGTTCGTGGCAATTATCATTGCACTTTTAATAGGAGTTGCAATCTACATGTTCGTGTTGGGTAACCCAAATAATTTTGCCGCTGATGGCGAACCAAAACCAGGTAACATTATGGGTATGATGCATGCCGGAGGATTTATCGTACCCTTATTAATTGGTATCTTTTTAATCGTTGTTATTTTCTCTGTTGAGCGTTTGATCACAATAGCAAAAGCAAAAGGAAAAGGAAACACAACTGATTTCGTTGTAAAAATTAAAACATTAGTAGGAGCTCAACAATATGATGAAGCACTTGCTGCTTGTGATAAACAAAAAGGATCATTAGCTAATGTTGTTCATGCTGGTGTTGAGAAATTGAAATATATCCAAAATGATAACTCATTGGATAAAGAAACAAAAGTTGCAGCAATTCAAAAAGAAATTGAAGAAGCAACAGCTCTTGAATTACCAATGTTATCTCAAAACTTAGTAATCATTTCAACATGTGCTTCTATTGCAACGCTATGGGGTTTGATTGGAACCGTACTGGGGATGATTCGTTCATTTGCGGCTTTAGCAACTGCAGGTGCTCCTGATACAACAGCTTTATCAAAAGGTATTTCTGAGGCACTTATCAACACTGCATTAGGTATCAGTGCATCTGTGGTTGGTATCATTATGTATAACTATTTCTCTACACGTGTGGATGCAATTACTTATAGCATGGATGAAGCAGGATTTACAATTGTACAATCTGTAAACGCTGCAAAATAATTAAGTAAGAATAAACGATATTTAAATTAAAGGCAGATATGGCTAAAATTAAATTAGGAAAAGGTAGCCCTGGACTGGATATGACACCGATGGTGGATCTTGCATTCCTTCTGGTTACGTTCTTTATGCTTACTGCTTCTGTAAGGGTTTCCGAGCCTGTTGTAATAGACTCTCCTTCTTCTACATCCGAAAGACTTTTACCCGATAATGTTATCATGGTAACAGTTGATACAAAGGGGAAGGCTTATTTCAATATTAGCAATCCGGAAGTACGTGTGAAGACGCTTGAAAAAATGGGTCAGCAATATAAAGTAGCATTTACAGATGCAGAGAAAAAACGATTTGGTGGTATGACTAGCTTTGGAGTACCCATGGCATCTTTGAAGAAATACATTGCGATGCAGGATCCGGAACGTGCAAAGGCAGGTTCTCCCGGAATTCCATTGGACTCATTGCATCCTGAATTAGGTGACTGGATTAACTTTGGACGTATTGAAGCAGCACGCCAGGCTAAAGCGCAAAAAGAAAAAGCGGAAAGCGTTGGACGTAGTTTTAAATATGAACCTTTGCGTTTTGCAATTAAAGCAGATGGACAAGCGAATTACATTTCTGTGAAAGACGTCATTAAAGTATTTACAGACAGAGACATTTATAGATTTAATCTAATCACCAACCTAGAAGACGGTGGTGCAGCAAAATAAAAAAAGATGGCAGAAGTAAACACCGGTGATGGTGGCGGTCATGGTAAACATGATAAGAAACGCGCCAAAAAAGCATCGACAAAAATTGATATGACACCCATGGTTGATTTGGCGTTCCTGCTCCTTACATTTTTCGTATTGACCTCTACGTTCAGTAAACCAAAAACAATGGAAATTAATTTTCCAGCAAAACCAAAAACTCAGGAAGAACGAATTAAGGTGAACAATGCATTGACTTTTATTCTGACAAGAGAAGGAGCTGGAGAAAAAGAAGACGGTATCTATTATTATTATGGAGAGTTTTATGCTCCAAATAATGCAGCTGGAAAACCAGTCACTACCTACACCAGAACAAATTTTTCCAAAGATGGTTTGCATAAATTGTTGTTAAATAAAAATGCAACAACAATTGCGGAAATCAAGAAACTGGATGAAAAGCATGAGAAAAGGGAAATTGCAGACAGCACTTATAAACGCTTAGCAATTGCTGCTCAAGGAAACATAAAAGCGTTAACAGTCCTAATTAAGGCAGATGATAAAGCGGTTTATAAAAACATAATCGATGCGCTTGATGAACTGAAAATCTGTAATGTTGGTAAATATGCAATTGTAGATATGTCTCAACCAGAATTGGACATTTTAAACGCAATAAAGAAAAAATAAAATGGCAGAAACATTCTTTAATAAATGGTCGAATGTCGTAGCAAAAGATCGAAACGACTTGGTTTTTGCTGACCGAAACAAGGCCTATGGGGCTTATGAAATTCGAAGAAGATACGGTAGAACAGTAACTGTTGCACTTGTGTCCACTATACTTGCCTTTGCGGTTCTTATCGCGATACCTGTTATTATCGATTACATCAACGCAAAATTAGAAGAAGCTGTTACTGCGGTGGATATTACTCCAACCGATTTAACACCGCCACCACCTGTTGATGAATCAGAACCACCACCGCCGCCACCACCACCACCACCGGTGATGGAAACGGTAAAATTTACACCTCCTGTTGTTACAGATGAAGAAGTGCATGAAGATCCACCACCTGTACAAGCGGAGGAAACACCTCAAATTAGTACCGTAACACAAGAAGGTACCGGTAACGAAGAGATCATCATTCCCGAATCTACTGGAAGTGGTGTTGTTGAAGCGGCTCCCGAACAAATTTTTACCGTAGTTGAACAACCTGCAGGATTCCCTGGTGGAGAAGCAGCAATGAATAAATGGATTGTAAACCGGATTGACCAAAAAGGATATCCTCCACAAGAAAAAGAGGCAGGAATTTCTGGTACATGCTATGTTACATTTGTTGTGGAAAGAGATGGAAGCATTAGCGATATCAAATTATTGAGAGGTGTATCAGGAGGTCCCGGATATAATAAATTAGCATTGGAAGTAGTAAAAGAAATGCCAGCATGGAAACCCGGTAAACAAAACGGGCATGAAGTAAGGGTTCAATTTAACTTACCAATCAAATTCCAATTGAAATAATTCAGTGCTCTTTAACAGTAATCCTACAGTGAATAAGATACGCCACTATTCAACCTTTTTAATGGTGGCCATTTATTTAGCTCTGGGATTACTGTTTTTATTTACAGATATTGGGATCGATACATTTCCGTTTTATCGAAAGCAAATTGGAGTTGTAATGGTTATTTATGGAGTGATTCGAACGTTTTCCGCTATACGAAGAATAAAATTGGAAGGGAATGACCGGAATTAAAATACAATACGGTTGGAATAAATTACGCCTCTATTTTAGCTATTTTCTTCTGGCGTTTTACCTCCTTATTGGCGGCCTGTTTTTATTTACAAAAACTTGGGCAGATCTTCTTCCAAAAGGCCGTTTTATTGCAGGTATAATATTAACTTTGTTTGGAATTTTTAGGTTCTATGTTGCCTATCGAAGATATGTAAATAAGAAGGTAAAAATTCAGACAAAAAAACTTTTAAAAGAGCGTATGAACCCATAAACTATTCTCATGAAAATGCGCAACCCTTTTCTCGCAATCATACAAGGAATTAAACCCTGTGGAGTTTGGTTTTTCTTTGCACTCATTGTTGCATGTTCTACAAGTACTGTTTCACATGATGCTACCGATACTCCAAGTACCGGAGAAATAAAAATAGCAGTTGATGAATCCTTTCAACAGTTATTTGATACACAAATTTATACATTTCAGGCATTCAATAAAAGTGCAAAAATTGATGCACTTTATTTACCGGAAAACGAAAGTTTTAATTTGTTAATCAAGGATTCCTGTGTTGTTGCAGTAACTGGGAGGGATTTGACAAAAGAGGAACGCAAAAATTTTGAGGATGCAAATATTTATCCTGTGTCTACAAAAGTTGCAGAGGATGGAATTGCAATCGTTGTAAACCCTGAAAACATGGATAGTACAATTACTGTACAAGCCTTAAAAGATATTTTATTGGGCAGTGATTCTTTATGGAAACAATTCAATGAAAAATCAAAACTTGATAAAATTGATGTGGTGTTTGATAATGCAGGTTCTGCAAATGCCCGCTACATGCAAGATACACTGTTGCTGGGCAAAAAATTTGGAAAAAATGTGTTTGCTGTAAAATCAAATCCGGAAGTGGTGGAATATGTAAGTAAAAATAAAAATGCTATTGGATTCCTAAGCGTAAACTGGATCAGTGATAGTGATGATACATTGACACATAATTTTCTTAAAAAGGTAAAAGTACTTGCCGTTTCAAAAGATGCAAATACGGAGGCTTTTAAACCTTACCAGGCGTATATTAAAACAAAAGATTATCCATTTACGAGATCTATATACATGATCAACAGGCAAACACGAAGAGGTCTTGGTATGGGATTTGTAAATTTCGTGGCCGGAAATAGTGGACAGTTAATGATTTTAAAAGCCGGGCTTATCCCTTCTATAGCACCGATAAGGATGGTAGAAATTAATACAAAGTAATCTCAAGAGCATAATTTAAATTATAGTACCTATGAAAAAGATAAGATGGAGTTTAATGACATGTGTGGTTGTAGTATCTGGAATGTCCGCACAAACCTTAACCGATGCAATTAAACAAACAAGGAACGAGCAATATGAGGCAGCAGATGCAATGTTTAAAAAACTCATACAAGCACAACCAAATAATGGCGATCTCTATTTTTATTATGGAGAGAATTTTTTCAAAAATGAAAATATGGCAATGGCTGCCGAAATGTACCAAACAGGTGCAGATGTGAATGCAACAAATCCGCTTCCTTATGTAGGTATTGGTAAAGTGCAATGGTATAAGGGGAAACAGACAGAAGCAAAAGCTAGTTTTTACAAGGCAACAACACTTGCAAATAATAAAAATGCTACTGTACTTTTGAAAATTGCAGAAACGTATATCAATGCAGATAAAAAAGATTTACCTGAAGCATTTAAATTGCTTGCTACTGCAACCAAACTGGAACCTAAAAACCCAGAAGTGTATTTATTAACCGGGGATGCTTACCTGGAACAAAATGATGGATCTAAAGCCATCGAAAATTATGAAAAAGCATCATCGCTAGATCCTAAATCAGTAATCGCTATTCTCCGTCAGGGACAACTTTACAACCGTGCTAAAAATTATACGCTTGCCCTTGATCACTATAGAAAAGCAAGCTTGATTGATTCTTCTTTTGCACCCGCTTATCGTGAAAAAGCAGAGATATTTTTTAGAGCAGGTCAATATGCAAATGCAGTGGGACAATATAAACATTACTTGCAATTGAATGATAATTGTGGTGCACGTGGCCGTTATGCGGGATTTTTATACAAAGCAAAACAATATGCTGCATCTCTCGAAGCTGCCAAAGAAGCAAAAAAATGCGATCCTAACAATGTATACCTGGATCGTTACCTGGCGTACTCTTCTTTTGAAACAGGTGATTATACGAATGGTATGGCGATGAGCCAATCGTTTTTCTCAAAGGCAAGCGCTGACAAAATAATTGCACAGGATTATGAATATCGCGGAAAACTATATGCAAAAACAGGAAACGATTCATTGGCAATTCTGGATTTCAAAAAAGCATTGGAAATGGATTCCTCAAAAACGGAGCTAAGCAATGATATGTCAAATGCATACATGAAAATGAAAAAGTATGGAGAGGCAATCAATATGTTTAAAGCGAAAGTAAGCGCCGGAAAAGCAGGAGTGAACGATTATTATGCATTGGGTCGTGCGTATTACTATTCGAAAGATTTCGTGAATGCAGATTCTTCATTCTCTAAAATTGTTTCCGAACAACCGGATCTAGCAATTGGCTATTTGTGGAAAGCCAAAGCAAGTGTTCAAACAGATCCGGAAAATAAATTATGGAAAGCAAAAGAATTATACGAGAAATTTATTTCTAAAGTTAAACCTGAAGAAACAGAAAGAAATAAAAAAGACTTAATTGATGCTTATAATTACCTGGCAGCATATTATGCAAGTAAAAAGGATTGCGCGAATACAAAACTATACATGCAAAAAGTTTTAGAATTGGATGCAACAAATGCACAAGCGAAAAAAGTATTAGCAGCTAAATGCTAATTTAATTTAAGATAACTAGAATAACGGTTTGGGGATATTAACGCTAATGGTTTCAAAAACCATTAGCGTTTTTTAATGCAATTAATCTACTCGTTTCAGATTCAATTCTCCTTTTGGCGGAGCAATAATCAACGGAACAGTTTCAACAGTTACAGAGCTTGTATCCAATCCAAATGCTTTCTCTTCAGATAAGCTGAGGTGTTTTAGAAAGGAATGTATATCCAAAACCATTTTCTCATGAATTGGTAATTCATTTTCGTAGGATAAAAATTTCTCGATAACAATGAATCGAAAATCACCAATGATATTGTTTTTGTGAAGAGAAGTATAACGACTGGTAATATCCACTTCCTTATTTTTTACCATATCTTCCACCACTTTCCGGAACATCAGGTTGATGCGTGGAGCTACACGAAACCCAAGTCTAAAATCAATACGGATCACATCATCATGAATAAATTCACTCACTTTGTATTCCATACGATACGGTTCATCGACTACATCAACATGCACAAACCAATAAATATCTGCACGTTTGGGACGTTTTTGCATAATGGAATAAATAATCTTTGATTCAATTTCTTCCCGATTATCCGCACTGGTAAGGTAAACCAAATGGGTTGCATATTTGGGAATGGTTAAGTCATGACTAAGGTCTTCCAATATGGGCAGATAATCCTGTAGGCGTACAAATTCCAAATAACGGTTTCTGATTTTACGTGCGTAATACCAAATAAACATAATAGACGAAAGGATAACAGCAATCATCAAACTGATCCAGCCACCTCTTAAAAATTTATCCATTTGTGCGATGAGGAAGGATACTTCTATAATTAAATAGGTAACAATAAAACCCCAAATGAGCGGTGGCCAATAATGTTTGATCTTCATGAAATACGTTAACAATCGGGAAGACATTAACATCCCTAAAATGATGGTCAGCCCATACGCTGCCTCCATTTTTGTAGATTCTTTGAAGTAAAGCACAACCATAATACATCCAGCGCACAACAACCAATTTACCGAAGGAATATACAGCTGTCCTCTTAAGTCACTGGGGTATTTAATCTTGGCTTTGGGCCAGAAGTTAAGACGAATGGCCTCATTTATCAATGTAAAGGACCCGCTGATTAATGCCTGACTAGCTACTACTGTAGCAACTGTTGCTAAAGCGATTCCGAACGGAAGAAACCAAGTGGCCATCATTCCATAAAAAGGACTTACACCATTTAATTTTTCACCTTCATGTGCCAATAACCAGGCGCCTTGACCAAAATAATTTAAAATCAATGTCAGCTTAACAAAGGACCAGGCGATTCGAATGTTCTTTTTTCCACAATGTCCTAAATCGGAATACAAGGCCTCTGCTCCGGTTGTACATAAAAAAACTGCTCCTAACAACCAGAAACCACCACGGTTAATAATTAGATCATAGGCATAATAAGGGTTTAAGGCGCTTAAAACCGACCAATTGTGAGAAAGTTCAATGGTTCCAAGTATGCCCAACATTAAAAACCACATGAGCATAATAGGACCAAACAGATTACCAATGGATTTTGTTCCAAATTGCTGAATGGCAAAAAGGCCAATAATAATAGCAATAACAATAGGAACCGTATGAAGGTGACTTAATGGTTTAAACATCCGAAGCCCTTCAACAGCTGCAGAGACAGAGATAGGAGGTGTAATGATACCTTCCGCCAGAATAGCACTACCACCAATTACAGCTGGATAGAGCAACCACTTCACTTTTGTTTTTTTGACCAGCGTATATAACGAAAAGATACCACCCTCCCCCTTGTTATCTGCGCGTAAGGTAAGCATCACATATTTTAAAGTAGTTTGTAAGGTAAGTGTCCAAACAATACAGGAAAGAGCTCCTTTTACAGTTTGCCCATCAATTTCAGCATGTCCAACAATGGCATTCAATACGTACAAGGGGGATGTACCAATATCACCGAAAATAATTCCTAATGTAACAAGTAAGCCGGCTGCGGATAAACTGTGAACGTTGTCTTTGCTCATGTAACGAATTAGATAAAGACCAAAGATAGTAATATTAGCATCTAATGGACAGTACTATAAAAAGGATATTTCTTATTGACTTCTTTTAATATGGTAATTAGCTTAATCGTTCTTTTTTCGCGTCCTTCTTTATTAAGATGGTATACAGTATCAAAAAATAAGGAATCATCCATTGCAAAATCAATGGGCTTACAAATAATTGGGATTTGTAAATTAGCTGATAAATTAGCATCGAATTTTTCTATAATATCTTTATTTCTTTTAAACTCTGAAACAGGATGAGGAGGATAAAGGAAAAATACCTTAATATTAGTTGTATTCGCATATTCATAAAATGCATTTAATAAATCAATAGCATGATCCCAGTTTCGGTATTTCATAAACCCCCCATCTTTTAAAGTATCGGGAGGCTTCCTATCCAAATGTGAAATCACATCTCCATTCTCATTAAAAGCAGTCCTCCTATAGATGGGTGGTTCTTTCGTATCATTGAGTAAATCACTTTTAATTTTTTTTGAATGGAAAAAAAACGATTTCAAATTTTTTCTTGTTTCTGAAATATGAAGGCGAATTTCCATCACCGTATTGGTAGTGTAATATGATTTTGCAGGGGGGTAAAAGTTACTGGTGAATTTTTGTAATTTATAATTCCCATCAGCATTAAGAAAATATTCAAAAGAAAGAAATACAATATCTCCACTTTTAGCAGTTCGCTTTAATTCCTCTAACATAAATGATAAACCTAATCCGCCTTGTAATCCTAAATTTACGACAGGCATATGAACCTGTTTTTCAATTTCGGGACTGTTTATCCCGAAAGCTACATTGGACCCTCCAGCAAAAAGTATCTTTGCTGTGTTTATTTTATCTGAAAAAGCATGCTTGTCAATTATTGCTGCCATATAATCATTTTTTACCTTTGGACTATCGGAAGGTATAAGCGATGCAGCACCATACAACATGATTACTATAAGAGAGAAGAAAGCAATTTTTTTTAAAAAATAATTTATCATATTGATTTAAAATTGGAAATAGATAAATTGTTGTTCCTTAGTATCAGCGTACCAGAATATTAAAATAACAATGGTCAGATACATTAGATATCGAACAGGTGTTCTCCATTTTAATCCCAATTTTGCAATAGCGAATTGTTCTTCTCTTCCAATCCATTCAATGACCAGAAACACAACTATTAAAACAAGTAAATTTGTTGGTCTGAAAGTAGGTACGGAGAATAACGATGGAGAAAAAATTTGTGATATAATCTGAATAGCATCTGTTAAAGTATCTGCTCTAAAAAAAATCCATGCAAAAACAGTCAATGTAAAGGTTATTCCAATCGAAATTATTTCTTTAATGCTTGGTAAATTTTTACCTTGGGCTACGATGTTAAGATTATTTCTATTGGTATTAAAAATAATCGAAGGCATTATATACAAGGCATTTAGTGCTCCCCAAACGATAAACGTCCAATTTGCGCCATGCCAAAACCCACTTACAAGAAATATAATAAATGTATTTCTAATCTTCATCCACACACCGCCTTTGCTTCCACCTAAAGGAATATACAGGTAATCTCTAAACCAGGTGGAAAGAGAAATGTGCCATCTTCTCCAGAATTCAGCGATGTCTCTTGAAAAATAAGGGAAAGCAAAATTCCTTAATAATTCAATTCCAAAAAGTCTTGCGGTACCCAAAGCGATGTCAGAATAGCCTGAAAAGTCACCATAAATTTGGAAAGCAAAAAATAGCGATCCAACAAAAAGAGTACTCCCTGAATAATTATGATAATCATTAAAAATGATACGTGCATAGTCACCACATTGATCTGCGATAACAATTTTTTTAAATAGGCCCCATAAAATTTGCCTCAGCCCATCAACGGCTTTGGTATAATCGAATGTTCTATTTTCTTTTATTTGTGGAAGAAGATGAGTTGCACGTTCAATTGGTCCGGCAACGAGTAAAGGAAAAAAGCTCACAAAGACAGAATAATCGATAAAATTTTTTTCGGCCTTAATTTTACCTTTATAAATATCAATAACATACGATAATCCATGAAAGGTATAAAAGGAAATACCCACGGGAAGTATTATTTCTAGTGTCCAGGGGTTTATTTTTAATCCAAAACCCGAAAGAAGATCAGCAAAAGATTCCGCGAAAAAATTATAATATTTAAAAAAAACAAGGAACCCTAAATTTATGGAAATACTTAGCCAAAACCAAAATCGCTTTGTTGCTCTATTTGTGCTTTTAGATATTTTTATTCCGGTATAATAATCCAATACCGTTGAAAAACAAAGTAAAAATAAAAATCGCGGATCCCAACAAGCATAGAAGTAATAACTCGAAATGAGCAATAGAATGTTTTGAAACCTTAAATCTTTGTTTGTAATAAACCAGAAGAGTAAAAATACGATAGGTAAGAAGATAGCAAAACTTATGGAGTTAAAAAGCATACCAGTTGACTATATTTTTATTTATAAAAGCATACTCGTTTGGCATCACCATTATTACCATCATTATTCTACTTAACAAATGTAACAAATAAGCTTTTGGTAAAATCAGCAGGTCTGTAAAAGAAAATTATCGGTATTTAGATAAACTAATCTATAAATAAAAGGGGTTACAACCCGCAGACGTGTTGTAACCCTTAATTTTGTTGCTCCTTCTACTGGACTTGAACCAGTGACCCTCTGATTAACAGTCAGATGCTCTAACCAACTGAGCTAAGAAGGAATTTTCCCGTTAAAAAGGAGTGCAATATTACTATGTTTGAAGCAAATATGCAATATATTTGTGTAAATATTTCTAAAAAATAACATTATGAGCTTATTAGTAGTAGGTTCGGTGGCCTTTGATGCTATCGAAACACCTTTCGGAAAAACCGATAAAATACTAGGAGGAGCAGCAACATACATTTCGTTAGCAGCATCCTATTTTACAAAAAACATCAATCTGGTTTCCGTTGTAGGTGGTGATTTTCCTGCAGAGCACATCAAATTATTGCAGAAACATAATGTTAATACCGATGGTTTACAAATTTTGAAAGATCAAAAAACGTTTTTTTGGTCAGGAAAATATCACAATGATATGAATACCCGTGATACACTTATTACGGAGCTAAACGTGTTGGAAACATTTAACCCTGTTGTTCCTGAAGCGTATCAAAATTGCGAATTTTTAATGCTAGGCAATCTTGTACCTGCTGTTCAGCAAAATGTATTAAAGCAACTGAAAAAACGCCCAAAATTAATCGTTTTGGATACTATGAATTTTTGGATGGACATTGCATTGGAAGATTTGAAAAAAACATTGACCATGGTGGATGTTTTAACTGTTAATGATGCTGAAGCTCGTCAATTATCAGGTGAATACTCATTGGTTAAAGCTGCTCAGAAGATTTTGAAAATGGGCCCTAAATATTTGATAATTAAAAAAGGAGAACATGGTGCACTTTTATTTAACAAAGAGCAAGTGTTTTTTGCACCGGCATTACCGCTAGAAGATGTGTTTGATCCAACAGGAGCAGGCGATAGCTTTGCAGGTGGATTCATCGGTTACTTGGCGCAAACAAAGGATATTTCTTTTGATAACATGAAACGTGCTATCATTTTTGGTTCTGCAACAGCTTCTTTCTGCGTAGAGAAATTCGGAACACAAAATTTAGTGAACCTTACGAATGATCAGGTAGAATCACGTGTTCAGGAGTTTGTGGATTTAGTTCAATTTGATATTTCCTTGGTATAATAAAAAAACTAAAAAACTATGTATCTATGTGTTTGATTTATTTTAACACAAAGGCACATAGTTTTTGCTTTCAGTTATAGTGTAATAGCTCCTTGTGGATGCCTGGATCCTATATATAGCGCGACTTTTGAGAGTTATTTAGCAGTAGTAAACAATTCATCCGCTTTTTTCCAATTCACTACACTCCACCAACTGCTAATATATTCCGCTCTGCGATTTTGATTTTTCAAGTAATACGCATGTTCCCATACATCCAGTGCAAGAACAGGTGTGCCTTTTACATCTACACTCGTCAAATTCATCAAAGGATTATCCTGATTGGCAGTGGAGGTGATGGTTAGTTTCCCATTTTTAACAACCAGCCATGCCCAACCTGAACCAAAACGTTTGGTTGCAGCATCTGCAAATTGTTTTTTAAATTCATCATACGATGTAAAAGTGCTTTTAATCGCCTCCGCTAATTTTCCTGTTGGTACATTATCCGCCGCATTACCCGAACTCATTAAGGTCCAGAATAAAGAGTGATTGTAATGACCACCGGCATTGTTGCGTATAGCATCTGGTAATTTATCCATTTTTGCAAACAAACTTTCCAACGTTGGAGAGGCTCCTATAACTGCAGCATCAACTGTTTCCAATGCTTTATTCAAATTATTAACGTAGGCTTGATGATGTTTGGAATGATGAATCTCCATCGTCATCTTATCAATATGAGGTTCTAAAGCCTCATATCCATAAGGTAACGCAGGGAGTGTGAATTTGCCACCTTCATTCAGGTTTGCTAAATCAGTTGTAAAAGGTGCAGATTCAGCAAATAAATTTTTTGTAAAGGAAGTTGCCGCAAGTGTACCTATTGCTAGTGTTGCGGATCTTTTAATAAAATCTCTGCGAGAGTTTTGACGTTTCATTTTTTTGGGGGATTTAAATTTTTTGATTGCCATAATTTCATCAAGCATTGTTCCATAACAAGAAATAAAATGTATTTAAAAAAGAACAGATACCTGATTTTTATTTGATTAATCATGGATGAAAACCTAAAGATAATTATTTCTTTCGTGTAAAATACGCTTAATGGTACTGCTATTTTTTTGCCGTTCATCAAATAATTCACAAAAGAACACGCTATTTTTCGTAAACTTGAACAACAATATATGATACAATGTTAAATCGATTTATCTCCCTACTTATTTGTGTTGCCTTTTTTCAGGCCTGTTCTGTTTCAAAAAAAGCAGCTAATGTACCTGTAACAATTAACCTGGATACACTTGCCGTAAAAGAAAAAGTGCCGGTACAAGCTGTTTATAGAGCTTCTGCAACACGTATCAACGATATTCTTCACACAAAACTGGAAGTGAGTTTTGATTGGAATAAGAAATATCTTTTTGGTAAAGCCACACTCACCATCAAGCCCTATTTTTATCCTACTGCTATTTTGGATTTGAATGCAAGAGGAATGGAAATCGAACAAGTTGCATTGTTAGCTGGTACTGCAAAAAAGGATTTAAAATACACGTACAAAGATAATGTGATTCATATTGAGCTTGACAAAACCTATCAAAATACAGAAGAGTATCGCATTTTTATTGATTACATCGCAAAACCAAATGAACTGGAAAAAGGCGGTAGCGCTGCAATTACCGATGACAAAGGATTGTATTTTATAAATGCGGATGGAAAAGATAAAGATAAACCCCAACAAATTTGGACACAAGGTGAAACGGAATCGAATTCAGTTTGGATGCCTACCATTGATAAGCCAAATGAACGCATGACCCAGGAAATTTATATTACAACTGAAGATAAATATGTAACACTTTCAAATGGTGAATTGGTGTCTTCATCTCATAATGGGGATGGAACACATACCGATTATTGGAAAATAGATTTACCGCATGCTCCCTATCTAACAATGATGGCCATTGGAGATTTTGCAATTGTAAAAGATAAATGGAGAGACAAGGAAGTGAATTATTATGTAGAAAAAAAATACGAACCATATGCACGAAACACTTTTGGAAACACTCCTGAGATGATGGAATTTTTCTCGAAAAAATTAGGAGTTGATTATGCCTGGAACAAGTATTCCCAAATTGTTGTCCGCGATTATGTTTCAGGTGCCATGGAAAATACCACCGCCACTTTACATGGAGAGTTCATGAATAGAACAGCTAAAGAATTGTTGTATCAAGATTATGAGGATGTCATTTCACATGAGCTGTTTCACCAATGGTTTGGAGATCTTGTTACGACTGAATCTTGGAGTAATATTCCTTTGAATGAATCATTTGCAACGTATGGTGAATATTTGTGGAACGAATATAAATATGGAAAAGACGCGGCAGATCAACAGCATCAAGAAGCAAAGGATAAATACCTGGTAGAATCTCTTCAAAAGAAAGAAACACTTATCCGCTTTCATTATGATAGCCGGGAAGATATGTTTGACAGACATAGCTATGAAAAAGGAGGACAGGTATTGCACATGCTTCGCAACTATGTGGGGGACGATGCTTTTTTTGCCTCATTAAAATTATACCTGGAGACAAATGAATTTAAATCGGTTGAAATTCATAATTTGAGATTAGCCTTTGAACAGGTTACCGGTGAAGATTTAAACTGGTTTTTTAATCAATGGTTTTTATCACCTGGACATCCAGAGTTGGAGATTCATACATCCTATGATGCCCTAACAAAAAAAGAAAAAGTAGAGATTAAACAAACACAAGATTTAACAAAAATACCTGTATTTGAAATTCCAATGTATATTGATATATATAGCGGAGGAAAGGTTGAACGAAAAAAGATACATGTTGAGCAAGCTAAACAGGAATTTTATTTTGATGCTGCGCAGCAACCGGATCTGGTAAATGTAGATGCAGAAAAAATGCTATTGTGCCGCAAAATAGATGTAAAAGCAATAAGTGAATGGGCATTTCAATACGCACATGCACCTTTGTATCTGGATCGTTATGAAGCGCTGAATGCTTTGGCAGTAAAAGCAAAGGATTCATTGGCAGCAAAAACGATTCTATCTGCTTTAAATGATAAGCATTGGAGCTTGCGTAAAAAAGCCATTTCAAACTTGAAGTTATGTAAAGCAGGAAATGAGCAGGAGATAAAAAATAAACTTATCGCATTGGCGAACGCAGATGATAAAGCAATGGTGAGAGAAGCAGCAATTGACTACTTAGCGGCGAACTATAAAGATGAAGATTTGCGTGAAGTGTACCAGACGGCTTTAAAAGATAAAACGGATGAAGTGATCGGATCTGCGTTGATAGGGCTCGTAAAAATAGATCAGAAGGCCGGTATGACTGCCGCCAAAGAATTGGAAAACACGGATAATTTAAATCTTTCAACAGCAATCATGGATGTATATGCGGATTATGGCTCAGAAGAAAATAACAATTTTTTTATTAAAACGTCTGAAGCCTTTAAAACGTATTACATCAGGCAATTCATTATGTCTTATGGTGCCTTTTTAAAAAGGTTAACAAATTATGAAACACTAAATGCCGGTGTTGATTTTCTAATTCCCTATGTAAACACGAACAACTTTAACCCTTATGGGAAGAACTATTTAAAAACAGCTTTAACGGGTATAAAATTAGAGTTGGATAAGCGAATCGAAGAGGGGAACAAAAAATTAAAAACAACAGATGTTTTAAAAATGGATGAAGCGGATAAAATTGTACAAGCTAAAATAGAGAAGGATAAAATCGAAAAACAACGAATAACGGATAGCTACAACAGTATAAAATAATCCTAGTCATCTGCTAATTGCAGCAGCGCTTCATTTAATTCCAGTTGTGTTTTTCTGTTTTTTTGTTGAATGGCAACCTCAATGCCTTTTCGATACGTATCAATTGCCGCGTCAATTTGCTTTGTAAGCTCGTAGTATTTCCCAAGCTGATAGTAGGCACCCAGGTAATTTTTATCACGTTCAATAATTTCCGTAATCAATTTAATAGCGCTTGTTATATCATTGGCTTTAGCATGCTCCAAGGCCAATGCATAATTTAAAAACGAATCATGAGGTTCTGTTTCCAGCATTTTTTGAAGCTGTTCCATTCGGTTACTCATTGTTTCGCGTATTAAAATTAAATAACAGATTTAAATTGTTTTAGAAAACGTACATCATTTTCAAAAAATAAACGTAAATCTTTTACCTGATATTTTAACATGGTGATTCGCTCTATGCCCATTCCAAAGGCAAAGCCACTGTATTGTGTGCTATCAATTTTACAATTTTGTAATACAGCTGGGTCCACCATTCCACAACCTAATATTTCTACCCAACCTGCTCCTTTGCAGATATTACATCCTTTGCCTTTGCAAAAAGGACAAGAGATATCCATCTCAGCACTGATCTCCGTGAAAGGGAAAAAAGAAGGGCGCAAACGGATTTTTGTTTCTTCACCAAACATCTCTTTTGAAAAATATAAAAGTGTTTGTTTTAAATCAGCGAATGAAACTTTCTTGTCAATGTATAATCCTTCCACCTGATGAAACTGACAATGCGCACGAGCAGATATAGCCTCATTGCGGTATACACGGCCCGGTGAAATGGTACGAATAGGAGGCTGACCACCTTCCATAATATGCACTTGGACAGAAGAAGTTTGTGTGCGCAACACGATATCGGGATTTTCCTGAATGTAAAATGTATCCTGCATGTCGCGTGCAGGATGATCTGCTGGTGTATTTAAAGCAGTAAAGTTATGCCAGTCGTCTTCTATTTCCGGCCCTTCTGAAACAGTGAAACCAATTTTTGAAAAAATATCTACGATTTGATTTCGAATAATGGATAAGGGATGACGTGAGCCTAGGGCAATTGTTTCGGCGGGTAAACTAAGATCCATCAATTCCTCAGAAGCATCAGCCGTTGATCCAAATTTTTCTTTTAGGTGGTTGATCTTATCTTGTGCTTTAATTTTAAGATCATTTAATCGTTGACCAACTTCTTTTCTTAAAGACGGTTCAACGGTTTTAAAATCTTCAAATAATGCGGTAAGCTTGCCTTTTTTACTTAATATCTTGATACGAAATTCTTCAACATTCTCTTTTGAGTTTGCTGTGAACGCTTCAATTTCGTTTAGTAATTCATCAATTTTATTCTTCATTTACTGAAATATATTTGTGCAAAGGTAATAAACGTATTAAATACTAGTGAATGACGGATATTTTAAGAATACGAATATCCTGCTCGGGTCTGTTATTTTTATCAGTCGATTGAGCAGCTATTTTGTCCACAATCTCCAAGCCTTCGTATACTTCTCCGAATATCGTATAATTGGTATCCAGATGAGGTGTGCCGCCAATAGTAGTATAAGCCTCTGTTTGCGCTTTGGAGAACGCATAAGGAGTTATATTGAGTAACTCTTGATCAACTTTTTTATCAATCAGGGAATTCACGAATTTAACACTGTCCATTAGTTCTCTTTTCGAATAGTCTTTGTATTTACTTAATAAACCGGCATTTTCAGGGTTGTTAATGACGCGGTTCAATGCCATGGAGCGGGTGATGCGTTTCGCCTGAACATTTAGTAATGAATCGGTAAAAACCTTGCCCTGAACAATATAAAATTGTGAACCACTGGATGCACGGGAAGGGTTATCCAGATCAAATTCACGAGCTGCGGCCAATACGCCTTTTTTGTGAAATAAGTTGGAATTGAATTCTGCCGGAAGTTCATAAGATGGGCCTCCTTCGCCCAAAAGTGTTCCAGGAAGCGCATGTTTTGAATCAGGATCCCCACCTTGTATCATAAAACCCTTGATAACACGGTGGAAGAGCAAACTATCAAAATAACGCTCATTGGTCAGTTTAACGAAGTTATCACGGTGGAGGGGAGTTTCATTGTATAGCTTTACTTTAATGTCTCCCAATGAAGTAGCGATTAACACCTTTACCTGAGCATTATCAGGGCTGGCTTGTGCTTG
>C688J18823_10000098_pt1 | contig 44779 bp, 40 predicted proteins | sample HopSoiMetagenom1_FD_18823 | JGI IMG/M metagenome (IMG submission 18823)
AGACCAGCGAAGGCCGGCCGCGGATGGCCACCGCCACGCCCAGAGCCACGACGAGGAGGAACACCAACACCGTGCGCGGGTTGAGCCCTGCCTCCTTGAAGGTGCGGTAACGGATGGTGGAGACCATCAGGAAGGCCAGCACCAGCACCAGGGTGGCGATGGGCCACTGCCCCACCATCTCCGCCACCGGCGCGCGCGTGTTGTTGAGCGCGATCACCACCGAGACCAGCATGCCCGCCGCCAGCGGGATGGGGAGCCCCACGAAGTAGCGCTGCGTCCCCGTCTCCGCGTGGGCGAGCACGTTGAACCGCGCCAGGCGGATGGCGCCACAGGCTGCGAAGACGGAGGAGATGATGATGCCGGCGATCCCCATCCCCGCCAGCGCCCACTTGTAGACGAGGATGGCGGGCGCCACTCCGAACGAGATCACGTCGGCGAGCGAGTCCAATTCCACCCCGAACTCGCTCTGCGTGCGCGTCAGCCGCGCCACGCGCCCGTCGAAGGCGTCGAAGAAGCTGCCGAAGAAGATGGCCACCGCCGCCCGGTAGAAGTTGTCGCCGGTCGGATCTCCCGCCGAGAGCGTGATGGAGTAGACGCCGCAGAAGATGCTGCTCACCGTGAACAGATTGGGCAGCACGAACATGAGCTTGCGCAGGTTCGCCCGGGGACGGCGTCGCCGTCGCCTCTCCGCGGGCGGCTGTCTCTCTTCCTGCATTTCGGGCCGCGACGCTAGCACGCCGGGAATGCCCCCGCCACGGCGGCGGGACGTGCTTCAGCGCGTGGCGCTCATGGTCGCCGGGGCTTGGGGAGCCCCCGCCGGCGGCTGCAGGTCTGCCTGGGTGACGGAACCCTCTTCGACCAGCGTGGCCGCGGCGTTGAAGGCAAAGCCCTTGAACTGAACCTCCACCGAGAGGGGGAGCCCGCGCCAGATGCAACGCGTGAGCGTTCCGCCGCCGGCCAGCTGCTCGCTGACGATCTTGCAAGGGTGGCCCGCGATGCGGTCGGTGTTGGCGTTGGCGAGCGACGGCGACGCCGCCAGGCCCAGCTGCACGGCGTGCTCGAACGTCTTCTTCTTCGGCTCGTCGACCTTGCCGCCGCGCAGGTGCAGCGCCTCCGAAGCGAGGCCGTCCACCCAGAACTCGCCGGCGTCGGCGTCACCCCTGACGCTGGCCCGCAAGCGCGCGCCCTCCGCCCAGACGTCGATCTCAGCCAGCCGCGCTTCGGCCTTGCCGGCCTGCGCCCGCGCCATCAGCGAGATGTGCGCCTTGGCGAACGGCTCCCGAGGCACCGCTTGGCCGGCCGACAGCGCCGGCAGCGCAACCAGGAGCCAGATGGCGCATCTCCCCCGCTTCACACCCACAGTGTCATCGATCAGGAAACCCGGATCAAGTCAGGCACTTGCCCGACCCTATTGGGGGCCCTTGGGACCGGGCAGCAGCAGGGGTCCCTCCCGCACGGCGGTCGTGCGCTCGCCCGTCCCGTGCCTTGCCACCAGGTCAGCCGGGGAGACGCCCAGCAGCTTGCACGCGCGGGCGATCAACGCCTTGGCGTCCAGGAAGTGCAGCCGGTCCCCCTCGAATGCCGCGACGATGACGCCCTTGCACTCCGGCAGCCGCGCGCCGATCGACTCCAGGTGGTACACCAGCCTCGGCAGGAGGGCGGTGGCAAAGGCCTCGAAGTTGCTGAGGACCATCTCGTAGGCCCGGAGGGCCGGCCCGCCCTCGTCGTCGGGGTCGCCGCCGGCGCGCTTACGCCTTGCGCGCGAGATCGCCACGTTCGCGTCGCGCGCCGCGGCGGTCTCGAATTCGTCCTGGAGCAACTGGCCGAGCTTTTCTTCCATGCCTACAGTCTCCCTGAACGAACGGGGGCAGGCTTGCCCGCAGAGGTGCGCCTGCCCATCCTTGTTGCACACTCAGGCGTTGCGCACGTCTGCTCCAGGGAGTGGGAGTGGAGAAATCGTCCCGAATCATTGCCATCTTCAACACCAATCCGGAAGTGCTGGAAGTCGTTCGCGAATCGCTCCAGCAGGCAGGCTTCCAAGCCGTGATCGCGTACATCGATGACTTGAAGCGCGGCCGGCTCGACATGATCCAGTTCGTCGAGGAGCACAAGCCGGACGTGATCGTCTACGACGTGGCCCCGCCCTACGACACGAACTGGACCTTCCTGCGATTGATGCGGAACTCCAAGGTGATGCAGGGCCGGGCGTTCGTGGTGACCACCACCAACAAGCGCGCGCTCGACGAGCTGATCGGCCCCAACGACGCGGTCGAGCTGCTCTGCAAGCCCTACGATCTGCAGCAGATCGTCGATGCCTGCACCACCGCCTTCGAGAAGCAGGTCGGCGCCAGGTCAGCGTAGCTCGGCCCGCCGCGCCTCCAGCACGTCGCCCAGCGCGCGGCTCGGGGCCGGGCGATCCGCCTTCGGCTCCGGCACGTCGGAGAGCACCACGATGAGCAGCTGCTCGGAGGGGATCCACTTCACCACGCCGTTGTGGCCGTAGTCCTCGGTGCCGCGGGTCCAGATGGTGGGGCCGTCGACGAAGAAGCCGCGGCCGGCGAACCCTTCGCTGAGCTTCACCGTCTGCTGCCAGAGCAGATCGACCGAGGAAGGCGAGAGCAGCCGTCCCCCGGCGAGCGCGTGGACGAAGCGCGAGAGGTCCTGCGCCGTGGTGCAGATTCCCTCGGCGCCCTTGAATCCCCAGTTCTCGCGGGCGCGGTCGCCTTGCGGCGGGCGCGTCAAGCGCGCGACCCGCGCACCGGGAAAGCAGCGCGGCCAGAACCCGGTGTGGCGGAGGCCGGCGCGGTCGAGGATCTCGCGCTGCAGCAGCTCGAAGAAAGGCGCACCGCCCTTGCGCTCGGCGACGATGGCGAGCAGCGAGTATCCGTCGTTGCTGTAGGCGAACTTTCCTTTCGGTCCGCGCGGCAGTGCCAGGACGGTGCGCTGCGCCGCGTCGATGTCGGCGATTCCCTCCGCCGCATAGGCCGCGCGCGGCAGGCCCGAGGTGTGGGTGAGCAGCTCGTCGACGGTGACGTCGCCGACCCGGTCCTCGAGCCGCAGCTTCCCCTGCTCCCGCAGGCGCAGGACGAGGGCGGCGGTGAAGCTCTTGGAGATGGACGCGACCCAGAAGGTGGTGTCAGCGGGCTCGCCGTAGCCCTTGTCGACGAGAACCTTTCCCGCTCGCTCGACGCGAACCACGCCCCGAAAGTGCTGGGCCCGGGCGGCGCTGTCGACCAGGGAAACGGCAGCGGCCAGGAAGAAGAGAAGCATGCTAATGGATTAGCACACCGAGGGATCTTCCGCGCGCGGCGAGCGCGGGCGGTGCTAGGTACCCTTCTTCAGCTCGGTGAGGATGAGCTTGGCGATGGCCTTGAGCGTCTCGTACACCCCCTCGCCCTTGGGGGCTACCGCCTCGAAGTGGGGCACGCCCTTGGGGTTGAGCAGGTTCTGCAGCTCTTCCATCGGCGCGGCGTTGGGCAGGTCGCGCTTGTTGTACTGGACGACGTAGGGAACCTTGTCCAGGTCGTAGCCCTGCTCTTGAAGATTCGTGCGCAGGTTCTCCACCGACTCGATGTTCGCCTCCATGCGCTCGATCTGCGAGTCGGCCACGAACACGACCCCGTCCACGCCCTTGAGGATCAGCTTGCGGGAGGCGTCGTAGAAGACCTGCCCGGGCACCGTGTAGAGGTGGAAGCGGGTCTTGAAACCGCGGATCTCGCCCAACGACAGCGGCAGGAAGTCGAAGAAGAGCGTGCGCTCCGTCTCCGTCGCCAGCGAGATCATCTTGCCCTTCGCCTGCTGGTTGGTGTTGGCGTAGATGAACTGGAGATTGGTCGTCTTCCCGCACAGGCCGGGCCCGTAATAGACGATCTTGCAGTTGATCTCACGCGAGCTGTAATTGATGAAGCTCATTGCCGGTCGGGCCTTCCTTAATCGCTGAAGAGGTTGTCGATGTCGTCGTCGGTGATCTCCGCGAAGGGAGAGCCGGCGCCGGGGACCTGGACCTTCTTCATCAGCCCGTCGAAGATCTTGTTGAGCTCGTCGGAAGCTTTCTTCACGCGCAGCCGCACCAGCCCCAGGCTGGAGCGGGAATCGAAGATCACCACCAGGATCACCCGCCCGCCGATGATGCTGATGTGCAGGTTGTCCTTCTCCCCCTCGTGAAAGAGGATGGAGAACTCCTTCTCGCCGATCAGCTTGGCCAGGCCTCCGGTGGCGGCGATGTTGCCGGCGGTGAGCGAGGCGAGCGAGGTGGTGTCGAGGTTCTCGGTGGCGCCCACCGAGGCGATCAGCTGGCCGTTCTTGTCGACGAGAAACACGATCTTGGCGTTGGCTTCCCGCGACAGCCGCTCGCAGACCCCGCTGATCTGCTGGAATTCCTCGTCGTACATCACCATCTGCGGCTGCATCGCGAGACCTCTTCCCGGGGTAGAGTCGGTGTGCGGACGCTAACAGACGCACGCCTTCAGGTCTAGAAGTTGCGTGACGCTGCATGCGCCTACATTTCCTCAGCTTCCTGGGATTGTTTCACTCCGTCCGCAAGCAGACGCCCGCTGCTTGCCAGTCCGCCACACGAGGGGTACGAATGTCTGGTCCGGTCCTGCGCGACCGCCCTGGAGGAGCCCATGCTCCGAGCCGCCCTGCTGGGGATCCTTGTATCGTTCCTGTTCGCCTGCACGCACACCAACAAGTCCAACGCCTTGCAGCGCAAGGGCGGCGACCGCGCACTCTTCGTCGGGCACACACCCGACGGGCAGATGGTGGTGGCCGCGCACCATTACGACGCCATGAACGGCCTCGCCATCACGTCGGACGAGATCGACGCCACCTCGACGGAGGACGGCACGCTGCTGACCTGCAGGCGCGAGGTCGTCACCGGCTCGCACTATCCGCAGTGGTTCTGCCGCTACAAGGAGGATCATGAGCGGCAGGCCGACGCGGACCGGCAGCGGGCACGGAACTTCCTCGAGGAAGGGCGTTCCACCACCTGCGGCGACTGCGCGAGCCACTGACTTCCGGCGATCAGATCTCCCGGCGGCCCGAGATGGCGCGCGCCAGCGTCACCTGGTCGGCATATTCCAGATCGCCGCCCATCGGCACGCCCTGCGCGATGCGCGTGACGCGCACGCCCAGCGGCTTCACCAGCCGCGTGATGTAGAGCGCCGTCGCCTCGCCCTCCACGGTGGGATCGGTGGCGACGATCACCTCTTCGACCGCCTGGCCAGACCGTTCCGGAGCCAGGCGGGCAACCAATTCCTTCAATCGCAGCTGGTCGGGACCCACACCGTCGAGGGGGCTGAGGGCCCCGTGCAGCACGTGGTAGCGGCCGCGGAACTCGCGCGTGCGCTCGACGGCCAATAGATCCGGCACCGTCTCCACCACGCAGATCATCCGCGCATCGCGCTGGGAATCCTTGCAGATGACGCACGGGTCCTGCGCGGTCAGGTTGCAGCACACCGAGCAGAGCCGCACCTCCTGGCGAAGCGCGAGCAGAGCGGCCGCCAGATCCTGCGCGTAGTCGGGCGGGGTCTCGAGGATATGGAAGGCGAGCCGCTGCGCCGTCTTCTCGCCCACGCCGGGAAGCCGCGCCAGGAGCAGCGTGAGGCGGGCGATGGGATCGCTCACTTCGGGAAGCCCGGGATCATCCCGCCCAGGCCGGAGGCCAACCCCGACATGGGATTTTCGGCGGCCGCCGCCTCCTGCGCGGCGCGCAGCGCGGAGTTGACCGCTGCCAGCACCAGATCCTCCAGCATGGCCACGTCGCGCGGATCGACCGCCTGCTTGTCGATCTGCACCTTCTGGATCTCGCCCTTGCCGTTGGCGGTGACGATCACCATGCCGCCGCCGGCGGTGCCGGTGACGGTCTTCTCTGCGAGACGCTCCTGTGCCTTCTGCATCTGCTCCTGCAGCTGCTGCGCGTGCTGGAAGAGCTCATTCAGATCCAAGCCGGGCATCGCTTACTCCTCTCCCAGGTCGCGGACGTCCTCGATCTCGCCGCCCAGCACCTCGACGGCGGCGCGCACCGCCGGGTGCTCCCGGGCCAGGGCGATGCGGCCCTCCGAGGCGCGGGCACGCAGCTTCTGCTTTTGCTCCGCCACGGAGCCGTCCGCGGGAGCTTCCTGCTCGATCAGGATCAGCGGCGCGCGGAACCCCAGCGCTTTCTCGAAGGCGGCCTCCACGGCGGCGCGGGTTTCCTTGTCGGCGAGGATGAGCGCGCGTCCGTCGCCCTTGCGGTAGGCAATCTGGACGGCGCCGCGGTCGATCTTCACCGGGACGGCGTGCTCGAGAGCGCTGGCGGCGGCGGGTTTACGGGCGGCGCGGACGGACTCGATGAGCTGGCGCCAGCGGGCATGGAGGTCGAGGGGCTTGGGAGAGGAAGGTTCGTCTGCGTCCTGGTCGGAGCTCGCACTCTCGTTCGAGCTGGCGGCCTGCGGCTCGGGGTGCGCCGCTTGCGGCTCCTTGGCGGAGACGCGCAGAGGGGCGGCGTCCGGAGCCACGACTCGGGCCGACCAGCCCGAAGGCGCCTTGCGAGGTTCGGCGGCCTTCGCTGCCGTCGTCGCGCTGGCCGGCGGAGGCGAGCCCTTGGCCAACGCTTCGACTCTGGCCACCAGATCCGGCAAGGAGCCCGAAGGCGCCAGGTAGACGGCGCGCAGCAGCGCGACCTCGAGCGCGTGCCTGGGGCTGGCCGCCTTGGCGACCTCGTCCTCGGCCGACTGTAGCAACTCGAAGACGCGGGAGAGCTGGGTCGAGTCGTGCTCTGCGGCTTCCTGGGCGAGGGCGCGGACCTCGTGGTCGGGCAGGTCCTGCTTCACCCCTGGGAGGCTGGCGAGGACCAGGTTGCGCGCGTGCGCGGCCACGTCCTCTGCGAGGCGCTTCATCTCGGCGCCCTGCTCGTAGGCGCGGACCACCCCCTGCAGCGCGGCGCCCGCATCGCGCTGCAGGACGCCGCGGACGATGTCGCGGATCACCGAGGTGTCGAGCGCGCCCAGCGTCTCCGCCGCCTCTTGATCGGTAATCTCGCCTGCGGCGGGGTCGTGGGCAGAGAAGAGCTGATCGAGCAGCGAGAGCGCGTCGCGCATCGACCCCTGGGCCTGGCGCGCCACCAGCGAGAGCGCGCCGTCCGAGGCCCGCACCTGCTCGGCCTNGGCGATCTCGCGCAGCCGCGTGACGATCTTGCCCAGCGGCACNAGCTGGATNTTGTGGCGCTGCACNCGCGAGAGGATGGTGGCGGGCAGCTTCTGCGGATCGGTGGTGGCGAGCAGGAACTTGATGTGCCCNGGCGGCTCNTCCAGCGTCTTGAGCAGCGCGTTGAAGGCCGCGCCCGAGAGCATGTGCACCTCGTCCACGATGTAGATCTTGTAGCGGTCGCGCGCCGGCAGGTAGCGGGCCGCCTCGCGGAGGGCGCGCACGTCGTCCACGCCGTTGTTGGAGGCGGCGTCGATCTCCTGCACGTCCACGTCGGTGCCCGCGGCGATGTCCATGCAGGGCCCGCACACGCCGCAGGGTTCGGGCGTGGGCCCCTTCTCGCAGTTGAGCGCGCGGGCGAGGATGCGGGCGCTGGTGGTCTTGCCGCAGCCGCGCGGGCCGGTGAAGAGGAAGGCGTGCGCCACCCGCCCGGTCTTCAGCGCGTTGACCAGCGTGCGGACCACGTGCTCCTGGCCGGTCAGGTCGGCGAAGCGCTGCGGTCGGTATTTTCGGGCGAGGACGAGATACGGAGTTGTCACCGCGGCCCCGGATGAAGTGGAGGCGCTCGACCGGAGACCGGGCACACGGCTGAAGACGCTACCGTTGCTCCCTTCCGGGCCTGGCGGGTTCACGACCCGCCGTCGCCCGGCCCCCGGTCCAGCGCCCCGCGAGGTGGAGCGGACCGTCTACCACGAATCGGGGTCGATTCGAGGCTGTCGAAGGTAGCAGCGCCCCTGCCCTCGTGCAACGGGATGTGGGCCCCGCTCGCTCGCCTGCTCTCAGCGTGCGACCCAGCCCGTCGGCCACAGCTCCGGCCGCAGGGGCGCCTTGAAGCGGGCGCGGAATCGCCGCTGCAGGTCGCGCAGGCCGGCGGCATCGTGCAGCTTCTGCCGCACCGCCGCCAGGCTCTGCCAGACTTGCGGCCCCGAGTCGTCCAGGTCCACCGCGCGCTGCAGCGCGGCCGCTGCGTCGGTCCAGCGGCTGTCGGCGCCGGCGACCAGCCCCTGGACGTACTGCGGATAGAACGCGTCCGGCGCCGCGGCGGCTGCCTCTGCACAGGCGGCGCGGATGGGGTCGAGGGCGCGGCCGCGGCTCTTCGTCCGACACTCCACCACCGCGGCGGCCGGCGTCCCGGGAAAGGCCTGGCGCAGGGCCGCGGCGTCCGCCAGGGCGGCATCCAGTTTGCGCTCGTCGATCTTCTGATGCGCGGCCAGCGAGGCGCTGACGTAGTCGGATTCGCGCTCCGGTGTGAGCGCGTCGGGCTGTTGCGGAAATCCGATGCGGCGCCGCAGCCGGGTGCACTCCAGCGCCACCTGCTCCGCGCCCTTGGCGGCTCCTGCCTTGGCCGCGGACCGTTCCGCAGACGAGCAGGCTCCGGCCTCGAGCTGCAGCGCGGCCAGGTAGAGCCAGCCTGCGGCTGTCGACCCCAGCTTCGTCTCCGCGCGCGAGAGGAGCGGCACCGCCTCGGCGCGCGCGCCCTGCCCGAGCAGCAGATGCGAGGTCACCAGCAGGATCTCCGGCGGCGCCCCGGGCAGCTTCGCCGCGGGCCGGCACGCGGAGAGCGCCACCTTGGTCGGAGCGTTCCGCTCCTGGGCCAGCGTGCAGGCGAGATCCTGCACTTCGTCGTCGGCGGGATGCCGCTCGATCAAGGGCTGGAGCAGCACCTCCGCCCGGCCATAGTCCTGCGCCGTCTCCAGCGCCCGGACGCGCTCCAGCGCTTGTGCATCGGCGTTGGGCAGCTTGGGCTTCTCGGCAGCGGGTGCCGCTCCTCCCAGGTGAGTGGCGGCCATCAGCGCCTGATCGAGCGCCGCGGAGTCCCAGGCCAGCGTCGCGGAGCGCTGGACCGCCTCCCGATAGCCCGCCGCCCAGCGATCGCGGGCCTGGGGCGCGTCGCGGTAGTCGAGGCCCAGGACAATGATGCGCGACGACCCGTCGGAGAACGACGACTCCGACACGTCGTAGAGCGGGGACATCAGCGACTGCGCGGAGCGCTCGTGAAAGGTACCCAGCGTGTGCGCCCACTCGTGGAGGAAGACGGCCATCTCCTTGTGCACCCGGCGCTCGCGCCCCAGCTGCTCGCGCTCGGCAACCGAGAGCAGGGGCAAGGCCTGATCGATGGCGTCGGTCTCGACGGCGGAGAACATGCCGCGCAGCACGAAGTGGCGGCCGAAGACGTCGGCCATGCCCAGCTCCTCCTGCGTGGCGGAGAACATGCGCAGCGAGGAGACGAAACCCACCACCCAGTCCACGCCCTTGCCGGAATCCTGGGCCTCGAGCTCGGCGAGCGCATCGCGCAGCCCGCGATCGCCCGGGCGCCGCGGCCAGGGGCGGATGGACTCGACGTCCAGGCGGACGCCGTACTGCCTCTCCAGCACCGCGCTGGCGCGAGCCACCTGCTCCCCGATGCGCGCGTTCCAGCGCGGAGTCTGGGTCTGGTAGTCGGCGTCGGCGTATGCGCGGACCTTGAAGGTGCGCAAGGGAAGGTTGGTCTGGACCGCCGCTGGTGCGACCTCCGCGGGCTTGAGCGACTCGGCTAAGTTGTGCTGGTCGCGCCACGGGTTGGGGAACGCGCAGCCGGCGAGCAGCAGGAGGGCGAGGAGGCGCATGCGCGCGCAGGATGCCGCAGCGCGCAGGGTACCGGCAAAAAGAAAAGCCCGGCCGGAGCCGGGCAGATATGGCGGAGAGCGAGGGATTCGAACCCCCGATACCCTTACGGGTACTCCTGATTTCGAATCAGGTGCCTTCAGCCGCTCGGCCAGCTCTCCCGGGAACGACGTCTTCGACTGCGCGGTCTAGCACAACGTTGGCGGAGAGGGTGGGATTCGAACCCACGATACGTTGCCGTATACACGCTTTCCAAGCGTGCGCCTTCGGCCGCTCGGCCACCTCTCCAAGAACTCAGCGACGGGCGCGGAAGAACTCCCGGAGCACCTCGCCACACTCCTGCGCCAGCACTCCGGACGCCACCTCCATCCGGTGGTTCAGCCCCGGATGGCGGACGACGTCGAAGAGCGTGTCCACCGCGCCGGCCTTGGGATCGGGAACGCTGTACACCAGGCGATCGATCCGGGCGTTCACCAAGGCACCCGCGCACATCGGACACGGCTCCAGCGTCGCGTACATCGTCGCGCCCGTCAGCCGCCAGCGGCCGAGCGCTCGGGAGGCCTCCTGCAGCGCCAGCACTTCGGCGTGCGCCGTAGGATCGTGCAGCCGCTCGCGCGCGTTGCGTCCGCGGCCCGCGATGCGCCCTTCGAACACGAGCACCGCGCCGATGGGCACCTCGCCCTCGGCGGCCGCGAGCCGCGCCTCGGCAAGCGCTTCCGCCATGAAGATTTCGTCCATCTTTGCCAAAGAACGGGCGCGGGGTGTAGCACGCGGCCCTGGCGGTCGCAAGCGCGCCGGCAGGGAGGCCCTGCCTGCCCGCCCATACACCCCCCGTGCAGCCCCACGGTACGTCTTCGATTACAGAAGCGGCCGGCAGAATTTGTTGCTAGCCTGATACCGTGCTTGCTCGCGTCATGGTCGTGGACGACGACCCCGATATCCGCGCCGCCCTGAGCATGACCTTGCAGACCGAGGGATACGGTGTGCACGTCTGCGAGCATGGCCGCGAAGCGCTCGACGCGCTCGAGGCCGGAGCGCGCCCGCAGGCCATCCTGCTCGATCTGATGATGCCGGTGATGAACGGGCTGGAGCTGCTGGAGGTGCTCAAGTCCGACGCGCGCTTCCGCGGGATCCCGGTGGTGGTGATCTCCGCCAACCGCGGCTACACCAAGGACGACCTGGGCGTGCTGCACATGCTGCGCAAGCCCTTCGAGCTGGACGACCTGTTCGAGGCGCTGAACGCGGCCCAGACCCACGCGGCCTGATACAGATGGCGGGCCCAGCAGGATTCGAACCTGCGGCCTTCGGATTCGTAGTCCGACGCTCTATCCAACTGAGCTATGGGCCCATCTGTCGCGGGCGGTGTGGCGGAGAGGGAGGGATTCGAACCCTCGATACAGCTTTGGGCCGTATACTGGTTTAGCAAACCAGCGCCTTCAGCCTCTCGGCCACCTCTCCCAGCGGTGCTCCCGCACTCCCGGTGGCCAGGGCCTCCGGAAGCGGAGCGTTCTAGATCGCGCGGGTTTCACCGTCAAGGTCGGAGTTCCGCGGGGTTCGCGAGCAGATGCCGCTCATGCGCTTGACGCGGAGCCGGACCGCGGCACAAAACAGCGCCCGACGCGCCTGTAGCTCAGCTGGATAGAGCAGCGGCCTTCGAAGCCGCGGGCCGCAGGTTCGACTCCTGCCAGGCGCGCCATTGCAGCCCCGCCGAAGGCGGCGGAGCTACGTCTCCGGTACGTTTCCGGCCCTTTGAGACGCTTCCGCGCCCCCAAGGGGCTACGTCGGCCCTGTCAGGCCCCCGGTGTAAGCTCCAAGGCCTCTGGTGGCCTTCCCTCAACGGGCGTTCGCCCTTCGGGGCTTCCGGGAAAGGGACATCGTTTCTCCGGGATGGAGGCCCTCCTCAATAGTGAAGGGTGTGGGTCATGTCGAGACCAGTCTCCCAGTTTCCGTTCTTGATCTCGAACGTCTGGACCATCATCAGAGAAACCCTCGTCCTCCTTGATGAGCCTCTTCAGGACCTGGCTTACCCACTGGCTTCCTGCTGGAAGAACGATGGGTTCACTTCCGAGGGTGCTACAAGGCGATGACCCTGGAAGGCCCAGAGTGGCGGAGAATTGGGTGGAAGCGCGATGCCCCCCGGGGCCGTCAACGTCGGTTTGGCGTGCGGCCCAGACTCCCACGAGGTTCTGACCATCTCGTTCGAGCCGGAGATGAAAGCGATATGGCGAGGATCGGCGTGCTGTAATGTGGATTCGGCCGGCGCCGTTGCGCGAACTCTCGGCGACGAGCGAGGTGGCGATTGCGCACGTCGGAGACGGCGATCGCGAGGGATGCCTCCAAGCGCGATGACCTAGCGAGCGGCGGAGGGCTGCGTGTCCGAGCGTCGACAGGCAGAAGAGCACCCCCGATCAGTGCAGCAGGCCGACGCTGCCGGCGCGGGTGACCGTGGCCACGAACGGTCATGACCGATTCGCGAGCAGCTCCTTCAGCGCTGGCAGCGCGTGGACCAAGGCCTTCGCGATAGCCGCCGGCCTCACAGGGTCGCCGGGCGCCAGCGCGCTTGACCAACTGAATCACCATATGCATAATACACCAAAGAGGGGTCACGCTGACGATGCCGCGCTGGCTGCCCAGAGTGCTCAAGCGGGTCCACCAGCTCGCTACATCCGGCGGCCTCAGGTTCACATACAAGGCCATGCGGGAAGCGGCCGGCCTGAGTCTTTCGCCCGAGGACGTGCGTGAAGTGCTCGCTGACCTGACCACGGGGGATTCCATCGGACGGCTCGCGTCCGAGACGACGGGCGAGTGGATGTACGTGTTCAAGAGCCAAGTCGGGAAGCAGACGGTCTACATCAAGATCGTGCTCCGTGACCACTGCGTGGTGGTGTCGTTTCACGAGGACGAAGGTGAAGATCATGAAGAAGACGAGTAGCAAGAACTTTCACTGGGCGAAGCGGGGAGGCGTTCTCTCCGATGATGCTTGCCCGCGCTGCGGCACCATGATGAAGCAATCGCGCGGACGGCTGAAGCTGCCGATCAACGGCGAAGAGATCGCCGTGCCGTCGGCATCGCACTTGAAGTGCCCGAAGTGCGGGGAGATCGTCCTGCGGCTTCAGGAAGCGAAGCGGCTGCACGAGGATGCCAGCGCGATCTACCGGCGCAAGCATGGTCTCCTGTCGGCGGACGAGATTCGGGGGATTCGCGAGCACTTCGACCTCAATCAGGCCGATCTGGCTCGTTTGCTGCGGCTCGGGGCGAACACCGTTTCTCGCTGGGAGTCGGGCAGGAACGTGCAGACGGCGGCGATGGACGTGCTCCTCAGGCTCATCCGAGACCTGCCGGGCAGCATCGCCTACCTGCGCGAACACGCCGCTTGAGCGTTGTGAAGAACGGACCCGGGAATGAGCTCTCTTCTCACCGCGAGGAGGGCCAGAAGGCCGACAGCGTCGATCTGGAAACGGCCGCACAGCGGTTCCCCAAAGGTGACTGGGAAGAAGCCGTGAAGAACAACGGAGTGAGCATGGCGAAGAAGAAGAATCCTCACATCGGTCGCAGTCTCGGCGAGTTCATCGCGGAGAAGAGGGCCAACGATCCCGAATTTCGGGCCGAGTTCGATGGCCTGCAGCTCGCGCGCAAGGTGAAGGGGCTCCGCGAGAAGAAGAAGATGAGCCAGCTCCAACTCTCGGCGCTGGCGGGCACCAAGCAGCCAGACATCGCGCGCCTGGAGAGCGGCAAGGTCACCCCCAAGCTGGACTTCCTGGAGAAAGTCGCGCGCGCCCTTGGAGGTCACCTGGAGGTTCGCATCGTCGAGGGAAAGTAAGGGGTCGCTTACCAAGGCGTGCCGCAAGGCAAGGCTCCTTTACGAGCGAGCCAGGTACGCGGCGAGGTCGATGCGGAGCGCAGAACCCACACGGACGTGTGGGAGCACGCCGCGAGCGCATAGGCGGTAGATGGTTTCAGGGTGCATGCACAGGCGCGCGGCGGCCTCCTTCGGCGACACGAAGTCGTGCAGCACTAATGCAGCAAATTGTCCGTGATTGGCCGGGCGCGGCGAGACGTTCGGGGAAGTCCCAGAATTCGCAACCCCGCGAATCGGGACGGATCGGGACGCCTCGGGCTCCTCGGGAAGCCCCCGACCCCCAACTTCGAAGCCGCGGGCCGCAGGTTCGACTCCTGCCAGGCGCGCCAACTCTACGCGCTTGGATTTGCTGGGCGCAGGATACTGGCGAAGTCTGCTCGTGAGGTCGATTCGAAACGCCGGCGGCCTCTACGCGGCCGAGGATGCGTTCAAGCGCGGCCACGATCGTCGAACGCGAGCTCTGCGTCGGACCGTCTGCGCCGACCGCCCGTGAAACGTCGCCGGGGTTTGCGCGGCCGCGGGCGCTGTGTACAGACCGCTCTGCGAAATCGAGCCGCCGCCCGGCTCGACCACTTCCCACTGGACGATGCGGTCACGAAGGTTGAGCAAGGTGGCGGTGAACTGTCGTGTGCCGCCCAGCGGCACCTCGACCGCTTCAGGCGACGAGGTGATCCCGACCGGCACGACCTGGACTTCGAGCGCACCCGACTTGCTGCGGTCCGCAGTGCTCTGAGCGACCACGTGCCAGGTCCCGGCGCGCCGGGCAGTGAAAGCTCCCGTCGGGTCGATCCTGCCGCCCGCTGCCTCACCGACCAGGTGACGCCTTGTTCGGTGACTCCCGAGACGGAGGCGCTGAATGGCGCCGTGGCGTTCAAGATCATCACCGGCGGTCCTGCGACCGGCGCCGCCACGGTGACCGAAACCTGGCGGCCGTCGGGCGCGGCGCACGCGTCGGCGATGGCCGTTCGCGAGAGCGCCGGCAGAGCAAATGATCGTATGATTCCGCCCGCACCACCAGACGGGGGCGCAAGATGCGGCCGGAACGTGAACACCGCTTTCACAACGGCTGGCGCGTCGCCGCCACGGCGCTGCTGGTCGCGGCGGGCTATTACGTCGGCGCCAACCTCGGCCTGATCCTCCGCATCCCGGCGTCGACGCCGTCGGCCATCTGGCCGCCCAACTCCATCCTCACCGCCACGCTGCTGCTCGCTCCAAAGCGCCGGTGGTGGATCTATCTGCTGGCGGCTCTCCCCGCGCACCTCGCGGCGGAGTGGAGCACCGTCTCACCGCACACCCTCATGTTCGCCTTCTTCGCCACCAACTGCAGCGAGGCCGTGCTCGCGGCGCTCTGCGTCCGGGCTTTCAGCGACGCTCCGGCGCGGCTGGACACGCTGCGGCGGGTGGTCGTGTTCTTGCTGGGGGCCGCGGTGGTGGCGCCGTTCCTCTCCAGCTTCCTCGACGCGGCCGCCGTCCACTCGCTCCGCGGCGAGCCGTACTGGGTTGTCTGGCGGTTGCGGCTATTCTCCAACCTGCTCAGCGAGCTCACTGTCGCCACCACCATCCTCACCGTCGCTTGCGTCCTCAAGGAGGGGACGGGGCCGCTTTCACTGCGCAGGCGCGTCGAGGCCGCAATCCTCGCCATCACGCTGGTGTCGGTGGCGGTCCTCGAGTTCAGCGCGGCCCAGGGACGATTCGAGATTCCCGGCGTGCCCCGCTGGCCCGTCGCGGCGCTCTTGCCCTTCCTGCTCTGGGCGGCCGTCCGATTCGGCCCGCCCGGCGCCAGCTTGTCGGTCCTCACCACCACGCTCGCCGCCATCTGGGCGACCACGCGCTCCTCGAGTTCCGCCTGGGTGGCCGGCGCCGATACCGCCATCGCCCTGCAGATCTTCCTCAGCGCCATCGCCGTCCCGCTGATGTGCCTGGCCGCGCTCATCCAGGAGCGGGTCCGCGTGCAGCACGCTCTCGCCGAGCGGCTGCGCTTCGAGGAGTTCCTCGGCCCGCTGCTGGCCGCCTTCGTCCACCTGCCCAGCCACCTGATCGACGACGCCATCGGCCTGTCGCTGCAGCAGCTGGGCCAGTTCCTGCAAGTCGATCGGGTCCTCTTGCTCCAGTTCTCGGCGGAGAACTCTCACCTCGACATCTCCCACTCCTGGGCTGCCCGCGGGTTCGACGCCTGGCCGACGCTCGATCCCAGCCACAACGCGCCATCCGCCCTGGAGCGCCTGCTCCAGGAAATGCCCCTCGTGCTGTCGCGATCGCGAGACGCCGCCTCCGCGCGTACCGACGTCGCTTCCAGCGTGACCATTCCGCTCGTCGCCACGACCAGGGTCCTGGGCGGGCTGGCCCTCGAATCGATCACGGCCGAGCGGACCTGGCCGGAGGAGATGGTCCAGCGGCTACGGCCGGTGGCCGAAGCCTTCGCCAATGCCCTGTCGCGCAAGGAAGCCGAGGACGCCCTCCGCGCCAGCGAGGGGATGAAATCCGCCATCCTCGCCTCCCTGAGCAGCGGCGTCGCCGTCCTCGACCGGGCCGGACNCGTCATCGCGGTCAGCGACAGCTGGACGCGGCTGGGAAAGGATCCCAGGACGGCGCCGGTCGCGGGTGCCGGCGTGGGCGCCGACTATCTGGAGCTCTGCCGCCAGGCGGCAGGCCGGGGCGTGGGCCACGCCGTGGCCATCCTCGCCGGCGCCGGGGAGGTGCTGGCCGGAACGCGGAGCGCCTTCTCCTTCGAGTACGCGCCGGCGGCGTCGCCGCTGGAGCGCTGGTTCGCGCTCTCTGTGGTGCCGCTCAACCGGCCCGAAGGCGGCGCGGTGGTCTCGCACACCGACGTCACCGAGCGGAAGCACGCCGAGGTGCAGGCCCAGCAGAGCCGCCAGCAGCTGGCCCACTTCGCGCGCGTCTCCACCATGGGCGAGCTGGCGGCCTCCCTGGCGCACGAGCTGCGCCAGCCGCTCACCGGGATCATGACCAACGCCCAGGCGGCGCGCAGGTTCCTGGACGGGTCCCCTCCGGACCTCGAGGAGGTGCGCGGCGCCCTTGGGGACATCGTGGCGGACGATCGGCGGGCCGCCGAGATCATCGAGCGGCTGCGCGGCATGCTGCGCAAGGATGAGGCGCGGCAGGACCCCGTCGACTTCCATGATCTGATCGGAAACGTGACCGGTCTGTTGGGCAACGACGCGATCATCCGCGGAGTCAGGGTGGCTCTCGACCTGGCGCCCGCGCCCGTGATCGTGCAGGGCGATCGCATCCAGCTGGAGCAGGTCATCGTCAACCTCGTCCTCAACGCGATGGAAGCGATGTCCGAGGTCCCGGCGGAACAGCGCAGGGTGGTGGTGCGCACCCACGTGAACGACGGCGGCCCCGTCCAGGTGGACGTCGAGGACGCGGGAACAGGGCTGCCGGACGGAGATCCGGAAAAGGTCTTCGAGCCCTTCTACACGACCAAGCCGACGGGGATGGGCGTCGGGCTCTCGATCGCGAGGTCGATCATCGAGGCGCACGGCGGCGCAATCTGGGGCGCCAACAATGCCGGGCGCGGCGCGACCTTCTACTTTTCGTTGCCGAGAGCCGTCGAGGCCACCGCGTGAAGCGACCCGCGACCATCGCCATCATCGACGACGATCCCTCGGTGCGGCGCGGCGTCGAGCGGCTCTTGCGGTCGGCCGGCTACCTGGTGGAAGGGTTCAATTCCGCCGCCACCTTCCTCGCCCGCGATGGCGCGCGTGCTCCCGACTGCATGGTGTTGGACGTCAGCATGCCGGGCCAGGGCGGCCTCGATCTGCACGAGGTCCTGCGCGCNGCCGGACACCGCTTCCCCGTCATCTTCATCACCGGCCACGGCGAGGCTGCCATCGAAGCCAGGGCGAGGAGAGCCGGCGCCGCCGGCTTCGTCACCAAACCCTTCGACCACGACCAACTCATCGGCGCCATCGAACGCGCGCTCGCGAATCGGCGGGAACAGCGAGGCTGATGCTCGCCACCCGGGACAGTCTCCCGCCCGGGTGGCGAGCGGACCGCTAGAACATGTACCGCGCGCCGAACTGCATGCGCCAGCGTGACACCGTGGGCCCGTAGACCGTCTGGTTGATGGTCGACGGCGCGGTGAAGCTGTACACCGGTCGCCGGTTCACCTGGTCGTAGCCCACCGCGCGCAGGAAGGCCGTGGGCGCGTTCTCGAAATTCGCGACCTGGTCGATGTGACCCCAGCGCGGATTGAGGAGGTTGAGGACGTTGAAGATGTCCCACTGCACCTCGATGCGCTGGCCCCACTTGAACTCCGGAGAGGTCCAGGAGAGGCGCGTGTCGAAGAAGTCCTGCCATTGGTTGCGGCAAGCGCCGCGGGCCACGAAACCGCCCTGGGCGTCGCGGAGGCACGACTGCGAGTTGATGAAGCTGCTCAGGGCCGCATACTGCCCCGGGTTCTGCAGCGTGATCTGCGACTGACTGGCGGGCACGAACACCAGGTCGTTGCCGTTGACGCCGTCGCCGTTCACGTCGCCATTGACGGTCCAGGTGTAAGGCAGACCCGACATGCCGATGTAGGAAAGACCCACCAAAAAGCCGTACGGCAGTGCCGCGGTACCCGTGACGGTGACCTTGTGCGGCCTGTCGAACGCGGAGGGACGCACGGCGCGGTTGTCCAAGCTGCCGTCCACCGGAGCGAACTGGAAGTTCGAAAAAGCCTGCGAGCTGGTGAACGAAATGCGATCCATCGAACGGGCGTACGTGTACGCAACGCTGATCAGGTAGCGCCGGCCGAAGGGCCTTTGAAGCTGCAGCGTACCGCTGGTCACGTGGCCGCCGTTCTTGTTGAAGATCTCCACCGCGTTGGTCATGTTGACGGTGTCGATGCGCGTGGAGTTCGCCCGGAAGGGAGTGGTGCCGGTCACGTTGCCCGCGAAGGTGCCGTAGATGGCGCGGCCGTCGCCGTCATATCCCTGCGAGACGAGGTTCTGGTCGGTGATGTACCAACCGTTGATGTCGCGCGTGTAAAGGAAGTCGGCCGAGCCGATGATGCCGAAGGGGAGACGCTTGTCCATGCCGAACGCGACGCGGAAGTTCTGCGGATACTTGGTGTCTGGGTCGATGTAGTCGACCTCTCCCACGTTGGTCGGCGCGGTGGGCGTCCCCGTGCCTCCGGCGCAATCCGAGGGCTGCTTGGAGGCATCGGGAGTGAACTTCGGCACCACGCCCACGCGGGTCGCGGGATCGATGGCGCAGGTGAGCTGCACCTGCGAGAGGCCGTTGATGGAGTAGGCGTTGGAGACCCAGACGTAGGGAGGACGGCCGGTGAAGACGCCCGCCCCGCCGCGCAGCACGGTGTTGGCGTTGCCTTCGACGTCCCAGTTGAACCCGATGCGCGGAGACCAGAGCAGGTTCCCGCTGGGAACCTTGCCCGTGTCGATGGGAAGCGCCGCGGTGAGCAACTGCTGGTTGGTGTTGGCGTGCGACAGGAAGGGCACGTCCATCCGGATGCCGGGCGTGATGGAGAGGTTGTCCATCAGCGACCACTCGTCCTGCAGGTAGAAGCCCCACTGCGCGACCTTGAAGTTGGCAGTGCCGGGCTCCTGATCGGGGCTCACGCCGAACCTGCGCTGGAAGGAGGTGGCCTTGCCGTTCTCGAGGGAGGTGTCGACGCGAACGCCGTTGACGATGGGGCAGTCGGTGTTGTTGATGCAGTCGAACGTCCAGGCGCCGGTGGCAGCCTGCAGGAAGACGTTGCGGAACTTGAAGAACTCGTTGCCGGTTCCTGCCGTGAGGCGGTGCTGGTTCATCGCCCAGGTCAGGTTGTCCTGGAGCTGGTAGACGTCCTGGTCGAGGATGTTGGCCTGCGAGAAGCGCTCGCCGCCCGCTGCCAGCCACGAGTCCGAGCTGCCGGCCTTCCCGGGGGCCTTGACCAGGATGAGCGGCGTGTTCTCCGGCAGTGAGCGCTCGTCGCGGATGATGGAGACGCCGGCCAGGAACTCATTGGAGAACCGGCCCTCGTCCCAATTGGTGGTGAGCTTGACGCGGCCGGTGTTGGTGTCGTTCGCCTGCCCGTAGCCGCCGTTGGACATCTGGAAGCCGTCGCGCAGGTTGCCGACGCTGATCGCGCCCGTGGCGGGATTGAGCGTCGCTGCGCTCGGCGAGGTCGGGTTGCGGAGGAGGACGTCCTGCGTCGCCTTGACGTTGTTGTACGACAGCTCCAGGTGGCTGTTCTCGATGGCGCTGGAGGTCACCTTGAGGAAGATGTTGCGGTCGGGCGTGCCCAGGTTGGGCGCCACGGAGCTGCCGGCGTTGATGCCGTACTTCTGCGAGAGGAGGGTGGAAAAACGCTGCGCGTCGGCGGCGTCGAAGCCCAGCCTCTGCTTGTCAGCGGCGGAATCGCCGCTGAGGTTGTTCGCGCTGGTGAAGGCAGCCTCCTTCTGCTGGATGTCCACCGAGGCGAAGAAGTGCGCCTTGTCCGGGATGATGGGGCCGCTCAGCGTTCCGCCGAACTGGTAGGTGTTGTAGGCGCCGTAGTTGGGATCGGCGTAGTTGCCGTAGACCCCATTCTGGGTGGAATACGCGTTCTGGTTGGTCAGCGCCTTATCTTGAAGGTAGCCGAACAGCGATGCATGCCAGTCGTTGGTGCCGCTCTTGGTGACCGCGTTCACCAGGCCGCCGACGAAGCTGCTCTGGCGCACGTCGAAGGGCGCCACCTGGACCTGGAACTCCTGGATGGCCTCGAGCGAGAGCGGCTTGGCGTTGGCCTGGCCGCCGGGCGTGCCGGAAGCGGCGAGGCCGAAGAGGTCGTTGTTGGCGCCGCCGTCGATCTGGATGTTGTTGAAGACCTTGTTCTGGCCGGCGATGGAGATGCCGCCCGCGTTGGCGGTGACGCGCGGGTCCTGCTGGACCAGGTCGGTGAAGTTGCGGCCCTGCAGCGGCAGCTCGGTGATCACCGCGCTCTTCATGGTCGTGGTGGCTCCGGTGCGCTTCTTGTCGCCCAGCTGGTCGAAGTGGGCCGTGACCTTGATCTCCTCGGTGTACGAGGGGTGCATCGACACGTCGAAGTTGACCCGCTGCCCGAGGGTGAGCTGGATGTTGTCCTGGACCGTGGGTTGGAACCCTTCGGCGGTGGCGGTCAGCGTGTAGGGGCCGCCCGCCGGCACGTTGTCGAGGAAGAACTGGCCCGAAGGGCCGGAGGCAGCTGTGAAGGTGTCACCCGTGGCGGTATTGCGCAGCTGCACCGAAACGCCCTTCAGCGGGCCTTTTTCGGCGGCAGTGACGGTGCCGGTGATCGCTGAGCCGGTCACCCCCTGCGCCAGCGTTCCCGTGGCAACAGCCACCGTCAGAAGTACGGCAACCCTCGCGACCTTCTCACGAATGTGTCGGTGCATGGACTCCCCGGTGCGCGCGTTAGCGATGCGTGTGGACGTGCCCCACCCCGAGGCGACCCAATAGCCCGAAACCGAACTTGAGGTCGAGTACCCGCGTGACGGATTTCACGTCGCGGAAGGAAAGCAGCGTTCTTTTGCCGAGTTACAAAAGCGGCGGCGCGCCGCGGCTTGCTGCCCGCGACGCGCCGCCGGAAAGCCAGTCAACGCCCGTCTAGTTGCCGCTGACGATTGCGTCAGGAGCCGAGTCGCCGTCGTGGCCGCCCGAGCGGCCGCGGTGAGTCGAGACGGTGAACCCGGTCATCCGCTTCACGCCATCGCCGAGGTCGACGATGAACGCATAGCGGCCCGCGCTGAGACCGCGCAGCGGCGTGAGCAGCACGTAGTTGCCGGCGACGAAGGTGAACAGGTTGGCGCGGACCAGTCGTCCGTGGTCCAGGGTCCAGGCGCCGGCGGGCTCCGGGGTGCCGGGCACGCCGTTGACCACCGGGGCGACGAAGAGGTGGGCCGCGAGGTTGGCGATCCGCGCGCTCGCGTCGGTGAGCCGGAAGCGGACCGGCACGATGGCGCGGTCGTCGAAGACCGAGCTGCCGTCCGCGTGCACCGGGTCGAGCAACCCGGACCACGCGAACTGCACCTGCACGTGGAACGAAGCCGGCGGGCTGCTGTTGCCGCTCGCGTCGGTGGCGCTGCATCTCACCGTGGTCATGCCGGGCGCGAACACGCTGCCGGAAGCGGGGGCGCAGGAAGGCGCCACCGCGCCGTTGACCAGGTCCGAGGAGCTGGCCGTGTAGGTCACGGTCGCTCCGGACAAGCTGCTGGCGATGGCCGAGAGATCGCCGGGAACCAGGAGCGCGGGCGGCTTGGTGTCTTGCACGGTCACGCTGAAGGAGCCGGTGGCCGTGTTCCCGTTCGGGGCGGAGGCCGAGCAGGTGACCACGGTGGTGCCGAGGGCGAAGACGCTGCCGCTGGCGTGGTCACAGGTGGTAGGGAGCGTGCCGTCCACCGGGTCCGACGCGGAGGTGGTGAAGTCCGCCGTAGCCCCCGTCGGCCCGGTCGCCTCGGCGACCATGTCAGGCGGCAGGACCAGTTCCGGCGCCGCCACAGCGACCACGGTCACGGTCACGAAGGCGGTCGCGCCGCCCGCCTCGTTGGTGATCAGCAGCTGGAGCGTGTGCGTGCCGACCGTCAGCTGTACGGCCGCGACCGCGGTGCTGGCGAGCACGACGTCGCCCTCCAGCCACGTGTAGGTCGCGTCCGGCGGAGTGGAGGCCGATCCGTCGAGCAACACCGGGGTCATCGGTCCGGTCGCTTGAACCGTCTGATCGGCGCCGGCGTTGGCCACCGGCGGGACCACCGGCGGCTTCGCCGGATGGCCGGCCCAGCTCACGGCGTTGGCGTAGAGCTTCTGGATGTTGGCGTCGAGCAGGGAGGCGCCGTCGATCATGTTGGGCACCAGCGAGAACTGCACCACGTGGCCGATGCCGAACTCACGGGCCAGCACCGCCGGACCGCCGCGCGGCGCGCGCATCAGCACCGACGAGGGCTGGTCCGCGAAGGAGTGCTGCGCGCCGGCGTCGTGGCCCTCCGCCTGGAAGACGATGGGGGACGGGATGCCCGCCAGCACCGGGTGATCGACCTGATCGAACTGGGGGGTCCAGGTCATCGAGCAGCCGCTGCAGTTGTTGGAGATGCCGCCGTAGCCCTGCAGGCTGAGGTCGGGCATGGAGTTCAACATCGCGTTTGCATATTCGAAGCCGTTCCACTGTGCCGCGACGAAGCCGCCACCGTCGTGCACCCACGCCTCCAGCGCCTGCTGCGCGGCGTCGCCCAGGGCGACGCTGGGATCGGAGTTGAGATCGACGACGCAGTCGAAATCGTGCAGTGCCGGCGTAACCCCGTCCCAGTTGTAGTCAGGGCGCTGCCACTCGGTCACCTGGTTGCCGGCTGCGCTGAGCGCGCTGACCAGCCCCGTCGTTCCCGAAGTGTCCGCGTCCTTCAGGACGAGCACGCGGAGCGGCGCTTGCAGGGCGCGCTTGGAAGCCGCCGTCGGTTGCGCCGTCTTTTCGCCGCCACAGGAGAGTGCTGCCACGCACAGTGCCGCCCGCCAGATCGTTCGCCACGCTGTCATGTTGTCGCCCCTCGTGCGCCAGGCAGGATTTCGCCGGACGCACACGAGGCTACGCGGCACAGCCGATGGGGACGCAAGGGAGCGCCCGTCAGGTTGCCTGTCGCATTCTGGCAGGAGGTGAGACAGGGTGGTTGCGCCTGCCGAGGGAGCGCATAGCGGGCACGCGCATCGAAACCGCCTCCCCGCTCCGACGTTGGGGTGGGGCGCTCGGCTAGCCAGCCGAAGAGTGTACAAAGGTGCGCCTGTTTGGGTATGAACGAGGCGGAACTCCTTCGCGCGAGGGTGCGATGACATACCGGCGACACGTTCCGTTTCTTGCGGTGTTCCTCCTCTCCGCCGCGGCGATCGGGCAGCAACAGCCCGCTGCCGCTGCCAACCAGACCCCGGACGTACCCGTCCCGAGCTCGGCGCCGCCGCCGACGGACCAGGCGGCGCCCGACACCAGCGCCGGCGGGCGCAAGCCGATGCAGGAAGAGCTCACCGTCACCGGATCGCGCATCCGCCGGAAGGACCTCACGACGCCAGCGCCGGTGACGGTGGTGACAAGGCAGCAGTTCGAGGAGAGCGGCAGGCTGACCATCGGCGACTTCCTGCAGACCCTCCCCGAGCAGGGCAACGCTCCCAACTTCCAGCTCAACACCGGCGGCGTGAACTACGGCGCCGACGGCACGACCCGCATCAACCTGCGCAACCTCGGGGTGCAGCGCACGCTGGTGCTGATCAACGGACGGCGCGTCGTTCCGGGCGGTCTCGGCGCCTCGGCCGCGGTCGATCTCAACACCATCCCCACCGAGGCGGTCGATCGCATCGAGGTGCTGAAGGAAGGCGCATCGGCGATCTACGGCTCCGACGCCGTGGCCGGCGTGGTCAACGTGATCACGCGGCGCAACTTCAGCGGCACCAACCTCGGCGCGCAGTACGGGGTCTCCGGCCACGGCGACGCCCAGACCTTCGACGCCCACGCCACCACCGGCCACAGCGACGAGAACACCAGCGCGCTCTTCTCGGTGCGCTACTTCAACCAGAAGGATTCGTGGCTGCGCGATCGCAGCTGGGCACAGCAGGCGCTCGATTACAGCTACGACAGCGCTGGCTGCTCGCCCGGCTCGTCGCGATGTGTCGTCCCGGGCGGCAGCAGCCGCACCCCGGAGGGAACGATTCGCATGCCGCAGGACCCGAACACGGGCCAGCCCGTCTGCAACGGGAATCCGCTCTGCGAGCAGATGGTGGCGTACGCGAACGCGAACGGAGGATGGAAGCCGAGCACCAACTTCATCCGCGACCCGAGCGGGCCGGTCTGCGGAAACAACGGCCTCAACCAGAAGGAGTGCTTCCGCCTCTTCGGCACCGCCGCACCCGCGAACAACCTGACGGGCAACGACGCCTACAACTTCGCGGCCGACAACTACCTCACCATTCCCTCGCAGACCATCCAGGCCTGGTCGAGCGGCGACGCGAAGTTCTCCCCGGCGCGCGTCTACTACGAGGCGTCGTACACCTCGCGGACGTCGACGCAGAACGCGGCGCCGATGCCGCTCAACCCCGCGGACTACAACAACATCGTCGTCTCGAAGGACAACGTCTACAATCCCTTCGGAACCGACATCAACTTCCTCGGCCGGCGTCTGGTCGAGTTCGGCAACCGTACCTACTCCGAGGCCCTGGGCAACTTCCGGGTGGTGACCGGAGTCGACGGCACGCTCCCCTCCTCCACCGGGCCGCTCGAGGGCTGGTACTGGGACGTGTACGGGAACTACGGCCGGACCGAGGGCACCTTCACGACGGGAGGGTCCTTCCGCAACTCGCGCGTCGCGGCCGCCGTCGGACCGAGCTTCCGCGACGCGACCGGCGCCGTGCACTGCGGCACTGCCGGCAACGTCATCGACGGCTGCACGCCGCTCAACCTCCTCGGCGGACCGGGGAGCATTCTTCCCTCGCAGCAGGACTTCCTCGGCTTCAGCGGCACCTCGCGCGCCTACGACATGCTCTTCACCGTGGCGGCAAACACGGAAGGCGAGCTGTTCAGGATGGGCGCCGACCGGCCGGTGTCGCTGGCGATGGGCTACGAGTACCGGTTCCAGGAGGGCTCGCAGATCGCGGATCCGATCGTGCAGGCGGGCGATTCGGCGGACTTCAACTTCAAGACGACCAAGGGCCACTTCTACTCGAACGAGGCGTACGCCGAGCTCTCGCTCCCCATCCTCGCCAACGTGCCGTTCGTCGATGCGCTGGAGGCGACTGCCGCCGGCCGCTACGTGAACTACAGCACCTTCGGCGGGAACTTCAGCTACAAGCTCGGCGCCCGCTACACGCCCGTCCGGGACTTCACCGTCCGCGCCACGTATTCGACCGCCTTCCGCGCTCCCAGCATCTCCGAGTTGTACCTGGGCGGGAACGAGACCGATCCGGCGGCGACAGACCCGTGTGTCGACCTGACCAATGTTCCCGCTGACGTCGCGCAGCGGTGCCGGGCCAACGGCGTGAAGGGCAGCGGCTCCGCGGACACCGGCGTACAGGAACTGACGCGGCAGAGCGGCAACACGAATCTGCAGGCGGAGACCGCGAAGAGCTACACCGCCGGCATCGTCGTCCAGCCGAGCATGGTCCGGGGCCTCTCGATCACCGTGGACTACTTCCACACCGCGATCGACAACGCGATCGGCTTCATCAGCACGCCGTACATCCTCCAGGGCTGCTTCATCGGCGGGTACCAGCCGTTCTGCAGCCAGGTGAATCGCAACAACTCCGGAGCCATCCAGTTCGTCAGCAGCTCGCCCACCAACCAGGGGCAGCTCACCACGGCGGGCGTCGACTTCGCGGTGCGGTATTCGATTCCCACGGAGATGGGTCGCTTCGCCTTCTCGCTCGACGGCAGCTGGCTCGCGTTCCTGGACAGCGCGGTCACGGTGGGCGGGCTTCCTACGGTGCACGGCAAGGGCTACTACGACCTCGGCGCGCTGCCGGCCTGGAAGGGCAACCTCGGCATCGACTACGGGATCGGCGGCTTCGTGGCTGGGGCGGTCGGACGGTACGTGGCCTCGTTCACCCAGTGCTCGAATCCCTATGACCCGACCACCGCGCAAGGCGGCCTCTGCAACCTCACCGACGGCACGATCAATCCGCTCAACCAGTCGATCAGCTCGTTCTTCCAGCTCGACCTGCACGCCGGGTACACCCTGACCACCACCTACGGGCGCACCAATTTCTTCGTCGGGATGACCAACGCGCTCGACAAGGCACCGCCGTACATCTACAGCGCGAACCTGGCCAACTCGGACCCGGCGACGTACGACTACCTCGGCCGCTACGTCTACGGCCGCGTGTCGCACACCTTCTAGATTCCCGTTCCTGTCGCCGCGCGGCGAGCGTCGTCTCGCCGCGCGGCGGGTCCTTCACGGAAACCTGGTTCTGCGCTCGCGCCTACTTCTTCGCGGAGCCCGGCTCGGCCATGTCGCGGTGCAATTTCGCCTTGGCGGTCTCGGGCAGCACCTTCGCGCCCATCGCCTGGACGCGGTTCTTGAGCGAGCCCGCCACCACGTGGTCCTTGCCCGCCATCAGCGCCTCGAATCCCTGCAGCGCCACCTTGCCCGGATCGTCCTTCTCCGCGGCGCCTACCTTGGTGTCGTCGAGGCCGGCGCGATGGAAGAAGTTGGTCTCGGTGGGGCCCGGCATCAGCGAAGTGACGGTGACGCCCGTCTCCTTGAGCTCCTCGCGCAGCGCCTGCGCGAAGGATTGGTCGAAGGCCTTCGACCCGCCGTAGGTGGCCTCGAACGGCGCGGGCATGGTGGAGGCGATCGACGAGGTGATCAGCACGCGGCCGCTGCCGCGGCGGACCATCTCCGGCAAGAAGCGCTTGGCGAGGTGCACCGGCGAGCCGATGTTGAGCGCGATCAGCCTGAGATCGGCTTCCAGATCGGTTTCGATGAAAGGCCCGCCGACGCCGATTCCCGCATTGAGGGCCAGCGCGTCCACCGGCCGCCCGAGCGATCGGACGCGCTCGACCAGTCTCTCGTTCCCCTCGTAGGTGGCAAGGTCCGCCTGCACGCTCTCCACCCGGGCGCCCGAGGCCGCGAACGCCTGGGCCGCCTCGACGATGCCCCCGTCTTCGGCGCAGACCACCAGATCGAATCCGTTGTCGGCGAACACCCTGGCGAGCTCGTATCCGATTCCGTCGGAGGCGCCAGTCACCACGGCGAGAGGCTTCGTTCCTGTCGGGGCCATGCGGGAACGGTGGGATCGGATCGGTCGCGGAGCAAGGCACGCCTGCTACCTGACCGGGCCCAGCCAGATGGTGGTGCCGGTAGGGCCGTCCTCGGCGCGCTCCCATCCCTCGAGGCGCTGGCCGAGCAGCGTCACCACCAGCTCGGAGACGCCATCCAGGGCCAGCGCCGGCCGGCTGGGCGAGACGGCGCGGGCGGCGGTGAGCAGGTCGGCGGCCCGCCGCGCGGCCGGCGACGAGACCGCGGGATGTCCGTTGACGTCCTCGAACACGGCGCCCTCGCCGGCGGCCACCGCGGCGCGAACCACCACGCCGTGGTCCAGCGCGCTGCGGGCGATCTCCTGGGCGAAGCGGGCCGCGGAGAACACCGCCGCATCGGAGCCAGTCCGGCCTTGCCCGCGCTCGAAGGCCACCACCGAGAGCGTGGGGCCCACCTGCGTCGCTGCAGAGTCGTAGGCCTCGAGGAAGGCGCGGGCGCGGTGGGCGACGAAGCCGAGCAGCTCGTGCGCGGCGCGCGGCGAGAGCTTGGGACCCGGCTCGACGATCTCGCCGGCGTAGAAGATGGCGCGCACCGCCGGGTGATGCGGCAGGGCAACGCCGGCCGCGCGGAGGGCGCCGTCCAGCAGCGGCTGGGGCGGATCCAGCGAAAACCAGAGGCGCAGCAACTCCAACTCCGCCGCGGTCTGCGGACCGCGCGCGGCCACTTCGCCCAGCCGCTCGCTCTCGTTGCCCTTTGGTTCCACGGGCGCCGCCGGCCGCCGCGCGCGCACCGTCCAGAAGGGAAGCGCCTCGGGCGGCACCTCCAGGCGGCGCAGCGACCCTGCCGAGACGAAGTCGGCGTCCTGCAGCTCCCCAGGCCCGACGAAGCGCACCGTGCGGTGGGCCCCGTCGCCGTCGGTGGGGCGCGAGAGCACGGCCAGCGAAACGCGCAGGCTTTCTTTTAGCCGATCGGCGAGCTTGCGCTCGTCGAGCCCTGCGGCCTCGGGCCGTACCCGGCCTTGCGCCTTGCACTCGGCGGCGATCTCGCGCACCTCGTCGGTGAGCAGGCGGAAGACGTCGAACATCGACTTGAGGCGCTCGCTCTCCTGCTGCACCACCCGCACCACCGTGCGCAGGCGCTGGCGCAGCTCCTCGAGGAATCGCGGCGCGATCAGCTCCTCCAGGCCCTCGAACTGCACGCGCGCCACGTCCTCCGCGGTGAGCGCTCGCAGGCAGCTGCGGATGCTCACCGAGGTGGTGCCCTCCACCAGCCAGGCGTCGGCGACGGCGCGAAGCTGCGAGGGCAAGAGGAGCCAGAGCAGGCGCGCCTTCGCGTCCCAGGCTGCGCTGACCGGGGCCACCGGGACTGCCAGCTCGCGGCGCTGGCGGGGAGGCCGGTTTTCTTGATGGCCGCCGCGCAAGAGCGAGCAGACGATGTGCGAGAGCGGACCGCCCACCGAGGTGGTGAAGGCCAGCGCGCCCTGCTCGCGGAAGCCCTGCCGCGACTGCGCTTCCAACAAGTACCGCTGGTCGACGCAGAAGACGTGGTGGGCCTTGTTTACCTGCACCAGCCCGGATGCTCCGAGGGCGTGACCGAACGTGAGCAGGCCGCCGACCGGGTTGGACCAACCCTCCGCCATCCGCTCCGCGCTCCGGTCCCAACCCAGCCCGAGCGCGAGCAGGAACGAGAGCTCGATGCTGGGGAAGGCGTCGTGCACCACCCCGAAGGCGCAGGAGGTGAAGGTGGCCACCGGCATGCGCGCGTCGTCGGCGCAGTCGGCCAGCGCGCCGTAGACCGCCGGCGCGAAGACCAGCGGCGCCTTGCGGTGCAGCAGATCCGGATTGGTGGACCCGTCGCCGACGCCCAGCACCTCGGTCAGCGGCGCGGTGCGGTAGCGCGGATTGCGGGAGGAGGCCACCGCCTCGACCAGCGCCTCGTCGGAGGTGACGATGGTGGCGGCGGCCCCGCAGCAGGGGACGGCAATGTCGCTGGCGTCGAACCAGGGCGTGCGCCGGGTGTCGCGGCGGAACGGCTTTCCCGCGTAGATCCCGGCGGGATAGTTGGCGCCCACCTGCGCCTTGCGCTGCGCGACGCGGGAGAGGAAGGACTCCAGATCCGCGGGCGAGAGATCGACGCTGCGCCGGAGGGCGTCCATCACCAGATCGCCCACCGCCAGCATGTCCAGCCCTTGCGCCTGGTCGTCTTCTCCCAGGACGGTGCGGATCTGGTATTGCGAGACGTAGCCGCTGGGGATGATCTGCCCGGCGAGCACCAAGATCGTGGCGGGCCGCTCCGCGTTGCGCGCCGCCCGCACCGCCTCGGCAAAAGCCTGCGCGCCGCTGTCCGAGGTGCCCACGACGAACTGTGCCCGCGCCCGCGGCGAGAGCCCGAGCTGGACCTGAAGCGCCTGGGGCACGAGCCCGATGTTGACGCGCTCGTTGGGATCGAGCCCGGGCATGGAGGTCACCAGCATGTCGGTGATCGACTCGCAGGTGCGGCGGTACTCGCCGCGGCCGGCCAGCGCGTGCAGCGTGGTCAGTGCCCGGTGGGCGGCGGAGGCGAGCAGATCGGGCAGCGCCACCGGCTCGCGGATGCCGAAGGCGCGCTGCCAGTCGTCGGGCTTGGTGCGCCCGTCGTCGCCGCGGTTGGGATAGCGGAAGAAGAGCCGCGCCGCCTCCTCCCGCGCGAGCTCGGGATGGGGCGCGCCGAACCAGTCGCGCCGCCTGCGCGCGGGAGCCAGATCCCGCGGGCTCGCGCTGTACTCGCCTGCGACGACAAAAACCCTTCGTCTCATGTCGCGGCGAGTCAATCACGCGGGCGGGCCACAGTAAATGGGGCCCGTCCCGCGCGATCGACGCCTACTTCAACACCAGGCTGTCGTCGGCCTGCTGGATGAGCGCATCGGCGTCCGCCTGGAGCAGGAAGCCCTGCGCCACTGCCTTCGTCGCGGCTGCCCGCACCGCCTGCACGTAGCCGGCGTGGGTGCCATAGCGCTCCTGCAGCGACGGCCGCGGATCGCCGTTGGCCCTGCGCTCGTCGCGCGTGACCGCGAACGGCACCACGCCGCCGGTGTAGTCGCAGTTCTGCGACTTGTGGAAGCCGGCCGCGGTCACGTTCCAGCCCAAGTACGTGCCGAGCGGAGCGTCGCGCAGCACCACCGGAACGCCGCCCAGCTCGTTGCCGTCGGAGTCGGTGCGCGGCACCAGCATCTTGATCACCTGCTTGATCCGCGGCGGCAGGTTGGTGGGGATGCCCGATCCGTCGTTGGGGTTGAAGAGCGGGCCCCAATCGTAGTCGAGCACCGGGTTGATGAAGGGCGTCTCGCTCTTGCCGGCGATGGTGGCCGACTCCGGCGCGCGCGGCGCCACGTCCTTGAGGATGGGCAGCCCGGTGGGGAATCCCATCTCCTTGATGGTGGGCGCAACGAGATTCCGCTCGTTGTCCCGGTCGCCCTCGTGCTTGCCGCGCCCGTGATCATCGCCGTCGTCGTCGGGCGTGCGCAGGCGCGGGTAGAGATTGTCGGGCGGGAGCTTGCCGGCCATCACCCAGTCGCGGAAGTGGACGCGGATGGCGTTGACGGTCTGCGTGTGCGGGACCGGGTTGCCCTTGAGGGCGCCCGTGCCCCACTTGTTGCCGGGGCAGTTGGGATTGTTGGGGATGAAGTCGAACAGGTTCTGGCCGGCCGGCGTGGTGGTGCCTCCATGGGTGGAGCTGGGGATGTAGTAGCGGCGCACGTTGGCGGGGATGGGGATGTCCTGCTCGGCGTCGGTGCCCACCCACTCGATGCCCAGCTTCAGCTCCCAGATTTCCGCCGCTCCGAAGTGCTCGATCACCTTCGGGCAGGTGCGGCTGGCGCTGCAGCGGTCGAGGATGCTGCGCGCGGGCAGGTTGCGCACGTGGTCTTCGTGGCGGCTCCACCACTGCGGCCCTTCGCTGCCGGCCTCGTAGAGCTCGAGCACGCCGTCGGGCTGCGCCCAGCGGAAGTTCAGCGCGATGCGGCGGCCGGCGATGATGGGCCACATTCCGTCGGAGACCTGGCGCCGCGCCTCGTCCTGGTTGAAGCCCAGGTGCAACCAGCCGCGCAGGAAGTTGCCCGACTGCGAGACGCCGCGGCTGATCGACCAGCGAATCTTGCCGGCCAGCGGGTTGGCCTGGCCGGTGGCGTCCCTGGCCTCGAACTTGAAGAACGACTCCACGTCGCGGAAGGCGGCGAAGCCTATGCCCAGCACGAAGGGATCCCTGGCGGTGAAGACCAGCTGGTAGAGCTTGTTGCCGTCGAAGCCGTTGCGCAGACAGATCTCGGAGGTGCTGGGCGTCCCCGGGAACGGATGCGTCGCGTCGCAGTGCGCCCACGCCCAGTCCGCCGGCGCGATGGTGTTGCCGGTGGTCACCACGCCGCTCATGGTCTCGTGCAGGTGCTCGGTCAGGGTGGCCTGCGTCGTGTCGAGCGTGTTCGGCTTGTAGGGGAAGGGATTTGCCTGCACGAAGAGGCCGGCGGAGTTGGGCCCGGTCGCGGGGTTGATGATGCGGGCGAGCACCGTGCCGGTGATCGGGGTACCGTCCTTGTTCACCGCCACCGGCACCTTCACCCAATCGTTGTTGGTGCGCGTCTGGTCGGTGCCGCCCTGGTTGTCGCCCTGCCAGCCGCTGGAGATGCCCACGTCGCCGAAAGCCTTCTCCGCGTCCACGATGGTGATGCGGCCGCCGCGGTTGGGCACGTCGTGCCACATCAGGCCGCTGGCCTTGTTCATGTCGACGGGCTTCACGATGAAGAAGGTGGCGGTGTACTCGACCTTGCCGTGCGCGTTGCGCGGCGCCAGGGCGATGTCCTGGATGATGGCGTTGAGGGGATCGGCGGGGTCGAGCTCGCCGAAGGCGCGGCCGGCCAGCGTCTCGTATTGTCCAGCGGTGCCGAAAGTCGCGCCGCCGAACGCGGGCGAGGTCCTGGTGTCGATCACGAACGAAGTCACTTTCGCGAATGCCGGCGTCGCCAGCAGCAGGGACGCCAGCAAGGCGGGAATTGATCTCATGTGCGCAGCTCCGGGCGTTTGTGGGACGGCGGCGGCGACCCTAGGCGCGCGGCGCAAAGGGTCAAGACGCAACGCGTGGAAAACAGGCGCGAACGCGCTCCGCCGGCTCGGCCGCTGGACGTGAATCCAAGCCCTTGGCCGTCACCTGTTTCGAAGTTTGTCAGAAACCGAGCACGTTCAGTCCGAGAGTGGACAAACCGGAGAGCAACACGGCAGCGGAGGCGGCGCGGCCCGCGCGGTTCCTCGGAGCCGAGCGGAAATAGAGCGCGGATCCGACGAGGACGATGGCGAGCTCCAGCAAGGACGCGATGGCGCGGTGATCCCAGAGCCCGAGCCCGATGGCCGGACCCGCGCCAGGCACGAGCGGCAGGTCGGGCCGGTGCACCACCGCATCGAGCACCCAGTGCGACATCACCACGCCGGCCAGCACCAGCGCAGCGCGTCGGCCCCAGCGGAAAGCCGCCGGAAGCGCGAAGACCAGCGCCAGCGCCGCGGCGCCGAGGAGCGAGTGGGTCCAGGGAATGTGGAACAGCCCTTCCCCGTAGCCAGGCGGAGCGCCCGGAGCCCGCTGCATCCGTTCGACGCCGACGGCGAAGAGCGGGACGAAGACCACGTCCAGCCATTGGCTCGCGAGCATCAGCGCCCACAGCGGCGCGGATCGGTCGCGCGATCGCACCGCGGCCGCGAAGGCAAAGTGGCCGGCGATCACCGCGATCGTTCCGCGCGCGCGTCGAGCACGCCGCAGAGGCCGACGAAGAGCGCAAGGCCCAGCACGAAGGACATCGTCTTCCCCTGTCGAAGATCCGTCAGTGCGGGATTGTACGTCGATGGCGACGGAATGAGGTGCGTTGCCGATTGCCGCGTGCGCGGGGCGTACCTAACTCCGCCCTGTGTTCGTCTGGCTCCTGCTCTGGGCGCTGAGCTTCGCGCTGATGATGCTCTACGTCGGGAAGATCGCGCCCGACGAGGCCCTCTTCGCGGCCCTGGGCAGTGCCGTCGCTGCCACAGCGTCGAAGATCGTGCTGGAGAAGCGGCTGGCGCCCTTGCGCGCACAGTGGCGCTGCCTGGCGCAGATCTGGCGGCTGCCGAAGTATCTGGTCAGCGGCACTTGGGAGGTGCTGCTGGTCCTGGCCAGGCAAATCTTCCTGCGCAGGCCGGCCGACTCGCTGACATACGGCGTTTCCTTCGAAGTGGGCGGCGACGACGACGAATCCGCCTTCCGGCGCGCACTGGCCATCGCCTACACCACCGCCACCCCCAACTTCGTCATCCTGGGGATCGACCGCGAGCGCGGGCTGCTCGTCTATCATCAGATATTGAAGGGCCCCATCCCGGAGATGACCCGGCGCCTGGGAGCGAAGCCATGAGCGCGTGGCTCGCCGGCGCCCTGGCGCTTTGCGCCGGCCTCGCCCCCTGTGCCGCGGTGGCGCTGCGGGCGCAGGACGTGATGGAGCGCGTGGTCGCGCTGGAGATGGCGTCGGTGCTGGTCACCCTGGCGCTGGTGATGCTGGCAGAGGCGATGCAGCGCACCCTCTTCCTCGACCTGGCGCTGACGCAGGCGCTGCTCTCGTTCGGCGGCGGCCTGGTGTTCGCGCGCTTCCTGGAGAGGTGGGTCTGATGCACGCCGCGGTCGCCACGCTGGGGGCGCTGGCCGCCTTCTTCGCGCTGGCCGGCGCGCTGGGGGTGTGGCTGATGCGCGACGTGTACCAGAAGCTGCATTACCTGACCCTGCCCTGCAGCATCTCCGTCTGGTTCCTCTGCGCGGCGATGTTCGTCGGAGAGAAGCAGAAGCAGGCGGGCGTGAAGGTGGTGCTGATCTCGCTGGTGCTCTTCTTCATGAACGCGGTGGTGACCCAGGCCACGGCGCGCGCCGCGTGGGTGCGCAAGGACGGGCGCTGGCCGCCGCAGAAGGCGCCGCCTCCCGCGCCGCCCGAGGCAGCGGAATGATCGGCGCGCTGCAGCTCTTGCTCTTCATCCTGCTCGCCGTCTCGGGGATGCAGGTGGTCCGCACGCGCGAGCCGGCCTCCCAGGCGGTGGCGGTGAGCTTCTACGGACTGGTGCTGGCGCTGCTCTTCTTCCTCCACCAGGCGCCCGACGTGGCGCTTTCGCAGATCGCGGTGGGAGCCGTCGCGCTGCCGCTGATGATCCTGCTCGCGCTCGCCAAGGTGCGCAGGGCGGAGCAGGCGCGCGAGAAGGAGACGCAGCGGTGAAGGCGCTGCGACTGTTGCTCTTCGCCGCGGGCGCGCTGGGACTGGCGGCGGCTTTCGTCGGCGCGGGCCGCAAGCTCCCGCCCGTCGGCTCCTACGCCGGCGCCTATGGCGAGGTGCTCAATGCCGTGGCCCTGGGCGAGCGGCGCGCCACCGACGTGGTCTCCGCGGTCAACTTCGACTACCGCGGGCTCGATACGCTGGGCGAGGAGTTCATCCTCTTCACCTCGGTCCTGGCGGTGGCCACCATCCTGCGCCGGCAGGAGGACGAGGAAGACGAGGAGGACGAGCCGAAGTGGGAGCCGCGCAAGGCGCCCGAGAGCGACGCGGTGCGCACGCTCGGCGGCGTGCTGGTGCCTTTGATGGTCTCGTTCGGGCTCTACATGATCTCGCACGGCGCCGTGTCGCCGGGCGGCGGATTCCAGGGCGGCCTGGTGCTGGCCAGCGCGCCGCTGGTCGTCTACCTGTGCGCCACCGCGAAGACCTTCCTGCGCATCGCGCCGCCCGGCTTGACCCGTGCCGGCGAGTCGATCGGCGCCGCAGGCTACGTGCTGATCGGCTGTCTCGGCGTGCTGGCGGGAAAGACGTTCCTCGAGAACGTGCTGCCGCTGGGAACGCCGGGGAACGCCTGGTCCTCGGGGACCATCCTCTTCCTCAACCTCACCGTGGGATTGGCCGTGGCTGCCGGCTTCACCGAGCTGCTCTCCGTCTTCGTGGAGGAAGTGCTGAGGCGGGAAGCGTGACCGACCTGCTCTCCGTCCTGCCCTACGCCGTGGCCGGATGGCTCCTGCTCTGGGGCCTCTACGGCATCGTCACCAGCAAGAACCTGGTCCACCTCGTCATCTGCCTGGTGGTGATGCAGTCGGCCACCTACGTGCTGCTGCTCGCCATCGGCTACAAGTCGGGTGCGGTGGCGCCGGTCTACGCCGATATGCCTCCGGGCACGCCGGCGGTGGACCCGCTGGTCCAGGCGCTGATGCTCACCGACATCGTGGTGGAGGCCACGGTGGCGGCGCTGCTCTTGGCTTTGGCGGTGCAGGCCCACGAGCGGGGCGGCTCGCTCGATCCGGCCAGGCTCGCGCGGCTCAAGGGATGAGCATGCAACTTGCGCCCTGGACGGTGGGGGTCCCGCTCTTCTTTGCCGCGCTGCTGGTGGCGCTGGGCGAAAAGCTGCCGCGGCTGGTGGCGGATCTGATCGCCCTGCTCGCAGGAGGAGTGACCGCCGCTGCCTGCGCGCTGCTCTTTCGCGCGGCGCGCTCCGGCCCGGTGGTCTACTGGTTCGGAGGGATCCGCCCGCGCTCGGGCGTGAGCCTGGGCATCGATTTCGCCATCGACCGCATGGGCGCGGGCCTCGCCACCCTGGCGGCCGTGCTGGTGATCTGTGCCCTGCTGTTCTCTGCCCGCTACTTCGAAAAGCCGCAGGCTTCGTTCCAGGCGCTCCTGCTCGCCTTCCTCGCCGGCATCTGCGGATTCGCGCTCACCGGCGACCTCTTCGACCTCTTCGTCTTCTTCGAGCTGATGAGCACGGCCGCCTTCGGGCTGTGCGCGTACAAGAGCCGCGAGGTGGGGCCGCTGCAGGGCGCGATCAACTTCGCCACCACCAACACGGCAGGCGCGTTCCTCACCCTCACCGGAATCTCCCTGCTCTACGCGCGCACGGGAGCGCTCAATTTCGCGCAGATGGCCCGCTCGATGGGGCCACACGACGCGCTGGTGCTGGTGGGCTTCGCGCTCGTCTGCACCGGCTTTCTAGTCAAGGCCGCCGTCGTCCCCTTCCATTTCTGGCTGGCGGACGCACACGCCGCCGCGCCCACGCCGGCCTGCATCATCTTTTCCGGCGCCATGGTGCAGGCGGGGCTGTACGCGGTAGCGCGACTGCACGGCGCGCTCTTCGCCGCGCCCCTCCCGGGGTTCCGGCCTGCTCTGCTCGGGCTGGGGATCGCCACCTGCGCCACCGGCGCCCTGCTCTGCTACGCGCAGCGCCACCTCAAGCGGCTCCTGGCGTTCTCCACCGTCAGCCACTCCGGCGCCATCCTCTGCGGCATCGCGCTGGTCGATCCCTCCGCGTACGCGGGCGCGGCGCTCTACGTGGTGGGCCACGGCTGCGTGAAGGCGGCCCTGTTTCTCTGTGCGGGCATGATCCTGCACCGCCTGGGATCCGTGGACGAGGTCATGCTGCACGGCCGGGGAGTCCGTCTGCCCTGGCTGGGAGCGCTCTTCGCGCTCGGCGGCCTGCTGCTCGCGGGGGCGCCGCCCACCGCGTTGTTCCTGGGCGACTCGATGCTCGATCACGCGCTGAAGGGACATGCGGTGGCGCGGGCGGCGCTGGCCCTCTCTTCGGTCGTCACCGGCGCTGCGGTGCTGCGCGCCTGCGGCCGCGTCTTCCTGGGATGGGGTCCGCGCGAGCCGGACGCGCCCGGGGGCGGCGAGACCGACGAAGAGCCCGAGACCGACCGCGGGCCCATTCCCTGGTCCATGTGGCTGCCGGCCGTCTTGCTGCTGGCGCTCGCGTTCGCATCCGGCCTCGTTTCCCGGGAAGCTGCCGGGCGCGACGCGGCGCGCATGCTCGATCCGCATGCCTTCGCGGCGCAGATCCTCGACGGCGCGCCGCCCGCGCTGCCCGCCCCGCCGCCGGAGGAGCCGCTGGGGCCCGGCCTCCTGCACGCGGCCGGCACGGTCGTCGCGGCGGCTGCCCTCGCCGGGCTCACGCTGGGGCGGAAGCGGTTGCCACAGGCCGTTCGCGGCGCCGTCGCCTCCGTGTGGTCGCCGGCCGCGGCGGCGCTGCGCGCGCTGCACACCGGGGAGGTGGGCGATCAGGTCGCTTGGCTCACGCTCGGCGCGGCGATCCTGTGCGGAGCGCTGGCACTCCGATAGAGTGTGCGCAATGCCCGGCGACGAGATCTCGGCGCGGGTCGAGCGGCTGGAACTGCCCTTCGACGCGCGCGGTGTGGATGGCTACGGGACTTCCAGGTGGCACCTCGGCGTCGCCTTCCGCGCCCTCTCCTTCCTCTACCGGACGTACTTCCAGGTGCGCTGCCAGGGGCTCGAGCACATCCCCGTCCGCGGCCGTGCCATGCTGGTGGGCAACCACTCCGGCGGCATCGCGCTCGACGCCGCGATGGTGATCGCGGCCTGCTTTCTGGAGCTGGATCCGCCGCGGCTGGCGCAGGGAATGGCGGAGAAGTTCATCAACCGCTTCCCCTTCGCTTCCACCTGGACCTCGCGCTGCGGGCAGCTCACCGGCCTGCCCGAGCACGCCCAGCGCCTGCTCGAGGACGATCGCCTGCTGATGGTCTTTCCCGAAGGAGCGCGCGGCACGGCCAAGCTGTGGAAGGACCGCTTCTCGCTGGTGGAGTTCGGCACCGGCTTCTTGCGGCTGGCGCAGAAGACCAAGAGCCCCATCGTGCCCTTCGCCTTCCTCGGCGGGGGCGACGCCATCCCCACCGTCGGCAACCTGTACAAGATCGGCAAGCTGGTGGGCGTGCCGTACCTGCCGGTGACGCCGTGGCTCCTCCCGCTGCCGCGGCCCGCCAAGCTCTCCATCCACTTCGGCGAACCGATGCGCTTCGACGGCGACGGGAACGCCGACGACGAGAGCACGGCGCGCGCCGTGGGGCAGGTGAAGGAGCGGATCGGGCAGCTCATCGAGCGGGGGCGGCAATGAGGGTGTTGATCCCGGGCATCGCCGGGCTCCTGGCCCGCAAGGTGGCGCAGCGGCTGCTCGGGGGTGGGCACGAGGTGATCGGGATCGATCCCCGCGGCTGGCCGGGCGCGCCCAAGGAGATCGAGCTGCACGCCATCGACATCCGCAAGCGCGCTGCAGGGGAGGTGTTCCGCAAGCGCCGGCCGCACGCGGTGGTGCACATGGCCACCATCTCGGCGCTGACCGCGGACGCGGAGGAGCGCTACCGCATCAACCTGGGCGGTACCCGCGCCGTCTTCGAGTATTGCGCGGCCCACGGCGTGGAGCAGCTCGTCTTCGTGGGCCGGCACACCTACTACGGCGCGGGCCCCGACGCGCCGCTCTATCACACGGAGTCGGAGCCACCTCAAGAACTGGGCTCGTACCCGGAGCTCGCCGACCTGGTGGCGGCCGACCTCTACGCCGCCAACGCGCTCTGGCGGCTGCCCGCGCTGCAGACGGCGGTGCTGCGCATCTGCTACACGCTGGGGCCTTCCGGGCACGGAACGCTGGCGAGCTTCTTGCGCGGCCGGTTCGTCCCCATGGTGCTCGGCTTCGATCCACTCTTCCAGTTCATCCACGAAGACGACGCGGCGGATGCCATCGTGGCGGCGCTCTCGTCGAAGCTGCGGGGCATCTTCAACGTGGCCGGGCCGCAGCCGCTGCCGTTGGGCTTGATCGCGCGCGAGGCGGGGCGGCGGGCGCTGCCCTTTCCCGAGGCGCTGCTGGCGGTGCTGCTGGGTCGGGCCGGGCTTCCGCGGCTCTCCCGCGGGGCGCTGGCGCACATCAAGTATCCCATCGTGGTGGACGCGTCGTTGTTCCGCCGCGAGACGGGATTCGCCCACCGCTTCGACGAGCTGGTGACGGTGCAGACCTTTGCCGATGGGTTCCCTGCGGGTGGCAGGTCGAGCCCGGTTCCGCCGCTCGGGTGACCTCTTGCTGCGCCTGGGTCCTCTCCGCCTGCACTGGAGCCTCCTGCTCGGCGCGCTGCTCTTCTGCGCCGCGCAGCCCAGCCCGGTGCTCCTGCTCGGGTACGTGGCAGTGTTGCTCGTCCACGTGGGGGTCACCTGCTCGCCGTCGCGGGCACGCCGCTGCGGCTGTCCGGCGTCCTGATGCACGCGCTGGGCGGCGAGCTGCTGGGAGAGGGAGAGGTCTCCCCCGCGCGCCGATCGTTCGTCGCGCTCAGCGGCGTGCTGGCCCAACTGGCGCTGTTGGGCGCCGCGCTGTGGCTGCCGATGCCGGCCGAGCTGCACGAGGCGTTCACGCGCCGCAACGGCCTCGTGCTGCTGTTCAACCTCATCCCGGTGAAACCGCTGGATGGCGCGCAGGCCTGGAGGCTGCCGGCGCGGCTGCGGGCTGCGAGCCGGCTGAAGTATCGTGGCGCGATGCGGTCCTCGCGGCAGGTGCAGAAGGACGTGGCCGATCTGCTGAAGCGGCTCCGGCGATGATACTCTCGCGCCGGGATCTCTTGCGGACCGCGGCCTCCGCCGCCGCGCTCGCGACCGGAGGAGCGATGGCGGCACCTCGCATGCGCACCCGCCCCATTCCCCGCAGCGGCGAGCAGCTGCCCGTCATCGGGATGGGGACCTGGCGGACCTTCGACACCGAACAGCGCGACGAGCTGGGATCGGTGGTGCGCGCGCTCTTCGACGCTGGCGGAAGCCTGATCGACTCCTCGCCCATGTACGGCCGTTCGGAGACCACCGTGGGCGAGGTGCTGGCAGCCGCGGGGCTGGGAAAGCGCGCCTTTCTCGCCACCAAGGTGTGGACCAGCGGCAAGGAGGCCGGCATCGCGCAGATGCGCAGCTCCATCGAGAAGATGGGGCACGTCGACCTGATGCAGATCCACAACCTGCTCGACTGGCGCACCCACCTGTCCACCCTGCGCGCCTGGAAGGAGGCGGGGACCATCCGGTACTGGGGCATCACCCACTATTCGCCCTCCGCCTTTGGCGAGCTGGAGAGCATCGTGCGCGCCGAGAAGCCGGACTTCGTGCAGCTCCCCTACTCGGTAGGCGTGCGCGAGGCGGAAGAGCGGCTCTTGCCCGCCTGCGCGGAGAACGGCGTGGCGGTGCTGGTGATGCGCCCGTTCGAGGGAGGCTCGCTCTTCGGTGACGCGCGCAAGCGGCCGCTGCCCGGCTGGGCCAAGGAGATCGACTGCACCAGCTGGGCGCAGATCTTCCTCAAGTTCATCCTCGGCCACCCCGCGGTCACCTGCCCGATCCCCGCCTCCTCCAATCCGTTGCACATGGCCGACGACGTGCGCGCTGGTTACGGGCGGCTCCCCGACGAGGCGATGCGACGTCGCATCGTCCAGGAGGTCGCCGGTTGAAGTTCCGCTTGACTTTTCACGACCGCTCTCGGTATCCATCAAGACGATGTCGCCTGCGTTCCAGAGCAAGTGCGCGTGTTGTCGCTGCCCCGGCCAGTGGTGCCGGGCGCGCGCATGAGCTGACGGCGACTCCCTGACTCCGCCTCTCTGCTCCCTGCCGCCCCGGCGTTTCCGTCGGTGCAGTTTCCTTGCGGCAAGGAGTACCCGTGGAGCTCTACCCCGTCTTCCTGCACCTGCGAGGCCGACCCGCGCTCCTGGTCGGCGGCGGCCGCGTCGCTTCCGGCAAGATCGAGGCGCTGCTCACCGCCGGCGCACGCGTCACCGTCGTCGCCCCGCGCATCGACGCCTCGCTGCGACGGCAGGACGTGCGCATCGTCGAGCGCGCGTTCGAGCCGTCCGACCTCGACGGCCAGTGGTTCGCGGTCGCGGCCGCCCCGGCCGATGTAAATCGAAAAGTGGCGCTCGCGGCTGAAGAGCGCCGCGTCTTCGTCAACGCGGTCGACGATGCCGACTCCGCCAGCGCGTACCTCGGCGGCGTGCTGCGCAAGGCGGGCGTGACGCTGGCCATCTCCACCGACGGCCGCGCTCCCGCCCTGGCGGGCCTCTTGCGCGAGGCGCTGGAGGCGGTCCTGCCTCCCGATCTGGACGCCTGGGTGCGCACCGCCGAAGGCCTGCGTGCCCAATGGAAGGAAGCGGGCGTTCCCATCCCCGACCGGCGCCCGCTGCTCTTGCTCGCGCTCAACCGGCTTTATCACCAGGAGGCAGCATGATCGGAATGGTCTCTCTCGTCGGCGCGGGTCCGGGCGACCCGGATCTGCTCACCCTGCGCGCGGTCGATCGGCTGCGCGCCGCGGACCTGGTGCTCTACGACGCGCTGGTCGATCGCGCCGCCCTCCGCCATGCGCCGCAGGCCCAGCACGCCTGGGTGGGCAAGCGCGCCGGCCGCCACTCCATCGAGCAGGACACCATCGAGCGGGTGATGATCCGGCGCGCGCTGCGCGGCGAGCGCATCGTGCGCCTGAAGAGCGGCGATCCCTTCGTCTTCGGTCGCGGTGGCGAGGAGGCGCTGGCGCTGGCCGCGGCCGGCGTGCCTTGCGAGGTGGTGCCCGGAGTCTCGTCGGCGGTGGCCGTGCCCGCCCTGAGCGGCATCCCCGTGACCCACCGCGGCCTCTCCACGGCTTTCGTGGTGGTCTCCGGCCACGCCGAGGAGGCGTATGCGCCGGTGCTGCGCGCGCTCCCGCCCGGCTCGGCGACCGTGGTGATCCTGATGGGCATCGCCACCCGAAGGGCCTCCGCGGCGGTGCTGCTGGCCGGTGGGTGGGATCCGGAGACTCCGGCCGCGCTGCTCTTCTCCGTCTCGCATCCGGACGCTTCCGCGTGGCACGGCACGCTCCGCAACCTGGGCAAGGCACAGGCGGAGGAAGGTCCCGGCGTGATCGTCGTCGGCGCCACCGTGGCGCTCGCAGCGCAGTTGCAGTCGGCTTCCGTGGGTCAGGGAGGTCTTCATGCCGTTGCTCGATGAAAGGACGCTGGGCCCCGGCCGCCTGGGCTTCGCGGACGAGAAGGACCTGGATGCGTTCATCTCCATGCTGGGCCGGTTCGAGCGCGGCGAGGCGACGCCCGATGCCTGGAAACAGTTCCGCCTCGTCAACGGGGTGTACAGCCAGCGGCAGGAAGGCGACTCGATGATGGTGCGGGTGAAGATCCCGCAAGGGGTCCTCACCTCTGCCCAGCTGCGCGCCCTGGCCGAGGTGGCCGACCGGTACTCCACCGGCCGCGGCCACATCACCACCCGCCAGAACGTGCAGTTCCACTTCGTGCGGCTGGCGCAGACCGACGACGCTCTGCGCTTGCTCGCGGAGGCCGGCCTCACCACCCGTGAGGCCTGCGGCAACTCGGTGCGCAACGTCACCGCCTGCCCCCACGCGGGCGCCTCGGCGCTGGAGCCCTTCGACAGCACGCCGTACGCGGAGGCCGTCACGCGGCACCTCTTGCGCGGGCCGATGTCCGCCTCGCTGCCGCGGAAGTTCAAGATCGCCTTCGGCGGGTGCTGCGGATACGACTGCGTGGGCGCCTCGTTCAACGACGTGGGCTTCCTCGCCCGCGTGCGCGACGGCAAGCCGGGGTTCCGCGTCACGCTGGGCGGCGGGCTCTCCACGCTGCGCCGAGCCGGAATCCTGGCCCACGAGTTCGCGCCCGCCGAGGAGGTGTTGGAGATCTGCGAGGCGGTGGTGCGGCTCTTCAACCGCACCGGCGACCGGCAGCGGCGCCACAAGGCGCGGCTCAAGTTCGTGGTGGACAAGCTGGGGCCGGAGGAGTTCCTGCGCCTGTACTACGAGGAGCGGAAGGCGCTGGAACCTCGCCGCGTGGAGGCGATTCCGCAGCCGCCGCCGCGCCAGCTACGCTCGCCGCGCCTGCGGCCGCCGCGTCCCGGGCTGGAGGAGTTCGCGCGCACCAACGTGCGCGGGCAGCGGGATCCCGACTACGTGACCGTCACCGTGCGCACGCCTTTGGGCGACCTCACCTCGGCGCAGTTCCGCGCGGTGGCCGACCTGGCGGAAGAGTTCAGCGAGGAACGCGAGGCCCGCACCGCGCTGGAGCAGAACCTGCTCTTCCGCTTCGTGCGGCGCTCCCACCTGGCCTCGCTGCACGCTGCCCTGGACGCGCAGGGCCTCGCACAGGCTGGCGCCCAGACGATCTCCGACGTGGTCAGCTGCCCGGGCGCGTACTCCTGCCGCCTGGCGGTGACGCAGTCGCGCGGAATGGCCGACGCGCTCACCCACGCGCTGGAAGGTCGGCCCGAGCAGATCTCCATCAAGATCTCCGGCTGCCCCAACGGCTGCGGCCAGCACTACGTCGCGGGCATCGGCCTGCAGGGTTCGGTGCGCAAGGTCGACGGCCGCTCCGTGCCGCAGTACCACCTCTACCTGGGCGGCGGCTTCGGCGACACACAGGCTTCCTTCGGACGGCTGGCGGCAAAGGTGCCGGCGCGCAGGGTGCCGGAGGCGGTGCGCCGGCTGGCTGATGTCTACACGGCGGAAGCGCACCCCGGCGAGGGCGCCGACGCCTTCTTCGCGCGCGTCCCGGTGGAGCGCATCTCCTCGCTGCTGGCCGAGCTGGAGGTGCTGGAGCACGGCGCGGCGGAGGACTTCATCGACCTCGGCGAGGCCAAGCAGTTCGAGGTGCAGACGACCGAAGGCGAATGCGCGGCGTGAGCCCGGAGGGGCAAATGAAGAGGATCTCGCTGGATTGGTGGGCGGTGATCGCCGCACTCGGCGCGGTGGTGCTGGTCAAGTCTCTTCACCTGACCGTGGGCTGGTGACGCGATGAGCGAAGCGATTGCCATCCAGAGGCCGTCCATCGCGTTGCCGTGGCGCATCGTCCGGCTCTTGCCAGGGGTCGCGCTGCTCTTCGCCATCGGCTACGCCGGCAAGCTCGCCGAGGCGCTGCTGCGCGACTACGGCAAGGCCCATCACGTCGCGCTGCCCAACATCGAGTACGTGCTCTGGGCCATCGTGCTCGGGCTTCTGATCTCCAACACGGTGGGCGTGGCGCAGGTCTTCCGACCGGGCATCGCCACCTACGATTTCTGGCTCAAGGCGGGAATCGTGCTGTTGGGCGCGCGCTTCCTCATCGGCGACGTGCTGCAGCTGGGACGCATCTCGCTCGCGCTGGTCGGCATCGAGCTGGCGGTGGCCATCGGCATCATGACGCTGCTCGGCCGATGGTTCCGGCTCAAGCCCAAGCTCACCAGCCTGCTGGCCATCGGCTCGTCCATCTGCGGCGTCTCGGCCATCATCGCAGCCAAGGGCGCCATCGAGGCCGACGACGACGACGCCACCTTCGCCATCGCGGCCATCCTGGCGCTGGGCGCGTTCGGGCTCTTCGCCTATCCCGCCATCGGCCATTTCCTGCACATGAGCGACCGCGCCTTCGGGCTCTGGGCGGGATTGGCAGTGGACAACACTGCGGAGGCGGCTGCCGCCGGCGCCATCTACTCCGACGCGGCGGGCAAGGTGGCGGTGCTCACCAAGTCCACCCGCAACGCGATGATCGGCTTCGTGGTGCTGGCCTACGCCATCTACTGGGCAGCGAAGGGGCAGGCGCACGAGGTGCAGGGGAAGGCGGCGTTCGTGTGGCAGAAGTTCCCCAAGTTCGTGCTCGGGTTCCTCTTCATCTCGGCGCTGGCCAC
>C688J18823_10000099_pt1 | contig 44695 bp, 49 predicted proteins | sample HopSoiMetagenom1_FD_18823 | JGI IMG/M metagenome (IMG submission 18823)
AATCAACATGTTCGGCTCCTTTCCTCCGAGCCCTTTGGTTGGTTTGCGCCTCCAAAGTTTACTCGGGCCTGGGAGCCGACATTGTTTATGGAATCATTACGCTCATCATCGTGTCAAAGAGCTCTACAAAAAGGGATGTCAAAAAAAAGCTTTTCCAGGACCGGAGTGGAGATTGTTTCTTGACATGCCTTTCTATAGAACTCATCGACGCCCGGCACGAGTCACGGGATAGTCCTTGTACTCGGTAGGTGCTCACAACCCCAAGGCTTTCACTTGCTCCTCGGTTTCATAGCCGAGCCAGTGTGCAACTTCGTGCCAGACGACGCGCTTCACTTCGGCGCGCAAGTCTCCTTTGGAACACCGCAGAATCGGGCCACGAAAGACAAATATCAATTCGGGTGCATAGGTTAGCTGGGTGTGCGACCGTTTCGTCCTGAAGGTTCCGCTATACAACCCCAACAACTCAGTTCCACGGCGCCATTTCTCCCTGCTCAATATGTCCTTCAATACCTCGGCAGGTGGCTCGTCAAGCACCTGAATGCCGGGGAAATCGGGCAGGTCCCGAATTTTCTGTGGCAGAGTGCTGTAGGCCCACTCCACGATCTTTTCAAAGCTCTCAGTAGAAGTGGCGTCGGCCATGAGGCCCACTTTACCACCAGGACAAGTCGCGAGACGCAGGTCGGCATTTGGGATACACGGCACTTATGACGTTCGCGCTGGGGAGTGGAACGGAGGGTTGGGATAGCCCGCGATCCGGGGTTAAGGAGTGCGAAGCTAAGATCGCATGCAGCCCGAAATTTCATGATGTTGCGAGCGTGCCGCGTGCTCGGTTTTGTGAACTATGGCTTCGCGCTGGCTCCGCCTGAGCGGGCGAAGAGCCTCACCACTGTTTTCTGGTCGCAGATATCGCGAATCCGCCCACAATCTTACGTCGCCGACAACGAGTACCTGAGTTTCGTGAGCGCGAATAAGACTCTCTTCGCAAATCTTCTGAATGCAGTCAAGGGCACTCTTTTAAGAACGGTCCGCTGTCCCGATTGCTTTGGATCGGCCAGTAAATTCGTTCACATTTTTCGGTGCAGCGAACCACAAGACACACGCAATCCTCACTGAGCCTAAGCGNCAATCACCGTAATTTTGTACACGAGCAGAATGACTACGGTCGCCAGCGCGAGCCAGGCGCACAGAGTGTAGCGCCGGAAGAAGTACAGGGCCACGCCAGCCCAGCAGAAACAGGTTGCGATTAAGGCGCCGCCAACATACGGCGCAGCGACTGCGGTTGAGAAGCTCGTGCCAAGGACGTGCCTGAGCCGGAAGAACTCGCCCAGCGTCCTGACCACGATGAGGAATTGAACCGTGATTCCTATCTGGGCCCAACGTTCTCTAGTCACAGCGGATATTCTAAGTGTGCGGGGAATGTTTGGGAATGAATGCAGAAATCAAATGCTCGATGAACGCTTGATGTCTGTTTACGACAGATATTCTCGAGTCTGGTTTCTATGCAATCCGTACTCTACACTTCTGCCGCCTATTCGGTTGGTTGGATTGCAGTGCTTGTGTTGGCTGCCGCGCGCACGGCTCCCACCTCAGATACGTGAACGTCGTTGCCTTTACGGAGTCACTTGGTGAAACATCGCCATAGCACTCAAAATGCCTAGAACAGGGATTGTGAGTGTAACGGCCTGTTTTCGTCAGCCACTGAAGTCCCGCCGCGTTGAGGTGGCCATCACCGCAAGGCAAAGCCCTGACCAGAGGACAAATCCGCCGAATATCCAGTACGTATCAGGCGTGCGATGGTGATATAGCCGATTGAGCCCAGCCGCGCTTAAAAAGAGCACCCCAATGGCGAGAACAGTAAACAATTTTCGCAGAATCCGTGGCAGACATAAACGGACGCTGTAACCCAAGAGACCGTCGAGCCATCTTCCAATGCAATACCAAACAAGCGGCACCAATGGGACGGACGCATACAGCCATGCTGCGTCGTTTCGAGGAAAGAAGACCGAGCCCATCAGCGTGGGCGGCAAACATCGCGGGCAGTTCAAGAATGAGGGCTATCTTTTGTACAGGCTTGAGTGATGGCCGTTCAAACGCTTCCATCGGAACGCTATGGCCCTCTTGATACGCAACATGTCGGTAGTGAGACACAATATGGGGCGACGCACTAGGATGTGTCAGCGCAAACCAGATCAGCACAATATGAATCAGCGTAAGAACAACCGGGAACACTCGACGAAAGCCGATTCGACGCATGTTGGTATGGACACCAGACACGCGCGATGTGGAGATGCGATCTTATCTCAGGAACGATTGGCGTAACTCGCCGTTACACTCATCATTCCCCGTCAAAACGTGTAATGGCCTGGTTTCGCCAATCATGAATACGCAGGTTTCTTCATCTTGACAACTCGCTAATTTGATTACATATTCCTGCTTCTTGTTGCTGCAGACCAACAAAGTCATTTCGAAGGAGTCAGTATGAGTTATTGCTGTGTCGGCAGGACGTCTTTCCTGGTCTTCGCGCTCTGCGCCGCGACCGCGATCAGTTCCCCAGCTCAAACGTTGAAGACCCTTACCAGTTTCGATGGAACTGACGGCAAAGCTCCAACGGGCACCCTCATTCAAGCAACGGACGGGAACTTCTATGGCACCACACAGGCCGGAGGAGCCAACGGGCTCGGCAGCGTTTTCAAGGTCACTCCGGATGGGACCGTGACCACTCTTTACAGTTTTTGTGCGCTGACCAACTGCATGGATGGTTCCGGCCCAACAGCGGGGCTCGTTCAGGCGTCGGACGGCAATTTCTATGGAACGACCTACTACGGCGGGAGCAACTGCGTATTCGGCAACCTACCGCTATCAGGCTGCGGTACAGTCTTCCAAATAACGCCATCCGGTCAACTGACCACCCTGTACAACTTCTGTCAGACCGGCAATGGTTCCACCTGCTATGACGGCTCTGAACCCAATTCGAGTCTGATCCAAGGATCCGACGGCAACCTGTACGGTACTACCGTTTTTGGCGGGAATAACAGGAACGACATCAACAGCTTTACAGGCGGCTACGGAACGGTCTTTAAGATAACCCTGCAGGGCTCTTTAACAACGCTTTTCTCTTTTTGTCACGACTTGAGTTCCACTGGGTATTGCCTGGATGGGGCGATTGCCTATGGAGGAGTGCTGCAAGCCTCGGACGGCAACTTCTATGGAACTCTATACAACGGCGGAACTGGCCTCGACAACAGCGGGGGCGTAGTTTACAAGCTGACATCCTCGGGCAAGTACAAGGTTTTGCATAACTTTGGCTCTAAGAGGAACTGGATCGATGGCGCTTATCCGTTTGACAGCATTATTCAAGGCGCCGACGGGAATCTCTACGGGACGACTCGTAACGGAGGCTACGGTGGGACGCTCGGAGGAGGCACGGCTTTCAAAATCACAACGTCGGGAACATTGACGACGTTGCACCGCTTCCGCATGGATGAAGGAGAAGCTCCCTATTCAGCTCTCGTGCAGGGCACGGACGGCAATTTCTATGGCACGCTTTCGACGGGTGGACCCTATTCCAACCTCGGCATCGCCGCTGGAACGGCGTTCAGGGTAACCGCCAACGGCGCTTTCAAAAGGCTTTACAGCTTCTGCTCACTGGCAAACTGTACCGACGGGTACGAACCTGCCGCAGGATTGGTGCAAGGCACGAACGGAGACCTTTACGGCGTCACTTTTTCTGGTGGGACCGATAACGACGGGACGGTCTTCAGCATATCGCTGAAGTAACCAGCCAACTGGCTTTTCCAGATCACGAACAAAGCTGCGGGTGGAGTGGCACGAACCCTATCGCCCGTGGCCTGTTTTTTTTCTGCAACCGCAATCACAGCCTCTAGCGACCCATGTGACTGTCCGAAACCCGCTTCGCGATTTCTAACCTCCCGTCGCATTCCTCCGTGGTTCGCTCAAATCTCACTAAAAAAGCGAGCGCTCCCATCATGACATCTGGGCACAACTGATGAAATATCTCCATTACACTCACCGACCGTCAGAACTGAAAACAGTTTGGCCAATGCGCCGACCGCCAGCACTACTCCGATGATCCGCCATGCTGTGAGAAGCCGCTACGGCGTGGACTAACTGTTGGATATCGCCATTCACGTATAAGCCGATTCTGTGATACTCGTCACATCGGCTCGGCAGGTCTGCGGCTACCATCTCAGTCCACATGAAAGCTGCCGTGTATAGCAAAACGAAATCCGGAAAGGTCCTGGAGATAAAGGATCTCGAGCAGCCGGTGCCGAAGAGCAACGAAGTCGTGCTGCGGGTTTACGCCGCTTCCGTCAATCCGCTGGACCGGCGCATGAAGAGGCAACGTCCGGGGGTTGATGTCGCTGGCGAGGTCGTGGCAGTGGGCTCCGCGGTGACGCGCTTCAAACCAGGCGAGTTGGTGTTGGGCACTTGTAAGGGGGCGTTTGCCGAATACGCGTGTGCTCGCCAAGACACGTTAGTCTTGAAACCGAAAAGCGTGAGCTTTGATGAGGCCGCTGCTTTGCCGATTGCAGGGCTGACTGCGTTGCAGGGTCTCCGTGACAAAGGACGCCTTCAGGCGACGCAGAAGGTCTTGATCAACGGAGCGGCGGGCGGGATCGGCACGTTTTCCGTGCAGATTGCGAAGTCATTTAGCGCGAACGTAACCGGTGTTTGCAGTACGAAGAACGTTGAATTGGTGCGCTCGATCGGTGCCGATCGGGTCATCGACTATACACGCTGCGACTTCACGCAGGACAGCGAACGTTACGACCTGCTTCTCGATAACGTGGGAAACCGCACGGTGTCAGCCATGAAGCGCCTTCTGAGTCCCAAAGGCAAGTGTGTCATGGCCGGAGCTCCTAAGGAACTGTGGGCGGTGCTTACTCGCTTGTTAAAGGCATTCACGTGGTCACTGTTCCTGAAGCAGAAATTCATATTCTTCATTGCGAAAATCAACAGAAACGATCTGATGACACTTTGTGGACTGATCGAATCCGGAAAGGTGACCCCGTTAATCGACAGACGCTACCCTCTGAGTGAAACCGCATCTGCAATCGCTTATTTAGAAGAGGGGCATGCCCCGGCGAAAGTCGTTATCACGGTTCAATAAATCCAGAAGAGGCTTACACTCCCGGCTTGCGACCATAATGCCGTGGCAAGAGCTCTAGTACGGGAGCGATCAAGGTGTGGCTGCAAATTGCGGCTATCCCATGTCTTATCCCTTTCTTGTCGATTTCGTCGCCAGCGCTGCGAAGGCTGAGCGGATGACCTCGTCCGGCACGAGCTCAGGAGTCACCAACCTTTGAAACACGAGTCCTTCGGTGAGCGCGTGGATGACTGGCACCAATCGGTCGGCCGGCATCGGAAGATCTTCTTCTGTCGTCACTGACCGAAGCCATTCCGTGCCCATTGCGTAACTCTCGGCGGTTACCTGCTTCACCCGCGATTGCAAATCGGGGTGCGTGAGGGCGTAAGCCAGACCCGTGAGCCGTCCTACCGCAGCGGCACTGCGAGCCGGGATCGCATTAATGGTTGCTTCGGCCATGGCGTCCATAATCTGGCGGAAGCTGGCAGGGGCCTTCACTTTCGGGACGATAGGAACCCAGTAGGTCTGTCCCAAGGCGATGAGAAGGTCGTCTTTGTTCTTGAAATTGCCGTAGATCGCACCGGTTGTCATGCCTGCTCGTTCCGCGATCTCTTCCAGCGTGGTTTGCTCATGGCCCTTCTCGCGGATCAAAGTGCGAGCCGCTTCAAGAAGCTTGGCGCGAGTGCGGTCACGCTTGTCACCTTTGGGTTGCGATCTTGGAGAATTTCTGGACTCCCGCGTGGATTTCATAGTTGATTTATTTTATAAGTCCATTATATTATTTGCAAGCTGAAGGAGAGGATTGTCATGCGAGGCCAAGAAAAGATCAAAGCCGTTTTGCAACCTGTGGTGGATGCGGGGCAGCTTGCTGGAGCCGCGACGTTAGTTTGGCGGGAGGGCGACAGCGAAGCCATGACAACCTGCGTAGGGTGGCGCGACGTGGAAGCGCAGAGCCCAGTCACACGAGACACAATCTTTCGCATCGCATCCATGACGAAGCCAATCACCTCAGTGGCCGCATTGATGCTGATGGACGAAGGCAGGATCGAACTGAATGAACCCATCACCCGCTACGCTCCAGAGTTCTCACGCATGCAGGTTCTTCGGTCTCCAAATGGTCCGCTCAACGAGACCGATACCGCGGAGGGCCCTATAACTTTCGGCCATCTGTTAACCCATCGTGCCGGTCTGACGTATGCGGATTTTCATCGAGGTCCAATTGCCCAGGCATATCGCGAGGCGCTTGGCGGGGATATCGACAGTCATGTAAGTCCGGACGAGTGGATCGCGGGGCTCGCGCGGTTGCCATTGATCGCGCAACCGGGAACGGTGATGAACTACAGCTGTGCGACCGATCTTCTAGGATTTCTGCTCGCGAGAATCGAAGGTAAACCGCTCGGAGCGATACTTCAGCGCCGCATCTTCGGTCCGTTGAACATGAAGGACACCGGCTTCGTCGTTCCCGAGGAAAAGAGCCACCGGAGAGCTCCCGCCTACGGTTTCGACGAATCCGGGCACTTGATGAAACGCGTCACTTGGGGGCGGAACATAGTAGTTGCAGAACGGCCGGTAGATATGGCCTACGAATCCGGCGGTCAGGGGCTGTGGTCCACGGTCGACGATTATCTGAAGTTTTCGCGATTGTTCCTCGGCGACGGCGAGGTGGATGGTGTTCGCCTGCTACAAACGAAAACACTACAGATGATGATGACCAATCAACTGACCGATACTCAACGAGCAAATACCGTTTTGCTCGGACAGAAACCTTTTGCAGTAGGTCGAGGGTTTGGGCTGGGCGTCTCCGTTGTGCTCGAAACCGACCCAAAGGATTTCATGCGCCGGGGCAACGTAGGAACTGTAAGCTGGCCCGGAGCATTTGGAGGCTGGTGGCAGGCAGATCCCAAGGAAGGTTCCGTGTTGATCTTTCTGGCGCACAACATGGTTGAGTTGCCGCAGATGGCGAAGGGTATAGGTCTGGGTGTCTGGGCTGCCATCGAGGCATTTCAGACGGCAGCGATGGTTGGGGCGGCGGTTGAAACTGCGTAGTTGAAATCACTATCCGCGGCCGAAAATGCGGGGCGGGCTGAGTGATAGAGTTCCAACATGCGATTCAACCGGTCTGTGCCGCCCTGTGCGGTGATTCCTGTGCTGATTTATCCGGATCCGGCGGTCGCGGCCGCGTGGCTGTCGAAGGCCTTTGGATTCACGGTGCGTCTGCGAATTGCCAATCACCGCATCCAGATGAAGGCGGGCGAGGGCTGCTTCACCATCGCCGAGGGAACTGTGGTGCCCAATCGTTCGCACGTGATTCAGGTTCGAATCGAAAATGCCAGGGACCACTGCGAGCGCGCGCGACAGAATGGAGCCATCATCCTGAGCGAGCCGCAAGAGCATCCTTATGGCGAGCGGCAATACAATGCTCAGGACTTTCACGGGCATCGCTGGGACTTCACCGAAACCATCGCCGATGTCGCGCCTGAAGACTGGAGCGGCGGTGAGTTTCATCTCGAGTAAGTCGAGCTGAGCCCCAATAGATTTCGAGCTTAGCAGGTGTGCTCGCGGTTGACGAAAGATCCGAGCACCCATTCAGGAAGCAAGCTACTCGCCAATGCAGGCCATTGCAGGCACGAGTCCCCGGTATGTGTGAACCGCACAATGGGGACGGGGATGAGGGCCTCTCGAATAGAGACGCACGTTCGAATCACAGACGGTGGTGATCTTTGTCACTGCCATAGCCTGGAACGTGGAGCATGGTGTTTTCGATAGTTCCCCAGGGAGTACATTCCAGCAAGACCGGTTAGACCAGTTTCATTTCAGCCGCAGGTTCGACACGACGGAAAAACCTGGATCAGCATAAATGCCGCCATCGCTATGGTGGCGGACTCTATTTTGCGACTCGCGCCGGGCGGCCGGCTGCAGTCGGGTGTTCCCCTCTTCGCCGCCTCAGACGGGCGCGTCCAGTCCGGCCTGGCACGCCACGGAGAATTGAAATGAAAATACATCATCTTCTTGTGGTTGCAAGCCTCGCGTTGATTTTGGGCGCAATCGTGGGTTCGGCCACGGCGCAAACGTACACGCTGCTTACTAGCTTTCCCGACGGTCAAAGTGACCCTATTTTCTCTGGCTTCATCGCACAGGGCCGCGATAGCAATTTGTATACTACTGCCCCCGACACTTGGGGCCAGACAGTCGGTTCCGCATTCAAGATCACGGCTAGTGGAGCGCTCACGGTGCTGCATAGTTTCAACGGCACGGATGGCGAGAGATCCCACAGCGGGTTGAGTCTGGCAACGGATGGAAACTTTTACGGCACGACTGCACTTGGCGGCCTCTACGAAAACGGAACAATCTTCAGAATGACATCACGAGGCGTCCTGACCACGCTATACAACTTCACTGGTGGCGACGATGGCGGTCAGCCTGGTGCACCGCCGATCGAGGGAAGCGACGGCAACTACTATGGGACAACCACCATGGGCGGGACTGTGGGGAACACCGGCACGGTATACAAACTTACGCCGTCCGGCACATTCACGACGCTTCACAGCTTTCCCTACGTCGCGGGTACCCTCGGGTTTCCCTACGGAAATGGTGCTCTGGTTCAAGGGAGCGACGGACAGCTTTACGGAGCAACTTTCTATGGCGGTTCAACGGGAGTTGGGACAATCTACAGGATTAGCCATTCTGGCATATTCAAAACGCTGTTTAACTTTGATGGGACCAACGGGAGCTATTCTTATGGTCCATTGATCGAGGGTAAGGATAAGAACTTTTACGGTACCGGCTCAAATGGCAGCTCCCCTTCAGGGAACGTGGTTTTCAAGATTACACCCGCAGGCAAATATACGGTTCTGCACTACTTCACGTGTGGCAGCGATGGATGCAACCAGGTTGGGGGTTTGACGCAGGCGACCGACGGGTATCTTTATGGAACGAATAATCTCGGCGGAGCCCACGGCTGGGGTGTTCTCTTCCGCGTCAGCACCACCGGGGCATTCAAAGTGCTGCACAATTTTGATTGGGATTCTGGTGCGAGCCCGCAGGTCACGTTGCTGCAGCACACGAATGGCAAACTGTACGGAGACACCGCCGTTGGTGTTCCCGGAGGACTCTACAGGTTAGATGTGGGCTTAGGCCCATTCGTGCGTTTCCTGCCTGCGGCCCGCAAGGTCGGCGCGTGGGTTGAATTCCTGGGACAGGGCTTCACTGGAACCACTACCGTTTCCTTCAACGGAATACCAGCAACGTTCACAGTAAAGTCCGACACCTACCTGACGGCGAAAGTTCCCGTTGGGGCCACCACCGGGTTTGTGAAGGTGACTACGCCCGGCGGTACGCTCAGTAGCAACAAGAAATTTGTTGTCAATCAATAGTTGACGGCGCAGTCGATGCGAGGTGCTAAGGTTTCTTTTTTGCCGGTCTCCGGTATTCGGCGGCGCTACCGCCGCCGAAGGCCGCCAGAACGGGACTGCAGTCCATGCGGTCCACAGAGAGAGGCCGGCGACCTTGGCGGTCACGGGTGTGTCCGTTGCTGTAGTTGGCCGGCCAAGTGGTCGCTCCTGCGATGGCGCGCATCCAAGACTTGTAAAAGGGACCCCAATGGCATTGCATCGAAGCGCTGAAAGCGTTCTGCTCGGCAGCATTGATTCCGACGTTCAAACTCTGCAACGGGATGGGATCGTCGCACGCAAGGGCGCATTTTCGCGCGAATTGATCGAGCAGATGCGCGAAGACATGATGACTGCGTTTTGGGAGGCGATCCAGCGTCCGGGAGGAACAGTGGGCCGTGGCCCGCGGCGGTGGTATGTAGAAGTGCATCCGCAGGCGATCAGCGCTTTTAGCGAACTGGTCACGCATCCGTGGTTCGTCGCGATGTGCGAGCGAGTGCTGGGTCCGGAGTACAAGGTTGTCGAGATCGGGTTCGACACGCCGTTTCAGGGCGCCAAGGTGCAGCCCTGGCACAGGGACTTCCCGTCGCCGCCGGAGTCGTACATCGAACATCGCATCACCTCGCTGGCCTTCAACCTCACGGGCGTCGATGTGACGGAGGACATGGGGCCGTTTGAAGTCGCTCTGGGCACGCAGTGGGACGACGGTCGCGCGTGGAACCACGAGATGTTTCCTGCCAGGGAGTTTTGGCCGCGGTTCGAGGAGCGAGGCGTGCGGAAGTTTCCGCAGATGGGCGATATGTCATGCCGGTCGGCGCTGACCATGCATCGCGGGACACCACACGGATCACCGATTGCGCGCCCGGTGCTCGTCCTGGGCGTCGATGCACCCGCAGCCGGCCACGACAAGTTGCACGACCTCATGGTGACGCAGGATTACTATGACAGCCTGCCGAAACAGGTGCGCGAACACCTAATCTGTCGCATCGTTGAGAAGCTTGTTCCGATCACGCAGAAGCACGATATCGAGGGCCTGGTCATGGGCTAAGTTAGGTGTGAAAACGAAGCCTTTATTACATCCGTTGGCTGGAAGGGTTGCGGGACACTTGGGAGCGGTGTAAGACATAACTTGGTGTCTTCAATGAATATGTTGCTACTTGTTCGTACCGAACGCTCCGTCCTGGTTATCGGATTTGCGGAGTTCTTCACAGGGAACGTTCTTCAGTTGTGAGTGGTCTGCCTTTTCTTCAGGAGCGAGGATCAAGCGTACTTCGATCAAAGCCTCGGGACAATTCCGAAAACTCTCCGCGTTCATCCGGCTGAATCCAGAGGGGAGCAGATCGCGACTGGCATCAAGGAACTGATTGATGTACGTATTGTCATACACATCGCCTTCGGCCAGCTTCCATTCCGTGCGCAGTCTTGCGGCGGCTTCTCTTGGTCCGAGGATTTCGAGTTTGCCCATGTGATACTGAGGCCCTTCTTCGATTGAGATGTTGAGAGACATGCTTGCGTTCGATGCGAATTCAGTATTGGGGATCGAAACCATGTCGAGGAAGCCGCGGGCTGCGTATATCTTTCGCAGGCTTTGCAGACCGCTCGCGACCTTATCGCGCTCTACAAGTTCGTCTTTCTTAATAGGAAAGGAATGGCGCAACTCCTCGGCCGTGAAGGCGTGATTGTTAAGGAAGTTCACATCGGCAAGTCTGTACTGAGGTCCCTCAGAAACTTCACCTTCCAGTGTGACCGGCTTAGGAATTCCTAAAGGATCACTCGCTTTGAATCGCAGACTTTTCACTTCCGCGGAAAAGTATCCACGTTGCTGAAATGAGACGCGCACGCGCTCCTGCATCTCTTCAGAGTATTCATCAAAGCAGGAGCCGATCAGATCACTTGTGATGCGGTCGAGTTCCGGAGCGCTGATCGTCTTTGTGCCCGTGATGCTGAAGTCGCTAATGCGGATACCAGCATTCTTGTTCGAGCGGTTGTCCTTAGCACATTGGCCGTGCAGAGGGATCGAGAGGCAAAAAATTAGCACCAGCGGCCGAGCGATAGGGGGCATAGCAGGATGCTCCTTGTGTCCCGATTACTCGGATTCTACTCTCTGACGTTTCGTTGTCCGGCGCGGATTCGCGGTGCACAGCGAGTCGAAGACGCCGAAGACTGAGGCAGGGTCGGCTCCTCTGCTATCATCGCTAGCGGAGTCATTTGATAGGTCGTTATGAGCGTTGAGGTCACACGCAGCTTGCAGGATTTTGAAGACGAAGACGACGACATCCCTGTCATTTCTGGAAGAGGAGAAGGAATCATGGAAGAAGTTCCAGCCACAGGGTCGGGACACGCCCGGCGGAATGAAGACATCGCGCTCGATCTGATGAAGTTTGTTGCCATGACCACTGGCTATGGGCGCACGACCTCGACTGGCGTGGGCTTTACGGGCACGGGGTCGGCGGCGAAACCCGAGGATTATGCCGAGAAGTTGCTGGAGCTGTATGGGCGTTGCCTGGGCGCGGTCGGCGGCAAGAAATAGCGCGTCGAGTTTTGTAGTTCACAACATAAGATGTGCTTAAAACAGTGGTTCTCCGCTCTGCTGTTTGCAGGGATCGTGTGTTCGGGCCTGCAGTCGCAGTCGAAAGCGCCTGAACAAGACAAGGCGGCTGAAAAGCCTGCCGTCACTCCTTCCGATTTTTCCAAAGAAGCTTACGTCATCGAGAAGTCGTATAGCCGCATCCGGGCGGAAGACGACGGCACCGGCACGCGCGAAGTGACGGTCGAGGTGAAGGTGCTCGCCGATGCGGGAGTAAAGGCGTTCGCCGTCCTGAACTTCACCTACACCAGCGCGAACGAGGTGGTCGATATCGACTACGTGCGCGTGCGCAAGCCGGACGGAAGTGTCGTCAAGACTCCCGATTACAACATTCAGGACATGCCGGGAGAGGTCACGCGGATTGCGCCGCTTTACAGCGACATCCACGAGAAGCATGTCGCGGTGAAAGGGCTGGGCGTCGGTGATGTGCTTGAGTACCTGGTGCGCTATCGCGTGATCAAGCCGGAGGTGCCGGGACAGTTCTGGAACGAGTATTCGTTTTTCAAAGAGGCGATTGCGAAAGACGAGCGTTTCGAGATCAGCTTTCCCAGCACCAAGTATGTCAAGGTCGTGAGCCCGGAGTTCAAGCCGGAGATCGCGGAAGAAGGCGGACAGAAGATTTATCGCTGGACCCACTCCAACCTGATTATCAAGGCGAAGGAGCCTGGCGAGGTGCCGCGGCGATTTCCGCCGAAGCCCGACGTTCAGATCACCACGTTCGCCAGCTGGGAAGACACCTGCAGGGGTTCTTTCTGCAAGCCTCCATACCAGCGCCCACTACAACCTTGGGCTAGCGTTGTGGTCGCGCGGGAAGCTCAACGACGCGCTCCCCGAGTTCCAGAAGGAACAGGAGATCACGCCGGACAACGTCCAGTCCTATCAAAGTGCGGCGGTCGCTCGCGATGTACTTAAATCGTAAGGACGAGTGCATCCTGGAATGGAGGAAGCTGCTGAAGGTTGATCCCAAGAACCGGGATGCGGCGCTAAACCTCAGCAGTCTTCTGCTAGCGGCGGACAAGAGCACCGATGCGTTAGTGGTGCTGGAATCAGCGGTGAGGCAGTCGCCCGGCAGTCCAAGTTTGGAGATGGCATTGGGCGAAGCGTATGTGAAGAGCGGAGATGCCGACAAGGGCATCCCTCATATGAACGAGGCGATGAAGAATGAGGCCGACCCTAAAGCGCTCGATCCGGGAATGCTCAATGACGCAGCATATTTGCTGGCCATGAATAACACACATCTCGATCAGGCACGGCTCTTTGCCGAAAAAGCCATCGCAGAGTGAGATCGGCGCTCTGAACAAGCTGCAAAAGTAGGTGATCCGAGTGGACTGGATCTGGCCCTGGCCTATGCTGCAACATGGGACACCGCAGGATGGATTTACTTTCAATCAAGGGATTTCGTCCGCGCGGAAGATTATTTGCGAGCTGCGTGGATGCTGGGACAGAACGGACTCTCGGGCGATCATTTGGCACAAACATTGGAGAAGTTGGGGAAAAAGAAGGAAGCGGAGCACGTTTACGTGCAGGCGTTATCGGCACAATATGTGCCGATTACGTCATGGGCAAGCCCGGTGACGGACCGGCCGCTGATGTACCTGACGAACCGGAACACAATTCTGTCGCATTACGAAAAGCTCACCGGAAGGAAACAGCCCCCTGGAATTGAAATCAAGCGCTTGCCGAATGGCGAATGGTCAAAGACGCCTTCCGATGAGCTACTGGAAACGCGGCGTGCCGGTTTGACAAAGGTTTCGCATATCTCAGGGCGCGGTGACTTCGAAGTGGTCTTCGCTTCGGGGAAGGTTGACGCTGTTCGTGCCCTGCAAGTGGATGATGCGCTGAAGCAGATGGTGGAGACGATTCAATCGGCTCATTTCCAGGTTTCATTCCCTTCGGGAAGTCACGCGAGAATATTTCGGAAGGTGACTGTGACGTGCTCTCTGACGTCTGGGTGCAACGCCGAGATGCTGCCCACCAGCCAGGCTGTGAGTGTGATCCAATAAAGCAGGCGGGGGTGGTCAGTTCAGTGATTGCGGCAAAGAGCTTCGTTGGTATCGGCGCTGCAGAAAATGCATAGATCCTGAATGCCGAGAGACGCGGCCTTGCTGTTCGCTCACCTTATAGGCAACTTCAGCGGCAGGAACAAAGAGAAACCGCGTCCTTGCGGACGCGGTTGGATGTCTGCTGACAAGTCTGAGCGCCTGATTTCTTCGGCGCTGTAGGCAGAGACGTTGCGAGCAACGTCTTTACGACCGCTTAGTGGCGCTTCTTGCCTTTCTTTTTGGCGGCTTTCTTTGGGGCCTTCTTGCCTTTTTTCGGAGCCTTTTTGGCGGCCTTCTTTTTAGCGGGTTTCTTCTTGGCTGCCGGTTTTTTCTTCGCCGCTTTCTTTCTGGCCGGGGCCTTTGCCGGAGCCTTTTTGGCCGGTGCTTTCTTCTTGGTGCCGCCTCCACCGCCGGAAGGCGGTGCGGGCTTCGGAGCGGAGGGCGCGGGAGTAGGTTTGGGCTCAGGTTCGTTCATTTCTGAACCGCCGATGCCGGGTTCTTCCTCCTCTTCTTCTTCCTCTTCGAAATCTTCTTCCAGCGACTCGCTGTAGGCGCCGCTGTCACCAAACTCTTCTTCTTCGTCACGTCCATAGAGAGTCGGATCGTAGAAACTCATTGCTCCTCCTGTTTCAGTGGCGGCCGGGTGCGGATACGCCGCCCTGGCTGCAGGCACAAAGAAAATTTAAAAGACCACCGGAAACTTCTGCGGGAACGGCGCCGGATTATAGCACGCCGTTTACTGCAGACTGCAAGGACTGCGAACACAATAGCTCGCTATTTGGTTATCACACGGGGAGCCCCGTGGGAAGGGAAAACGGTTCTTGGGAACTACAGCTTCCAAAGTGGTGGGAGCAGGTTGGTTGAGCGGCGAATGGCTTTCGGAAGGACAACGCGGGATCGGATCCCCAAGGAACGAAGTTCGGTGGTCTGAGTCAGCAGATCTGAACTCGGGAAGAAAGTCCAAGCTCACGGGGGTCTCGCAGGAAGCGCGACACGAGGTGGGCGCGTCCCGGCTGCTCCTTACATCTGAGCTATCTATTTGAGAAAGCTAGGGGAACTCAGGGGTCCACTATAGGGAGTGCACCGTATCCAACGTTTGCAAGATTGCGGCCATCAGAGGTCTGTTACCGCGAGAGGCTGGTGTGGAATGACAGAACGCCGTCTGACAGATTCGAATTCGCGAGCTTTGCGCCAAGGCCCTGGACAGCAGGGCTGCGGATTGGGACGCGGCGTTGAGCGACTTGCAGTTCGCACTCCAGGAGCAGACGCTGCGGCTGTCGATTCTGAGCATAGCCGCTTCTGTAGCTGGCAGATGCCGAAGGAACGGCGGACGGCTGAGCCTCCCGTCCCAGCCCACATTCGAGCTCTTTTTGCTCTGCATACTCGCCGCGGTAGCGCAGGAATCGCACATTGGGCTGAACTCCTCCTCCCGAAGCACGCCGCATCGCGATAAGCGGGCTTCACGCCTTCTCGCAGGATCAGTGATCCTTCGATCATGTTAGCGCTGAGGTACTGTTCACAAAACCTTTCCACAGGGACGCAGGGTGTCACGATGAACGCAAAAGCCCTGCCTCGGGCTTCGCGGCAGGGCTTGTTGCTGGCTTTGAAAACTACTTCAAGGACGTTACGTATTCTGCGACTGTTTTTGCGTCGTCGGCGGCGAGGCCACTGACTGGCTTCTTGTGCGGGGGCTTCTTCGCATCGGCGCCCTTGGTCAGGACGTCAACGATCTGATCCGAGGTCAAGCTTGTGCCTTTCAATGCGGGGCCGGACTTGCCCTGGCCTTCGGGACCATGGCACATGGCGCACTTCGCTTTGTAGGTGGCGGCTCCATCAGCCGCAAACGCCGGCACAGCGATCGAGACAGCGATTACAACCACGACAAGCAAGATCAGCAGCTTCGTAATTCTCATTAGATCTCCTCCTTCGACTCGACTCTTAATAATTATTGGAGTCAGAGAAGTGGGTCTCCTCCGACCGTCCGAGGAATCTTATGCTTGCCCAAAGGGAATTGGAACGAGTGAAATCACAGGGGGGTGTGACGGGATCAGGAGCCGCAAAGTGACGCTTTGTAAAGATGTTGCTGCACGCCGGTTTGGGGGGGTCTGAGAGATAAGGCGGCCATCAGGAAGTGGACGGGACAGCGGATTCCTCGGCGCTTCGCGCCTCGGAATGACAGAACTCGAGGGCGCGAAATGAAGGGCGCTTCGGAATGACCAGAAGCAAATGCTCTGCTTCGGGGCTTCTGCGGCATTCGGGACGATGCCACGCCTCGTATAATGCCGCCGATGGCCATTCCCGAAATGCCGTTTGGAATTCGACGATCGCTTGTCCGGCTTGACCGGCAGGATCCCTATCTTTGCCTGCACTTTGTCATTGTGTTTGTGAGTGATCTTGACCGAAGCCTACAGTTTTATCGCGACCAGCTCGGCTTCGGCGTGGTGGTCGACCATACCTTTGAAAATGGGCAACGCTGGGTAGAGGTTGCGCCTGCAGATGGGACGGCTCATCTTGGGTTAACCGTGCCCAAGAATGCCGACGCGGAAGAACTGATCGGGGGTGAGACTGGGATCTGGTTCATCACCGAAGATGTAAATACGAAATACCAGCAATGGGCAGCGCAAGGCGTCCACTTTGACTTCGCGCCCACGGCTCCGGCCTGGGGAGGGATCCATACACGATTCGATGACATCGACGGCAATAAATTCGGACTCGCGGGCTTTGACGAATTGACGCGCGGAGTAGAGGCGCACCGGCGCTTTCTGGCACAGAAGGCGGAGCTGATGCGGCGTACCGAGCAGGAGATCGAGATTGCCAAGCAGGTGCAGGCCCGGCTGTTTCCGCAGATCCATCCGGAGGTTAAGACGCTTGAGTATGCCGGGGCGTGCGTGCAGGCACGGCAAGTCGGCGGAGATTATTTCGATTTCCTCGAACTCGGACAACAGCGGCTTGGGCTGGTGATTGGAGATGTGTCGGGCAAAGGTATTGCCGCCGCGCTGCTGATGGCCAATCTACAGGCAAATCTGAGGAGCCAGTCTGCGAATGCGCTGACGCATCCTGAGTCGTTTCTCTGCTCGGTGAACCGGTTGTTTCACGCGAACACGAGCGAGGCGGCGTATGCGTCTCTGTTCTTTGCGGAGTATGAAGACGAAACGCGGCGGTTGCGGTATGCGAACTGCGGACATCTTTCAGGGCTTGTCTTGCGGGCCGACAGCAGTTGCGAACGGCTCGTATCGACTTCGACTCTGCTCGGACTTTTCCGCGAGTGGGATTGCGCTATTGCGGAGTGCGCTCTTGCGCCGGGAGATCTGCTCGCTCTCTATACGGACGGCGTGACCGAGGCGGGCAGCGACGATGGCACGGAATTCGGGGAAGAAGCGCTGATTCAGAAGCTGCGGGAACATCGGGATTTTTCGGCGGAGGCGATGGTGGCGCGGATCACGGAAGAGATTCGCCGCTTTGACGCTGAGAACCAGCATGATGACATCACACTGATCGTGGCGAAGTGCCGGTAGTGGCGGACATCGAAGCTGCCGGCGAGGGCGCAGTTTGCTGACGTCACCTACTTGTGCGGGTCGAATTCTACCCTTACGGTTAAGGTCTCGTCAGCGCCTGCGGGCGCGTACTTCCACTGGCGGATGGCTTTCATCGTCGATTGTCCGAGGATGGGGCTTCCGCCCAGCAGTTTCGTGGCTCTGACGCTGCCATTGGGCGCGACCTGGACTTCTACGCGCACAACGCCGCCGATATAGAGCTTTTTCAGAGCGTCCGGATAGTCAGGATCAATCCGGTTCAACACTTTTCTTTCAGTCCCGCTGGTTTCGTAGGTTTGCGCCGCACGCGCCCACCCTCCCAGCAGCGATGAAGTCAGTGCCACCGCACTTAACAGCAGGACGATCCCGCCCCAACTTGGCCGGCGGGTTGCGTCGATGTTGCTTCCCATAATTCGTCCCCCTCGCAAACCCGTTTACGGCAACTCCATGCTCAACTGGTACACCTCTTGCGTACTGCGGTCGCGCACAAACATCCAGGAACCATCAGAAGCCCGTCCAAACCAGAGGCCAAGGGCGCCCATATAACGGTCCAGATTGCCAATGACGAGGCCTTCATCGGCAGAGGTGGCGCCGACCTTGACTCTGCGGATGGCTTCTTCGCCATTCACGAGGTCGTCGAAGTAGATAGATTTGCTGTCCGCCGACCAGATCGGATAGCTGATACTGCCGGCCGGTTCCTCAATCCACTTAGACCACTTCCGAGCATTTACGTCGTACAGCATCAGAGTCATGAAATTGGTCGAGAGCGCAGCGATGTAGCGGCCATCGGGCGACCAGCGCGGGCTGAAGAGCCCGTCAGAGCCGGGGATTGCGTCGATCTTCTTCGTAGTGAAATCAAGAATGCGAATGTTTCTGCGATCTTTGGCGCCGCTGTAGTCGCCGAACATCAGGCGCATGCCATCGGGAGACCAGTTGGCGTCAATTTGGCTGCCGTTTTCAGGAAGCATCTCGTGCGCGTCGACGCCGTTGATAGAAACCAGGGAGAGCTTCCAGGAGCCCCCTTGTTTAAGGCTCGCGTAAGCGATCTGCTTTGCGTCCGGAGACCAGTGAGGCAAGGCGGCGCGCTCGCCGTCAGGGCTGAGCTGCAGGCGATCGGAGCCATCCGCGCGTGAGCGCCAGAGTGTTCCTTCGGGAATGGATACATAGGCGATCCACCTGCCGTCAGCGGAATAATCCACATCGGTAGCGGAGAGCCCCTCGACCAGCGGGATGTATTTTTTCTTCCTGGCGTCGTACTTCACAACTTCAACGGCGGGCTGAACGCCGATAGCCCAAATCTTATTGTTGTCGTGCGAAAGAGATGGATTTCCAAATGACATGGGACCAGCAGTGATCTGAGCGGGGGCCGCATCCTTGGCAGCCGGCAGAGCCCAGAGGCTGGTGATGAGGATGTTTGTGTTCGGCAGAGTCGAGCCCGCCTGGAAAATGTAGTACTGGCCGTCAGCCGTCCATGTGCCGCAGCACGCAGTGTTCTTGTAGGGCCAGTCCTTCAGCAGAGCATGCGGATTGGAACCGTCGGTGCCAATCTCCCACAATGCGGTGGTGTTCTGCTCGGTATCGCTGACCGTGAAACGGATGCGCTTTCCATCGGGCGAGAAGTGAACCGCGAAAACGGATCCGGTGGCGCCATACAAACTGTGGGCCTCGCTGCCATCGGCCCTTGCAATGCTAAGAAGCGATCCTTTGGCGAAGGCCAGCAGCTTTCCGTCTGCGGACCAGCTGCCATCGCGTCCGGTGAGATCACCGACGCGCTGCGGCTTACCGGAGGCGACGGGCAGCGTCCAGAACTCCGGGTCGGCGGATTTCGACAGCGATGAAATCAGCAGCCGCGAATGGTCGGGCGAAAGATCGAGAGCCTGCAGACTGGAAAACGGGCTGGGCATAACGACCCGGTCCGAGCCCGGCAGAGTGACCTTCGCGATCATCCGGTTGGAACTCGGCAGCTCGGTAACGAACAGCTGCGAGTCATCTGCGAGCAGGCTGGCCTTGCGATAGCCATCATGCGTGATCTGCTTGATGGCGGTGACGCGCGGTGCCGGACCGGTGCCCGCTCCACGCACCATGTTGCCTTGATACGTCCCCGCAAGGACGATCATTCCAAACACGGTAAGAAATGCCAAACCTAATCGGATCTTGAGATCCGAACCGTCCCCTTGATTTGTCCGCATATACACGAATGGTAGGAGCGTCTGTTTTGCGGACAAATGAAAATTGTGCGGGAAACATTACGGGCGTAACGGTACGGCAGATACAAGAACGTTATTGCTGTGCTGGAGTCCGCGTGATTGCTCCGCCTGCAGCTCTGCGAGAAGGCTGCATAGATTCTGAGGTCCGCAAGGGCGCGGTCCTCAGGATGACAATGGTCAGTTCTAGCGTTTGGGTCTGTCCTCCATTAGTCGGCACTAGTCGGCGCAACTCCCGGCGCGTTCCAGCAGAAGAGATTTTTCGCGGGCGTTGCGGGCAATGGAGGCGGCGCGTTCGAATTCTGTGCGAGCTTCTTCTTTGCGACCCAGTTTCTTCAGCAAATCTCCGCGAACGCTTGGGAGCAGGTGATAGCTCTTGAGAGCGGGATCGTCCTTCAAACTGTCGACCAATGCGAGGCCTGCCGCTGGACCTTCGGCCATGCTCATCGCTACCGCACGATTCAGTTCGATGATGGGGGACGGACTGAGTGCGGCGAGTTCGCTGTACAGATCAACAATTCGCTTCCAATCGGTTTGGTCTGCGATGACTGCCCGGGCATGGCAGGCTGCGATTGCTGCCTGCATGGTGTAAGGGCCACGAGGTCCCAATCTCTCGGCGCGCTGCAGCGCTGTCAGGCCGCAGTTGATGAGGAGTCGATCCCATCGGGAGCGATCTTGCTCGAGCAGAAGGATGGGCTCTCCCTGCGCATTCGTCCTCGCTGTGGAGCGGGAGGCCTGGATTTCCATCAATGCGACCAAGCCGTGCACCTCGGCTTCGTTGGGTACGAGTTCGGCGAGAATGCGTCCGAGGCGAAGAGCTTCATCGCAGAGAGCAGGACGCATCCAGTCGTCGCCGGCGGTAGCGGAATATCCCTCATTGAAGATGAGATAGATCACCTGCAGAACGGAGGACACGCGGGCAGCGAATTCTGCGCCGCGGGGGACGTCGAACGGGGCATGCGCGTCGGTCAGAGTCTTCTTAGCGCGAACGATGCGCTGCGCCATCGTGGGCTCAGAAACGAGGTAGGCGCGTGCGATCTCATCTGTGGTGAGTCCGCCGAGAAGGCGAAGCGTGAGCGCGACCCTCGCTTCGGTCGAGAGCACCGGATGGCACGCGATGAAGACCAGGCGCAGCATGTCGTCTCCAATGTAGTCGTCCATGGCGGAGGCAAGGTCGGGCACCTGCATTTCACGTTCGGCCATTTCACGGCCGAGGTCTTCGTGCTTACGGTCGATGAGCGTGCCGCGGCGCAGGTAGTCGATGGCGCGGTGCTTGGCCGTGCCCATCAGCCAGGCCCCGGGATTTTCGGGAATGCCCTCTCGGGGCCACTTTTCAAGAGCGGCAACGAGGGCATCTTGCGCGAGTTCTTCGGCGATGCCGACGTCATGGACGATGCGAGTCAGCCCGGCGATAACGCGGGCCGACTCGATCTTCCAGACGGCTTCGATGGTGCGATGTGGTTCGGTAGCGATCACTCACTACCGATCACAACATTTCTAAGCCTTGAGCGCAACCTCGCGGCCGGCTTCGTTGGCGGCCTTCTGGTCGGCACAGTTGGCATCATAGATCTGGCGGATCTCGCATTCGCCTTCGCCGGCCACTTTGAGGAAGTCCTTCGCCATGCGGATGGCGTCTTCCTTGGAGTTGGCATTGAGGATGGCGAATCCGCCGACTACTTCCTTGGATTCGGTGAAGGGTCCGTCGGTAACCGACAGATTGTCTCCGGAGCGGCGGACGCGCGCGCCCAACGCGCTGGGAAGGCAGCCTTCGGTGGCGAGCAGCCAGCCTTTCTTGAAGCCCTCTTCGACCAGCTTGGTCATCGTAGCCATTTCTTCGGGGCTGGGAGGAGCATTGCGCTCGGGGGTCTTATAGATGCTTAGGAATTTCATGATTGTCTCCTTGTAGTGACAGGGTGTGAGCCGGGCTGTTGTCTATTATCCCTCGCTCTATTCATACGTCGATCGAGGTATCGGGAAATCGACATGGCTCGTGGATTTTCTTTGTCGTTCCTGACCGGCTTGTGCCGGCGAGGAATCTGCCGCACTACGGGAGGCGTGGCCCTGCCCGGACGAGAGCGGATTCCTCGTCGCTTCGCTTCTCGGAATGACAAAGTGCCGAAGATTCGATTCGAATGACATGCTACTTTTTGCCTGACAACTGGTTGCGGAGGCGTTCTTCTTGCTGCCGCAACTCGGGTGTGAGGTTTTCGCCGAAATCGGCGGCTTCAAAGAAAGGACGGATCTCCATCTCTGAATCGCCTGGCATCGGATTTGGGCAGCGCCTGAGCCATTCGATGGCTTCTTCCATCGAGCGTACCTGCCAGATCCAGAAGCCTGCGATCAGCTCTTTGGTTTCGGTGAAGGGACCGTCGATGACTGTCCTTTTATCTCCCGAGAACCGGACCCGCTTGCCTTTGGAACTCGGCTGTAGACCATCGCCGGCGAGCATAATGCCCGCTTTGACGAGCTGTTCGTTGTACTTACCCATGGCAGCGAGCAACTCGGTGCTGGGCGGGATGCCGGCTTCCGAATCCTTGGTGGCTTTTACGATGACCATCACTCTCATTGCATTCTCCTAGAGGTTCAGCGAATTGGGCGGGCTCCAAAGTTCAATTCCCGCTCTATGAATACGTCGAACGACGAGTGGCCAAGTAGACAGGTTGGCTGATTATTTCTCCGGTGAGATGGAAGCATCAAGGGACGGAGCGGTTGCCGGGGCACGATAACAACGGCAGACAGGGACGCCGCGATCAAGATCCCATTCCTGGAAACGGAAAAAGAAGTCCTGACTCCGGGGAGCCACAAACGTAGAGGTATAATATCCAAAGCCTCGCCGTAATCCGGCCGCTTGTAAACCCATGACAGAGCTGATTAAGAAGAAATTGCAGGAAGAAATCAACGCGCTTGAACACGAGTTGATCCACGAACTTCCGAAGGAAATCAAGAAAGCCGCCGCGCTGGGTGACCTTAGCGAAAATGCCGAGTATCACATGGCCAAGCAGCGGCAGGAATTCGTCAAAGCGCGGGTGCGGCAGCTGGGGAAGCGCCTCGCCGACCTCTCTATGGTCAACATGAACAATATTCCGCACGACCGGGTAGGCCTGGGTTCGACCATCAAGGTATACGACAGCACAAAGGAAGAAGAGATTGAGTACAAGCTGGTGACCAGTGAGGAATCGGACGTCGCGACTGGGAAGATCTCGACCACTTCGCCCATCGGCCGCGCGCTGCTCAATAAAAAGGTCGGGGAAGAGGCCGTCGTGGATACGCCCAACGGCAAGCGCACCCTGGAGATCTTAAGGCTCAGCACGATCCATGACGAACTAGAGGGTGACACGCCGAAAAAGGTGCAGGCATAAGGCGAATTCATGAACCACAAAGGGCACGAATGTTCACGAAGTAAGGATTTGCAGCGTTTCGCTTCGTGCTTGTACGTCTCGTTTGTGATTAAATTTGGTTTGCTCTTATGAGCGTCTCCTGGACTTCTGCGTTTGGACGGGCTTGCGGAGTTCTTCTCGACACCATCGTTCGATGGCTGGCGCTTTCCCGGATTAATCCCAATGTCCTGACGTTCATGGGGCTGGTCGTGAATACGTGGGCGGCGATTCTTTTTGGCTCGGCCAACGCCAGCAACCAGAGGCGCATGTTCTTCTATGCGGGGCTGGTGATCATCTTCTCCGGATTCTTCGATCTGGTGGACGGCCAGGTTGCACGTGCAACCAACCGTGTAACGCGCTTCGGAGCGTTCTTCGATTCGGTGGTGGACCGGTATTCAGATGCGTCGCAGTTTCTCGGACTGCTTGTTTTTTATGCGCGCGGCGGACGGTTCTTCTGGGTAGTGCTGGCGGCGTTCGTCATGGTCAGCGCGATCATGGTCAGCTATACGCGCGCCCGCGCGGAGTCGCTGATCGGATCGTGCCGCGTGGGATTCATGGAGCGCCCGGAACGCCTCGTGCTCGTGATTCTCGGAGCGCTGTTCAATCGTATGGGTCCGGTGCTGTGGGTTATTGCAGTGCTAAGTACGATCACCGTAATCCATCGCATGCGTTACACGTGGACGCGCACGCAGGACCCTCCGGTGGCGCTGACGCCCGGACAAGCTGCTTAGACTGGCCGGAGATTGGCGTATCCTCGCGCTGCTGCTCGCGGCATTGTGTCGGCTTCTCTACCAATAAGTAATCCTTACGTTGTAAATGTTCAGCTAGTGGTCGATTCGCTGTATTTGGTACGGGCCTTGGACGGTTTTTACTGGTTCTCGTAGTAAGCAGTAAGCAACACCGGCAACACTAGCAAGTGAAGGACCTGCAAGACCAGCAAGCGTAAGACTAAGCAAGTGCAAGACCAGAACTAGCACGACCAGAAGACCAGAAGTAGCAAGACGCAGAAGTTGCAAGACCACAAGTTGCAAGTGCAAGACAGGCAGGTGCAAGGCAGACCGCTTCGGAATCCAGCACGCCGGGTTCCGAAGCGGTCGTGTTTTTGGGGCACGCCCGACTTCACCTGAAGAGTTCTACGTCGTACGCCAGTCGCTCCGCCGAGCATTCCGCGCATCACAAATAATCCAAGCGTTATATCGAATAAATTACTATATCCACTGTATTCATCCGGCGCAGAGAATGGCTTTAACTGGCCGCAGTGTAAGCCCTGTTTCATGTTGGCGCTGTTCCGGGATCTAGCACGCCAGGTTCCGGAGCAGCGTCAGAAAAATCCCCAGTAAAACTCCAGAGATAATTTGAGGAGCACGAAGATGTCAGCACAAATGGAAGTCCCTCGCCGGACACTCGGCAGTGTCCTCGCCTGCGCCGTATTCAGCACCCTACTTCTTACCGCGTTTGCCTCCGCCCAGGCCTCCAACAACAGTTCCGGATGGGAAAAAAGCATTGAACAAGTCATGGGGATGGAAGGCATGAAGATGCCGGAAGGCGTGTTGCGTTTCGATCTACCGCGAACCGACCGCAAGACGACGGTCAAGCACATTTATGTGCAGCCGAACTTAGTGACCGACGGTTATGTCGCTTTCAAGGAGGAAGATGGCGGGACACTGATGGCGGCGGAAGTTGTGCTGCTGCAGAAGGAGGTAAGTCCCGTCATGGAGGCGCTGAGGCACGCACAGGGCGTCACCATCAACATCGAGGCACTGCACAATCACGTAATTTTCGAGCAGCCTCGATGGCTGTATTTGCACTTTACTGGGTTTGGCGATCCGCAGAGACTGGCGCAAGCTGTCGAGTCCGCGCTCAAGCAAACGTCCGAACCGTTGACGAACGACGACAACCAGGAGGACTCCGATGACACCGTGACGGGCTTTGATGTGAGCCAGGTGGAGTCGATCCTAGGCGGCGACCCCAGCATTATCGATCACGTGCTTGAGATCAGCATTCCCTGTACGAACCAGGACCTCACATATGCGAAGCACGAGTTCCCATCAGCCATGGGCCCGGAATCGGAGTTGCACTTCCAATCGATGGGAAACGGGAATGCTACCGCGGCTCCTGAAATCTGTGTACCTGCCGGCAGGGTCACTCGGGTGGTGAATATTCTGAAGCAGGGCGGGTTCGACGTCAGTGCGGTTCACAATCATTGGACGCTGGAATCGCCGCGGGTGTTCTTCGTTCACGGCTTTGCGACCGGAAATGCCGAACAGCTGGCGCATGTGCTGAAGGATGCGGTGGACGCAGCACACCAGTAAGAGCGGTTGAACCAGATAGCGGAGACGGTCTCCTTAATAGGGCGGCGGCGGACGAAGGCGTCCGCCGCTAGATGATCTGTTGCCCTGCAACCCAGCGCAGCGATTTGCTTCCCGTGGTGCGGCCCCAATCGCCGAAGGCAAAGCTCCGGACCGAAACGGGGCTTTGCTTTTTCTGGAATCCTTCCTGCTATCCTATCGAGTCGCATTCGCGAATCGCGGGGATAACTTCTTGCCAACAGATCCGGTGCTGGTAGTGCATGGCGGGGCTTGGGCCATGCCCGATGACATGGTCGAGGCGCACATGCGGGGCGTAAATAACGCGCTCGCGGCAGGATGGCGTGTGCTCGAGCGGGGCGGATCCGCGCTGGATGCTGTGGAGGAGGCAGTGGTCATCATGGAAGATGACGAGACCTTCGATGCCGGACGCGGCAGTTTTCTGAATCGTGACGGGCGCGTGCAGCTGGACGCGCTGATCATGGATGGCGCCACGTTGCGCGCCGGTGGTGTGGGATGTGTGGAGCATCTGCGGAATCCGGTGCGTGCGGCCCGAAAGATTCTCAGTGAGAGTCCGCATGTGTATTTTGTGGGTGAGGGCGCGGAGAAATTTGCCACTGAGCACGGCATTGCGTTGTGTAAGAACGAAGAGCTAGTGATTCCGCGCGAGGTGGAGCGCTTGCGCGCGTATCAGAGTTCGCAGGCCGCTTCCAAGCAGGACGGGAATGAGCTGTTCGCGGAGACGGAGGATACGGCCATCTCGCACGATACTGTGGGCGCCCTTGCGCTCGATCGGGAGGGTAACATTGCGGCCGCGACGTCGACGGGAGGCACGCTCAATAAGGCTCCCGGACGGCTTGGGGATTCGTCACTCATTGGTTGCGGCTGCTATGCGGATAACGAGAGCGCCGCTGCGTCGACGACCGGGTGGGGCGAGCCGATCATGAAACTCGTTTTAGCGAAGTGGACTGCGGACCGTATTGCGGCCGGAAATCTCCCGGAGTGGTCGGCGCAAGAGGCGATCAATCATCTGAGCCAGCGGGTGAACGGGCATGGCGGGATCATCGTACTCAATCGCGAAGGGCACATCGGGATTGCGCATAATACTCCCCGGATGGCGTGGGCTTATAAGACGGTCAAGAAGCAGGATGCGGGCGTGGTCCGGGAAGCATCGTAACTCGGGTGAACTTGGCCGCTGCTTAGGCGCCACGCTCTGATTGGCCTGCGGATGCTGATCCTAAAACTGCCCACACCGTCTCGTGAAAAAAGTCATCCATTTCCTGAGGCGTTTCCTTGATGGCCCCGCTAAGCCAGCGATCCAGTAATGAGAACAGGGCTCCGGCAAACATTTGGGACAGCATTGCGAGTCGCTGGGCCGACGCACGTGCTGGCCGCTGCATTCTGGTGAGTCGTTGCTCGATTCCACGAGCAAAATGCTCCCGGCCAAGCTCGAGCACATCGTGGACCTTACCCGCGGCGAGCAGTGCCGCCTTCAACTGATGTGCGCCCGAGGCGTGAGCGAACAGCTCGCGCACTGCCGCCACGCGTTCTGAGGACTCACCGGTGCGTTCCAGCATCGTTGCCATGTACTCCCAGAAATCGTTGACATCTTCCAGGAAGAGATCTTCTTTGTTCGTATAGTGCGCGTAGAAGGTCGAACGGCTGACGCGGGCGCGATCCAGAACTTCCTGGACTGTGATCTGCTCGAAGGGCTGCTGCTCAATGAGTTCGATCAAGGCGTCCCCGAGGCGATCGCGAGTGCGGGTCACGCGCGCGTCTTTCTTCGATCGCTTCTTGGCGGAAGACTTCATGAAGTTCCTGTACAAAACCGCGATATTTGTCCGGTTCCCTCCCGAATCAGTCGAAACGCGTTGACGTGCGCGGAAGCGTGCCCGAGATTGGAACGCATGACCGACGAACGTCTCAGCGGGATCGCTCTGATTGTGGGATCAATTGCCAGCATTATAACGATGTCCTTCCATCCGACGGGGCAGCAGGTGATTGAGTCGGGGCCTGAGAGCGCCAGCGTGCGGGCGGCTGTTGCAGTCCATGCGTTGGCGATGTTCAGCCTGCCTATTCTGTTCATGGGAGCGGCGGGGTTATCGAAGTACTTGCAGAGAGGTGGAAGGATGGTTGTTGCCGCTCTCACGATTTACGGCTTTGGAAGCATCGCGGCGATGAACGCAGCGGTCGTGAGTGGCCTCGTCGCGCCGGGCCTTGCGCATCGACTTGCGATAGGGTCAGACGCGGCGAACGACCTACGGCGCACTCTGTTTCGATATACGGCCGATCTCAACCGGGGATTCGCACTGGTATTCGTGATTGCTTCGTCGATTGCGATTCTGCTGTGGTCGCTGTCGATGCTGAAAGTAAATATCGGGCTTCGACGTGTCTCTATATATGGGTGCTTCATCGGGCCGGTTGTGATCATTGCAGTGCTCTCGGGTCATATTCGAATGAACGTGCACGGGTTCGGGTCGATTGTGCTCTCGCAGACCATTTGGCAGGTCGTCGTGGGAACGCATCTGACAAGAAAGCCCCACTCCTGACCGGTGCTGGTGAGCCGCCAATTGTCTGTGCTTCCCCGCTGCTCTATAGGCGGATGACGAAGGCAGCAGATTCCTCGCGCTTTGCACTCGGAATGACCGTAACGAACAAGTAGTGGAGGACTACAGCCAGCCTTTGGTGCGCGCAATTCTCGCCGCTTCGACGCGGTTGCCTGCGCCTAATTTGCTGATCGCTTCGGAAAGGTAGTTGCGCACCGTTCCATCGGAGAGTCCTAGCTCGCCGGCAATGTCGCAACTGGCCATGCCTTCGCCGGCGAGGCGGAGGACCTGGCGCTCGCGGTCGGTGAGGGGATCCATTTCGCCCCAGGCTTCAGTGGCGAGTTCCGGGTGGATAACTCGCAAGCCCTGATGAACTCGGCGGACTGCTTCGGCTAATTCTTCGGCGCGCATATCTTTCAGAAGATAGCCCGAGGCTCCGGATTCGAGGGCGCGGCGGAGATACCCGCTGCGCGCGAAGGTGGTGACAATGACGACGCGGGTTCCGGTCTTGCGGCGCTTGAGTTCGGCGGCGACATCGAGTCCGCTCATGTGGGGCATTTCGATATCGGTGATGAAGACGTCGGGTTTGTGGGCGAGCACGGCATTGAGAGCTTCTTTGCCATTGCGCGCCTGCGCGATCACGGAAATATCGCCTTCAATCTCGAGGAGTGCGGCCAGTGCGCCGAGCACCATGCCCTGATCTTCGGCGAGAACAACGCGGATTGTCTTGCGGCTGGTCGAAGTTTCCCTAGTGGGAGGATTCAAGGTGGCGTGCCTTTGGTTTCGCTGAAGTATCTGTCGCGCGTACTTCTTTCATTACGAATTCTTTTAGGGGCAGAGTGATGGTTAGCGTCGTGCCGGATTTGTTGCGGCGATCGAGTGTGCCGCCAAGCATCTCGACGCGCTCGCGCATACCGCGCAGGCCGTTGCCTTCGGTTGTGACGAAGCCCTGCCCGTCATCGGCGATTTCGAGGCGGCAGGTGCCGTTCTGCTGCTCGATGCGGAGCCGGCAGGTCGTCGCGCGCGCGTGGCGCACGACGTTGGTCACGGCTTCACGGACAGCCAGCGACAGAACGCTTTCCTGCATGGCAGGGAGTTGCATGGTGGTAGCTGCATCGCACTGCACGGTGAGGCCTGCGGTCTCCAGCGTTGACTTGGCTTGCGCAAGTTCGGCGGCGAGGCCTTTGGTACGGTATCCGCGGATCGCGTCGCGAACGTCGGATAGAGCCTGGCGCGAGATCTGCTCGACTTCGCGAATTTCTTTGCCGGCGCGCTCTGGGTCGCGATCGATCAGCTTTCCGGCTAACTCTGACTTCAGAGTAATGACAGAAAGGGTGTGGCCAAGGACATCGTGGAGATCGCGGGCAATTCGTTCGCGCTCGGCGACCTTGGCGAGATGCTCAATTTCTTCGTTCGCCTTGGTCAACTTGCGGTTCATGCGGTTGCGCTCGGCGAAAAACATGTTCCCGGTGCCGATAATGACGGGGAAAAGCGCAGAATAGAACATGGTCCAGCGACTGACGTGGAGGATGAGCCCTTCAATGGCACCTATGAGCCCAATGCTTGCGACGCCGACAATGGCGGCTGTTTGGCTGCTGACACAAAACGGGAGCATCGATGTAGCGAAGATGAAGAACGTGCACGCCCCCGTGTTGATGGGCATGAACAGTACGCCCAGAACCAGCATCCCGCCTATGTGAGCGAGAGCTCTTGGGTACTCCAGCGCAAACAGGCCGAAGTAGAGCGGGAGAAACACGACGGTACCGGCGATATCGAGCGCCCAAACTTGGGGCGTTGCGGGCCTCATCACGGGATCAATGAAGAAGAATCCTAGATAGACGACCCACAGCAGCGGGCTCCAGCCATGGTCTTTGTCCCTGAAGATTGTTGCCCACGGTTTTAACTTGAAGGGCCCGGCGCTGCTGGCTCCGCCGCCGATTTCCCGTTCGTAGGTCACGACTGGCATATGTCTATTTTCACCCCTCGGATCAATTTCGGCCACCATGAAGCGGGGGACGTGCTTCATACCACAGCAGGGCGGCTGCGGGAATGAGCAGGACTAAGGACTTAGTGCCGAGAAAGAGGGCGATGAGTCCGAGAAGCATAAGGAGCATCGACCGTAGTAGCGTGTTTTTCGAGTGTGCGGTCATAACAACTTCCTTCCACCGACAATTGAAGAGAACCTCAGGCGCTGAAGCGCCAAATCGGGTCAGCCCCGAGCGGCGCTCCGTAGCTGATTCGGGTCTAGCCATACATCTTCTCCTGATCGCGCTGGAAGCCTATCCGGGCTACGCCGAGGCAGATCATGATGAAGGCGGCAAGGACCTCCCAATGTCCGGCGATGGATTCGTGTTTTCCAGCGCCGACAATTCCAAGGGCCAGTTGCGACAGGTGATAGGGCGGCAGTGCCAGCGCGATCTGGCGAACCACTTTCGGCAGGAACATGAATGGAACCCAGAGTCCGCTGCAGAACGACATGGGGAGATAGAGCAGATTAATGGTCGCGGGCGCGGAGTTCGGGCCGGTGAAGTATCCGAGCGCCAGCCCCATGGTCGAGAAGGGTAATGATCCAATGACGAGGGTTCCGAATAACTTTGCGAATTCTGAAACGGGCATCCGCACTCCGCCGAAGCCGACGCCGAGTCCGAAAAGCGCGAGCACGATAATTGCACTGAAGATCATGCTAGTGACGATCTTTGCGAAGAAGTAGGCGAAAGGCGGCATGGGACTGGCGCGCTTCACCTGCAGCCATCCGAGGCCGCGGTCGGAAGCGAGCCCGGCGGCGGTTCCAAATAGCGACGCGCCCATGACACCGAAAGTGCCGTACGTCGCGATGAGGTACGTCGGAATGCGCATGCCGCCAATCGACTCTTTGTTGTTCAGCACCAGGCCGAACAGTATGTAGAACATGATTGGAAAGCTGAGCACCGAGGCGGTGTACATACGCAGGCGCAGGTTCTTCAGGAATTCGTACTTCATTTCCTTCAGGTAGATTGTCAGCAAGTGGCCAGGGGCGCGTTGAACCGGGGCTTTCGTCAATGTCATGGCGGCGGTACTCATATGTTCTCTCCTTAGCGCATTCGAACAGCGGATTCCTCGCGTCCTCTCCGTGCTGCACGGCTGCGGACGTTCGGAATGACAAGCCTTACGCATTTCGCTAGCTTGCACGGGTTCCATCATTGGAGGTGTCGCGCGTCAGTGCCAGGAATGCTTCTTCTAAGCCTGCGCTGGTGACTTCCAGACCTGATAACGAGGCATCGCGCAGAAGCAGTTCGCGGACGACGGGTTCGGCGATTCCGGCGTGAATCTCTACGGCTTCGCGGTCCTGATTGACTTCAGTGACGCCTGGGATCTGGCGCAGTGCATTAACGTTGAGGCTTGTGATGCAACGAATCTTCTTACCTGCGGTTTGCGCCTTGATGGTGGCGGGCGTTCCCTCGGCGATGATCTCTCCTTTATTGATAACGGCGACACGGTCGGCCAAGGCATCCGCTTCCTGTAGATAGTGGGTGGTGAGAACAACCGTTTTGCCTCGGCTGACGATCTGGCGAATTTCGTCCCACAACATCCGGCGCGCTTCCACGTCGAGGCCGACGGTGGGTTCGTCGAGGAAGAGCAGATCGGGGTCGCCGCATATCGCTAGCGCGAAAAGCACGCGCTGCTTCTGGCCTCCGGAGAGATCTCCGAATTTGCGATTGGTGATATTTTCGAGACCGGCGGCCGCAAGAACATCAGGCACCGGAAGCGGGTTCTCGTAGTAAGACGAGAACAGATCGATATGCTCGCGGACACGCAGGGTTTCAGGAACACGGCCGACCTGCAACATGGCGCCGGTACGCATCCGGTTTTCCGGATTCGTAGGGTCACCGCCAAAGACGCGCGCGCGCCCGGAGTTGGGCTGCAACAAACCGAGCAAAAGCTTTACAGCGGTGGTCTTGCCGGCGCCGTTGGGGCCGAGAAGGGCCACGATTTCTCCCGCGTGCACGCGAAAGTTGACATCGGCGAGGGCACGGATGGTGCCGTAGTTTTTGTTCACGGCTTCGAGGCTGGCTACCACGGATTCGCTCGAAGATCGGGTCAGATTCTGAGTTTGTTCGACGGTTGCAATCATCTGCGGGACTCCTGGCGCCGTGCGCCACAGGCGGAGATCACTCCCCCTGTGCAATTGCATCATCGCGGAGCGTGGTTCGGCGTGCCAGTGCCAAGCATCACGCGCAGGGCGTGACAAATGTCATTGGGCAATCTTGGAAATGAGGCAGGGACGGAACACGAGGGACGGAACACATAGGAAGAGGGACCAAACGACGTTGTATGAGGCTTAAAACCTTCGAAGGACACACGCCAAGCTACCGTTACGAAATCCGAACAAACATCCGTCATCCGAAACTGAGCAGGCAGTGCGTCCTGCGCGCAGGATGTCGGGCATGTGTCTCGCGCGACCGCGATAATCAAGGGTCTCGCGTGTTCGGATTTCGTAACAAAATGGGAATTCGTGAACAATTTGCTTCAAAAAACGGACGCAGTCGTAGCTCTGTTTGCTATGATTCCTCCTTAAGTTGGAGGGTCCCAGCGTGTTGCCAGCGGGAAAAAGTCTTCGCACCCTGCGAGAGAAACTCGGCCTTACCATGCGCGATGTGGAGAACTCGAGCGCGCGCATTGCGGAACGATATCGGAATGAAGAATTTTCGATTCCGCCGAGCCGGCTGTCGGACATCGAGACGAAGGGAATTCTCCCGAGTGTTTACAGGCTCTATACGCTTTCGGTAATTTACCGGCGGGACATTCGCGAACTGATGTCGTGGTATGGCGTGGACCTGACCAACACGGCTGCCGATCTGGGTTTGGTGTCTCCGCCAAAATCGCATGTATCGGATGCGCTGGCCGGAGTGTCGTCCGTGCAGGTTCCGGTGCGCATGGACCCAGGATTCGATGAGAGGCGCACAACCAATCTCGGGCGCATGGTCGAGCAGTGGGGACTTGTGCCGATTTCGTATCTGGCACAATTCGCGACGACAGATTTCACTTACGGATACGTCGGTACACAGGATTTCACCATGTATCCGATTCTGCCGCCAGGCAGCTTCATACAGGTGGATGAAACGCGAAACCGCGTAGTGGAAGGCTCCTGGCGTTCGGAATACGAGCGCCCGATCTACTTTGTGGAGACGCGCGAAGGGCATACGTGCTGCTGGTGCAGCATGCGCCGCGAGGAGATCATATTGCAGCCGCATCCTCTTTCTCCGGTTCCGGTCCGAATCCTGCGGAATCCGCAAGAAGCGGAAGTGCTCGGGCAGGTGGTCGGAGTCGCTATGAAATTGAGCGAGTGGCGCTCTCTCGATTCTTCTCCAGCTTCAAAAGGGCAAGCAGCACTGAACTAAGGTGACTGCCAGCCGGCGACTGATGCCGCCCGGACGGAAGCAGGTCGTCGAAGTGATCCCGCATCTCCTGCACGTATTCGGCTGCCGTGCTACTTGTGTGCCTGGCCGAGTGTTCAAGATCCATTTCGAGCGAGGCTAAAGGCGTCCGCAAAACTCCTGCCAAAACATCGGAATGGGCCAATCGCAGTGCGCGTTCCGTCGCCTCCCGCCCGTGAACCGTTTCCATGCCCCAGTGCTCGTAACGCCCGTGTGTCTGGCGTAAGGACGCCAAATAACAGAGCTTTCCCAGCAGGCCAGAGATGGCCGAGAGGGTGGTGTCTTTGACGTCCTGGAGCGCGGATTTAAGGGTCATCTTGTTACGAATTCCGAACGTTCACAGGCCAAAAGTCACGTTGTTGGAAGCGCGAAACCTCGTGACACTATCAGCGTTCAAATCGTTCGTTCACAAGGAGAAAACGATCATGAAACGCATACTACTCGTCCTCGGAGCCGCAGTCCTATTCCTTCAAACCCTAACAGTTCCAGCGCTCACCAGCAAAGAAGGCGGAGGGGGAACCGGTACCAATTGTGGCGGCAGCTCAATGTGCAAGCCGTAGTCGGGTTGCACATATTCTGCCTGTAACAGAAAGAGTCTGCACATCGGCTTCGCGCTTCTTACGAAAACCGAACAAGATTGACGGACGCGTTGCGGCCTGCAGCGAATCGCGGTATAGTGCCTTTCCACCGCATGCTGCAGGCGCACTCATTCCTTTGGAATTACCTGTGGGTAGCGCCGAACCTTCTTCTATTTGCACTTGGGATTCTTGTCTGGTTACGTGGCCTTCGGCGACAGCTACCGGCATTCCTCGCATATGCGGTTCTAAGTTCTATCAGTGGGCTGGCACTCTTTGCTGCGGACGTCATCCCCTCTGTCTCGGCAGTGAATTTCTGGCGAATCGATTGGCTGAGTCTCTCCGTCGAGACTTTCGTGAAGTTTGTTGCGATCGGCGAGATCTTCTCGCGGGTGTTCAACCCGTTCCGGTCGATTAGCAAACTCGGGAAATACTCGGTGAGCGCAGTTGGCGCGGTGCTCGTCTTCGGCGCTACGTTCCTTGCAGCAATCTCGCCGGGAGACAGTACATTGCGGCTTATTTCCGGAGCGCATCTGCTCGAGTTAACCGTCTATATCGTTGAATCTGGACTTGTCTTATTCATTTTCTTGTTGGTTGCCTATTTCCGGACGCCTTGGGACCGGGTTTCGTTCGGAATACTGGTGGGGTATGGAGTGTCGTCGTGTGTGCATTTGTCGCTGTGGGCGATCATGACCAATGCTGCCCCGACCGCACACCAGCGGACTATCTTCGATTTCGTTAATATGGCCACCTTCCATGTGACCGTTCTGATTTGGTACTACTTCCTTCTCGTTCCAGCGCAAAGAAGCCGCCCGAGTTCCCCGAAGAACAATTCGGATCAGGGACCTTCAGATCCTCCAGCAGGCGGGTCGCCTCAGGACCATGAAGGGACCTTGAATGAATGGAATCGCGAATTGGAGCGCCTGATACATCAATGACCCTGGCCATCATTCTTATCGTTGCGGCATCCCTTGCGTTGATCGTTATCTTGGGCATCAGTTTCTCGCGTGCGCTGCAGGTATCTGGCGATGCAAGCGTCTCAAAACGGGTTCAGCCGCTCGACGTGGACGCGTTCCGAAACCTGATTGATCCGACGGAGCGCGAGTATTTGCGGAGCCGCTTGCCCGGTGCAGAATTTCGCGAGGTGCAGCGGCAGCGCTTGCGCGCCATGGCCGCTTACGTTCAGGTTGCGGGCCGCAATGCGGCCGTGTTGGTGAACATGGCACAGGGAGGGTTAGCCTCCAGCGACGCGCACACCGCGGAAGCCGCGCGGCAACTCATCGATGGCGCGCTGCTGCTTCGCCGCAACGCAGCGTTCGCGCTATTGAAGATTTACATTGCGATGGCGTGGCCGGATTGGGATATGGCGGCCGCTCCCATTTTGAATGGTTACGTGCAGTTGAATGGCGCGGCCATGCTGCTGGGGCGATTACAGAATCCGGCGGAGCCCGTGCGAATCTCGGCCAGATAATCCAATTTGCGATCCGGTACTCGCGACACCCGTCATCTCTGCTGAGATTTTAAACACTTATTCCTTTATACCCTGCTCAGTGACCCGCCGGTTTACTTGGGAACGACCCCGCGCATTCGCGACTTGTTTTCGAGCATAGATTTGTTATAAAAACCAGCGGGGATAGGCGTTCGTCAGTCTGCTTAGTGACAATCTTGGGAATCTGCCGTGAGAATCGGCCTCACCGCCTACTCGCGTCCGCGAGTTCAGGGAGAAATCTATGGTTCGCACAGTGAAGGTGATTTTGGTGTCGTTCTGTGTCCTGCTGCTGTCAGTGATCACTTCTGCGCAGGGCGGTGTGGCTACCGGCGATCTGCACGTCACTGTGAAAGATCCCAAAGGGGATGCCGTAACCAATGCGATGGTCACCGTGCAGGACGAGGCGAAAGGGCTGGAGCGCACGGCGACGAGCGACGGGCAGGGCGGGTACAACGCTCGCCTGTTGCCACCGGGGAATTACAAAGTAACGGTAGCAACGCCGGGATTCACCAGGGTTGAGAGCACGAATGTTGCGATTACGGTTGGGGGATTGGTTGAACTGCCGGTCGCACTCTCGGTTGCCGGCGGCAAAGAAGTCGTGGAAGTGTCGTCGCAAGTGGAACTGGTCGAGACGTCCCGCAGTTCGACTACGAGCACGATTGGAGAACGCCGCATCGAGAATCTTCCGATCAACGGGCGTAACTACATTAATTTCACGCTCACGGATTCGCAGGTGGTACGCGACAATGCCCCGAATACGGGCGCGGCCCCAACCTCCGGACTCAACATGAGCGGGCAGCGAGCGCGTTCGAATCTGGTAAACGTAGACGGCGCAGATGCGACGGACAACTCGGTGAATGGTGTTCGTTCGACGGTATCGCAGGAAGACGTACAGGAATTCCAGATCATCACCAACAACTACGCTGCAGAGTACGGGCGGGCAGCGGGAGGCGTGGTCAACATCATTACGCGTTCCGGATCGAATGACTTTCACGGCGATGTTTTTGGTTTTCTGCGCAACCGGAACTTCCAGGCAGTGAACCCGTTCAGCACGGTTCCGAATCCGGCCTACACGCGCGTGCAGGCGGGAACGGCTTTTGGCGGCGCAATCAAGAAGGACAAGCTGTATTACTTCTTCTCCTACGAAGTCACCCGGCGGCATGAGACCGGATTCTCCAGCATTGGGCAGGGGAATTTCGGACTGACGCCGGTCGATACATCCGCTTTCTTCGGCGCGCCTCCGGGCAGCGTCAACCTCCAGCTAACTTCCGATCAGGTCGCATTCCTGGGCAATCCCGCAGTGCAGGCGACTGTTGCGGCAAGTCCGGCTTATGCGGGCGAAGTGGGGCAGTACCTGGGCTTAGTGGGTGCGTCGTCGGGCATGGCAGTGAACGGAGAGTGGCCGCTCGGCTTGACGGGCGGTATCCCCGGCATCGCGGGGTTCCCGACGTCGTGTAGTTCTCCACCGTGCTTCGTGCCAGCGTCATTTCATTCGCTGGTTTCGCAAGAGGGCAACTTTCCGGTATTCGAAGGTACGAGCCTCTATTCGTTCCGGATCGACGAGAATCTCGGTTCAAATCACCGGTTGACGTTCCGCGCAAACGTCAGCCCGAGCACGGTGACTGGCATTGAAGTGAGCGGACAGGACCAGCCGTTCGGACAAAATGCTTACTCCCGCACGTCGGAACAGACCTACCGCGATGTGGCCGGAGTGTTCCAGGATACGTGGGCGATCGGGGCGAACAAGGTGAACGAGTTTCGGTTCCAGTACGCCCGCCGTGGATTGTCGTATTTCTACAACACGGCAATTCCGGGAGGTTCCGATCCGGCAGTGAACATTCCGGGTTTTGCCTACTTCGGACGTGAGCCGTTCTCCTTCATTCAAAGAACGGAGCAGCGGTACCAGTTCACGAACAACTTCTCGTGGAGCATCGGGCGGCACAATACCAAGTTCGGCGTCGATGTGAATTACCTGCCGCTGAAAGCGACCTTCACGGTGAACTACGGAGGCGTGTACGACTTCGGAACCTTCGGAGCGTCAACCCTGGGATTCGTGAATCCCGCTCCAGGCGCTCTTCCCGACTTTCCGCAACTGTCCGCCGTGCAGTCCTACGGGGCGGGACTGCCGGGAGACTTCATTCAAGGCCTGGGAAGCCCCAGCGACTCGTTCCGCAATGTTCCAATCGGCGCGTTCTGGCAGGATTCGTGGCGCGTGAATCCGCATGTGACCCTGAACTATGGCGTGCGGTACGACGTGGAGATTCCGCCATCGTTTAAGCCGCCGCAAGGACTGGCGCTGCCCGCCTATAACCTGCTCGGACTGCAGAAGGGAATTCAGACGGACAAGAACAACATTCAACCTCGTATCGGCGTGGCTTGGGATCCGAAGGGTGACGGCAAGACAGTAGTACGCGCGTCGTATGGCATGTTCTACGATCACCCGCTGCTCGGACTGTACTTCCTTGGCGATGCTTCGGATGGATCATCCAGCGGCCAGTTGGCGTTTGGAGGAACGTCGGTGTGCGAGGGACCTGGTAACCCTGGGAATTTAAATGCGATCACAATTTTCCAGGGACTTCCGATCAATGCGCCGAGTCTTGCGAACCCATGCGCTGCGACCTTGAATCCTGCGACTGCTAGCGCGATGGGATATCTTCCCGACCAGCAGCAATTCCAGGCCTTGAATTTTCCGCAGTCGCTATTCCTGAACCAGAATTACCTGCAGCCGAGCACGTTCCAGCCGCTCGGATTCCAGCCATTCGGGTATCCGCAGGCCAAGAATTTCGTGTACGCCTACTCGCAACAGGCGAACGTCACTTTCGAGCGGGATCTCGGGAAGGGATTCGCGCTCAGTCTCGCCTACAACTTCAATGGCGGACGCCACCTGAATCGGCCGATTAACGCGAACACGATTCGCGGCGATTTGATGGTGAACAATTACGAAGCGGCGCTGGCGTCAGGCGGGAGCTTCGCGAGTCCATTTACGGTCAATGGTTGCGGCGTTTCACCGGGCGGCGTGCCGTGGGTAGATGCATCGCTGATGAACTTCTTCCGGCCAGGCGGATTGAACCCTTCGATTGCGGCCTTCTATTTGAGTCCGGCAATTCCGGGGGGCGCGGCGTGTGTCGGACTGGCACAGGCTATTCTGCAGAGCCTAGCCGGGCAGGGTTTTAATGCGAATTGTGATCCGACAACGTTCACGGGTTGCGTACCCTTCGGCGATATGGACGCGAACTACTCGAACGGCAGTTCGATCTATCACGGCTTCACCACGAACCTGCGAAAACGCTTCGGCGGCCACTATGAATTCCTCGCTTCGTACACGTGGTCACATGCCATTGACGATTCGACTGACTTGCAATCGACGACCACGCCACAGGACAGCTACTTCCCCGCTGCCGATCGTTCGACGTCGCTCTTCGATCAGCGTCACCGATTCGTTTTCAGCGGCGTCTATCAGACCGGAAAAATCTCGGGGATCGGATTCGCCGGGAAAGTGTTCAGTTATTGGACCTTCGCTCCCCTGCTCGAGATTGGGTCGGGACGTCCCTACAACATCATTACTGGCACGGGCGACAATCTGCAGCTCTCGTCGTTGACGAGCCGGCCCAACACGTTTGTGAATCCGGCGTGCGGAGCCTCGGTCACATCGAAGGCATCTCCGACGGGAGTGTTCCAGGAGCCCTGCATTGCGAACTTCAACGGGACCTTGCTCTCGCTGGATGGCAACCTGGGGCGCAACGCCGGCGTGACACCGTGGACCGCGTTTGGAGACATCCGGGTTTCGAAGCGAATCAACTTCACCGAGCGCTTCAGCACAGACCTGATCATGGACGTCTTCAACATCGCAAACAAGATGAACGTCGCTGCCGTGAGTCCGCTGTTCACGAATGCTGGACAGCCCACGGCGGCGTACGATCCGCGACAGTTCCAGTTCGCGATGAAGTTGAACTGGTAACCTTCACCCTGGGGAGGAATCTGCGCTGCGGCAGCAATGGTGCTGTCGGCACAGCAGATTCCTGAAACGGCTCTCGCCGTTTTCGGAATGACGACTTCGGAACAAGAATTTCGCTTTCGGCGCAGAGTTTCTGCAACCTGGACCTAAATCGGTGCCTCTCAATTGGACACGGAGGCTTTATGGATCGCAGGAGGTTTCTGCAGACGGCAGTCGCTACCAGTCTAATGACGTCACTGAGCAAGAAGTTCTCGCAGGCAGCCGAATCGGGCAGCGTCCCGCGCCGCGAGCTGGGACGAACGGGCGAGAAAGTCTCAATTGTGGGGCTGGGCGGATATCACATCGGCATGCAATCCGACGAGCAGGAGAGCATCCGGATCATTCGTAGTGCGCTCGATGCAGGCATCAACTTTCTCGACAACTGCTGGGATTACAACGAAGGGCAGAGCGAGGTCCGGATGGGCAAGGCACTGCGCGACGGGTACCGGCAGAAGGCATTCCTCATGACTAAGATCGACGGCCGCACGAAGCAGATGGCTGCCAAGCAACTGGAGGAATCGCTCAAGAGGTTGCAGACCGATCACATCGATCTGCTGCAGTTTCATGAGGTCATTCGCGATAACGATCCGGAGCGAATTTTCGCCGAAGGCGGCGGGATGGAAGCGGTGCTGGAAGCCAAAAAGGCCGGAAAGGTACGCTACGTCGGATTCACCGGGCACAAGAGTCCGGGCATTCATCTGAAGATGCTGAACACCGCATTCGCCCATAATTTCACGTTTGATTCGGTGCAGATGCCGTTGAACGTCATGGATGTGCACTTCGATAGTTTCGAGAAGAAGGTGTTACCCGTGCTTGTCGAGCATAAGATTGGCGTGCTCGGGATGAAGCCGATGGGCGACAAAATCATCCTGAAAAGCAAGACTGCTACCCCGGTCGAGTGTTTGCATTATGCGATGAATCTTCCGACGAGCGTCGTCATCACCGGGTGCGATTCGATGCAGATTCTGGACCAGGCGCTGAATGCGGCGCGCAAGTTCAAGCAAATGGATTCGAGCGAAGTAGCAGCCCTGCTTGGAAAGACCGCCATGGCAGCAAAGAATGGCCAATTCGAGCTATACAAGACAACCCACAATTTTGATGGGACCTATCAGAATCCGCAGTGGCTGGGCTGACCACTTTGCTGGACCTTTCGGCTGCCGGGTTGCGTATTGTTGAATCGGAATGTGCATTTGAAAGTCAGCCGGCAGCGTTGAAAGGAAGTAAGGCATGTCCGACCCGACACCGAGTTTTCCTCCAGATGGATCTCTTCTGCCGTCCGTAGAACCTGTGGCACCCGCTCCGGAACCGGTGCCGAACACGATCTTTCGTGGGCCGAACGGGATTCGGGCCGGCTGGAGGGTGATGATATTTCTCGCCATCGTGACAGCGATTTTCCTGACCATTGGTGGCATCGCCGGCCTGGTGGTGCACTTGCTGACCGGGGCAGACGGAGCACGCGGCCGGGGTTCCTTTTCCACAACAGGACCGCTGTGGCTGGGGCTTACGGAAGGCACTATCTTTTTCGCAACCGCAATCGCGGCGCTCATCATGTCGCGTATAGAGCGCGGGAGTTGGCAATCTTATGGGCTTCCATGGCGCTTGGCTTTTCGTTCCAATTTCTGGATTGGAGCCGTTGTAGGTTTCCTCGCGATCAGCGGCTGCCTGCTTGGAATCTTCTTGTTCCATGGATTTCGACTGACTGGAATTGCCATCCACGGTGTAACTATTCTGACGGCCACGATGGCATGGACGGCGACATTCATCCTGGTGGGGCTCGCGGAAGAATTCGCTTTTCGTGGATATCTGCAATACACGTTGACTACGGGCATGGGGTTCTGGCCGTCAGCCGTTCTATTATCGGTGCTGTTCGGAGTTGCGCATGCAGGAAACCCCGGAGAGAGCAGGGCTGGGCTGGTATCGGTGGTTCTGTTTGGGCTTCTGTTTTGTCTTTTCCTCCGCCGAACGGGGAATCTGTGGTGGCCTGTGGGTTTCCATTTTGGTTGGGACTGGGGACAAACCTTTTTCTACGGAGTTCCCGACAGCGGGATTCCCGCGTATCACAATCTGTTCGATTGTGCGTTTAGCGGGAACTCATGGCTGACTGGAGGAAGCGTGGGGCCGGAGGCGAGTGTGTTCACGCCGGTCGTGCTTGTCGTTGTGGCGATTGTGTTTGCCAAAGTATATCGGGAGAATCGGTACCGGGTGCAGTTTGCAGGTGGCGGAACTCCGGCGGCAGCTCTTAGAACTGAAACGCCAGGCCTGCCGTCGGCGTGATCGGGATTCCTTGCAGCGTCTTGATGAGGACCTGTCCGGTGGCGGGATCAATCCCAGAACTGTAATAGTAGCGCGCGTTGTAATGGTTGGTGAGGTTCAGGACTTCTCCGTAAAGCGTTAGCTTCCAACGCCGGAATACCCAATCTTTGTCGGCGCGGACATCGAGACGCTGGTAAATTCCAAGGCGGGTTTGATTGACACCAATGGCGACGTATTCTCCGTTGCCGATCTGCAGATATGTGCCGCTGGGGATGGGGAATCCTGAACCGAACAAGTATTTCCCGCTGAGATTCAGGCTGGGCCGGAGCCGGTACATGGCAAACAGATTCACGGTGTGATGCTGATCTTCGAGGGTGGGATAGTACGGAACGTTGTAGAAGAGAGAGTAGGGATAGATTGGAGTCGTGATCTGGTACTCCCGCTCGCGTGCCTGCACGTAGGTGTAGCCCAGCCATCCGGAAAGACGGTTCGAACTTCGTCGCTGCAAAATGAACTGCGCGCCTCTAGAGTAAGTTCTCTTGAAAACGGAATTGGCAATGGGTTCCAGCGCGGGGCACCCGCCAGGGAGGGGGAGACTGCCGCTAACTCCCTGAAGGACTCCGATGGACGACGAATCATGGCGACTGAATGCTTCGACACGAATGCGGGTATTTTCTCCGAGTCGCTGCTCGATCGAGGTGGTGTAGTGATTGGCTTTTGCAGGCAGAAATCCGAGAGGAAAGCAACCGGCTCCGGGCTGCTCGAAGCGGGACGAGAACTGTCGATAGTGGCCAGTCGCGAACTGAAATTCTGTGGAGCGAGTCGCGCGAAGTGCGACGGAGATTTGCGGCGAGAGCGGATGGATGGCATAGCCTGACATCGTGTCCCACCGCAGGCTTCCCAGGAGGTGAAGACGTCCGTGGAGCAATCCTGACGCTTGCTGCACGTACCCGCTCTGGCGAAGGGCAGTTCCCGCGAAAGATTGAGCTGTGAGACCTCCAGCGCCATTGGGCTGTGCCGAGTACAGGCTGTCTCTCAAATGCCGTTCGGACCATCCGGCCTGCAGAACCTCGTCGGCTGACCATGCCCAGTTAACCCCGCCTCCGCCGACCCACTCGCGATGATCGTTCCCGCTGAGTAGCGCGTTGGCACTGTTGAATAGCTTGTCTGGTTCAGCGTAGTACGACGCATGTGCATCGATCAGCACTTGAGGGCTCGCGGCCCATCGCCACCCTGCGCGTGCGAAGGTGAAGTCGCTGTGGCCGCTCGCGTATTCATAATTCTGAAGAACTGCAGGATCGGTGAGCTCCATATTGGTGTGCCCACCGGTGGCGAAGAAGTTTATGTTCTGCCGGGATGTGAGGTCGTAATTCAGCTTAGCGTCTGCATCGTAGAAGCCCACGGCCGCGGCGGATCGCTCGCGTCCGTGCACGAGATAGTTGATGTAACTCTTGCGAGCCGAGAGCAGCCATGAGCCTCGGCGTGCCTTGCCAATTCCACCTTCGCCCAGAACTTCGCTGGCGGCGATCCCAGCGGAGATTCGGAAGAGCGGCGATCCGCGGCTGCCCTCGCGCGTGTGAACGTCGAGCGCGGCTCCGGCGGCGTCCCCGAACTTCTCGGGGTAGGCGGCGGGCAGCAACTTCATGTCTTGCACGACTTCGCTGGTGAGCACGCCGAGCGACGCACCATCGTTGAAATTCCCGATTTCGTGAAACGGATTCTGCACAAGCACATCATCGATGTACGTGGCGACCTTCTGAAACGGCGTGCCCGATACAGTGAATTCGGCAAAGAATTCGTTATTGCCCGCGGCGGAAACCCCGGGGAGGGTCTGGACAGCGCGAAAGGGATCGTCGGCGAATACGGTGGACGTTTGGCGGATCTCCGAACTTGTCAGATTCATCTCGTTCGTTGCCGGAGAGTCAGCGATCTGAAAGGGGTCGGCGTGGACTTCGACCTTGTCGGTGTGGCGAAAATTGTCCGGGACCAGAGTGATGGAAAATTCTTTTGATTCGAGCGCTGAGGCCAGCGTGAACGGGATTGTCAATAGGCGGTATCCGACAGCGTTGATCCGCAGCGTAAAGCTGCCGGCAGGAAGATTGGGGATCTCGAAGTCTCCGGTATCGGAGGTGATGGCGCCGGCATTGTTTTCCAGGATGAGAACCTGGACGCGTCCGAGCGCCTCGCCGCCCACGGCCGTGATGACCTTGCCCCTGACCTCCGCGGCTTGGACGACAGCCGGCGCGAGCAGGAGAAGGATAAGGAGGCGAAAATGCATACTTCCACGAAGACAGCGGATCCCTCGCCGCTTCGCGGCTCGGAATGACAAAGAGGCCTATTTGGATGTTCTCACATATCGAGCCGATCTTCTTACATCCCGTGCTGCCGCAATTAGTCGCGCCTCGAGGTGGGTCGCGTGTGCGGTGGTACACTCGTTTTTCTATCCATCCTTGGCGATAGCCCGGAGTTCGCTCCTCAATGCCTGAAAGTGAAATGCCTACCACGCGTACGCGCGTTGTACGTGAGCCTGACCGTGGAGTTTATGACCGCGAAGAGGCGTATCGGATCCTCGATGAAGGCTTTCTTTGCCACGTCGGATTTGCGGTTGAGGGCCAACCTTTTGTGATTCCGACGTCCTATGGGCGGAAGGACGCGAATCTGTACATACACGGGTCGGCGGCAAGCCGCATGCTGCGACAGATGAAAGATGGAGTGCCTGTGTGTGTAACCGTGACCCTTCTCGACGGTCTGGTGCTGGCGCGCTCGATCTTTAATCACTCGATGAACTATCGCTCGGTGGTGATTTTGGGGAAGGCGACGCTGGTGGATGATCCGGTACAGAAGTTGGAGGTATTGCGTGTGTTGTCGGAGCACATGCTG
>C688J18823_10000100_pt1 | contig 44627 bp, 36 predicted proteins | sample HopSoiMetagenom1_FD_18823 | JGI IMG/M metagenome (IMG submission 18823)
TTTACTTTATTTGTTAGTTTATTTATGGAAGGTATGGCAGGAGGACTAATCATTACATTCGCTTCCATGCAATACTTAAAAAGAGAAGGAAATGAAGGAAATGAAATTGATCAAAGATACAATAAACGTAAAAATGAAAATTTAAAAGAACAATTGGAAATAGAAGAGTGGCGATTGTAAAATTATAAAGTAGATTAATATTAAAAATCCGGTGATATATATCACCGGATTTTTTTGTAATGATTATTCTATTTTTGAAATGGCATTCGCCAAATTAGAGTAGCTTGTTAATTCAAGTTTAATGGAGCCAACCAGCACATCTGCTTGCCCTTTGATCGGAATATGATTCTCATCATCCGTTAACCATACATTCAAATCTTCTTCGTGCTTGAATACACGGCCCTTTTGCACAATGGGACGAAATTTTAAACACCTGAATTTTCCAATATTGATTTCTACATCTTCACGACCAATGAATTTAATTTGCAAAGGATAAATTTCTTTATCCATAAAACAATTTAATGTAAAAATATCACCTTCTTTTGCATTCTTTAAATCCATGGTACGTGCATAATAAAAAGCAGATAACATATCTTGCATATTGGGTTGTATATCATAAACACCCTCTCCCACGTTTACTTTTTTTGTATAATGATTAAAAACGTAATCTTGATTAATGGTGTAGCCCCCTTCGGAAACTCTTCTTACAAATATCCAGGGTACAATTGCCTTTTCATCGATATATGTTTCATACCGATCACGTACTTTAAAGAAAAAATCGAAGGTTCCTTTTGAAGTGCCCAAACCAACTACGTGAAAAGTCTTGCGTCCTGCAAATTCTTTTTCTTCATCGGTAACGGTAAGTGTGGCAATACCGGCATCGATAAATCCATAATGCATACGATAGGACAAGACTTCTCCTCGCTTAAAGGCTTTATTTGGAATTTCAGGAAGGTCGTTTTGGGTGTTGTCTTTTTCAATAACCGGTAAATTCTGCACATCGCTTCGGAAGGATAAACACGAGATCGTGATTAATGTTCCAATTAAAACAATTTTCTTCATCAGATGGAAATTAGTTGCTGGCCGTATTCAAAGGATATGCCATGTGTTAAATGCATGTATACCAAGGTGTTTTACCTTATTTTTTTCGTCAATCCTATTAAACAACAATGTTTACGATTTTATTATGAACGACTATTATTTTTTTAGGTGTTTTTCCTTCCAGGTACTTTTGGGTTTGTTCCAATGAAAGAACCACTTTCTCCAGTTCTTCTTTTGTAAGTGAAAGATCGTACTCCTGGAAAAAACGTGTTTTACCGTTAAACGAAACGGGATAATTAAAAGTACTTTCTACCAGGTACGATTCATTTACAATCGGAAAACCAGCATAGGTGATGGTTTCTTTGTGTCCCAACCGGCTCCATAATTCTTCAGCTATATGTGGTGCATAGGGTGCAATGATAATGGCCAATGGCTCCAGTATCACACGTTTATTACATTTTAAATCGGTCAATTCATTTACACAAATCATAAAATTGCTGACCGAAGTATTGAAGGAAAAACTTTCAATATCACCTTCAATTTTTTTAATGGTTTTGTGCAGCACTTTTAATTCTTCTTTTGAAGCAGCGTCGTTGCTAATGTTAACAGCATCACCAGTATGATAAAGTCTCCAAAGCTTACGCATGAAATTGGAGACGCCACTAATACCATTGGTGTTCCAAGGTTTGGAAAGTTCCAGAGGACCTAAGAACATTTCGTATAAGCGTAAGGCGTCGGCTCCGTATTGTTCTACCATATCATCAGGGCTAACTACATTCCATTTTGATTTGGACATTTTTTCGACTTCGGTTCCGCAGATGTAATCGCCATTTTCTTCTAATTCAAAGTCAGCGTTTTTATACTCCTCTCTCCAGTTCCTGAAAGCTTCCTGATCCAAAATATTATTGTGTACGATATTTACATCCACATGAAGTGCAGTAATATTCGCTTCACTATTTTTAATTTGCTCAACGGAGTATTTAGATTCAAGAACTTTTTTCGAAATGAATTTATTGTTCCCTATTCGATAAACAAATGAACTCACCCCTTGTATCATCCCTTGATTAATCAACTTCTTCGCTGGTTCCACCATAGGTATCAACCCCAAATCATACAAAAATTTTGTCCAGAAACGAACATACAACAAATGCCCGGTAGCATGCTCCGCACCACCAATGTAGAGATCCACATTTTGCCAGTAATCAATTGCATGTCTATCTGCAAAGGTGTAGGTATCAAACGCATCCATATAACGAAGGTAATACCAGGAAGAACCTGCCCAGCCTGGCATAGTGGAGTATTCATATTCATAGAGATCTTTGTACTTCCAGTCTTTTGCACGCGCCAATGGTGGTTCACCTGTTTCGGTTGGTAAATATTTATCCACTTCAGGTAATAACAAGGGTAATTCTCTTTCTGGCAGCACACGAGGAATACCTTCTTTGTAATAAACAGGAATGGGCTCACCCCAATAACGTTGACGACCAAAGATCGCATCGCGCAAGCGGAAATTTGTTTTTCCTTTTCCTAATCCTTTTTCTTCAATAAGGGCAATGGCTTTTTTAACAGCTTCTTTTACTTCGAGTCCATTTAAAAAATCAGAGTTGATGATCTTTCCTTCTTTTGCATCATAGGATTCTTTTGAAAGATCACCACCGGCAACAACCTCCAGGATAGGTAAATTAAAATGTTTTGCAAATGCATAATCGCGTGAATCATGTCCAGGAACAGCCATTACAGCACCTGTTCCATATCCTGCCAGTACATAATCACCAATCCAGATGGGTAATTTTTGTTTGGTGAATGGATGCAGTGCATAGGCACCTGTAAATGCCCCGGTAATTTTTTTTACATCTGCCATGCGTTCACGTTCACTTCTGTTTTTTGCAAACAGCACGTATTCTTCAATCTCTTTGCGTTGTGCAGCTGTTGTTATTTTTTGTACCAAATCATGTTCCGGAGCAAGTGTCAGAAAAGAAACACCAAACACCGTATCCGGGCGCGTAGTGAACACTTCAATTTGTTCTCCTGTAAACTGATCGATATCGAATACCAAACTTGTTCCTACGGATTTTCCAATCCAGTTACGTTGTGCTTCTTTGATACTTTCTGTCCAATCCAGTGCTTCCAAATCAGTTAACAAACGATTGGCATAAGCAGTGATGCGAAGGCTCCATTGTTTCATTAATTTGCGTTCAACAGGATAACCTCCACGTTCGGAAACACCATCTTTTACTTCTTCATTTGCCAATACAGTTCCTAGCTGAGGGCACCAGTTCACCATTGTATCGCTCAGGTATGCAAGCCGGTGATTTAATAAAATATCAGATTGTTCTTTTTCAGAAAGTGTTTCCCATTTTTGATGTGGGTCATCAGAAAAAGCGGCTGTTCCGTTTTCAAATTTTTCAATTAGTAAATCAATGGATTCAGCTTTATCTGCTGTGGTATTGTAGTAGGAATTGAACAATTGGATAAAAATCCACTGTGTCCATTTATAATAACCAGGATCTGAAGTACGAACTTCACGTTCCCAATCGAATGAAAAACCTATTTTATCCAGCTGTTCGCGGTAGCGTGCAATATTTGTTTTGGTAGTAATTTCTGGATGTTGTCCGGTTTGAATGGCGTATTGTTCGGCTGGCAAACCAAATGAATCATATCCCATCGGATGCAACACATTAAATCCTTTTAATCGCTTGTAACGGGCAAAGATATCAGAAGCTATGTAACCCAGTGGATGTCCAACATGTAACCCGGCACCACTTGGATAGGGGAACATATCCAGCACATAGTATTTAGGTTTGTGAGAAGTATTCTCGGCTTTAAATGTTTCGTTACTAGCCCAGTATGCCTGCCACTTTGTTTCTGTTTCTCTAAAATTGTATTCCATAATTCAATTAAAAGCGATTGATCTATTTTGTTGCGAATATACGAAGTTCTCAACCCGATAGCAATCGACCTGTTTGAATGAAGGACAAGATTCAGTTAATTGGTATGCTCTTCCATGGGCATACAAGTATAATAGGGATAGGAAAAAGTGGCTTCTATTTTATTCCCATGCAGGGTGTATTTACCTGAGTATCGCTCATCTGCCCTGTAAAGGTCAACTAGTTGTGGTTTGAAAAATACCTTAAAATCCATGTCAGCCGGGAATGTTTCCATTTCGGTATAGAAAGGATCATTTTCTAAATCTGCACTCGTTCTTACACAAACTTTTAAACCGCTTACAGTAATATATTTTTGTGGACGAAATGTTAGTGTAAACACATCTTTAACATAACTAATGGAAAACTCCAACGTGGTGTCCGTGGTATTGTGTTTATATATTTTAATTGAAAACAAACAATCGTTAATGCATTTTTTTTTCGAGAACACGCTATCCATAAAGTCAGCAGCATATTTTTTCAAAAACATAAGCTCATAAGAAGACTCCTTATTTATTTCAGAATTTGCAAATGTTTTGTTGAAGAAGGCTAACGCCGAATGCTGAAACGTAATTCCTTTTAACTGGCTAGGTGGCAATGTGCCGCATACTTTATCCTTGTATAAGTCCTTTTGACTGCAACGACATGGAGGTATTGGAGAATTTACACGATCATTTTTTCTGTATAGTGTCGGTTTATAACTTACTGTTTTTATGGATTTTCCATCTTTGGAATAATAATTCCATTTTCCGATTTTTTGTCCTGTAAAGTAGATACTATCACACGCTTCTGTATAATATCCTTGTTCTTTTATATTTCCGTTTTCGAAATATTTTTTATAAAAACCAGAAAAACAATCACGGTACCACCAACCTTCTTCTAAAATGGTTTTAGCGTCCTTCGCTAAAAAAATATAATATTTACAATGATTATTATCCAGAATAGCTTCGATACTATCCGCTCTATTTTTCATTAATTCAAAGCTGACATTATCTATCGGTTTTCCATTGAGTTTATATACATCCTTTTCCGCTCTATAGGTTGAGTTTTCAGCAAATTCAACAAAATCTTTTCTGATTTTAATTGTATCAGAAGAAGATTGACAAAACACGTTGGCTACATATAACATGTAGCCAACGGTTAGGGTTATTTTTAATCTCGTTTTTTCTTTTTGTCTGTCCAAGGGTCTCTGGATTTATCCCAATTAATTACTTTATTGTTGTTAGCATCTGGAAACATCTTGAATCCATAACTGTATCCAAAAATTTGTAGTCCGGTATTTTTAAATTCATAATTCCATTCCGTCGTACCAGCGTCATTCCCTATAATAGTAATGTAAACATACATTCCTGTCAAATCAACTCCATATTTAGATAAATCGTATGAATCTGAAAATTGTTTAAAATCTACTGTAAACAGATGCCAAGAGTTATGATCATCACCATAAGATACAACGAGTTTATCAGCTACAGATTTTCTGCGAATCACAAGCTCTGCATCATTTACATGGACTTTGTAGGTGGCCGTAAATACTTTTCCTGCAGGTGAACCATAAACTGTGCGTACTTTGTCGACTGCCTTAATTCTTGGTCCTAACTGTAAGAGCGACTGTTTAAAGTCGCTAACTTGTTTTTGGCTCAATGCAACAGTAAAAGGTCTAATATAATTCATTGCAAATGCTACAGAAACTTCTCTTCCATATAACGAATATTTCTGAGTTTCATAATTGTATCGGAGACCTCCGGAAGGATCGGCTGGTGTAGGTCTTGACGCATAATGAGGTACATTCGTAAAAGCTGCAAGGAACCCATTTCCACCACGATCACTGTTTCCGCTGTTGTCGCCACCACCACCACCGCCACCACCATCCAAATTGTCGGCAGGTTCTGCATACATTCCAGAAGGATCTAAATATTTAATAGCGTTATTTCTTAAAAAACTGTAAGGGCTCATTGTTAAATCAAGTTCACCGGCAGGATCCGGTTGGAATGTTCTTCCAATTTGTGGATCATACATACGTGCATGAAAATCAAATGTGTTTAAATTGTTTTCCTGAAATTGCATCCCATTAAATAAATAGTTGTTTCTGAGGGTAGCATTATACGAATTAAATGTATTACCTAGTGGATAGTAATCATCCATTTGGACAATTTGAACAGCACCGGCCGTAGTAGGAGCAAACGTTAAACGAATATTTCCCACTTGATCTTTGATGAAATAATCATATCTAATTGTACCGGCATTATTGTATACTCTTCCTTCTTGTGTTGTAACAGATTCAAAAACATTGTTTAGGTATTGGGTAGAACCTTGATAATCAATAGTGGATAACAGAGTAGTACCTGCATAGGTCTGCGTTCTTAATTTTACTCCTAAAGCATCGTATGTAAAAATGGTTTTATTACCGTTACTAAATGTAACTTGCTGTGGTAAATTACGCAAATTATAAATAATAGAAGTGATCGATTTATTCAGATCAGTTATTAAGTTACCATTTGGATCGTAGGTATAATCCGTAGCAGTGGTTGAGTTCGCGCCATTTTGAAAATCGTATGCATAAAATGAAGTTGTACCAATTGCATCGAATACACTCGTCAACTGATTTCCGCTATATGTATAGGTAAGGTTGTCAATGCTTCCAAAGGCAGAGAGGCTGGTAGGGCCATTTTGCTGCAATGATAAAATGTTACCACTGGCATCATAAATAACCGCTCCCAAGTTAAATTTATTGTTTTCAGTAGAAGAGGTCCAGTTGCTGTTCGTTGTCGAATAAACTTTGTATGCTGCGGCATTGATACGATTTACACCATCATAGCTATAAAGATATCCCTTTTTCTTGTTGTCATAAGTGCTTTTCCAGATAGCTTCTGAAACAAGACCGGTGAATTCTTGGAAAGTCGCATCTAATTTTTTGTCTTTGTAATATTTTAACTCCATTCCAAAAACATCATTTGCATCATTGTTATAACCATTGGTGCCATCATTTGTTAGATCAGCATTATTAATATGCGTAAGCCAACCCCTTTCATTATAGGTATAATCAACTGATTGCAAATAAGCGGGAGTTGTCAGATTGGGGCTGTGCAGATTTTTTTCACTTACATAGTCACCCAAGTCAGTGTATTTGTAATCAGCCAGAATAATATCTGAAGAACCATTCGTGCTGTGAAGCACACGTGTTAAGCGTCCCATGTGATCATATTGATTTGTGCTTTGAGTTGTTGCTACAATCGACGCTGTAAGTTTATTATTTTCTAATGTTTTTAGGACTCGACCCTGAAAATCATATTCAGTTGTATAGAAGTTTTTTATTCCATTGATGTTCCTTTGTTGTACTTGTATGGGTCTGTCAAACTGATCGTAATAATTTACAGTAAGTAACCATGTACTGCTGCCAAGTACATTTGTTTTGATTGCTGTAACAAGGCTACGTACATTTGTCGCAGGACTAGAAGCTGTATAGCTTAGAGCTGGTGAAAATGAAAAACCTGCAAGATCTGTATACAAGTAATCATCATAAAAAGTTTGTGTTAGTGGTACCAATGCATTCGAAGCATCTGCCTTTGGATAACTTAAGGTGTTCGTGTAATCCATATTTGGAAGTGTTCCAAGTGTTCTTGTTTCGAAACGGTCGCCTAAAGCGGTATTATTCAATTCAGCTCTAACACCAGAGATGGTCAAATATCTACTTGTTGATGTAAAGGTACCCGATGCGATCGGACGATTTTGGTTATCAAATTTCGTGTACGTAAATTCCGGTATAAACTTAGCACCTTGATTCGCATCTTGCGTAACTACGACACGATCCCAACGATCGTATGCTATTTCCACCCAACCGGCACCTGGGGCCTTTTTGGAGATAACACGTCCTCTGTCGTCATATTTATATTGATAGGCCCATGTATCTAAAAAAGAAGTTGATAGTGAAGACGGTATTGCCGATATTTTATTTCCAGCAAGACCTTCGGGCTGAATAACAGCGACAAGTCTGTCGAAGTCATCATATATATAATACGTTTGCGTAAGTATATTGGTGATGTTTGTTCCATATTGGCGCTCCAAAATAATCTTACCCGAATTATCTTTATATGTTCTTTTCACCTTTTTATTTTCATCTACTATTTCTGTGACAGTCAGATTAGAGAACCCATTAGCAGCTGAGTAATAATCAACTTTTAGAGCAATCGGATTTGAAGACAGGTAAATATATTTAACTGCATCTATAACAGGTGTAGCCGGTAAACCATCAGATCCATCTTTATCAATGATGGTTGTGATTTTTTGTGTTACTGTTCTGGCAGTTGTAGGAGAACTAGCATTTGGTTGAAATTCATTACCAGGTGAAGTGCATTCAATTATTCGTCTGAGTGGAGAATGGTCGGTTAATTTTTGACTATATCCATAATCGGTTTTGTGAAAATTTTGTTTTGCCGTGGTATAATATGTATTCTGTTCCGTAAACATTACATCATGATAACCTCCATCTGTTGTAGTTGATTTATACGGAAGAAAAGAGGTACCAGCTGCTCCATCTTCATCGTAAAGCTTAGGTGTAACAATGTCGGTTTTTGTAGGTGATCCTTTATATTGAACTATTTGTATTTGTTTATCAGCACCGTTAAAGTATTCCATTTGTGATATTTTGCCATCCTCATTTAATGCATTTACATCACTTTCCGTTTTTTTATTTGCAAGTTTGATAAACTCGGTTGTAAGTCTGTTTACAACTGGCAATGGAGCTACTGTAGGTGTAGTGGTATTCGTAGCAATAATGTCCAGATTGTCAATTAACATTGCTTGTCCTGCATTTGTTCCTGCATCATTTATCCATCGGAAACCAAGGTTAAAATTTTTACCTTCTAATGCTGCAGGTAGTGCTACAACAGCTCCTCTAATAAGTGTCGGCTGATTGTAATATTTACCGGAATTATTTACACCTCCATAATTTAACCAGGTGTAGGTGACACCGCCATCTGTGGAATATCCAATTTGTCCATAATCAGCAGTTGCTGTTGAAGTAACCTGCCAATCAAATTTTACAAATAAATTCTTCGCATTACCTGGTGCAACTGGACGTGAAGCAATTAAATCAGCTGCAGCATTGGTGGCAAAACCACATACCCAGTCTTTGGTTGTGTTGTTGAACAAATTAATAGAAAGTGATTTACCATTAATACTGCAACGATCATCAATATTCCAAGCTAAAATATTACCGGCAGGATCGGGGTTAGATCGTTTTAGCTGCCAACTGTTTCCAGAATTAAAATCATCGCTAAGAATGCTGCTAAGTTGCGTACCTTTAGTTGCTCCTGTAATTTGTATATTGTCAATAATAAATCCAGGATCATGTTCTACACTATAATCATTAATCCATCTGAAGGCGATTAAAAATTCTTTGTCATTTAAAGATGTAGGCAACATCACTTTTTGCCCCCTCATAATGGTTGTGCTTCCGTAATATTTTCCCATTGCATCAGCGCCTCCAACTCCAATCCAGGTAAAGCTTACGCCATTATCAAGGGAGTAACCCACTTGTCCGTAATCGTAGATTGTTGTTCCACCGTATTCTCCTGCACAATTCCAGTCAAACTGAAGTTCCATATTTTCATAGCTTCTACCATCCACTTTTTTATAAGCTTTTAAATCAGCAGGTAAATTATCTACATAGTTACAGGACCATTTATTGGATGCAGACCTGTTCCATTGGCTGATCTCAAGTGTTGCATAATCAATTGTACAAAGGCTATCACTGCCAATTCTCCATTGTGTATAGCTTCCACTTTGTACCGGACTTTTTTCCAATGTCCAGCCTTGGTTACTTTTACATTCGTCGGAAAGAAGTGTTTGTTTTTTAGGTTGAAGTGTGCCTCCGCCTATTACCGATCCGGAGATATTAATATTATCTACAACAAAACCGGGTAAAGTACCTATTGTTGTATTGCTGATCCAGCGAAAACCAAGAACAAATGATGTATTATTCAACGCAGTAGGTAATGCTACGGAAGTTCCTCTTGTTACTGATGTGGTTCCGTAATATTTTCCATTTGCATTTGGACCACCAACAGTGAGCCAGGTAAATGTAGAACCACCATTTGTTGAATATCCGATCTGCCCGTAATCATTCGCATCTCCTTTACAAATCCAATCGAATTTTAAAGTAAGCGTTTGATACAGACTTGTATTTACTGCTCTTTTTGCAATAATGTCTGTAGCAGTTGTTTCCAGATAATCACATGCCCATGAGCCGCTTCCGCTTCTGTTCCATGTGTTTATGGAAAGCGAGCTGGCATCGATTCCGCAACCAGCAGCATTGCCCATTTTCCAGGAGGTATATGCCCCTGAAACAGTTGTTCCTACGCCAAGCGTCCATGATGTTGGATCATCACACTGGTCAGTAAAGAAAATAGTTTGTGCCTCTGATCTTGTTTGAATAAGCAATCCGAAGAAAAATAGAAATTTAACACCGGTTGCAATGAAGTTACTTTTTGAAATCATGATTATGTTTTTTTATTCTCAAAAATTCGTTTAAAAATTCTATCAGTTATGGATTTTTTATAGTTACAGATTCACTTGCATAGCACGATTTGCTGCCAGCAGTAATTGTTAGTGAAACCTTATAGACTTTTATTCCGGATCCTGCTACAATTGGATAGGAATACCCAGCAGTACTTTGTGAAGTGGTTCCGTTTCCTGAACCAAAATCCCATATATAAGAAGCACCGGATATGACAGGAGCAACGCAATTCAGCGTTTCCTTATAAGTACCCGAACGTGAAATGGAATACCCTTGTATTTCATTGCAAAGAACCGTACTACCTCCTACTTTGGTTGGAATTACTTCTATTGCAAGTGTAGCAAGTGTATTCACACTATTTTTTACTTTTACTTTCACCATGTACTTGGCAGTCAAAGGAGCAAATGTATGTGTCGTTGAAGTAGCTGTTGTTGAAGTGATCGCAGTTAAATCATCATAATCCCATTCGTATGTATATCCAGTAGTACCGCCAACAATTTGAAATTGCAAGGCATAATTAGTAGAAGTAGGAGTAGCAGTTAATGTGAAACCCAATGGCTTGTTAATATCATTTTCGTAGTTGATACGTTTTACAATGTCTTTGTTTTTATCTTTTACCAGATGCAGCCTCCATAAATTATCATACTCTGCATAAGAAGGTTTGCTTTTCGCATCTGTATTTGTATTTGCTCCAACAAGCTGATCGTACGAACTGGTAGTTACTGAAGCATCAGCAGGAAAAATCCTTACTTCATCAATCAAACCGCCATTTGTGTTGATAGCTACGGTACTTGTCCCATTTAATTTCATTTCATAATACGTCCAAGTGCTAACTGAAGGAATGGAAACACCATTCGAAATAAACCCTGTTCCACCTTTCATCCAAAAAGATAAAATGTAATTGGTTGTATTAAATGCGGATACATTACAAAAAACAGTTCCTGAATAAGAACGTTTTCCGGTTTGAAAATCAGTAGTAGAGTATGTTCCTGTGAATGCCGACCAGGAAGCTCCAAAAGCAATAGGATCAGAATTTTCAAAACTGGTGTATGCTATTTTATCTGCTGCAACACCGTTTGCGGTTACAACAGCACCAGAATTGTGTTTGTCAAAAAGTGCAGATGTAGTTAACCCGTTCTTTTCAGTGAACTGAGTTAAATTTTCCTTTGCATCAAATTTTTCAAACGTTGTTTCTGTTGAATAACGGGAATCAATAATACCAGTTGCATTATCCCATGCATAATCATAAGTTGAGGATGGGCTTGCCAGCTGCAATTTTTTAATTTCTGATTGCAATACCCTTGATGATCCGTCTACAATAAATGTATTTACGATACCTCCGGTATATTTTGGGTCGCTGTATTTAATTCGTTGTTTTACAATTTCAAGTGGTGCAGCTATAATGTTTTTGGCAACCAAACTTTGAACTGCCGGAACAGGTGATAGAAAATCATCCGGATAAAAATATTCAATCATATCAAAGTTGTCAGATGAACCAACCGCTTTATAAGTGTATTCCTGGTGTAATCTTGATTTTGCATCATAGTTAAACCCTTTTTGTTTTTCAGTTACACTTAATCCATCACTTGAATATTCTTTTTCTAGTATGGAGCTTGCAAGTGCAACACCTGGCCATGAAGTATAATTTCCGGAATAGAATTTCGCTGCAGTATTGTTTCCACCGTCAAATCGAACTTTCAATCCGTAAACATTAGTAGATGTTATTGGGGTAGCATTTATAATGGTTTCGGATACAGGTTTATAGAGAGAAAGTTCTTTTCTATAAACAAGTTGACCTGTTGAGAATCCTTGATAGAATTTTTGATATTCACTCAGCAATTGAAATGGTGGTTGCGCAGATGCTTGGGAAGGATTATCAAAATCAGATAAGAACGTATAAACTGTTTTTCCATTTGTTCCGTCTGTTCCGTTTAGTTCCGTTACTTTTCTATATGCGATATGCGGACCATAACCCAACATGGATTTATTTTGAGCAATTCTCAAATCGTAGGAACAGCCTGTTTCTCCGGGAGCATAATATTTTAAATTCTTGTATTCATAAAAAGGTGATTCATTTAATACACCAGTGCTGGTTGTTAATGGAGTGATGCCATCATCATAAATGTATTGCTTGCTTACAGGATTTTGATCTTTAGCATCTGCATAGCTCGTAATAGATGCAATTCTCAACCCGCTCGCTTCTTTCTTTTTTAGAAGGACACTGGTGTAAATTCTGGATTTCCAAGTCATTGCAATGTAAGCATCGTCAGGAAAAACATCATTCGGTGGTGTATAATGATGATCAACATAATCAGCTTTAACAGCTTTTGCTCTCAGTTTATATTGTCCTTTTGGCAAGTACATCCCAGGACCTTGTGATATAGCAAAAGGATAAGAAAATGTTTGTCTGAGAAGAGGTTGTGATCCCGGCACATTATTATATAGTTCTACAAACGCAGTTCCTGAAGGAACTTGGCGACCACGAAATTCAAAAGTTGCTAACAACTCATCACCATATTCACCCCAAATTACCGGAGTTAGGAGTGTGTTATCGTGCACCGTACCATCGGCTAAAGCCCCTAGATAAACTGTTTTCTCTTCAACACCTCCCATAACGGTTGCGTATTCTCCTAAACTTTCTACAGTCTGATTTCCGATATAACCATAATCATGTGGTGCATAAGTAAATCGGTTAATTCCACCTGAAGGATAAGTGATGGCGATCAAAATACCAGCTTGCATTTTTGCATATTCAGGGGTGCGATTTGCACCTGGATAATAAATTTGAGTACCTGTACTTGAATTTGGATCATTTTTCCATACACCAGGTACAAGTGTTTGGTTCTCTACTATACCATTATTATATCCCCAGTGATCCTGACCAAAAGATGCTGGTGAGTTTCCATTTCCTAGTCTTGGTGGTAGCGTATAATATGAATATTCAAATTGATAAGGAGGTTCATCCGTATTCGTTTTTTTTATGCTTTTTAAAGTGAGTCTCCCTGTTGAATAATCATACCCCATTGTATATTTTCGAATTTCAACAGCATCTTTATTCTTAACCGTAATTTCATTTAACTGATTTACACCTGTTCCTGGTTCATCTGTACGTTGTGTGAGATAGTTAAACGTAAGTGTTGTTGCGTTGTCGGAAGTCGTAATTGTTTTGACACGGCGGCAGTTGTACACCATTCGTGTAAAATTAGTAGTAGGTGTAACTGCTGTTGCCTGACATGCGGCAGGAGTACCATTGTAACAAAAAATGCGATGTGTTACGGAATGATAGATATCAAAATTTTGCGTATAGCTTTCGTATGTAAAATCGATTTGTCTTCCACCGTTAGGACTTTTAATACGGCTTAAGTACCAGGCTGAAGTATAGGAAAGACCTGCCTGACAAGGAAAACCGTTATCCGTGATCGTGGCGTTCTCCATATAATCCAATGTATATTCTGTTCCATCATCACTTGTAAATTTAAAACCAGTAATCAAATCAGAATTATTGGAATTCGTACGAAGTATTTGCGTTTTCCAAGCAACTGTAGAATGAAGAACAATGTTTCCTGACCAATCAAATGTGAAGCTACCGGTATATCCATTAAAGTTAAAAAAGTAAGCATCTGGTTCTGCATCAGCACAACCTTTTGCAATTTCCTCCAACTGTACAAATCTGTTCGGGTTATTGGTTAAATAATCGTATGAATACGTAGCTGAGTAATCCAAAAACCCCTTATTCGAATAATCATCCGGCAGGTTCCTGATTGAGCGCATAACGGCACCGCCTGCATTTAGTGCAAATCCTAGACCTGCAAAAGAGGCAGCTTCATCAACTTTATTTCCAGAAGCATGATAAGTTAGTTCAATAGGAACTTCTAAAGAACCATCTTTCACCGTATATAATGGAATGTTGAGAGGTAACGTGCCTGTATATAAACCAACAGGATATTCGGCATACTTTCCTAAAGCAGATGCATCAGGAGAAGGTGGAATTAAGTTAGGACGATAATCAATATCTTGCGCATGTATACTAAATGTAGTAAAGCACAATACAGTCAATAAGTGAAAAAATGTTGAACGCTGCATGTAATTTGGTTTATAGTTGATTTTATTCTGTAGAAACAGTGTGAAAATAAATTCACCACCGTGGGCAAAACTAGGGTATTCCTTTCAGGGCGCTACAAAAAGTTAGTTAACGGTAAATGAGTTGAGTTAACGGTAAGTGCGAAAATTCAAAATAGGAATACTGAATACTAATTTTTTTATTAAAGTAAATGAGTTGACCGCAATGACATTCCAGTAATTAAAATACAGCTACTCGCTCTGAATTCATTAGTGATTCGTCAGCTCAAGGATAAACACACAAAAAAAGGTTATTAACGTCAAATTGTTTATTCAATTTTCATTTCTAAAAATACAGTGTTTGGATAATGTTTAATTTAGTTGCAATCAATATTAGAGGTGTGTCAGACAAATATTCAAAACGCAGATTAGCCGGATCAACCATTACGACGGTCGTAAGCCTTTCACTTGTATTATTTATGCTGGGCTTGTTGGGTATTATCATCTTGAATGCGAGTCAACTTTCCAATCATATCAAAGAAAACATTGGTTTTCAAATTATTTTAAACGAAAATGCGAAGGAAGCGGATATTGCCAAATTGCAAAAAAAATTGGATGTTTCCAGTTATGTTAGATCTACGGAGTTTGTGTCGAAGGAGGAAGCTGCTGCACGTTTAAAAGAAGATTTGGGTGAGGATTTTATTGATTTCCTTGGATTTAATCCCTTGCTTGCCTCCATCAATGTGCATTTAAAGGCAGAGTATACAAATGCAGATAGCATTACCTGGATAGAAAAAGAAATTGTGGCAACACATTTAACCAAAGAAATCATCTATCAAAAATCATTGATCAATAACATTAATGAAAGTGTTCAAAAAATAAGTGTGGTCATTTTGTTTTTCTGTAGTTTGCTAATGGTAGTGGCGTTGGCCTTGATTAACAATACAATTCGTTTATCGATTTATAGCAAACGCTTTATTATAAAAACGATGCAATTGGTTGGCGCGACACAAGGTTTTATACGACGTCCTTTTGTGATCACAGGTATAAAACATGGTTTGTATGGAGCAAGCATTGCCATCCTTTTGTTGGTGGGCTTATTGAATTTTGCTGAAAAGCAGGTTCCGGAGTTACGTGACTTACAAAATCAACAAATGCTGTTGTATCTTTTTGGTCTGGTCGTGATCATGGGTATTATTATTTCCTGGATCAGTACTTCCCTTGCCGTTCGCAAATACTTACGTTTAAAATCTGATGAGCTTTATTATTAGGCCGTCCGGCTACATCGTTGTACATTAGGCCTCGGCCTTTTGTATGTATAATTGTCAGGCGGACGCCTTGGATACCGCGACATAATGGGACGCTATGCCGAACCATGAAGGTCAAGTCTTTGAATATTTTAACGTTTTTTATTAGCAATATTATATTACATTTGCCATTCAAAATTAATTTATCATGGCTAAGGAAACGAAGAAAACTGGTTTTGCATTTGGAAAAGAAAACTACCGCATTGTTATCATAGGAGTCGTACTTGTTGTTATAGGCTATTTATTGATGATAGGTGGTGGAACAGATGTTCCAAATGAGTTCCATGAGGATGAAATATTCAGTTTCAGAAGAATTACGCTTTCACCAATTGTTATTTTGTTGGGTTTTGTTACCGTTTTATTTGGTATCATGAAAAAATCGAACGATTAAACACGGTTGTTTGCAACTACTAATTCTTTAAAAATCACACTGTCTTCATGTCTTATATTCAAGCTATTATTATTGCTATCATTGAAGGATTAACTGAATTTTTACCCGTTTCTTCTACCGGACATATGATCTTAGCACAATCATTAATGAATGTGCAGGATCCGGAGTTTGCAAAAACATTTGAAATTGTTATTCAGTTGGGTGCAATCTTGGCCGTATTACTATTATATATCAAGCGTTTTTTTGTTGGAATAAATATTTACCTCAAACTTTTTGTTGCTTTCCTTCCTACTGGAATCATTGGTTTTTTAGCGTATAAAGCAATCAAACATTATTTATTTAACCCCTTCACTGTTAGTATTTCATTGATCGTAGGAGGTGTTGTATTGGTTCTGTTGGATAAATGGAGTGAAAACAAACAATCGGAATACAAAGAAGTGGAAGATATATCCTATATCGGTGCGGTAAAAATTGGATTGATTCAATGTTTATCTATGATTCCGGGCGTATCGAGGGCTGCAGCAACCATCTTTGGAGGAATATTTTCTGGATTTAATAGAAAACAAGCGGCGGAATTTTCCTTTCTATTAGCAATCCCAACCATGTTTGCAGCATCGGGCTATGATTTGCTAAAAGAGCATGATAATATTCATAAAGAGCATTTGACTATTTTATTGCTTGGCGGACTTATCGCATTTGTAGTAGCTATCATTGCAGTAAAAGGTTTTATCGCTTTTCTTACCAAATATGGATTTAAACAGTTTGGTTATTATCGCATCATCCTCGGCGTATTGTTTCTTGTATATGCTTTGTATAGCGGTTTACAATTAACTGCCTAATATTTTTCAATGACAGATTTCAGAACGGGTGAAGTCATTCTCATCAATAAGCCATTAACATGGACATCTTTCCAGGTAGTAAACAAAATGAAGTATGTGATCAAACAGCATCCTTCATTACTATTGGATGGGAAACGGGTACAACCCAAAATTGGTCATGCAGGTACCCTGGATCCGTTGGCAACAGGTTTATTAATTGTCTGCACAGGTAAACAAACAAAACGTATAGAGCTGTATCAAGCTCAGGAAAAGGAATACACAGGAACCTTTTACATTGGTGCTACTACACCTTGTTATGATTTGGAAAAAGAAATTGACGCACATTACGCAACAGCACATATCTCCGAACAATTAATAAAAGACACAACGGCTCAATTTATTGGTAAACAGCAACAAACACCACCTTTATTTTCTGCGATAAAAATAGATGGAAAAAGAGCCTACGATATAGCACGTGCAGGGCAAACTGCTGAAATTAAACCGAAGGAAATTACGATTTCTGCATTTGAAATTACGCGTATTGCATTACCGGAAGTAGATTTTAAAGTCGTTTGCAGCAAAGGAACGTATATTCGTTCACTGGCCAGAGATTTTGGGTTGGCCTTAAAAAGTGGCGCACATCTAACAGCATTGTGCAGAACCAGAATTGGGGAATATAAGTTAGAAGATGCGCTAACATTAACAGAATTTGAACAAAACGTAAAGAATACAACAGGCGCATAGCCTTTTGTGGCGTGGTATTTAAAGGAATTGTTAAAATAAACCCTTTTTTTATTGACAAAGGGCCTTTATAAGAGTATTTTTGCCGACTTGAAATTTGAATTAAATCCCGTAAGATTTATGAAATGCGTTCTCTATTTTCTGTAGAGATCTCTTACATAGCTCTTGCAGCTAAAACAAAAAAAGAAATATGAAACTTTCACAATTTAAATTTAACCTTCCAAAAGAATTATTAGCGGAGTCACCTTCCAAGAATAGAGATGAGGCAAGATTGATGGTCGTTACCCGTAAAACCGGAAAAATTGAACACAAATTGTTTAAAGATGTGTTGGGTTACTTTGGAGATGGAGATTGTATGATCTTAAACGACACCAAAGTATTTCCTGCACGTATGTATGGTAACAAAGAAAAAACAGGTGCAAAAATCGAAGTTTTTTTATTGCGTGAACTGAATGCAGAAAGCCGTTTATGGGATGTGTTGGTTGATCCGGCACGTAAAATCCGAATTGGTAACAAATTGTATTTTGGTGATGATGATACATTGGTTGCAGAGGTAATTGATAACACGACATCACGCGGACGTACATTGCGCTTTTTATTTGATGGATCGTATGAAGAGTTTCGCAAGACCTTGGAAGAGATGGGTGAAACACCATTGCCAAAGTATATCAAGCGTGCTCCAACAGAAGACGATAAAGAACGCTATCAAACTGTTTATGCAAAAAATGAAGGAGCAGTTGCTGCACCAACAGCAGGATTGCACTTTAGTCGTGAGCTGCTAAAACGCCTGGAATTAAAAGGAGTGAACTTTGCAAATGTTACGTTACATGTTGGATTGGGAACATTCCGTACAGTAGAGGTGGAAGATTTGACAAAACACAAAATGGATTCTGAGCAAGTGATCATCGCGCAAAAAGATTGTGATATTGTGAACAAATCGCGTGAGAACAAAAAGAAAATATGTGCAGTTGGAACCACTACGATGCGTGCAATTGAAACATCTGTAAGTACAGAAGGTTTTGTAAAACCATACAATGGCTGGACAAACAAATTTATTTTTCCTCCTTATGATTTTAGTGTTGCAAATTGCATGATCACCAATTTCCACACACCGGAATCTACTTTATTGATGATGGTTTGCGCATTTGGTGGATATGAATTAATGATGAAAGCTTACAAAGAAGCAATCAAAGAAAAATATCGTTTTTATACCTATGGCGATGCCATGTTAATTCTTTAACAACATCCGGATCCCTCTCCTTTTTGAGAGGGATCTTTTTTTACACGTGAAAAAATACATCATCATTGTTGCAGGAGGTAGCGGAACACGCATGAAAAATGTTGTTCCCAAGCAATTTATTGAATTGCTGGGCAAACCTATTCTGATGCATACGATTCAAAAATTTTTTGATGCGCTACCAGGTGTTACCATTATTGTTGTGTTGGCAAAGGAATATGAAGATGAATGGAAGGTACTTTGCAAACAGCATCAATTCTCCATTTCGCATACGTTAGCAGTCGGTGGTGCTACACGTTACGAATCTGTAAAAAATGGATTGGAGTTAGTGCCAAATGCTGCAGTTGTAGGAATACACGATGCTGCACGTCCTTTAGTAAGTATCGCAACGATTCAAAAAGCATTTGAAGAAGCGGAGTTGATGGGAAATGCATGTCCGGCTATACCACTTACTGATTCCATCCGAAGGGTAAAAGGCAAGGAAAATACAGCAGTGGATAGAAGCTTGTATTCCATTGTTCAAACACCGCAGTGTTTCCATTCTCAGCTCATTAAGAAAGCATTTTTAAAGACCTTTAAACCTGAATTTACAGATGATGCAACGGTGCTGGAAGCATTTGGAGAGCGTATCCATTTGATAGAAGGGAATAGAGAGAATATAAAGATTACGACTGCTCAGGATTTAATTATAGCAGAAGCGTTATTAAAAGATTCAATTGTTTAATTTAGAAACAAGGGTGTGTAAGTGACAACGCACCTGCATTGATTTAAAAGCATTAAACACCATCACACGCCTTCTCTCTAAACTAATTTTACAACTTCTGTCTTATCCGAAATTTTAAAATCTTTCATGTTCGTTAGTAAATTCAATCCCGGTTGTTTCCCTTTCTCAATTGTCCCCAGCATATTCAGTCCTAAAAATTCAGCTCCATTTTTTGTGGCCCAGGTGAGTAGTATTTGTAAAGGAATAGAGGGATTGTGTTTCGCAATTGTTTTTAGTTCATCTAAAACTGATAAGCTCCAATTCGAAGCCAGGCTATCTGTTCCAATGGTTACCTTACTATTTGTTTCGATAAAGGAAGTGTAATTGGGTAAGCGATTTTCAATGTATAAATTAGCATTGGGACAGGTACACCAATACAATTGTGCCGGATTATTCACGATACGTTCCGCCCATAAAATATCTTCCTTGGAAGTAAATGTATTGTGTACCAATAAAATTTTGGATGCTGCGGCTATATAAGGTAGCGTTGAACGGATTGCATTTACACCAGTTTGACGGAAGAAAAAAGTATCAAATCCCAATTCTTTAAACAAACAGAACAAAGGACCAGACTTGGAAATAAACAATTCATTTTCTCCGGCACTCTCCTGGTTGTGAATGCTGATTGCATCTACATTTTGTAATGCATAATCATCGATCAATTTCAGTAATTCTACAGATAGTGTATAAGGTGCATGTGGCACAATAGAAGCGGTTGATTTTTTTTGTTTGCCTGCTTCTATTTCCTGCTTCAATTGAATCCCTGCTTCAAAAATTTCTTTGGCAACTGCAGGGTTTGGGCCTATTAACTCAATAAACGTATGGTAATAAAGCCGCCCTTTTGCTTTTTGCTCAAAGCTGTTATTTGTATTTGAAATATCAGCTACCGCAACAATTCCGTTGTTGATCATTTCCTGTTCGGCAGTGATAAGTGCTTGTTGGATCTGCTCTGTAGAAACAACCCCTCGTTTAGAAAGAATACCTTTGATAAAACTTACCATACCCGTTTTTGCTTCCAATAGCTCACGCATATGAGAAAGCTCCAGGTGGCAATGAGTATTAATAAAACCAGGACAAATAATTCCATCAAGTAATTCTGTGTGCTGATCCCTTCCAGAACTGGAAACATCGAGAATTGTTCCTTTTTCATCAACCGTAATAACCCCATTTTTGATGGGTTCAGAAACTCCAGTAAAAATATGATGGGCAGAAAATTTACGCATATAGTAAGACTAATTCCGTAAAATTACGAATTAAACCAGCATGCCGTTAGTTTCATTATTCGTACCTTTGCAAAGCTTAAAAAGAATGCAAATTTTGAATACAAAAAAAGACATACGCGCACTTTCACTGGAAGAGTTAAAAACCATTTTTATTGAAAATGGCGATAAGGCTTTTCGGGCAAAGCAAGTATACGAATGGCTTTGGAAAAAATCGGCTCGTGGCTTTCAGGAAATGACCAATCTTTCAAAAGAAACACGTGAATTATTGGATACTCATTTTGTGATCAATGCGGTAAGTATTGATGATATGCAGGTGAGTAAAGACAGAACCATCAAAAATGCATTTAAATTATACGACAGCAATGTTGTTGAAGGGGTTTTGATACCGAGTACAACGCGTATGACAGCCTGTATTTCTTCTCAGGTAGGTTGTAGTTTAACCTGTAAATTTTGTGCAACAGGTAGACTAGAGCGTTTGCGCAATTTAAATGCAGATGAAATTTACGACCAGGTTGTACTTATAAAAAAACAGGCAGAAGAAAAATACAAAACCCCACTTACCAATATTGTATATATGGGAATGGGTGAGCCTTTATTAAATTATAAAAATGTATTAGATTCCATTGTTAAGATAACATCACCGGAGGGCTTGAATTTATCCCCACAACGCATTACGGTGAGTACTGCTGGTGTGTCCAAAATGATTAAAAAATTAGGTGATGATGGAGTAAAATTTAACTTAGCTTTATCACTTCATGCAGCAACGGATGAAAAGCGAAATCACATCATGCCGATTAATGAGTCCAATACGCTGGAAGCATTAGCAGAGGCTTTGAAATATTTTTATGAAAAAACAGAAACAAGGGTAACTTACGAATACATTGCTTTTAAAGACTTTAATGATGGTTTGGAAGATGCAGTAGCATTAGCGAAATTTTGTAAACACATTCCTTGCAAAGTAAATATTATAGAGTATAATCCAATTGATGATGGTGAATTTCAACAAACGACAGCTGAACGATTGGATGCATTTGCGAAATACCTTGAAAGTAAAAATATTATTGTTAATATTCGCAGAAGCAGGGGGAAGGATATTGATGCTGCCTGTGGACAACTTGCCAATAAGAATAAAGAAGGTTTTGAAAAAAGAAAGTTAAAGAACTAACGCATTAAAAGATCAACCTATTTTACCGGAGTATGACCGTTAAAGAAATAAAGGCACCGATACAAAAAGAAATGGATGAATTTGAATTAAAATTCAAATCTTCTATGAAAAGTACAGTTCCGTTACTTGATAAAATCACACAATACATTGTAAAAAGCAAAGGTAAGCAGCTGCGGCCCATGTTTGTTTTTCTTTCCGCAAAAGTATGCGGAGAAATGAATGATTCAACGTATCGAGCAGCCTCCTTAATTGAGTTGTTACACACTGCTTCACTTGTTCATGATGATGTAGTGGATGATTCAAATGTACGCAGAGGTTTTTTCTCCGTGAATGGACTTTGGAAAAACAAAATTGCAGTTTTGGTAGGCGATTTTTTATTATCAAGAGGGATGATAATGGCTGTTGAACATAAGGATTTTGAATTACTTGGTTTATTTTCAAATGCAGTGCGTGAAATGAGTGAAGGAGAATTGTTACAAATTGAAAAAGCAAGGAAGCTGGATATCGATGAGGAGGTTTATTTTGATATTATTACTAAAAAAACAGCATCTTTAATTTCGTGTTGTTGTGCTTGTGGTGCCTCTTCGGTAACGCCCAATCAGGAAACAATAGAAAAAATGAGAACCTTTGGAGAAGCTGTTGGAATGGCCTTTCAAATAAAAGATGATTTATTTGATTATGGCGATGCATCAACTATCGGTAAACCTACGGGTATCGATATTAAAGAAAAGAAAATGACCCTACCGCTGATTTATGCGTTGAACAAATCATCATTCCTGGAGAAACAACGAATCATTTCGATCATTAAAAACGACAATAACAATCCCAAAAAAGTAGCAGAGGTAATTGATTTTGTTGTGAAGAGTGGAGGCATACAATATGCGGAAGATAAAATGAATGAATTTAAAAAGAAATCATTGGAGATTTTAGCAACGTTTACTGATAGTCCTTCCAAACAAGCATTAGCCGGACTTGTGAAATATACTACCGAGCGACAAAATTAATTTTTTATGAAAAAAAGTACACTGCTGTTTGCTATTTGTATTATTTATGTGAGTTGTAATACAAAAACAGTTAAAGAAGAAAATTTAAAAGAAGTAAAAGATACCATACAAAAAGAGTTTTCATTTGCGACCAGGACGGATAGCATTGTTGAAAATGGAGAACAAATTTACTACCATAAGAATGGTGGAATTGAAATGCGGGGGATTATGAAAGATAATAAACGCGATGGTTTATGGAAAAGCTTTTATGAAAATGGTACACCCTGGAGTGAGACCACCTTCAAAGAAGGAAAAAAGAATGGAAAAACCACAACCTGGTATGAAAACGGAAAAAAGCGATACGATGGTTTTTTTACAAATGATAGAGAAAGTGGAAGATGGGTGTTTTGGAGAGAAGACGGGACAATTGAAGATACAAGGAATTACGAGTTAAAGTAATTAACATAGGTTAATAAGAAAAGAGCGGTTATCAGGTGAGGTTACCGGAGTGAGATGGATTTTTTTTTTTGCAAAAAAAAAACTATATTTGAGTTACATCAAAAATTTAGCTCTTATGAAAAAGAAAATTACATTAGGATTAGCACTTATCGGTATAATAAGCATGTCATCGTTTGAAATTATGGATAACAATGGCAGGGCAGTAGCAACCGGATCCCCAGGTGAAAATGCATGTAATCAGGCAGGTTGTCATAGTACCTATGCCCTTAATTCGGGAACAGGATCGGTAAAAATAACAGCTCCCACACTTACCAACTGGAGTTATACACCGGGACAAACCTATGCAATAACCGTTACGGTTAGTCAAACAAATCTGAAACTCTTTGGATTAGGGTTTGAAGCATTGCAAAGTACAGGAGCAAATGCGGGAACATTAACAGCAGGTACAGGTACTGTGCTTAAATCCGGAACAATCTCAGGCAATTCAAGAACAAGTGTTACACATGCATTAAATGGTGGTTCCGGAACTGGCTCGCATGCATTTACGTTTAACTGGAAAGCACCGGCTACAGATATAGGTAAAATTACTTTTTATTGTGCAGGAAATGCAACCAATAGCAGTAATTCAGAAAGCGGCGACTATATTTATACGACTTCTCAAGTTGTGACTTCACCTTCAACCGTTGGTATTTTAGAGCAACATGAATTTGCAAAACAAATGAATGTATATCCCAACCCAGCAACAAATCAGCTGCAGATCATGAATGAATCAAACTCATTTACAACAATGAACGTGAGTATCCTGGATTTAAAAGGGGCATTGATTCGCCAACAACAAAGTATTACAACAAATGAACTGATAGCGCTTGACAATATAAATGCTGGCGTATATTTACTTAAAATTGAATCAGAAGGAAAAACAGCTTTTAAACAATTCGTTAAGCAATAGGCCTATGAAAATTTTTTTTTATGGAGGAATTTTATTTGTTCTCATTCTTTCATCCTGTACCTATGTTGCAGTAGAACCTGCCAAAGTAGAAGTTCCAGATTCTGTTATTTCCTATTCTAAAACAATACTTCCGCTCACTACTTCACAATGTAGTAGTACTGGTGGTTGCCATGAAAATGGGTCTCAGGATGGCGACTTTACGACGTATGATGGTTTAAAAGAAAAAGCCGTAGATGGAACTCTCTTAAATAGAGTTGTTACAATTAAGGATATGCCACAAATTGGCTCGGGGCTTACATTAACAGATCAAGAGCGAAGTTATTTCGCAGCGTGGATTAAACAGGGGTTTCCAAACAATTAGTGAATAACACAATTAATTCCAAACCTATGGTAAGTAAGCGACACTTTTTACTAAGCATTGCTTGTATAGCGACAAATATAATGTTTGCTCAAATTTACATCGCTTCAACATGCGAAATCAGTTTCTCAGCTCCAACACCCATAGAAGATATTGCAGGTGTTAATAAAGTCGCCAAGCCACTGCTAAATGCAACGACAGGAGATTTGCAAATGAAAATTCCAATGACTTCCTTTATTTTTGAAAAGCCATTGATGCAAGAGCATTTCAATGAAAACTATGTGGAGAGCGAGAAATATCCTTACGCTATGTTCAAAGGAAAATTAAATGATAAAATAGATCTTTCAAAAGACGGAGAATACAAAACCAGTGTAACAGGTAAATTGACCATTCATGGAGTAGAGAAGGATCGCACAATTGAAGGTACAATTGTGGTGAAAGGTGGAACAATTATCATGACCTCCTCTTTTAAAGTGACATTTGCAGATCATGATATCAGCATTCCTGCTTTGTATTCAGGTGTAATACCACCTGATGCTGTTATAAAATTTACGACACAATTAGAACCATATAAAAAAGAAACAAAAAATTAAATCCCTATATGATTAGTTCAAAAAAAATGTTCGCTGCATGCAGTTTATTTTTATTTACGTTACAACTGTATGCACAAGACGATATGTTAAAATTGTTGGATTCAGTAGATGCTCCCGGAAAAAAATACAAATCAGAAAGAACAATAGCCACCTTTAAAGGTTCCAAAATTATCAATGTACAAACCACCGAAACGGTGAAAAAGGGAACGATGGATTTTAATATCACCCATAATTTTGGAAATATAGGAGAGAAAAGTAATGGTGGAGTTCATACATTGTATGGACTGGATGATATTTCGGATGTACGCATCGGATTTGATTTTGGGATCACCAACGACTTGACAATAGGTGTAGGACGAAGCAAACGAAAAGAATTAATTGATGGATTGATCAAATACCGTATCGTCAGTCAAACCACCAATAACCACTTCCCTTTTTCATTGGCGCTCTACGGTGATGTAAGCTATTCTCCTCAAGCGGCAAGTGTGTTTTATGCCGGTGGACAACCAGAAAAACAAAACGATCTTCATCGTTTTTCTTATGTAGGCCAGATGGTAATAGCCCGTAAATTTAATTGGAGGCTTTCAGCAGAATTATTGCCTACCTTCCAACATCGCAATTATGTTGTAGGGTATGTAAACCCTGAAAATAAAGCAGAAGAAAACAATGATCTCTTTTCTTTGGGAGCGGGTGTAAGATTCAAATTAACAAAACGTTTCGCCATCATTGCAGATTATTACTATCTGTTTTCTGAATACCGACATCAAAACCCTGGTTTTTTTGATCCCTTGGGAATTGGGTTTGAAATTGATACCGGCGGTCACATTTTTCACATCACCTTTACAAATACTTCAGGAATTATTGAAAACAACTATTTACCAGATACAACTGATAATTGGTTGAAAGGCGGATTTAAATTTGGTTTCAATATTTCAAGAGTATTTAATCTTGGTGGCAAAAAGAAATGGAACAAGTAATACGACCGGATACAGCTGCAACGGTATCTTTATTTCAAAACCATTCACTAGAGGTAAAAAATTCCGGTCCCGTTCTTCATTTTACACAATATGATTACCTGATCGCAAGTATTCTATTCTTTTCTTATATCCTCTTCGTATGGCTGTATTTTTCAAATAGAAAGCGGCTGAATCAAATTATAAGAGGATTGTATGTAGGACGATATGCAAATCAATTTGCCAGGGAAGGTGTATCCATAGGAAATCGTTTGGTGATTTTCTTATCTGCACTATTTGTACTTACACTCAGCTTATTTGTATACCAAACGGCTCATTATTATGGATTTTTAGAATCTCAGAGTCCTTTGAGCTTATTTTTTATAACTGCGATCATTATTTTATCCATTTATTCAGTAAAACTCGTGGTCATAAAATTTGCGGGTTTTTTATTTGAAACGCAAAAAGAGATACGGGAATATACCGTAAGTATCTTTCTTTTCTGCAATACAGTAGGCTTATTTATGCTTCCCATCGTTATTTGTCTGGCTTTTTTTAAGCAGATTAACCCTTTAATTTTTATTTATAGCGGATTTTCCCTCATCAGTATACTTTTCCTTACCAGATTGGTTCGTGGGCTTATTATTGGTCTCGACAGCGCCAGAGTTTCCAAATTCTATTTATTTTTATATCTTTGCACGCTTGAAATAGTGCCTTTAGTTATTTTGTCCAAGTTGTTTATAGGTAAAATAGCTGCATAGATAGGATACTATTAAAAGTTTTGTTTCTGTTTCATTAAAACTCAACAAAATTGAAAGTTAAGACAATACTCGTTACTCAACCCAAGCCTGAAGGTGATAAATCACCTTATTTTGATCTTGCAAAAAAGTGCAACGTAAAGATTGATTTTCGGCCCTTCATTCAGGTTGAAGGTGTTTCAGCCCAGGATTTTAGAAAAGACAAGATTAACATCCCTGATTTTACAGCTGTTATCATGACCAGCCGAAGCGCTGTTGATCATTATTTCAGAATGTGTCAAGAGATGAGGGTTACCGTTCCAGAAACGATGAAATACTTCTGTATTTCGGAATCAACAGCCTATTATCTTCAAAAATATGTGCTTTATCGTAAACGTAAGATATTTCATGGCAAGCAAACGATTAAGGATCTAATGGATGTGATTAAAAAGCACAAGACAGAGAATTTTTTATTGCCCTGTTCGGATATTCACAAAGAAGAGATAGCAGATAAACTAGAGGAACAAAAAATAAAATACACCAAAGCTGTTATGTATCGTACGGTGGCAAGCGATTTAAGTGATCTTGCAAACGTAAATTATGACGTGTTGGTTTTTTTCAGCCCATCAACCATTACCTCGCTTTATAAAAACTTCCCAAAATTTAAACAAAACAAGACCAGAATTGCTGTTTTTGGACCAAGCACCTCCCAGGCGGTGAAGGAAGCAGGGTTAAAAATTGACATCCTGGCTCCTACTACACAGGCCCCATCCATGACCATGGCACTGGAACAATACATTACTGTTGTTAACAAAGCCAAATAAGACGGATTTTAACCGTTAGTGTATTTCCTGAATATCCCTATCATAATTTGTTGGGATAAAAAGTTATTAATTCTACCTTTATACGGAAATGCAAACATTTTCCAAAAACGAACGTTTATGCAGTAAACCATTAATTGATAAGCTTATCCAAAAAGGCAACTCATTTAATGGTTTTCCGTTTAAAATAAGCTGGATGGAGATACAGGAAAGTACGGTCCCGGTAAAAATTCTTATCAGTGTACCGAAACGTAAATTCAAAAAGGCCGTAGACCGTAATAGAATTAAAAGATTAATACGGGAAGCATATCGAAAAAACAAACAAGTATTGATTGATTGTTTAGAAGAAAAGAAAATAATATTCTTATTGGTTTATACTTCAAAAACGATAATTGATTACACAGAAACAGAGGCAAAAATAAAAGAAGTATTGATTCGTTTAGGTAATGAAGTAAAGCATTATTGTGAAAATTAAGAACTATGAATTATCTGTTTATAGGAATAATAAAATTCTATCAATACTCGATATCACCTCTATTAGGACCTGCATGCAGATTTGAACCATCCTGTTCCAGTTATGGAATAGAAGCATTAAAAAAATATGGGTTTTTGAAAGGAATTGTATTGACCTTTAAACGCGTTTCAAAATGCCATCCTTGGGGAGGCAGCGGACATGACCCTGTTCCTTAGTGCTTAAATTAAAAGCGTGTAAAGAAACATAAGTAATACTTAATATCATTTTACTATGAAAGCAGCTCTAAAAAAATTTAAACTATTGATCATCGCAACGGTAATCGGTGGTTATGCAATCATATCCTTTAGCTTTGTTGACAATTATTTTGAGGTATCGAAGAACCTTGACATTTTTGCCACCCTGTTTCGGGAATTAAACATTTACTATGTAGATGAAACAAATCCGGGCGACCTTATGAAAAGAGGTATTGATGATATGCTGGAGTCATTGGATCCTTATACCAATTATATTCCCGAGTCGGAAATAGAAGACTACCGCTACATGACCACCGGCCAGTATGGTGGAATTGGTGCATTGATTCGTCAGCAAGGCGACTATGTAGTTGTTTCCGAGCCATACGAAGGATTTCCAGCACAAAAAGCTGATTTAAGAGCAGGAGATCGTATTTTAAAAATAAATGATATCGATACAAAAGGAAAGAAAACAGAAGACATCAGTAAATTTTTAAAAGGGCAAGCAAGCACCACCATTAAATTGCTTATTGAACGAGAAGGAGAAAAGAAACCACTGGAAAAAATTATCAGTCGGGAGGAAATAAAGATTAAAAGTGTTTCTTATTCAGGGATGCTCACCAAGAATATAGGCTATATCAAATTAACCGGTTTTACGGAGAATGCTGCTAATGAAGTAAAAGAGGCCTTAATAGAACTAAAGAAAAATCCGGAATTAAAATCAGTTGTGTTTGACTTGAGAGGAAATCCTGGTGGTCTTTTAAAAGAAGCAGTTGACATTGTAAATATATTTGTCGACAAAGGAACAGATGTAGTGAGCACCCGTGGAAAAGTAAAAGATTGGGATAAAGTACACAAAGCATTAAATGTGCCCGTTGACTTAAACATTCCAATTGCAGTGCTTGTGGATCGTGGTTCTGCTTCTGCATCAGAAATTGTTTCGGGATCATTACAAGATTTGGACAGAGGTGTGGTAATCGGACAGCGTTCTTACGGAAAAGGATTGGTTCAACAAACACGACCGTTGAGCTACAATGCACAATTAAAAATAACCGTTGCTAAATACTACACACCTAGTGGACGTTGTATCCAGGCGCTGGATTACTCTCATCGCAATGAAGATGGTAGCGTAGCGAAAGTACCTGATTCATTAATTACAGCATTTAAAACAAAAAATGGTCGTATCGTTTATGACGGTGGAGGTGTTGCACCTGATGTAAAAGTTGAATTGCAAAAATACAGCAGTATTGTTGCGAGCCTGGTTACAAAAAATCTACTGTTTGATTACGCTACAAAATATAGAAATGCACACCCTACGATTACAGCAGCTAAAGATTTTAAATTGACAAATGAAGAATATGACGCGTTTATTGAGTACTTGAACGGGAAAGATTACGATTATACAACAAAAACCGAAAAAACAATCGAGGAATTAAAAGCGGATGCAAAAGATGATAAGAATTTTGAAGCAATTAGCGCAGATATCGATGCTTTAAAATTAAAAATCATTCACAATAAAAAAGAAGATTTAGTTAAATACAGTGCAGAGATTAAACAGTTTTTGGAAGAAGAGATTGCTTCTCGTTACTATTTCCAAAATGGCCGTTTAGAGGCATCATTTAAAGATGATAGAGAATTAAAAGAAGGAATTGCTTTACTAACTGACCAGGAACGTTACAAAAAAGTACTGACAACGATCATAAAAGCGGATAAACCACTTAACAGTGATAAGGAAAAACAAAAAAATCTGAGAACATATAAAGATACTGGAGAAGAAAATTAGTCCGCAATGTAAGTAGGATCTGTTTAATATAAAACGCCAAAGGTTTTTAAAACCTTTGGCGTTTTCGTATTTTTGCTATCTTTAATAAATAACCACTATCTCTATTTATGAGGCCATTATCGCCTAAGTATCATGAGGCAATTTATATATTGGCAATAGCCTTACTGTTGATCAGTTTGCCTGTTGCAAAGTTTATGATGAGTGTATCCCAGATTATGCTCTTTGTAAACTGGTTATGGGAAGGGGACTTAAAAAATAAACTCAACTCTTTTTTTCGCAATAAGGCAGCGCTTGTTTTAAGTTCTATTTTACTGATGCATGCACTGGGTTTATTTTACAGCTCCGATTTAAGCTATGGCTTAAATGACGTACGAATTAAAATACCACTTGCACTTCTTCCCTTAGTTTTTTCGACGTCCAAACCAATTTCATTAAAGTCATTTCAGGTAATTTTGCAATTGTTTTTAGGGTCCATATTTGTTGCATCCATCATCAGCATATTGATCTTAACAGATATAGGTATTCATAGAGAGGTGGTTGATATCCGTGATATTTCCATCTTCATTTCTCACATTCGTTTTGGATTATTGATCAGCTTAAGTATTTTCATTGCACTTTATCTATTTGCTCAACGCAGCAATACAGTTCTTAAGATGATTTATGCCTGTTACATACTTTGGCAATTGGTGTTTTTAATCATATTGGAATCAATAACCGGTTTAGCAGCATTTGTAGCAGCGTTGTTCGTAATTGTAATGATCAAAGGAATACTACCGCAAAACAATACCTTGAAATGGGTAAGGGTACTTTTTGTAGCTCTTTTAATGGGTGCAGCTATTTATTTGTACAAAATTTTTATGTGTCAGCAAAAAGCAGAGATTCCTCAAAAGTATACGATACTGGAGAAAACAGCGCAAGGGAATTTTTATAAGCATGATACAACAAACCATCAAACAGAGAATGGATATTTGATTTATATTAACTACTCGGATAAGGAGATGGAGCAGGCCTGGAATCAGATCAGCAATATTAAGTATGTAGATGTTGATTTAAAAGGAAACCCGTTGAGTTCAACGTTGATTCGATTCCTTGCTTCCAAGGGATTAAATAAAGATGCTGCAGGTGTGATGACACTCACACAAGAAGAAGTCCGTGCAATTGAGCACGGTGAAGCCAACGTTAATTATCAGCATATTTCCAGCTTGCAGGGTAGGTTACATGAAATTGCATGGGAGATTGATGTCTATAAAAAAACGGGTAATCCTAACGGTCATTCATTAACGCAACGATTTGAATACTGGAAAACAGCAACAAGGATTATTAAAAACAATTTATTGTTTGGTGTTGGAACAGGCGATTTAGGACTTGCATTTCAGGAGGAATACAATAAATCGAATTCAGTATTGGAGCAGCGTTGGAGATTGCGTTCTCACAATCAATACTTGTCCATTGCGGTAGGCATGGGAATAATAGGACTCTTGTGGTTTTTACTTACTTTGTTTTACCCTATGTTTAAACTCAACATGCAATCTAATTTTTTATACCTGTCTTTTTTTGTCATAGCCATTGTTTCTTTTTTAACAGAAGATACATTGGAGACACAAGCCGGCGTAACATTTTTTGCAGCCTTTAATTCGTATTTTCTTTTTTTACAACCTCAACAAAAAAAGAACGAGTGAAAATTCTGGAAATAAATACCGAAAAAACCTGGAGAGGTGGAGAGCGGCAAACCTGTTATAATATAGAAGGTTTGCTAAAGCAGGGTATGGAAGTATCCTTGTTGTGTCGCAAAGGGTTTCCACTTTCAAAAAAAGCAGGAGCTTTTAAAATTCATATTCACGAAGTAAAGGGTCCTTTTCAAAGTATTTTGTATTTAATAAAGCGAGGGGGCCGATATGATATTATTCATACACAAACTGCAAAAACACAATTTTATGCCGTGTTAACAAAATGGATTCATCGCAAGCCTGTTGTATATACGCGTCGGGTAGATTTTGTTCCGAAAGGAAAGTTAACATGGATGAAATATCGGCTTACGGATAAAGTGGTTGCCATATCACAAGCCATAAAAAATATTTTAACTGATTTTAATTTGAACGATGTTGTTGTGATAAGCGATGCCGTTGCTGCAAAAACACTTCATAAAAAAAAAGTAGAACAGCTTATTCAAAACAATCAATGGCAGGGAAAAAAAATAATCGCCACAACAGCTGCATTCGTACCGCATAAGGATCCAATAACAATGGTTAGAGCCATTGCAGAGCTCTATAAACTAAGACAGGATTTTATTTTTCTACATTTTGGAACAGGCCCACTTGCAGCTCAAGTATTGCAAGAAGTTAATACAGCTAAACTGTCAGACTGTTATAAGATCATGGGCTTTGTAGAGGAAATCGAAGATTTTTTTTCTGTGTTTGATGTATTCGCGATGAGTTCTGAAGAAGAAGGTTTGGGAAGTAGTGTATTGGATGCCTTCATATACAAAGTTCCTGTAGCGACCACAAATGCCGGTGGATTAAAAGAAATCGTGAGTGAAAGAGGAATGCTTTCTTCTGTAAAGGATCCACAGCAATTGGCGAAGAATATGGATCAGCTATTAAACAACGAAGGATTAAGAAAGGAGTTAAGTGAGAAAGCATATCAATATGTGATTGAACAGCATTCGGTAGAAAAAATTGGAATGGGGTATAAAGCTTTATTTACAGAGTTAGTAGATCCTCGCTAGGCCTTCATACGCAGCAATGCTTTTAATTTAGCATATTTCAAATACGTTGCTTTCGCAGAAATTTTGCAAACAATAAACCCAAAATATCCATCCAGAAATCCCAGTTTAAAAATATAGTCACGGAAAAATTTAACGGCGGGATTAATAATTAAATGCAGCGCATTTGCCTTTTTACCTTGTTCAAATAAGGCTTTTGAAGAAATGGTAGTAAAATAATCAACCTGTTTAAGGTGTTGCTCAATCGTATAAAAACTGTAATGTAGAATATCTCCTTTTATATGTTCTGTGTTATTATCACCGGCGAGGAGTTCATATTTATCATGTGGGTTGGTACCGGTCCAATGTCCTTTGCGTGAATCCCACAATCGCAATTTTTTATCAGGATACCATCCGCAATGCCTTATCCACTTGCCACAATAATTGGTAAGACGATTCATATAGTAACCGTCTTTTTGCCAGTTATTCTTTAATAGAAGAATAGATTGTTTCAATGTTTCATCCAATGCCTCATCTGCATCAAGCGATAAAATATGAGGGAACTTAGCTTGGGTGATGGCCCAGTTTTTTTGTTGAATGTGTCCCTCAAAAACATGCTGAATAAAACGAACTCCCTTTGATTTGCAAATTTCCTCTGTTTTGTCAGTTGAAAAAGAATCAATCACAACCACATCATCCACAATTCCAATGAGGGAATCAAGGCAACGAGCAATATTTTTTTCTTCGTTAAAGGTGATGATGACAGCGGAAAGAGGGAGCATATCTATAAATTTATAATAACACAACTAAACTATTACTCCTGAAAATACACCCGTTTTACTCTTCTTGAAACATTCGTTAACACTTCGTAGGGAATAGTGCCTACATCTTTTGCAATTTCGGTGATAGGATTTTCATTCCCGAATACAATGACCTCATCATTTTCATTCGCTGCAATATTAGTAATGTCAATCATGCACATATCCATGCATACATTTCCAACTATGGGTGCAGCCTTTCCTTTAACAATCATTTTCCCTTTTCCATTGCTCAATTTTCTGCTCAGGCCATCTGCATAGCCAATGGGCACCGTGGCTATTTGCATATCAAAGTCGGCAATACCTTTACGACTATAACCGATAGTCTCCTTGGCTGGAATATTTTTTATCTGAGAAATACTTGTTTTTAATGTGCTTACATTTTGTAGCTGTGCCTGTTCCGTTTCATCTGCTCCAATACCGTATAAGCCGATTCCAAGACGTACCATTTCGAATTGTGCATCAGGAAAACGGGTAATACCGGCAGAATTTAAAATGTGCTTGTAAATCGGATAAGTGAAATGTGTTTTGATCTGTTCACTCATGCGATTAAAACTTTTGATCTGCTGCCATGTAAAATCATCATGCTCCTGTTCGTCACTTGCTGCAAGATGAGAGAAGATGGATTTAATGTGGAGGTGTTTATTGTTTTTAATACGCACAATTAATTCATTCACATCTGCTTCTTCAAAACCCAGCCGGTGCATTCCGGTATCCAACTTAATGTGAATTAAAATCGGTTGTTGATTGGAACGATCACTTCGTTTTATAGTCTCTTCAAACAAATTCAGTACTCTAAAGCTATATATTTCAGGCTCCAGATTGTATAAAATCATCGCATCATAACTTTGCTCTTCCGGATTCATTACCATAATAGGCATAGTGATTCCGGCTTTACGAAGCTCAATGCCTTCATCGGCATAAGCAACAGCTAAATAATCAACACGGTGAAACTGAAGTATATTAGCAATTTCAAAGCTACCACTGCCATAGGAAAATGCCTTCACCATGGCCATAATTTTCGTATCCGTTTTTATTTTGGAACGAAAATAATTTAAGTTATGTACAATGGAATTAAGATTTATTTCCAAAACAGTTTCATGTGCCTTTTGCTGTATCACTTTACTGATCGCTTCAAATCCAAATACACGAGCACCTTTTAGTAGTATTGTTTCATCGTGAAATAAGGAATTATTGAATTTGCTTAAAAAATCAGGAGTGGATGAAAAGAAACTTTTCTCGACATTGAATTGTGCTGCTTGTCCGGAGATACCTTCACCAATCCCAATGAGTCTGGAAATACCTTTCCGTTCGATGAGTTCAGCAACCTCCTTGTACAAATCTTCATTGGAGTATCCACTTTGAAGAATATCAGAAAGGATGAGCGTTTTTTTCGGATGTTGTTTTTGCTGATTCAAGAAATCAAGCGCAATGTTCAATGATCCCAAATCGGAATTGTAACTATCATTGATGATAGAGCAATTGTTGATTCCTTCTTTGAGTTCCAATCGCATCGCTACAGGACTTAGCAATCGCATTCGCTCAGCAATTAATGAATTTTCATAACCCAGGTATAAGAGCATGGCCCAGCAATGTATCGCATTTTCTATACTTGCTTCATCGGTAAACGGAATGTTAATACGAATAAATGAGTTTTTATAAATACCTTGAATCTCACTATCGGTATTTGTTTTCGTGATCCTGCCAATTAACAAATCAGCACGTAATTTTTTGGACCAGGTAAATACAGCAACATCAGCAAAGCGTTTATCGGTAAGCGCTTCCTGTATAAGTACATAATCTTTTGAATAAATGATTACTTCTGCATTTGCAAACAATTGCATTTTCTCCGTTACTTTTTCCTTTTCACTTTTAAAGTTTTCATCATGCGCTCTTCCGATATTGGTAATTAGACCGATGGTGGGTTGAATAATTTTTTCAAGTGCTGGCATTTCATGGGGCAAAGAAATACCGGCTTCAAATATTCCGAGATCGTGCTCCTTGTTTAACTGCCACACAGATAAGGGTACACCAACCTGTGAGTTAAAACTTTTAGGGCTGCGAACAATATTTTTATCCTCACGCATCAATTGGTAGAGCCATTCTTTTACAATGGTTTTACCATTACTTCCCGTTATTCCAATCACAGGAATTTTAAATTGTGCACGGTGATAGGCACACAATTGTTGAAGCGCTTCCAAGGTGTTTTTTACAAGAATAAAATTGGCAGCAGGGAACAGTTCGGGCTGTTCGGGTAAGTGACTAATTACAAAACTTCGAACACCTCTTTCATACAATTCTTTTATATAGCTGTGTCCATCGTGCCGTTCTCCTTTTATGGCGAAAAATAAAGACGTTTCAATATCACTTAGTTTACGGCTATCGATTAATAAATTTTTAATGAAGGCATTGTTTGATGCACCTTTAAAGGTTCCGTTTATAATGGAAGCAATGTTTGCTATGGAATAATTCATTTCTGATTTAATAATTTTTTTTAACAGCATTAAAACAACTCCTACAGAGTGGTTCATAATGATTTGTTTCTCCTAGTACTACCAACGATGATTCTTCTATGGTGCGATGTGAATAAGTGGCAATGTCTCCACACTTCATGCAAATGGCGTGAACTTTTGTTACATGCTCTGCTATAGCCATTAAAGCGGGAACAGGTCCAAAGGGTTGCCCTAAATAATCCATGTCCAAACCGGCTACAATAACCCGAATGCCATTAATAGCAAGCTGATTACACACATTTATCAATTCATTGTCAAAAAACTGAGCTTCATCAATTCCAATTACTTCTACATCAGCCGCTAGTAGAAGAATAGATGAAGAGCTGGCAACGGGTGTTGAATGAATGGAATTGCGATCATGTGACACCACCTTTATTTCATCATAACGAGTATCAATGGCGGGCTTGAAAATTTCAATTTTCTGCTTCGCTAATTGTGCACGTTTCAACCGACGAATTAGTTCTTCTGTTTTCCCTGAAAACATACAGCCGCAAATAACTTCAATAGCGCCTCTTTTTTGAACGGATGATGGGTTGTTTTCTATAAACATGTGCAATATATTGGATTGTAAATACGTCCTCGGATGTACGTATTTCGCTTTTTTAACGTATTTTGGTGCATGTAATACGAATAGTAAAAATACGCAAAAAAGTAATAGCTGCTGAGAACGGTATAATGAAGAAACCTTGAACAGCTAGAACCCAATTTATAGCTTTAACATTCATGGATAGAAACACAATTAAAAAGGAAATTATGCTGTTGGTTAGCAGTATTAAGAGCCAATCCGATACGCTTGAAAATGAAAAATATCCATCTCAGGTTGATTTGGAACTTTTTCTTCACAAGGTGGAAAAGCTTTACCAAAAGAGTATTGTTTTTAATCATTTAAGCCTGTTTGATGGTTTTGAGGAGGTAGAACCACAGCGATCACCTGTAATTTCATCAGCTCCGGTGCCTGTCGCAGCATCCATCATCAAAAAAGAAGAATCCTCATTGGAAGTAGTCACTCCTCCAGCACAAAAACTGGATCAGCCGGTTGAGCAGAAGTCTGCTCCGGAAAAATCAAAAGAGGAAGAAGCCATTCCTGTTGCACAAAAAATAGAGCAAAAACCAATTTCTGAAACAAAAACAGAATCTCTTAAAAGTCAGAAACAGCTGCCTGATCTAAAATCAGCAATGGGTATCAATGATAAATTTCAATTCACCAATGAATTATTTAAAGGCAATATGCCAGAGTTTAATATTGCTATTGAACAATTGAATGCAGCAGATTCAATAGAATCAGCAATGGATTATTTAAAAAGCTTGCATCATTTATATGAATGGGATGAGGAGCATGATACCGTAAAGCGTTTGTTGAGCATCATAGAAAAAAGATACACTTAAAAGTAGTTAATTAAGAAGGAAGATGATGAAGAACGTATGCGTTTCTATAATAAGCATGCTTATTGTTTTGGTAGCTGTTGCACAGGAAAAAACTGATTGGAATAAAAAGGAATATGCTCAGCAAATTGTTAAAACACTTGCCTCAGATGAAATGCATGGAAGAGGATACATTAATGATGGAGACGGTTTAGCAGCTGCCTATATAGAGAAAGCATTTCGGTTAAATCATTTGAAACCATTCACAAGCAATTACGAGCAAAAGTTTAATTTTTCGGTAAATACCTTTCCGGGAAAAATAGCTTTTAGTTTAAGTGGAAAGGACCGAAAGACAAAAAAGGAAATACTATTACGGAGTAAGCCAGGCATAGATATGTTGATTGGTGCAGGAAGCCCATCTATAAAAGGAGAGTATGCTACTGTTGTATTTGATTCGTCTTTTGCTATTTCAGAAGAGGTATTTGAAAAATTCAGAAAAAAAATAAAGTCAGCTGGAACATTTATTATTGTGGATGACAGGCAAGTGACGGATAAGGTAAAACTGGAATTTTTTAAAAAAGTCAAAGCAAATTATTTTAATACAGTTGGTGTAATTGATTTTTCAAAAAAGCTCACACATACTATTTCTCAACGTGTAGAAAACTACACAGAGATCAAACTATTAACCGATAGTTTCCATTTGGATTTCGGGATGCTTAAGAATTGCAAAGCATTTTTAGAAATAGAAAACCAGTTTGTTGCAACACATGGTACTCAGAATGTAATTGGTTATGTAGAAGGATCTCAATATCCCGATTCATTTATTGTATTTTCGGCACATTACGATCATCTTGGACAGATGGGTTCAGCTGTATTTTTCCCAGGAGCCAATGACAATGCCAGTGGTTGTGCCATGTTGCTTAATCTGGCAAAATACTATTCCATACCTGCTAACAAACCCCGGTATTCTACTGTATTTATGGCTTTTGCAGGCGAAGAGGCAGGATTGTTAGGATCAATATATTATGTAGGGCATCCTATTTTTCCTTTGGAGAAAATTCGCTTTTTATTGAATATGGATATTATGGGAACAGGTGATGATGGAATAACTGTAGTGAATGGAACGTTGTTTAAAAGTGAGTATGATAAATTAGTTGAGATTAATAAATCAGAAAATTTAGTAAAGGAGGTAAAGATAAGGGGTAAGGCTGCAAATAGTGACCATTACCCATTTTCGGAAAAAGAAGTAAAAGCTTTTTTCATTTATTCAATGGGAGGAATAAAAGCCTATCATGATGTATATGACAAAGCAGAAACATTACCTTTAACAAAGTTTGAAGAGTTGTTTAAATTGGTGTTGCATTTTTCGAATTACCTACAACAAATTCCGGAAAATGCTTCGAATCATTAATTACTGAAGAAACAAAAATGAAACTTTATATAGTTCCAACACCGATAGGAAACCTGGAGGATATTACGCTTCGTGCAATACGTGTATTGAAAGAAGTAGATTTGATTTTAGCGGAGGACACACGTAAATCAGGTATTTTATTAAAGCATTTCAACATTGATAAAAAAATGTTTGCACATCATCAGCACAACGAGCATAAAACCGTTGCGATGATTTCGGAACGAATATCAAATGGAGAAAAAATAGCCTTGATTACCGATGCGGGAACACCGGGTATTTCAGATCCAGGTTTCTTATTGATCCGGGAATGTATAGCCAAAGGAGTTGAAGTGGAGTGTTTACCAGGAGCGACTGCATTTGTTCCCGCTCTTGTCAATTCCGGCCTTCCCTCCGATTCATTTTGTTTTGAAGGGTTTCTTCCTCAAAAAAAAGGAAGACAAACAAAAATCAAATCATTGATTCATGAACCACGAACAATTGTTTTGTATGAGTCGCCACATCGTTTAGTAAAAGCATTGGAACAGTTGATTGAATTTTTTGGGCCGGCAAGACAAGCGTCTGTTTCGAGAGAGTTAACAAAAATGTTTGAAGAAAATAAAAGAGGAACATTACAAGAGTTACTGGATTATTTTAAAACAAAAACAGTAAAAGGAGAAATTGTAATGGTTATTGAAGGAAATAAAAATAAGCGCCTGGAAATTGCAGATGAAGAAGAAATGATAGAATAACATTTGTTTTCAAAAATCATGAGCAAAAAGAATAAGCACAGAAAAAATAAAGAGCAATTTAAGGTAGGAGCACCTCCGGGTACTGTTATTTATAGTGGAGAAGAGCAAACGGGTAGAGTAAAAATTACCTTGATTGAATACAACGAAATTGAATTCGTTGAAAAGGATTTTTACGATTTATCTGAATGCCTTCAAAGTGTAGATAGCAAATATGTAAAATGGATAAATGTAGATGGTGTTCATCAGGCAGAGCTGATAGAGGCAATCGGTAAGCGATTTAATATTCACCCCTTGACATTAGAGGATATTGTAAACACGAATCAACGGGCGAAATTTGAGGATTACGAAAATTATGTCGTATCCATTATGAAAATGATTGATTATGCAAATGAAGAATTGCATTCAGAACAATTGGCGGTTGTATTAATGGAGGGAATGGTTATTTCTTTTCAGGAAGCAAACGGAGGTGATGCATTTGATTTGATTCGCACGCGTATTCGTCAAGGAAAAGGGCGCATTCGAAAAATGGGGGCAGATTATTTAGCATATGCATTGATTGATGCTGTAGTGGATTGTTACTTTAGCATCCTTGAAAAAATTGGAGATAAGATAGAAGGGTTGGAAGAAGAGCTGATTACCGAGCCAGGCAAATCAACAATAGAGCAGTTGCATCACATGAAACGGGAGATGATCTTTGTGAGGAAAGCAGTGTGGCCAATGCGGGAATTGATAAACAATATGGAACGTAGTGAAAGTCAACTTATAAAAGACAGTACAGATGTTTACCTGCGAGATGTACATGATCATACCATTCGTGTAATTGATACGGTTGAAACCTATCGTGATTTATTATCGGGAATGATGGATATTTATTTATCAAGTGTAAGTAATAAGATGAATGAAGTGATGAAAATTTTAACAATCATCACGACAATTTTTGTTCCCGTTACATTTATTGCAGGTGTATATGGGATGAACTTTGACTACATGCCCGAACTCCATTCTAAATGGGGATATCCTGCTGTATGGGGAGTGATGCTTTTAATCATCGTATCGTTAATAATTTATTTTAAAAGAAAGAAGTGGTTGTAATAGATCGTAGTTATTCATTAAAATAGTTAAGTGTTGAAGAAAAAGCTATTCATGCTCTATCATTATTTTCAGTATCGTTTGCATGCAAAAACAACGCATGGAACGCATTCTCCTTTTGTATTTGATCTGCTGAAAAAAGTAATTTACAATCCACATTCTTTTTACGCGTATCAGGAAATCGAAGCCTGTAGAGAACAGCTGCTTCAATCGGAGGAGTATATTTCTTGTCATGATTTAGGAGCAGGAGGACAGGGTAGAAGGAATAATAAACCAAAGGCTGTTCGAAACATAACAAAAAGAGCATTGAAGCCAGCTAAATATGGGCAGTTACTGTTTCGGCTGGTGAATTATTTTCAAGCTAAAACAGCTTTAGAGTTAGGTACATCTCTGGGAATCACTACTTGTTACTTATGTGCAGCAAATTCTGATTGTCAGGTTACAACTATAGAAGGATGTGCAGAAGCAGCGCTTGTTGCTCAAAAAAACTGGCAATGGCTGGGGTATAAAAATGCAACGCAATACATTGGAAATTTTGATGATGAATTGCCACTGGTATTAAAAGAAGTAAGGAGTTTGGATTTTGTTTTTTTTGATGGAAATCATCGTAAAGAACCGACATTGAATTATTTTAATCAATGCCTGGAGAAAAGTCATGAGCGAAGTGTATTTGTAATAGATGATATCTACTGGTCTCCCGAGATGAAAGAGGCATGGGAAGTCATAAAAGCAGACGGACGAGTAACGGTTACCATTGATTTATTTTTTGTTGGGCTTGTTTTTTTCCGTAAGGGGCAGGCGAAACAGGATTTTGTGATTAAATATTAGTAATACCTACTTTACAAAATGTCACATACATTAAATAAATTCCTTCTCTTCACTATAAACTTGAAAAGTTTTTACTAGGTTTGCATACCATAATGAAAGAGGGCGTTAATTTTCAAGAAAAGCAATACATTGGCTATAACAAATGGTCGATACTTTGGCGAAGCGTATTGGCCATTTTTTGTTTTTTGCTATACTACTGGAGTGAAAATCCAAAGCCTGTAGATGTGTCGGGTATAGCCATTCCATCTTCGCCGGTTGGTGAAGATTCGGGGCAATTATTTTTCCTCATGGGCATCATTATCATGTGTCTTTCTTTGATTCTTATTTTTGTTTTGCACATTGAAACCAAGATCGTGAATAACAATTTGATTCTTGATGGATTATGGACTTCCCGTAAAGTAAAAATCGACTTAACAAACATTGTGGAGGTAAGAAAGGTACGTTATAGCAAGTATTTTCTTAACAGACCGGTTTATAACCTCCATTTTAAGAATAAAATCAGGTTTTTCACACAAGGCAATGATGCTGTGGAATTGACGGATAAAGATGGCCTAAAATACCGTATAGGCAGTCAAAAAGCAGATGAATTTTATAAGGTTATAAAACAGGTATTGATTTATAACAATGTGTAGATAACTTTTCCGCAATTCCTGTAACGTTGTATTGTTTCCGTCGTACAACCCATCATTATTCTGGTTTCTAAGGAATTCTGTGAACAATTTTCAGGTTGTGGCAGGCATTATCTTTTGCAAACCGTCTCTTAAGTATAATATCAAAAATTGGTTAATTATGGGAAGCACGGTAAACACAAACCCGGTTCTGGTTCAGAAAGAAATGATTAGTGGGTTTAAATTTCCTGACAAGGAAGTATTAACATCGAAAGATGATATCAAAATACGTTTAGCAGATTTGGAGCGAGCGTTAAAATTAGGGAATTTGGAACATAATAAAATCAAAATTGTATTTGAGGATATGGATGGTGTAAAGCAGGTTGAAACAACGGTTTGGGGAGTAACAGATAAGCGTGTTATTCTAAAACAAGGAATCATGATTCCGATCCATCGTATCTATGAAATTAGATAACGATTGCTAATATAAGTTAAAAATAGCCCGCACATGCGGGCTATTTCTTTATCTTTACTTTATAACTTTAAACACTTCAAACATAAAGTTTAGATATATGATGAGATGTTACCATCGACTGATACTGCTGATTGTATCAATGCTTGCAGTTTTTAATGCAACTGCACAAATTGAAAAACCCGCCAGCTGGAAATTCACCAGTAAAAAATTGAATGATTGCGAACATGAATTGCAACTCACCGGAACAATTGCCGAACATTGGCATATATACTCTCTGAATCAAAAAGGGGATGATGGTCCTCAGGCTTCCAACCTGGTTTTCGAAAAATCAAAAGACTATGAATTGATTGGTAAACCAACTGAAGGTACACCAATAAAAGCCTATGATAAAGTGTTTGAAATGGATGTAGCTTATTTCGAGCAGACAGTCACTTTCAAACAAAAAATAAAACTGTTAACGGATAAGTCCGTTACTATTAAAGGGAACCTTGAATACCAGGCTTGCACAGAAGTAAAGTGTACCTTTGAAACGGATAATCCTTATGAATTTAAATTAACAGGAACCACTTCTTGTTTAAATTCTACTTCCTCTCTTACACCAAGTAATACGGGTAAATTAAGGGAAGGTGCAACAACTGCTTGCGTCTGCGATTCCAATGCAATTTTTCAGGCATGGGGGACAAAACGGAAAGAAACAGATACGACAACTGCATCAACCCAACCATCCAACCAAACAACACAACAACCATCATCTACCACAGCAACTACTGATACCGGTTTTTGGGGATTATTCATAAAAGGATTTTTAGGTGGATTAGCAGCCTTGCTAACACCTTGTGTCTTTCCAATGATACCGCTTACTGTTAGTTTTTTTCTGAAGCAAAGTAAAACACGAGCGCAAGGAATTAAAAATGCGTTGCTTTATGGAATCTCCATTATTGTTATTTATGTAACGTTGGGTTTAGGTGTGACTCTTATTTTTGGATCGGATGCTTTAAATGTGCTGTCAACAACAATTGCGTTCAATCTCGTTTTCTTTATTTTACTTCTGATATTTGCCGCTTCCTTTTTAGGAGCATTTGAAATTGTATTGCCTTCCCGTCTTGTAAATAAAATTGATGCACAAAGTGATCGAGGGGGTATTGCAGGCATTTTTTTTATGGCCTTAACATTAGCCGTAGTCTCTTTTTCTTGTACAGCACCAGTTGTGGGATCATTGCTGGTTGATGCGGCTGTAAATGGAGGCATTAAAGGACCATTGTGTGGAATGTTTGCATTTTCACTGGCGCTAGCCCTACCATTTGCTCTATTTGCTTTGTTCCCGGCCTGGTTAAATTCCTTACCCAAATCGGGTGGTTGGCTTAATTCAGTGAAAGTATTTTTAGGTTTTTTAGAATTAGCCTTTGCCTTGAAATTTTTATCCAATGCGGATTTAGCGGTGCAAGCAGGATTCTTAACACGGGAAATTTTTATTGCTTTGTGGATCGTTATTTTTGGATTGCTAGGCGCTTATTTAATGGGTTGGTTTAAACTGTCGCACGATAGTGATTTAAAACACCTGTCGGTACTC